>Ga0207433_10002861_pt1 | contig 34247 bp, 35 predicted proteins | sample YelNatPaOPGAMG01_FD_187559 | JGI IMG/M metagenome (GOLD analysis project Ga0207433, IMG submission 187559) | Hot spring thermophilic microbial communities from Obsidian Pool, Yellowstone National Park, USA - OP-RAMG-01 (SPAdes) (version 3) | ecosystem: Environmental > Aquatic > Thermal springs... | reverse complement strand
CTTATTGTTTGAGAAGGAGATTGAACATTTACTTGAACGTAGACATCATAATTTTCATAAACCGTTGCAAGGATGTTTTTAGAGAACAAAGCAACAGCTACGAGCAAGTAGAAAAAGTAAATCCAATTTTGTTTGCACATTTTTCCTCATATAAGACAAGAACAGCGACCTTTTTAAAGACCAATAAAGTTTAATAGTTGAAGCTTAAAGCCATTAAGTTGCGAATGAAGTACACCTCTTTTTTCTGAAAAGTGATGATAGATGGGCGGACTGACGCGGTTTACTTTAAGAAACAAAGATTACAGAAAATCGGCAGGAAAGCCTGTGGTTTAACCACGGTACGAATTGCCGATTACTTTCCTTGGTAAACTTGACTTCTGAGCTGTATTCATCATAGAGTTTGAAACTACGACTTTCTTGCTGAAATTTTACACAAAATAATTTAAAACTGAAAGTAAAAACAATCAAGTGTTTAACTCTTTGCAGAGCTCATCGTACATCTTCATTATGTTTTTCCAATGAGAACCTTTCCAGTATAGCTTTCCACACTTTTTGCATACCCAAAAGTCGGAAGCAAAGAGAAACTCTTTAAGTTCGTTAATTTCTACTTTACTTAACTCACCGCCACAAACTGTACATCTCGTGTTATTAAGCTGAGGCTGGAGGTTGCTTTCTTTAAAGACTTTAATCAACTTATCTTTTAAACTTAAATTAGGATTAATGAAAATTGTAGCAATACCTCTAGATTTAGCCTTTTTAAATAACTCTTCGTCTGAAGTTAGTAGAATTCTATCGTTTTCTTGAGATAGTCTAAGTAAAGCTTCATCAGAAGGTATCTTAAGAAATAATGTTTCATAACCGAGGATTCTTAGCCATTTCGATACATTTCCAAGCATGCTATCGACTACGAACACTGTACTCACTCTTAATTATCACCCCAGAGCTATAGGAAGAGTAATCACTTTCAGATTCGTATGATATTTTTCCATTGTTGATCGTCATCACTACTTCTCCATATAGGCTCTCTTGAAGACGTTGAGAGTATTCTAAGCCGAGTCTTTCAACAAATGTTCTCGATGTTGGACGTTTGTAGTCAAATAATACTAGGTCAGCCTTATAACCCGATTGAATTTCAGATCTATCAAAAAGTTTAAATTCGTTTGCGATTTTTTTTGTATTTAAGGGAATTAAAGAGAGGTCGGTAGAATACTTCTTTATTATTGCAAAGTAAGCAGGCAAGAAAAGGGGTGAAGTATCAATTTCATAGATTTCTTCGTCTAGGACATAACCAATTTTATCAGGGTAAGCTAAATCTATTCTTCGATCTAACAAGTTCTGAATCATTGTTCTTAGGTCATCGCTACTGCCTAAGTTAAACTCAAACTTTGCCTTAGAATTTGATCTCAAAACTTTTTCAGCAAAAACATTACTGAAGACAAGCCATGATATAGGAGAAGCAACTAAGACTTTCCCTTGTTTACTTGTGCTTGAAAATTCTTCCAAAAGCTTGGGAGAGATTATGTTTAGCAATATAACGCTTTTGTTTTTACTTACAAATTCATGTAGTAGTGACTTTTGACTAATTATAGAATCTTGGTCTATAGGTAAGTTTGATCTTTCTTCTTGGTTACAATCTAAACTTGGAAAATAAAAAAGCAGTGGTTTTTCACCACCTTTGGATAACTCTTTATCAGAGAAGCTCAACTTGCAATAGCTCCATAAAGAAAGAGAGAGTGAATCACCAATTGAAAAATTTCTTAAACGATCGCTTCTTTTAAAAAACAAATGAGTAAGAAAAGCTATGTTGGAAAGCAAAGGTCCGTCTATGCTGGATATTTCAGAAAGGAAAGAAACCCAATCAAAGCCAATTGAGGAAGTTGGCTGTGGATCTACTATAATTGTTGTAAAACCACCCATAGCTTTCCTTCTAGTAATGAGCCTAAGGTCCACTTTTTGCCTCGAAGGAAAAGGAAATGTAGTTCTTAGATCGATTAATCCAGGAAGAACCAAACAACCCTTTGCATCAACGACTTCTTCTGCCTCTTCTTCAAGACCTGGGCCCTTACCAACCTCAACTATTTCTTTGTTTTCTATTCTTATGGAACCTTCTACAAAGTTCCCTTCATAGAAAATAACTCCATTTTTTATTATAAGACTCATTTCAAGACAGCAAGAGTCTCTCTACCTTCTTAGGAATTTAAATGTTTGATGCAACCAGAAGGTTAGCTTTTTAAGAGTTAATAGCAATTACTACCTTTAGTATCACGAACATAAAAGATACTAAAATAACTACGGCGCCGCCAACTAAGCCAAGAAACGCGATAGGCCAGTTCTCTATTAGATAAGCATTGTAACCGACGTAAGTAAATCCTAGTCCAAGGAGTATAGAAAACAAGTTAAACAAGAAAGATTTACTTATTGCAGAAACAGATAGTGCAAGACCACCTGAAATTCCCCCTATAGCAAGTAGCAACTTACCTTCATTGAAGCTCAAGTAACCAAAGTAAACCAAATAAAGTCCAAGAAGGAATAAAATAAGGTTAAAAATAAGCCTAGCTAGGCTTATTTTAGTATTACTTTGTTCGTTCTTTATCATCTTCGAATGTGAAATGATAAGAAAGCAAGCTTTTAATTATTAATCATAAAAATTGTTTAGTATCTACTCTTTTCAAATTGCGAATCTTGAGGCTTATCAAATACTTTATAAACGAAATCTCTTGACCTTAACAAGAGAATGTTAAAGTAACTAACTAACACTTCAACAACCTACTTCACGACTAAAGTCTGGAGTCTTCTCGTGTTGATTTGATGAAAATATAGAGAAAGTCTCAAGTATAAGAAAGCTAAAAAATTGGAATTCTATGTCTATTTCCTCCAATTTTATGAAGTTTTTTATTGTAGACGTCACAGAAACTACATAAATGACGGAAGGCTTTTATAAGAATAGAAGTTCTAACCATTAAATTTATTTCTTTGAGTCTAAAGTAGTTTTACTGAGAAAAACAGTTGGCTGAAGAAGAAAACGAATACAAAGTGGTCTTAATCTTTTCAGGTACACTTCAATTAGGCGCAAAAATTCAAAGACACTTTTCTCCAAAAACTTTCACTAAGTTGTACAATGCTTTACCTCTTGAAGGTCCATTTATCAACAAAAGAGGCACAGTTCAAATCTTTGTGAACTTTTTGGCAGGGTTTGACAAGTTGGTTCAGTATGCAAAAGAAGGCAGTCTGCTATATGACCCAAGAAGTCGTAGTATTTTTCTTTTCTTAGAATCCAAAAATTGTTCTTCATTTGTTCAGCTGGGGAGGATAGATGAAGAAGACATACAACTACTTAAGAAGATACCGAATTCTGGATTCGTTAAAATTCAAAAACAATAACTTCGACACTGTTTATCGAAACTAATTTACATTTACCACTTATTAACTACTATTTTAAGACACAACGTAGAGCCTTAGGAAAATTTTTCATGCTGATAATAGAAGACAGAAGCTACAACAAAGACTAAGGTATTGTTTGTTCTTGCTTAGAGAATACATAAACAGGATGTCCATTAAAAGCACCTAATCGAGCTAACTCTCTTCTACTGCTTAACTCGTTTAAGATTCTTTTTGCTTCGCCTATGTTAATAGAAAGTTGCGATGCTAACTCAAAAGGAGTTACAACCTTCAAGCTAGAAATTTTCTCTTTCACTTTTTCAAGATCGATTTGAGTTACAGACCATCTAGCCTTTTCTCTATTCTCAGTTTCTTTTCTCTTTTTAGCTCGTTCTCCAGCCTCCTGCATTTGCGTTTTCCTAAGAGCTTTTTCAGCCTGACTTATTGTTGGTTTCTTTTTTCCGCCCATGTTTCACTCTCGTACCTTTATTATTTTTCCTTTATAAAGTTAGCGCCGTAGCCAGCAGTTCAATAGACAGAATTAAAACAGAAATAAGGATTGCTTAAAAATTGATGCATTATAAGTGAACTAAAGACGATGAAGGATGACGCATTGTAAACCTCTAAGTCGTAGTTTTTCTAAGTTTGAAGCTCTTAGATGAGAATACTTAAGGTAGGTTCGCCTGCCAATGGTGAAGCCTCTGGGCTACGTAAGCCAAAATATTACATGGAGAAGAACAAAGGCTAATCTTTTTATGCAAATAAATAACATTTATGCAAGCTTTCAAGAAAAGAGCTTAAAAAGGATGTAAAATAAATAAGCTAAAAAAGCGATTAACAAGAAAGACCTTGAGATTCTACAGAAGTAGAAGGTCCACCACTTTTCAAAACGTTGCTTGTTAATTCTAGAGCAAGGAAAAACTTATTTAGCTAGTTTTTGCAAGCTAATCATACTGAGAGGACATGAGAAGAATAACGAAAACGAACAAAATAACGGTAGGGGATGTTGCCACTTTTCCAGTTTACACAGTAAACAAGAACCAGACTGTTGAAGAAGCTGCTAAAGAGATGGATCTTAGAGGAATAGGAAGCATAATTGTAGTTAATTCTTCGAACAACCCAGTAGGCATGATAACTGAAAGAGATATAGTAGTCAAGGTTGTAGCAAGGGGGCTTGATCCAAAAAAAGTAACAGTAGAAGAAGTTATGAGTTCCCCCCTGATAACAATAGATTATAACAAGGATCTAGAGAGAGCACTAGATGCTATGCGTTTACATAAGGTTCATAAACTAGGTGTCATGAAAAATGATAAGCTAGTAGGAGTTATAACTGAAAGAGATATTGTGCTAGCAGTTCCAGCAATCCTTGAAACTTACTACTCAAAGATCTCGCCCTTAACTCTTGCAAACAAGATAGAGTATTATGAAGGATACTGTGAAGATTGCGGGCAGTGGAGTGAACGCTTAGTATTATATCAAGGAAAGTATATCTGTGAAGATTGCCTCTCAAATTATGGGGTATCAATTGAAGAACTGGAACAATAGGTTTTTGATAAGAGCTAAACAAACCAAAAATATCTTTTCATCCATGTTGTTTAATAAGTTTAGCCCTTATAGTTAATTTTTGAAAATTTACGTTTTGATTTTTAAATCATTCCACATTTCTTTTGCAAGTTTTCCTTCATACTTATATAAGTTCACAAGTTCTTTTGCTTTTTTTCTCATATCTCTATGTTTTTCTAGGAATGCGACAAGTTTTTCAATGAGTATATCTTTAAGTTCTCCAGTTAATAATTTTCCACTTCTGTAATCCTCTTCTATTCTTTTTATCTTCTTATCATCTTCTTCTAAGAACATGTACAACCACTGAAAAGATACATCTACTGATGGATCTCCGCCATACTTTCGGTGTTCCTCAACTGTGGCTCTGCCGCCAGAAAAGGCATACCTATAAATTTTAGTCCTTACTGTCTTTGCATCGTCTGACAAATAAATTGCTGTTTCTGGTTTTGAAGAGCTCATTTTACCTTGAAATCCAGTTAGAGGAGGAATAAACTTTGAATGTATTGCTGAAGTCTTGTAGTAACCCAAATCTTCTGCTATATCTCTCTGAATTCTCCAGTAAGGATCTTGGTCAATAGCCGATGGGATAAGACACCTTTTTTTCTCAAACAAAGTTGGAACTATTTGAATAGCAGGATAAAAAATCATACCTATATTTGTTTGGAAATCAAAACCAAAAACAGCTTTTGCTAAGGAGAAGTTTATCTTTCTTGCTACTTTTATAGCCATAGGGTAAAGTTTCCCCATGTATTCAACGTCAGTGAATATGAAAGTTTTGTCAGGATTAAATCCAACAGCAGCTATGTCAAGAATGTTTTCGTGGGTCCATTTCTTTACTTCTTCCCAGGATAGATTTCTTTTTTCTTCTAAAAATTTTTCGTCATCAGTAACTTGTATATATAAATTTACATTAAACTTATCCTGCAACCACTTTGTAAAGTAAAATGGAATAATGTGTCCTAAATGCATAGGTCCACTTGGACCTCTTCCGGTATACAAAAAGAAACCATCACCTTTTTCATAATCTGAGAGTGCTAAGTCTAAGTCTCTGTGAGAGAAAAAGACCTTTCTTCTTATCATAAAGTGAGCTTCTCCAGCGAGAAGTTCTATTTTCTTAATTAAATCATCAGTTAAAGGCTGTGTCCCAAAGTCTTTGATTAGCTTTTCATAGTCAACTACTCCCGAAACGCTCCAAGGAGTAACTTCAAACGCATCTTTGTGTGAATTCATCGTTCACAGGCAAACTAAAGTCATTTTTTAACTTTATCGTAGACGCCAAGAACTTACCGTAAAGCAACTCTTGCAGCCACTATTAGCGGATCCCATACAGGATTGAATGGAGGCGCGTAAGGTAAATCTGTAAAAAGAACCTGCTTAGGAGTAAATTTATTTGTAATTGCAAAAGTTAAAGCTGCAATTCTTCCCCAAACGCCTTCATAACCAACAATTTGCCCACCAATAATTATGTTACTGGACTTTTCTAAGATCAGTTTGATCCATATTTCTTTTCTTTCTGGATAATAACCAGCCCTTGACATTGACTTAATGAAAACACTTTTTGTCTCAATGCCAAACTTTTTAGCTTCTTCTTCACCAACACCAGTTCTACCTATTTCTAGGTTAAACACCTTAGTTATAGAGCTTCCAACTATACCTGGAAATTCTTCGTTTCCTCCGGCAGCGTTTGCACCTGCAACGTAACCCATCTTATTTGCTGTATGAGCTAAAGGTATGTAAACTGGAGTATTGAGAACAATATGGTAAGCTTCAGAGTTATCTCCAGCTGCAAATATTCCTTTAATGTTCGTTTCCATCCGAAAATTTGTTTTTATAGCACCACTTTTCCCTAGTTCAACACCTATTTGTTTAGCTAGCGTAACGTTAGGCCTTACTCCAACCGCAACAATAACAATATCTGTTTCGTACTTAGAGTCTTCAGTTACAACTCTTTCCACTCTGTCCTTTCCTTCAAAACCTACTACTTTTTTATTGAGTTCAAGCTTTACACCGTTTTTCTTGAGCTCTTGCTCTATTATACTAGCTATTTCAACGTCAACGTTTGGCATTGGACGAGGCAAAAGTTCAAGTATTGTAACTTCTTTGTTCAACTTCTTAAAGTTTTCAGCCAGTTCCAATCCGATGTATCCAGCTCCTATTATTGTAACTTTTTTTGAAGACGCGAGATCTTCTCTTAATTTTGCTGCACCCTCTAGGAATCTAACTGTATAGATTCCTTTTAGATTTAAACCTTCCATTTTTGGTATAAATGGCTTAGCGCCTGTAGCAAGTACTAAGCTATCAAACTCAATTTCTTTTTCTTCACCTTTTTCCGAGATATATTTTACAGTTTTTGAACTAGCATCGATTTTTGTAACATAAGAATTTATTAGGACCTCTACATTTCTTTCCTTCTTGAATTGTTCAGGAGTGTAAGTTACTAGTTTTGAAACATCATCTATAAGACTTCCTAGGTAATAAGGTATGCCACACGAACCATAGGAAACATACTTTGAGGCCTCTATCACTGTTATTTTTGCATCCTTGTTAACTCTTCTAGCGCTAGCAGCAGAGGCCATTCCTGCTGCGCCGCCACCTATTACCACCACTTTCTGCGAATCTTTCATGAACTTTACTAATTATTACATCATTATAAATTTTTACAAAGAACCAACCATCAAGAAAGCCCATAATTCTAGTTCTAAAAAAGAATTTTTCGACAAGCTTAAACATAGTCTATGGTTATTGTTAGGTTAAGCGTATCTCTCGCATGTAGTTGGATGTCCAAAAGCAGAAATAAGGCGCTCCAAATTGAGGTGAAGAAAGTTCAAACAAGTAGAGATACGGTTATACGCGGTACTTAGGGCTGGTTTGACAGCCCAAAATTAGCAGAATGAAGATTATAGGCCTAACAAACCGAAAATTTCTAGACTTTAATCATGGAGGGTGCCAAAACTCCAACAACGTACCTCAAAGTCAAAGCCATAAGTTTTCTCATTAAACTTCTTTGTAATCTAAGAACAAATCTAGCGATAAACTTATATTTCTTGAAAGAATTCTTACTGATATGATAAGCAACTATATTTTAGCAATAGACCAAGGCACTACAAGTACAAGATCTATTATTTTCTCGACACAGGGAGAAATAATGAGTATAGCGCAAAGAGAGATAAGGCAGATATATCCTAAAGCAGGATATGTAGAACATGACCCACAGGAAATATTTAACTCTGTTTTAGAAACTGCAAGAGAGGCAATAAGGCTTTCTAAACTAGAAATAAAAAACATAGCCACCATTGGCATAACAAATCAACGGGAAACAATAGTAGTTTGGAATAAGGACTCAGGCACGCCAGTTTACAACGCAATAGTTTGGCAATGTAGAAGAACCTCAAACTACATAGAAGAATTGAAGAAAGCAGGGCATAGCCAAACAATAACTTCAAAAACAGGATTAGTTCCAGATGCATATTTTTCAGGCCCAAAAATTAAGTGGATTTTAGATAATGTTCCAAAGGCAAGAGATCTTGCTAATTCGAATAAGCTTTTGTTTGGAACTATCGACTCTTGGCTACTCTGGAAGTTAACAGGTGGAAAAGTTCACTCAACCGATGTTACAAATGCTTCTAGAACAATGTTGTTTAACATTGCTAAGCTTAAGTGGGATGAGGATTTATTCGAAATAATGAGGATCCCTATTGAAATGGCTCCTGAAGTAAAGAAATCATCAGATCATTATGGTTTTGTGAGCGAAGAGTTTTTAGGAAAAGAAATTTCTATAGGTAGTCTAGTTGGAGACCAGCAAGCCGCTCTATTCGGACAAACTGGCTTTGAAGAAGGTGAGATTAAATGTACCTACGGAACTGGGAACTTTATATTACTGAATACTGGTGATAAGATTGTTTTCTCGAAAAAAGGTTTAGTTTCAACAATTGCTTTTGCTGCAAAGTCAAAAGTTGACTATGCTCTAGAAGGAAGCATATTCATAACAGGCGCGGCAATTCAATGGCTGAGAGACGGACTAGGCATAATAAAAGAATCAAAAGAGGTGAACGAGCTTGCAAGCAAAGTTAAAGACAATGGTGGGGTTTATTTTGTTCCAGCATTTGTTGGTTTGGGTGCGCCATATTGGGATATGTACGCTAGAGGAACAATAATTGGGATTACCAGGGGAACAACGAACGCTCATATTGCAAGAGCAACTTTAGAATCCATTGCTTATCAAACAAGAGACGTGATTGAGGTTATGGAATCAGAGACTGGAATTAAAATAAAGGAGCTTAAAGTAGATGGAGGTGCAAGCGCAAGCGACTTACTGATGCAGTTTCAATCAAATCTTTTGGGGGTACCAATACTACGACCCAAAATAAAGGAAACAACTGCTCTAGGCGCTTCTATGCTAGCAGGCCTTTCTATTGGTTTATGGAAAGACTTTGAAGAACTTAAAAAGATTTGGAAAGAAGAAAAAAGATTCTTACCATCAGAAGAAGAGATGTTAAAAACAAAAAGTTTCTACGTGAACTGGAAAAAAGCTGTAGAAAGGGCAAGAGGTTGGAGCTTAGAGTCAAGAACAGTAGCGTAAATTAATCTTTCTTTCAGAGGAGGAGCTTTAGAGTTTTATTACTGGAACCTTGCCAAATCTAGCTAACTTGATTTCGTCTCCAGCTTTGCTGTTTGCTAGGATTAGCCTTATCCCAATTTTCTTCTTTCTTGCCTTCGAAATAGAGATCGAGTCTAAAATTAGCTTTTCTATTGTTTCACTATTCAAATTAGCTGAAATAGCAACCATATCCAATCCAGCTACGCAAACTGATATTGCACCAACTAGTTCAGTAATCGTCATTTTTTCGCTTGCAAAGTACTCTTTAAGTAAAGAATCTTCGGCAACAGGTAACATAACTTCATTAAAACCTATCTTTTTTATCCCTTTTGTATTCATTATCGCTTTATTAAGTTTCCAGATAGAAGTATAGAATCCTGGAGAGACTTTGCTTACTCCTTCAACTTCCTTTATTAACCTTAGAACACTTTCTTTCATCCATGGAGACAGAGATAGGTCAATTCCTAAAAACTTCATGTTTGCATAATTTTGAACGTTTAGGGCTTCAGATTGAATTGGTCTTGCTATGGACTCAATTACCTCCGATAAATCCTTTTTATCACCTAGTTTATTCAGCATATCACTAACATATCTTAGACTTAGCGAAAAACCAAAGTTTTTAGCAACCGTGTCTGGAAAATATGCGGTTTCAGGTTGGCCTCCAAAAGAAATTGCGAACCGCGTACATGCTTCTTCTCCACCACTTTCAAATATTTCTTTTAATAACTGTACCGAATCCTTTGTTTCTTTTATTGGTAAGTTTCCTGTAATATCCCCAATGTTAAGAGAAAAAAAGAGGCTACTACTAATAGGAAACAATTCTACAAATTTGGTACGAACTTTCATAAGGCTATTGTAGTCTAACGGAATAGCAACAAAATCTATACCTAACTCTTTAATAAGTCTATTTGACATTTCAACGACTTTTTCTAGGTCTAGCTCGTTGCGAACTACTTTAGGAAAGACTAAGCGAGTAGTCCAAACATTTGCTCTAAACTTATGCTTAACAGCAGAAATTTTATCCTTAAGAGCTTCTATTTTAAGAGATCTATAGTTCGAAAGATTGCCTAAATGTATAGCTAGTGCCCTAATTAAAGCCATACCAAATACTTCTAAAGGACGTATTTTTAAAGTTATGTTGAAAAGTAACTTCAGAATACTTGAATTAAAAACATCAAATTCAGACTATGGTAAAAATTAAAAATAAGCATGAAAGCCTTAATGTATGGTTGAAAAGATTTCATCAGCAGATAAGCCAGAGTTAGAAGGAGGTTACCAGTACCATGTTAGGGTTAAGAGAGGAGATTTACCAGAAGTTGTTTTACTTTCAGGTGATCCAGAAAGAGTAGAGAAAATAGTTAGTTTATTAGACGATGGAAAAATAATAACGAAACACAGAGGCCTAGTAGTTGGAAAGGGTTTCTATAAAAACAAAGAAGTTGGAGCAGTATGTAGTGGCATGGGAGCACCTTCAACTGCAATTGTAGTTGAAGAACTTGCGAGAGTTGGTGTAAAGACGATAATAAGAGTTGGCTCAACTGGAGCAATCCAACCACATATCAATGTGGGAGACATAATTATTGCCACAGGTGCTGTTAGATTAGAGGGAACTTCGAAGCAATACATAATTTCAGAATATCCAGCTATTTCGGATTTTGAAACTACAATGAGACTAATTAACTCTGCGAAGAAGTTAGGAGTAAGATATTACGTGGGAATAGTAGCATCAACCGATTCATTTTACACTGGACAAGGAAGAGAAGGCTATAATGGATACAAGCAAAGTTGGATGAAAAATTTAATTTCAGATTTATCAAAGGCAAACGTCCTTAGTTTTGAAATGGAAACAAGTTTACTGTTCGTACTTGGAAGCTTATACAAACTGAAAACAGGTAGTGTACTAGCGGTGTTTGCAAATAGGATAACTAATGAGTTTAAGACCTTAGGAGAACTTGAAGCAATTAAAGTAGCATTAGAAGCAGTAACTAGCTGAGTTATTTCTCAGAAAATCTAAAACACATTCCCAGTTACTGAGCAAAGAATTAGACCATAAGAACTGCAAATAAGTACTTATGCTTACATCGGTTTAAAGTGCTACTTGATGTAGGAGTTGGTTTCTAAGTTTTAAGTTTGTAGTCTTCTCATCTTTCTAAAAAGTTAAATAAACGTAAGTCTTTAAGTAAAGCAAATCAAAGGATTCAGGGGGAAGAAGTAATGTTCACTCCAGAAGGTGTGGAAGGAGAAAAAAAGAGACTAGAGAGAAGAAAGGAAGAACTAGAAAAGGAGTACGAAACTCTAGAAAATAAGTTAAAAAGAGGAGAAATTAGTAAAGAAGAGTTTGAAAAGGAAAAATATAGGATAGAAAGGGAATTCGTGGAAGTAATGGATAGGCTTGTTCAAATAAATTACCTTTCTGGAGGTTCACCTTAGAGACACGCTCTCCTAAATCGAAGTAAATTGGCCAATTTTAACAGTAAAAATTTTAAAAATTTAAGTAAATTTACACAAAGACGTCGTAGTAAGTAGTTTCAAAGTAGATAGTAAAGTAGAATGAGATTATTAAAACATTGGTATTTATAAGTAAAAATAAAACAATAAAAGAAAAGTACTGCCAAAAAAACCTTCAGGTCGTAGCTTTCTACAATTTTTCATAAACCCATCGAAGAGCTTCAAACTTGAAGTACGTTTACCCTAGCAGGAGATAAGGGTGATGAGTCTCAAGAGCTATGTAAGTCAAAAAGACTATGTAGCTCAGAATCCCTTTTTTAGGCGTTTTTTAGGTTGCTGCAAAAAAAATTATAGGAATTATAACCAGTTAAAAGCGAAAAGTTAATAAAACTAGTAAAAACTCTCAAGAAATGGAAAATGAGCGAGCAAAGTTATATTCCAGTTATAATACTAAAGGAAGGTTCTTCTGAGAGGGAAGAGGACGAGGTTAGAAGTTTTATCTTAGGAGCTTCGGAAGTCATAAACGAAGCTGTCTCTTCAATGCTTGGACCAAATGGTAAGTTCAAGCTGATCATGGACACATTTGGAGACGTAACGATAACGAGTAGCGGAGCAACTGCGTTAGAAGAAGTTGAAGTAGAACATCCTGCAGCGAAGGTGCTAGTTGACACAGCGAAGGCTGTTAATAAAGACGTTGGAGACGGAGTAACTTCAACTATAATATTGGCCACAGAACTTGTAAACAAGGCCAATGAGCTTATTCAGAAGGGTATTCATCCATCCATTATTTGTGAAGGGTACGAAAAGGCATTCAAGTATGCTCAAGAAGCCTTAGAAAGAAATGCCTTTAAGATAAACTACAATGAGAGAAAGAACTTATTGAGTGTAGCAAAAACAGCAATAACTAGCTTTACAAGCATAGAAGATGCAGAGTACTTAGCTGAGCTTGCCGTTGAAGCAGTAACAAGAGTACTAGAAGAGGGAAAACTTGATACAGATAGAATAAAAATTGATAAAAAGTCGGGTGGTACTCTTAGAGACACTCTTTTCATAGAAGGAGTTGCTTTGGATAAGGAAATAGTGCATGCAGCTATGCCTAAACTAATAAAGAATCCAAAAATTGCATTGCTAGACACAAGTTTAGAAGTTAGAAAGACAGAATACGATGAAAAATTGAAATTTAAAGACCCAACGATGCTGAGAAGTTTCATAAGAAAAGAACAGGATACAATGCGAGAAATGGTTGATAAAATTAAAGCGACAGGAGCTAACGTAGTCCTCTGCCAAAAGGGAATTGATGATTTTGTACAATACTTGCTTTCAAAAGAAGGAATTGCAGCAGTAAGGAGAATAAAGAAATCAGACATGGAAAAACTAGAAATTGCAACAGGAGGAAAGATCGTTACAAACTTAGATGAGCTAAGCCAAGAGTTTTTAGGAAACGCAGAACTCTTTGAAGAAAGAAAGCTGGGTGATGAAAAATGGGTTTTCATCATAAGCGGAAAAAAGAGCAAAAGCGTAAATATCATAGTTAGAGGCGATAATGACAAAATAGTTAGTGAAGCCGAGAGATCAATTAAAAAAGCTATAAAAGCGCTGGAAGCTGTTTTTGAAGATCCTAGAGTAGTAAGTGGAGCAGGAGCAATAGAAATAGAGCTTGCAAGGGAGTTGAGAGACCGCTCAACTAGAGAAGAAGGAAGAGTTCAGTATGCTATAGAAGCTTTTGCAGATGCGCTAGAAAGAATTCCTGCCAACATCGCTCGAAACTCTGGAAAAGATCCAGAAGAAGTACTAAGTACTTTAAGGTCAGAGCACACAAAGGGAAGAACAGAGTATGGAGTTGGAGCACTAAGCGAAGAACTAGTGGTAAACGCAAAAGAACTTGGAATATTAGATCCACTTAAAATAAAGAAACGTGTCCTATCTGCAGCAACGGAAACTGCTGTATCTTTGCTTAGAATAGACAGAATAACTGCAGCAGCAAAGTTTAAGCCTTCTGAAGGAAAGAAAGAAGGACAAGAATATTGAACGTGGGGGAGAGTAAGCTTAAAGTAGTAGGAGCAATATTGACATCTGAAGAAGATTTTTCAAAGTTTCCCAAGAGGCTCACTAGATTTGAAAGAGCAAGAATCATTGGAATACGAGCATTACAACTAAACTTAGGGGCACCACCTCTGGTGCCTATAGAAGAAACAGAATGGGATGCTCTGAAGATAGCAGAGCAAGAGCTAAGCCTTGGGGTGTTACCAATTTCAATCAGGAGAACTTTTCCTGATGGTAGCTATATAGACTTGCCAATAAAGGAGCTTATAAGCTAAAGCTGTGCAGGAAAAAGTTTAAAACCTTGTGCTATAACAAGGAAGGCGCTGAAGAGGTGTAACAAGAAACATGTCTGAGACTACAAAAACAGAAGCAACAAAAGCACCTTCTAACGTAATATTCATAGGAAAGAAGTCAGCCCTTGTGTACGCAGTTGCAGCACTAATGCAACTAAATAACAGTAGCGAAGTAGTGATTAGAGCAAGAGGAAGAGCTATTTCAAAGGCTGTAGATGTAGTTGAAATACTAAAAGGGAGGTTCCTACAAGAAGCCTTAAAAATAAAGGACATTAAGATAGGAACTGAATTACTTCCACCAAAACAAGAGGGGCTTAAGCCAAGGAACGTATCAACAATAGAGATTACGATAACTAAAGGCTAAGAAAAAAGGCATTCTTGACACAAACAAGAATTTTATTTTTAACTACTTTTTCTTACTTGTTTGTAACAAGGTTAACCTAACTAGTAGAGTTATGTATTTTTGTTTTTAGTTCCTTTTAATGAACAAGTTAAACAAAACAATGCTATCCTGATTTAAGTAAAGTTCATAGAAAAACTTTTTAATGTTCTCGCAACAAAAAGACTAAAAAAGTTTCATGGACATCATGTATGCGTCAGTACCATCTGCATAATAGTAGGGTATTCTCTTAACTATTGAATAACCTAATTTTTTGTAAAGAGAGATAGCAGGAGCGTTATCGACTCTTACCTCAAGATAAACTTCCCTTATGCCGTGTTTTTTCATTTCCTCATGAGTGGTTTGCATCAAAGAAGACCCTATTTTCATTCTTCTAAAGCTAGAGCTTACAGCTAGACTTACCACATGCCCTCTTAGGAAAAACGGCGGAGAGGAAGAAAAGGAGAAACTTGTTTCCACTCTGCTCATGACATAACCTACTATGTCTCCCTTTAGCTCAGCAACAAAGAAGAAGTCACCATAGTTGCTCAGCATCTCATAGAAGAAGTCTGAGGAGTAATTTTCAGGAAGTTCTTTTTTGTTAATTTCCATCACTTTTTCCATATCTTCAAGTTTTGCTCTTCTGATAACGTATAATGCCTCCATCCCTTTCTTCAGCACACTTTCCAATTATCAAGAAAATAAACTTTTTCGAAAGTAAGGTGAAGTATGCGATAAAACTTTAATACCATTAAGAATAGGAAAGTAATTACGAGGTTACACTAAGAGGATGGAAAGCAATGTAGTTAGTCAACTTGAAACTACGATGAGAAAATATGGCTTCGAAATAGAAAATGTTGAGTTAAATCCTTATTACGTAAGCTTTATAGTTAAAGATAAAAAAGAAAACAAAGAGAACTTCATAAAGCTTTGCAACGAACTAAAAACAGAAAACAGATTACCTTTTATGAGAAAAAGAAAAGATGGGAAAGTTGCAATTTCAATAGTAGAATCGATAGCTCCTAAAAGGAGAAGCGACTCAAAGATGATGATAATACTTTTACTTGCAACTGTTTTAACTGTTAGTTTAGACTTCTTACAGAGATATAATGGAATTGTAGTTCTTAACAAGCTAATTGGAAGACAAAGCTCATTCCTAGTTGACTTTTCAGAATATACTCTCGCTTTTTTGTTCATATTTGGCTTGCATGAAATTGGACATAAGATAATGGCAACGTTATATGGCATACCAACTAGAGGACCATTTTTCATCCCTGGAATACCTGGCCTAATACCAACTTTCGGCGCTGTAATATTTCAGGAGGGTATACCTAGAAACAGAGATGAGCTATTTGATATTGGATTTTCTGGACCATTCTTTGGTTTCATATCAGCAACAGCCATTACCATTTTTGCAGTGAAGGAAGCAGTTCCAATTAGAATTGAAGATTTTCAATCTTTACTCCATACTTCAGGTTTTATTGAAATGCAACCAATAGTTGACATAGTTGCTCAGCTTTTCAAGCCAGTTGGAAGTGGTTACACTCTTATTATGGGTTTGCTTGGATTTCCAGTTTGGCTGGCTTTTTTAGTTACCTTCATAAACATGTTTCCAGCAGCTCAACTAGATGGGGGACATATGGCAAGAGCAATATTTGGGGAAAAAGGACATAAAATTTTAACAGTAATTTCATTAGTAGTTTATGCTCTAATGGGATTTTGGATGATGGCATTGTTTGTAGCACTTACATGGAAGTTTGAAGGCCATCCTGGACCACTAGATGACGTAAGTGAAGTTTCTACATCAACAAAGATAAAAGCAGTTGTGGGATTAGCAATGTTTTTGTTGTCGGCTACGATAATTCCATTAACATTTTAGAGTACTTAAAATTTCATAAACTAAGTAAGTAATGCGTCTTTGTAAACGTTTGCTCTCATCTTGAACCCAGTACCTCTTCTTATCGAATCAAGAAAAAGTTTTGAAGAAAAGAAAGTTCTGCACGGTAATAACTTGTTCATAATTGCCTGAGGAACTGAAGTGAAAAATCTTGAGCTTGGATTGCCTTTTTTACTTTTACTAATAAAGTACAAGTTAAGTTTTAGCCAGTTCCACTCATCAGCAACAAAGTTGTCTTCTGCACTTGAAAGAAGCATTATTTCCTCGTGAATTCCGTTCCAAAACGCAAGAATTCCAACAATCTTATCTTTAAGTAGTGATAGTAGTTCATTTACGCCTATTAAATAGTAACTCGGCAAAAGGTCAAAAGGGTAACCACCTAAAGAGAACACCAAAGAATTTGAATCTTCAGTCTTAAAAGAACCCTTATTATTTGTTGTTTGTAACCAATTCTTAAAATCTCTTGGAGACGTAAACTCTTTAATTAAGTTCTCACCACCACCTAGAAGAACAATCGTACTTGGTTGTAGTACTTCTTCGAAAAAGTCACCCATGAAGCTAACGAAGTCAGTTAGCGAACCACTACTGAAGTTCTCTTTTATCACAGTATCCAACATGGATAAAAAACCAGACTTGTCAAATTTCCAAGCAAGTTTTCCAAACAACCTTAGCATGTCATTAAACCAAAAAACAGTAGAAAAAATGATTATTTTTGGCTCTTTTATTCTCTCATCTAAAACGTCTAGACGCAAGCCCTGTACTTGAGTTAAATCTGGAATAGAATGAGCTCTTTTCCTCTCGTATGGGCTTAAAACAAAAAAGTTTGACTTAAAGGAGAATCCTTGAGTTTTGTTCATTAAAAGTAGGAACAGCTCATCAAACAAAAGGGTGTTTTCAGAAGTGAACTGAGAAAAATGAGTACTAGCTTCGTTTAAAATTTCTCTTAATTTTGTCTCCTTTATGAACCCAACTTCCTCTAAAGAAAAAGAAAGGTAAACTTTAGTGTCAGAGTAAGGAATAGGAACTTCGGGCATCGTCTCTGGAAAACAAAACCTTTAAGTTTTTAAGCTTAACTACAGTCAGTAGTGAGGTTGAAAGAAAAGGGAATGCAGGAAATTCCATTGAAAAGAAACCAGCTATTGTATGCTCTAATAAACAAGTATTCGGGCGTGATTTTGAGGTCTCCAATGTACACGGTAGTAGTTGACCCAACTCTAGAAGAAATCGACGAAAGTAAGCTAGCAAATGTAGATTTAATTCTTATAACACATGAACATAAGCGTCACTTAGATGAAAACGCAGTTTCTAGAATTATTAAAAATTACAAAAAACCAAAAGAAACATTTTCTGAAGAAACTAAAATAATGGAGATAATAAACCAAACCGAACAGACTAATACTGAAAAAAGAGAAACTGAAAAAGAAAGAGAAACTGAGAATGCTGAGGAAGGACCAATTGTAGTATGTAATACAGCTTCAGCAATGCTCGTTAAACACATTGTTCCAAAAGGAAATTTAAAGATTTTAAAACCTGGAGATGAATTCAACCATGAAATAATTACGGTTAGAGCTTTTGAAAGTAACCACCCCTCTGCAACATCTCCACTCACTTATTTAATTGTTTTTGAAAATGGAATAAAAGTATATCATGCAAGTGACTCTATGCCAAACGAAGATATGAGAAGAATAGGCATTAATGAGAAGCCAGATATTGCATTTGTGCCTATAGGCTTAGATCCTGGAATAAACTACAAAGTTGGAGTTGAAATAGCTCTAAGAGTTATGCCAAAGCTAGTTATACCCTACCATGGAACAGAGTTTAAAAAATTTGAAAACGAGATGAAGAAAAAGAAACCAGACATTAGAATAGACATAAAGAAAATTGGAGAGGTCGGAGTATATGAATAAAAGAAGCATAGTCCTAAAAGAAATAGCAAGGTCTGAGGTATTGCGATTCGGGATGTTCGAAGATTCTGAAGGAAATGTTGCACCATATTACTTGGACCTAACTAGGCTATGGAAAACTCCAGAACTATTGAGAGCTATTGGAGAATTAATTTTAGAAGACTTCGAAGAATGTAAAGAAGTAAATATAGTATGTGGTGCAGGCTATACTGGAACTCCTCTTGCTACGATTGTTTCTCAGCTCCTTAAAAGACCACTTGTAATAGCTTCAGAAAATGATATCTTCGGTTCATTCGAGCCTGGAGCAAAGATTATGATCATCGATGATGTTATAGCAACGGGTAACAAAGCAAATAAGATAGTAAAGAGAGTTATGCTTGAAGGAGGACAACCCTACGTTTATGCTGTAGTATTAGACAAGGGAATGGGAGGAAGCAGCAAGCTAACTCAAATGAATGTAAAGTTTTTTAGCTTATTTTCCTTTGAAGAACTCGTCGCAAAAGCTTATGAACTTGGAGTAATAGGCGAAGAAGAGCTAAGAGCATTAAGGGAGAAACATTGAAAGACTGTTTTAAAACCACTAAGATATCAGTTGCAAGACTTCTTCCTCCACAAATGTGAACAAATCTTCAACACTAACTTTATTGAAGATAGTTACGACGGAGTCTCTTGTGATCCCGACAACGTAATTGTTTCTTGTTGAAGTTAGCACAGTGTACCATATTTTTCCTCTTTGCATGTAGTCAGCGTACAAGTTAGTATCAGCTAACGAAGGACCATACAAAGAGATTTTTTCAAGATTTGGAAGGTTTAGGTTGTCAAAGAAGATTACCTTTGTCGAGCTTGAATTCTGCTTTTGGTACCTCGCAATAGCTTCTGGAGGAATCTCAGCATTAACTATTCCGCCGATAGTTAGAAAAAGTATATTCGAAAAAAGATTAGCAACCGAATTTGCAACTTGCTTCTTTTCTGCAACGACTAAGAAAAGAGAGTTATTTTTAATTTTAAACATGAAAGGAACTTTTATTGTTCTGTAGGAAACTTGTAGAGTTCCCCTTTGAAACAGTCTTATCATAACGTCTTTATATAATTCACCAAAGACCTTATCTCCTTTAACATTTAAATCTTTTATTTCCGTTAATAAAGAAAGGTTAAATTCTTCTACGTGGTCTTCTTGCTTGTAGTTACTTAGTTTTTCAACTAAAACATCAAACGGAATTTTTTCAACAACTTTAAATACTTTCCCAGCTAGAACCAGCTCTTATCACCTTTTCCATTACTCGTTTTAAGCCTCATAAAAATATATTTTTATCTCCTTCAGGGAAACACATGCAATTGGTAGTTATGCAGAAGAATCAAAAAAACATAGAAAATACTCAAGAACCTGCGCTTCTTTTAAAGGAGATGATACTTGAAAATTTTATGGCTTATAAGTATGCTAGGATTCAGTTAAATCCAGGATTAAACCTAATCTTGGGGCCAAATGGAGCAGGAAAATCTTCGTTACTTCTTGCCCTATCTGTTGCCCTTGGACAAGCACACACTGAAAGGAGCAGAAAGCTTAGCGACCTAATAAGATGGGGAGAAGAAATAGCGCGAGTAACGTTAGTGTTCGATAATAGACCAGTTAATGGAAAAAGGCCAAATCAAAGAATAAGAAGTGATGAACTAATCATAACTAGGTATATAAGAAAAGATGGAGAGTATTGGCATCAAATTAATTTCAAACCAGTAACTAAGATGGAAGTTCAAGAAATTCTTAACTCGTTTGGAATCGACCCTGACAATATACTAATCATAATGCAACAGTATATGATTGAGCAGATAGCGAGAATGAGCCCACAAGAAAAACTTCAATCAATTGAGAGGGCTCTTGGTTTAATAAGCTTTAGAGAAAAAATAAACGATGCAAAAAACAAGTTACAGAGTACTGCAGGAGAAGAAAAAGTTGTAACGACGTTGCTTTCTGAAGCTGAAAGAACGCTAAACAAATGGAAAGAAGAGGTAGACAAATTAACAAGAAGAGATTCTCTTAAACTTAGACTAGAAGAGCTAGAGATTGAACTCCTGTGGTGTAAGAGGGAGGAGACGAATCAGATTATAGAAGAAAGTGAAAAGAAACATGAAAACATTGAGAAGAAGTTGAAAGAGATTGAAGTGCTCTTAAGAAAACACTCAACGCAACTGAAGGAAAAGTCCAAAAAAATAAACAATACTATTGAAGAATTGGTAAGAGAAAGCGATAGCGAAAAAAGAAAAGTTTACGCTACTCAAATAAGACACGATCTAAGAGACTACATAAAGCTGAGGGTAAGAAAAGCAATAGCCAGAAAAGTGCAAAAAGTTATGAATAAAGAAAAAAGTAAGTTGGAAGAAAAAATTGCAAAGCTAAAAGAAGAATTGGAAAAGGTTGAAGAAGAAGCTAAGAAAAAGGGACCTAAACCCAAAGAAATTAGAAATGAAGATGAAATAAAAGAGGAAATGGAAAAAATTAGAATTGAGTTAAACAGCTTAGGTACAGTTGTAGAAAATGCTGAAGAAATATACAATAGTTATAAAAAGACGTACGAAGACATAAGAGAGAAGGCAACAAAAATAAAGATAGAAAAGGAAAAGGTTGAAGAAGAAATTAAAGAGCTTACAAACAGATGGAGGAAAAAAATGGAGGAAACTGTCGAAGAAATAGACAAAAACTTTAAGGAAAGAATGGCAAGAATTAACGCTATTGGAGAAGTGAGACTGATAAACATTGAAGACTTAGAACAAGCGGGTATTCAAATACTTGTTAGTTTTGGAGGGGCACCTCTCACTGAACTTAACTACTACACTCAGAGTGGAGGAGAAAGAAGTGCTTCTGTTGTAGCTTTCATTCTTTCTCTTCAAAGTTTGATAAAGTCGCCAATTAGAGCACTTGATGAATTTGATGTTCATATGGACCCAAAAACAAGAGAGACATTCTTTGGATTGATAGAGGAGGAAGCAAAAAAACATCCTAATACTTTGTTCTTAGTTGTTACGCCAGGCCAAGTACCAAAAGGAATAAAAGATGCAACCGGAATAATAGTTCAAAAAGTTGGCAGGGAGGCAGTCGTTACAATTGCTTAGCGACAGAGAAACAACTAATAAAAAAGAAATACAGAAGTTGATAGAAGAACTTGACAATATAATAAGTAAGGAGGAAAACATTCTTGAAATTAATCTTGATGAAAAGATAAGAAAACTTGCAGAATTATTGAGTAACAGTAACAATTTAGAAGAAATCAACAGCTGTTCTGAAATTATTCAAAGATTGGCAGTAATAATCTTTGAAAAAACTAAGGCATTGAAAAACAGGTCTGGAATTTTATATATTGATCCATTCTTAACGAAGTTAGCTATACTTGGAAGCGATGTAGAAAAACTTAGCAGAGCCTTTATTCAATCTTGGAGACCAGTTGTTGGAAGGGATGTAATAAACCCTTTTTTACTAAAGGAATCAATGACTTATTGGAGCAACATAACAAAGTACTCATTTGAAGAAGAAAGAGAAGAAAGAAATGTTGAAAACGAAGTTAAGATAAACTTTTTAAGTGAAAGAGAAATAAGTGAAGAAATTGAAAAAATGTACGAGGAGCTTGAAAAAAGAGGAGGGAAGGAGTTGTATGAAAAACTTATTGAAAGCGAAAATCTTTCTGATAAAATCTTTAAAGCTGTAGTTCTAAGTTTTATGATCACATATGGTTACGCAGGCATCATTAGAGAACCATTGAAAGGAAAAGTTTGGGTTGTTAAAAAAGAAAAAACTACTGAAAGTAAAAATCCTGAAAGCTTTGTGATAGTAGTGAAGTAAAATGGAAGAGGAAAGCACTAAAAAGTTAAGAAGAGCAGCGCAACTACTTTTCTTTAAGTCTCACAGGAATCCAGGTATAAAAGGATGGGAATTAAGAAAGGCGTTAGGGCAGGATTACACAAAGGTCCTTAAGAAGTTAGAAGAAAGAATCAGCGAACTTGGACTTACAATAAAAATAGTTTCTGATTCTGGTGAGCTAAAAACACTTTCAGAACCTCATGAAGTTTTATCCAACTGTAGGTTTTTTATTTCAATTAAGGATCCTTTAACTATCACCGACTTAAGAACTTCAGGATGGAGTATAGACGAAATTGCAGGACTTACAGTATGTATCGCAACAATAATATCAAAAGAAGGAAAAACAACTAGGCAAGAGTTAGAACAAATTTTAAGTCAAAAACTACCGAAGTGGAAGGCAACTAGGTTACTATCTAAATATGTAAGAGCTGGTTATCTTGATGAGAAGGAAGACTATATTATTTTAGGATGGAGAACTAAGTCTGAAGTTGACTTAGAGAACATAATAAAGTATATCTTCTCATGAGAAATAAAAAGACTTAAATAACAAAGCTTCTTCTTTTTTCTGCTTCGATTATTGCGCTTAAAACTTCTTCCTCAGAATTAAATTTTGTTAAGATCGTCTCAGCTTCCCTCAAGGAAACGTTGCTTGCAAGTACTAAGGCTGCGAGGTTTTTGTACCTATAGAGAAGTAAAGCTGTTCTTTTTGCTTTCTCCATAATTTTTTTGGCTTTAGCAGAATCTGAGTGATACTTTATCCAATTTGCTTCATCCTCGTCTTTTACAAGACCCACGTACTCGGATCCACATTTTGGACAATTTAATGGAAACGTAATACTTGAGACCTTAATAGGTCCAAAGGAGTAGAAACAATTTAAACATATAAAACTTACCAAGCTACTTTTTAGTCTAGCTAAGGAATATTTTCTAAACAATTTCTCCAACTTTTCTGGAGGGAAGATTTCAGATTTTCTTTCAGCAGAGTGAAGTCCTATATATGCGAGAGGAGATGGAACATCTCTTTTTTCTATGAAGCTTACTTTTAATTTTCCACTTTTGATCTCTTCTAAGAACAATTTTAGGTCCTTTACATCATAATCTTTAGTAAAGAGCTCATTTTTTGCTTCTTCAAAGACAGGAGTTCCCTTTAGAAGATTCATCAAGGTATTTAGCTCTGGAGAAGTTAAGGAAACATCTTTCTCAATGACTCCAAACCTGCGTCCCACATGAATTAGCCTTCTCTTAAACAAACCTATTGACTCTATTCCACTAGTTAAAGAGTCAATTAAGTTTTTATCGTTAACTTTCTTCATAAGATCTAGAACGAATTTAGGATCCAAATCATAGTTTATGATTACACGATATGGGTCATTACTACTAACAATTGCTTCTTCTCTTTCTAGAATTAACGAAGAGAGAACTTTAGCTAGTGCAGAATTTACTTGATTTCCATTGCATGCATGAATTATAGTAGTACCCTTCCAATTCTCAATAACTACTTCTTCATCAGTTGCTACTGGAAAGCCTTCTTTATATGATTCATATATCGGATGAATTGCGTCTTTTATAACATCTTTTTTAATCGAAAATAATTTAGAAAAGTAACTAGCAACTTCTTCCAAAGAAAGACCGCTTTTTAGTTGTTCCAACACTTTTCTTCTAAACAGTCCAACCTCTCTAGCAACTTGAAACACTACAGGAATTTCCTCGCCAACCCAGAATGGTACAGCCCCAGTGGGATCCTCAGAGGAAGTAACAGAAATTGAATCTTCCTTTGCTTCGTTAAATACCCAAACTCTACCTCCCATTATAAACTTTGTACCTGGTAACCCTTTTTCTGCTACGAATTCTTCGTCTAGTGTTCCTATGATTTCATTTGTGCGCGAATCTACTACTTTAAACTGTTTAATTTCAGGAATAGTTGAGATATGATCATAATAAAACTTGTAGGTATAAAAATTGGACTTTCCTCTTCTAATCATTCCTTTTTCCTTATCGTAAACTAGTAAAGAAGGATACCTATTAACTAAAAATGAAACTAAAAAGTCCAATTCCTCCAAGGAAAGTGCCCTGTAAGGAAAGGCATTCTTTATAATTTCTAAAAGCTCATCTAGACCCCAACTTGGCTTATACAAAAGAAAGCCGGTTATCTGATGAGCTAAAACATCAAGAGGTTTCTCTATTATCGAAAGTTCTTCCAATTTTTTCTCGAGTGCTCTTTTTCTTATAACTATAGATTCGATGGCATCTTCTTCATCTATTGTTACAATTAGTCCTTTAGAAACACCTTGAATTGTATGTCCACTTCTTCCTACCCTCTGAATTAAGTGAATTGCCTGACGAGGAGACCCATATTGAATCACAAAATTAACATTACCAACGTCAATTCCAAGTTCTAAACTTGAAGTAGCGACTACACCCTTAACTTCTCCCGTCTTCAGCCATTTTTCAGCAGTCGCTCGTATAGCTACGCCTAAAGAACCATGGTGAACGGCTGTAGCTATATCACTTTTGTACAAAGTAAGCTTGTTGGCTAAGGCTTCAGCAGTCTCGCGTGTATTAGTAAATATTAAAGTTGAGTTATTTGAAAGTAACACTTCTGAAATGACGTTTAGCCTTGCTAGTACCTCTGGGTGCTCGAGATTTTCTCTTGCCAATTCTATTTCATTCTCGGAAGGTCGAGGTAAGACTACGTCTATTTCAATCCATTTTTCAGGTGAGGCATCAACTACCTTATAATTTCTATTCGTACCAAATAAAAACCTTGAGAGTACATTTGGATCGCCAACAGTAGCCGAAAGACCAACTATCTGTGGTTCAGATTCTGTTAATAACCTAAGTCTCTCTAGACCAAGAGTTAACTGAGAACCACGCTTATCTTGTGCAAGTTCATGAACCTCATCAACAACAACCCATTTTACAGTTTTTAGATATTTTGAAAGCTTTTTACCAACTAAGAGAATCTGAAATGTTTCTGGAGTGGTTACTATAAGGTCAGGGGGATACATTGACTGAAGCGACCTTTCTCTTTTTGAAGTATCACCGTGCCTCACAGCGATTTTTATGTCAAGTTTTGAAGCCCACCACATTAAGCGTTCTAACATGTCTCTATTGAGGGCTCTTAGAGGTGTAATGTACAGTATTTTAAATCCAGGTTCATTTTTTAAACCTGATTTTATTAAAGTATCAAAAATTGGCAGTATTGCTGCTTCTGTTTTTCCAGTCCCTGTTGGAGAAATTACTAAGACATTCTCCCCCGAAAGAATTTGGGGTATAGCTAACTTTTGTACATCGCTTAAAGGAATTAAGTTTCTTTCCTTTATGAGTTCTACTACTCTATTTGTAAGTAAGCTAAGAACTTGAAGATCATCATTACAGACTATGCCTGGTTGCATGCGTTAGAGGAAGAATTACTTTAAGCTAATTAAAAATGTTATCTTTAGTTGTGACGTCTTCTCTCAACTCAAGTTCAGAAGTTTCCAGCTTTTCCGTTTGTCTATGCATCCTAGAACTAAAGTTCTGAGTTTTTGGGGACCTATCTTTACAAAAAACTACTTGACTTGGGGGCTTAAGCAACTTATTACCTAAATTTTCTAAACCTCTGAGGAAAGCTTAAAAACAAGCCAGAAAAATCAAAAGAGCTTATGGGTAAGTTTGAAGCTGTAATATTTGATGTAGATGGAACCTTATTCGACTCAAGAGAAGCTTTTTACATCATGGTTTATGAAGTTTCTAAAATGCTTGGATGGAAACAACCTGAGAAAGGTAAAGTAATTAAGTTGATTGGGTTACCTAACCATGAAATTTCAAGGAAGTTAGTTTCAATGATTAGTTCTAGTGCAAATTCTGACTACGAAACAAAAAGGTATGAAGAGTTGGTAGCAAAACTATGGGAGCCTTACTATTTACCAAAATATGTGAAGCTTTACCCAGGAGTTAAGGAAACTCTAAACTACTTAAGGAAAGATGGATTAAGGATGGCGGTAGTAAGCAACGGAAGCAGAAGTGAAATTCCAAAATATCTTAAAAATGGCGGAATTTATGAATTTTTTCAAGTAATAATAACAGCAGACGATGTTAATGAACCAAAGCCGTCCCCGGAGCCAATTTTAAAAGCATTAAGAGAACTTAACGTAAGTAAAGAGAAATGCATCATGGTAGGCGATACTCTGATTGATGGAATTTCAGCCAGAAGGGCTGGAGTAAAAGTTGCGCTTCTAACGTGGGGGATTGAAGATGAAGAAGAAATAAGAAAGTTTAACCCAGACTATATCCTTAGTAAAATAGAGGATTTAAAGGAGCTAGTCGCTGACCCATGATTTGTTGTTGTAATAAAAATTCTTAGCAACTCATTTCTGAACTAAAGTTTTAGGTTCTTCTCTCGAGCTTGCATGTAAGATTATGATTCATAAACTTTCATTGAATATTCCTTGGCAGTTGCGATCATTAGATCTAAGGCAGACATCACGTTCTTTACTAACCCACTTATGCCAGGTTCTCTTATAACATACTTTTCTAAAGAAGCGACCCAAGATATCTCAGTAGGATTTTCCAAAAACTGAGCTAAACTAGCTTGAGAAGTAACGTTGATAGAAAGGTCTATAGTAGCTGAATCTGGTTTAATCTTTTTAATAAGATCCATTAGATCCTTTTTTGAATTTAACATGTTGGAGAGAGCCTCCTCCTTTACCAAACCTTGAACAAGTTTTTCGGTCTTAGTATTTGAAGATGAGAAAAATGGCTTTTTAAATACGAATCCAGACCATCCTAAAGAAGAAGCATTTCCGAGTAATTTTGGAAATGCTTGTTTCCATTTATCATCAAGGTCTTCTTTCTTTACAAACTCGCTCACAGCCATATAGATGGTAACTTTGTCGAATGAAAAAGGTATGTTTCTGTACAAAATTAGAAGTTTATCGAAAGACTTGTTCCAAGAAAGGTTTAGTTGCCAGCCACCTTGTACTCTTATAACAGATCTAAGATAGTCTTTGAGTAATTTTGCTTCCAGTGGTGAATCATCTCCAAACATTTTTTGCTTTTTACCACTAGGAGAAACTTACTTATTAATGTTTTTTTGATAGTTCCTTTAGTCTAAAAAATATGAACACCAAAAATGACCAAAGTAAAACATCGAGGAAGAATCCTGAAAAATCAGCTTTAATTGAAACGTATTCTCCCTTTGAAATGTTTATAGCCTGAACTAAGGTAGGGAATGGAAGACCGTTAAAAATGAAATGAATTTGATTTTGGCCTTGTACATACCTTGCAAACAAACTTAAAACTAATGTTAGAGAGAGGCCATAAAGCAGGGATCTAAGAATTTCTTTATTCACCTTCAACCTAACTCTGACCAGAAATATGTTTCCTTAAAAACTTTAGTGAGCCTTTTTCGTTCAAGATAAAATGACTAATAGAGAACGTTTATCTAAGCGTCCATCTTTTAGAAACTTTGTCGAAACATTGAATATTTTATTTACTTAAGGGAGAGTAATGACCTCAACTGTGTTAACTTTTGTAATGTTAACCTTGTCAAAATCTTCAAACAACTTAATAAACCTAGATTCTAATTTTGAAAATACTTAATTACTTGAACAAAAACTTGAATTGAAAAAGATTGAAAACACTTCCAAAAGAGCTAAAGAGATGAGCTCTACAGTCCCTGTAGTAAACCAAAAGTATATAAAGAAGTCTAGCGGCCTTAAGTTGATGAGCCAGAAAAAGTACTGCCCTGAGTGTGGTGGAGAGCTCCACTACGATCCGGTAAATAAAATATTTGTCTGCAAGTCATGCGGCAGAATTTATACTCATGAACAACTCATTGAGCAAAGAGCTAGAGTAATGTCCGAAATTCACGATGAGGATCAGAGCAAAAAGAAGAGAAAAGAACTTTTAAAGTGGTGGCTCTCCGAAAAGAAGTAGGGTAATGGAAAAACTAAACTTTTTGGTTACTTGATTTAGTGTAATTTATCTCTTAAAAATCAGCTTAAGAAGAACGTGAGGGGTAATTCTGATGCTCTTTTAGTGCATACGTAGCTTTTGAACTTATAAATCTGGAGCCTTCTCTTAAGTTTATGGAAAGCTCAAAAGTTTTGTTGATCACCACAACAACTTTACAAAAATCAGCAGAAAAATATAGAATTTTTACAGAAAGGGAGCCTCTCTATTCTAGTCATAAAAGTATGACTTTAAAAAGAGAAACTTTTTATAAGGTTTTTCTTTACCTAATTTCTTATGTCTTTGAGGGTAAAGTTTTTCGAAATAAACTTAGAGACTAGAGGAGAAAATAGTATAATAGACATTACCCAAAAAGTGGAAGAAAAAATTGAGGCCTCTGGAACAAAAAATGGTTTAGTTAACATCTTTGTACCCGGTTCTACAGGTGCTGTAACTACTATAGAATATGAACCAGGGTTGTTAAAAGACTTGCCTGCAGCCCTAGAAAGGATAGCACCATCAAACATTTACTATGCTCACGAAGAAACCTGGCACGATGGAAACGGAAAATCGCACGTAAAAGCTTCGATAATAGGACCAAGCTTAACAATCCCAATTAAAGATGGAAAGCTTATACTTGGGACTTGGCAACAAGTTGTTTTCTTAGAGCTAGACGTAAGACCGAGGAAAAGGTCTCTAATAGTAACTATTCTGGGAGATTAAAGCCTCTAATCGTGAATTATCTTAGAACACTTTATCATAAGCTACTACAGAAAAACTTATTTTTACGTAAATACGTAGTTGAACGATGTGGCTGAATAGAGATGTAATAAGTGTGCTTGACTTCAGTAAAGAAGAACTGTTAGATCTCTTTAATAAAGCTAAACAAATAGAAAGCATAAGAGAAAATAGTTTCAGCAACCTGAAGGGAAAAGTTCTGGCGACTGCTTTTTTCGAACCAAGCACGAGAACAAGACTAAGTTTTCAAGCCGCAATGCTGAGACTTGGGGGCACAACATTGGATTTAGGAGAACCGACAGTATCTTCTCTTGCTAAGGGAGAAAACATTTCAGATACTGTAAGAATGCTTGACTACTACTCAGACGTCATAGTTATTAGACATAAGCTAGAGGGGGTTTCTAGGTATGCTGCAGAAATTTGTGAACATCCTGTTATAAATGCAGGGGAAGGAACAAAAGAACATCCAACACAAACTATGATTGACCTTTATGAAGTTTGGAAAACTTTCAAATCTCTTGAAAACTTAACCTATGCGATAGTAGGAGACATAAAACACGCAAGAACAATATCTTCTTTAATTCTTTCTTTCTCGATATTTAAGCCGAAGAAGGTTTATCTTATATCTCCTTTGGAACTTAGAGCAAAAGAGAAAATTAAGAGTTTCATGGAGTCTAATGGAATTCTTTATGAGGAGCTTACCACCCTTTCTGAGGTTTTAGAAGAAGCTGACGTCTTTTATATAACAAGGATACAAAAAGAAAGATTTTCTGATCCATATGAGTATGAAAAGGTCAAAGGATCATACGTAATAACTCTAGAACATACAAAGAAGATGAAAGAAGGGGCAATAATACTTCATCCCCTACCCCGAGTGGATGAACTGAGCCCAAAGGTAGATAGCACAAAAAATGCAGCATACTTTAGCCAAGCGAGAGGAGGCCTTTATTTAAGGATGGCTCTACTAAGGGCTATACTTACAGGTGATTAGTAATGTCTGAGAAGGAGCTAAAAGTTACAAAAATTGAGAATGGAACTGTAATAGACCATATCCCAGCTGGAAAAGCTTTAGACGTAATCAGGATTTTAGGAATTACAGGAAAGGAAAATTATACGGTTGCAATCTTAATGAATGTTGAAAGTAAAAAGTTAGGAAAGAAAGATTTAATAAAGATAGAAAATAGAGTTTTAGAACCTAGAGAAGCAAAGTTAATTTCTCTTGTTGCACCAGAGGCTACATTAAACGTTATTTCAAACTTTGAAGTAAAAGAAAAGTATAAGCTCGAACCACCAGAGATGATCGAGGGACTAATAAAATGCCCAAACGAGCTATGCATCACAAATAAGCAAGATGAACCTATTCTTCCAAAGCTTAAGGTTGTAAAGGGATTAAAGATAGTCCTTGAATGTATCTACTGTGGAGCAACTTTAACCTCGGAAGAGATAACAAAATTTATCTTATGAGACTTGAAATGTCGTACTACGTACGTGGGAAATTAGAATTAAATAACAAACCTCTTGATAAAATAGCAATACTAGAATTCGATTTAGATGAAAATATGAGTTGTAAGCCTGGGCAATATATAATGGCATGGCTCCCAAACTATGGCGAAATACCTCTTTCTCCATCCATTTGTGATGATAGAAAGTTACAACTCTTAGTTGAAGATGTTGGAGCAACAAGCAATAAATTTGTAAACTTAGAAGTAGGAAGTTATGCATACTTTAGAGGCCCATTTGGGAATTTTTTTGATCTTAGTAGAGGGAACAAATATTTACTTGTGGCAGGGGGAACTGGAGCAGCACCAATACTAATGGCAGCGAGGAACTTGTCAAAACTAAATGCAGAAGTTATAACGATTTATGGAGGAAAAAGTAGAAAACACTTGGTCTTTTTGGAAGATTTTAATAAATACTCAAAAAAAGTTTTTGCCTACACTGAAGATGGATCCTTTGGATACTCTGGAGTTGTCACAAAAGACCTTCAAAATGTTATAAGTTCATTTTTACCAGAGGTAATACTAACTACTGGACCTGAAATGATGATGAGAAAAGTAGTTGAGACTTCTGTTAGGAATAAGATTTACTGTGAAGCCTCCATAGTACGAATAATAAAATGCGCTTCAGGAGTTTGCGGTTCTTGTGTTCTTGAACCACAGGGACTTTTGGCATGTAAGGATGGACCAGTATTTAGTGGAGAGGTTCTGATAAATTCAAACTTTGGAAAGACAATGAGGTCTGAATCTGGAAAAGAGGTTGAGATAAAATGAGTATTGCTGTTTCTGGGAAAGTTTGGATCGACAATGAGTTTCATGAAGCAGCAGTTGTTATAAAAGAAGGAATAATACTTGACATTCTACCAAGAAGTTCTGTGCCACTAAATACACCATTGATAGATTTCGAAGATAACCTAATATTGCCAGGATTAGTCGACGTTCATGTACACTTAAGAGACTTTGAACAAAGTTACAAGGAAGACTTCTCAAGCGGAACAAAAGCAGCTATTGCGGGAGGCTATACAACTTTACTAGCTATGCCAAACACAAAGCCTCCAATTTCAAGCATAGAAATGTTGCAAAGTGCAAAGGAGAGAGCGCAGGAAAAAATATTTTGTGATGTTGGATTTCATATCGGCCTAAATGAAAACCCTGTTAATTCAATAAAAGCACTAAGGGAAGGAGGCTTCAGTATAAAATTATACCCTGAGGACATTAGGTTGCTAAGCAAAGATGAAAAAAAGAAAAAAATTTTGGCAAATGAAGAAGAAATATTTTTTACCGTACATTGCGAAGACTTAGAAAGAATTGAAGCAAACAAAGCTAAGATCGAGAATAAAGTAGAAAACCATAGCAGGATAAGAGATGAAATAGCAGAACTAAATGGAGTAGAACTTTGCTTAAAACTGTTAAAATCGAAGAACTTACATGTTGTTCATCTTTCATCAGATTTAGCATTGAGAAGATTGTTAAGTGAAAGTGAATTCAATAAGAAGTTAACTTTTGAAGTTACAGTTCATCATCTCTCGCTTACTAACAAAAAGGTTGAAGAGTTTAAGGGAATCGCAAAAACCAACCCGCCTCTTAGAAGTGAGAAAGACATCCTAGCATTAAGAAAGGCTTTAAATGAAGGAAAAGTAACGGCTATAGTTACTGACCATGCTCCGCACTCAACAGAAGAAAAGAAATCTGAAGAATATGACTTAATTCCTCCAGGCTTCCCAGGCTTAGAAACAGCTCTTCCTGTTTTACTTAAATTAGTTAAATCAGGAGAAATATCCTTAAAAGAAACGATACTAGCCTTAACGTTAAAACCTTCAAAACGTTTTGGGATTCCTAACGTAGGAGAAATAAAGTTGAATTCGTTTGCTAACTTAACAATAGTAAGACAAAACGAAAGATGGAGAATAAAAGCCAGTAACTTTTTTTCAAAAGCAAAGTTTTCACCATTTGAGGATATGGAAGTAGTTGGAAAAGTTAGAACAGTATTCTTAAGAGGGGAAAAAGTGTTCGAAGAAGGAAGTGTTTTATCTAGTCCAAAAGGTAAGGTGATGATTAAGACTTGGAACTTGTGACAAAAATATCTGGGATTACCTTAAGAAATCCTTTTATGAACGCTTCTGGAGTACTAGGCCAAACTGTTTCGTTGTTAAGAAGGTTGCAGGAAGCTGGAGCAGGAGCAGTTGTAACAAAGTCAATAACTTACGAAGAAAGAAAAGGTTACGATAATCCAACCTTCGTTAAAATAAAGTGTGGCTACCTTAACGCAATGGGACTCCCAAACCCTGGATTTAGGGAGTTTTCGAAAGAACTTTCATCATCTAAGGAGGAGTTTAAAGTGCCAGTAATCGTAAGTATTGCCCCAAGCGAACCAAAACAAGCAAAAGAAATGGCAGCAGCGTTTAAGAAAGTTGCAGACGCTATAGAAATAAATCTTTCGTGTCCTCATGCGGAAAAGCTTGGGCTAGAAGTATTTAGCGATATGGGTTTAACAGAAAACATAGTAAAAAGCGTGAAGGATAACTTTGATGGTCCTGTGTTTTGTAAGCTTCCACCTTATAGAAATGAGGTACTAGGACTAATAAAATCGCTTGAAAGTTGTGATGCACTTGTTGTTTCAAATACTATAAGGGCAATGGTAATAGATGTAAAAGCAAAAAAACCAATACTAAGCAACAAATTTGGAGGTCTATCTGGAAGAGCCTTACATCCAATTTCTTTAGCTTTAGTGTTCGAGCTTTACGAAAAAACCAGGAAGCCAATAGTAGGTGTTGGAGGTATAGAAAGCTGGGAAGACGCAGTTGAATTTTTCCTAGCGGGTGCTTCGGCTGTGCAGATTGGTTCCGCACTTGAAAAGAAAGGTACAACCATATTCAAGGAGTTGATAGAGGGTTTAGAGGAATATCTTAAAGAAGAAAAAATTGGGTTGGAAGAATTAATTGGATTAGCACACGACAGCTAGTTTACTCGTAAATAAAGTAAAACAGAGCTTTATCTTTAAGAAAATCTTTAAATTCTATGGTGAAAAACTCGCCGTTAATGAATCATAAAGAAAACGAAATAAGGGAAGATTATTTGAAAAAAGTAATAGACTACGTAAGGAGAGAAGTCAGAAACTCAGATTTAGCACATCGTTTTGATCATGTAGAATGTGTTGCTAAAATTGCAAAAAAGATATCAAAAAGAGAAAAAGTGGATTTAGAAGTGGTACTTGTTTCTGCTTACCTACACGACGTAGTTTCCAGGAAGGAATCCAGAAATAAGCCACATTACGTTGCATCGGCTGAAAAAGCTAAAGAAATTCTAAGAAAAGTTGGTTACAATGAAGATTTTATTGAAAAAGTATACGACGTTATAGTCGAAGCTTCTTATGAATCGTGGATAAGCGGAATAAGACCAAAATCAAAAGAAGCAAAAGTGTTGCATGATGCCGACTTACTTGAGGCAATGGGAGCAAGAGGCATAGCTAGAGCTTTTGCTTATGCAGGGGCCTATGGCTCAAAAGAACTAGGAGAAGTTAACTTTAATCCTGAAAATCCTCCAAAAAATACATCACATGAAAGATTAGTTGATTCTTCTCCAATCTCGCATTTTGCATCAAAGCTTCTGCATTTAAGAAACATGATGCTAACACAGAGTGGGAAGAAGATGGCAAAAGAAAAACACAAATTTATGGTTAGGTTTTTAAAGCAATATAAGAGAGAAATGATGCAAAATAAGTAAATATAAA
>Ga0207433_10002853_pt1 | contig 34283 bp, 31 predicted proteins | sample YelNatPaOPGAMG01_FD_187559 | JGI IMG/M metagenome (GOLD analysis project Ga0207433, IMG submission 187559) | Hot spring thermophilic microbial communities from Obsidian Pool, Yellowstone National Park, USA - OP-RAMG-01 (SPAdes) (version 3) | ecosystem: Environmental > Aquatic > Thermal springs... | reverse complement strand
CATCTCGTCGACCTTGATGCTGCGCTCTCCACTGGGTTTGACAACAGTGAGCTGGTCAAGAAGATGCTGTCGTTGGGCGTCGACGTACAGGTTGCCGGGGGCATAAGGTCGGAAGAGAGGGCCAGACTTCTGATGGGGCTGGGCGCGAGACGATTGGTTATAGGCACTATGTTCCTAGAGAGCCCTGAGGTCGCTCTGCGTCTCTTGGCCGAATATGGCAGAGACTCAATTGCCGTTGCGCTCGACTACAGAGGAGGATATGTGCTTTCCAGGGGTTGGACGAACGAGCTTATGCTTCCCCTCGAGGATGCCCTGAGGAGGGCGTACGGCGAGTTCTCGTGGGTCCTTCTGACCGACGCGAGCCGCGACGGCATGCTGCAGGGACCTGACATCCAGACCTTGGAGAGAGTGAAGCTGAGCTTCCCGAAGTTTAGGATAATGGCAGCCGGAGGAGTGAGGGACCTTCTCGATTTGCTTTCGATGTCGAGCGCCGGTGTGGATTGCGCGATAGTCGGGAGGGCGGTTCTCGAGGAAAGGATAAATTTCGTTGAGGCTTTAAAGGTGGTCCAGGGTTGCTAGCCAAGAGGATAATACCGTGTTTGGACTTCTCCGGAGGGCGCGTGGTGAAGGGCGTCATGTTCAAAAACCTGAGGGTTGCTGGAGACCCCGTGGAGCTGGCCGAGCTGTACAGCTCGGAGGGCGCTGACGAAATAGTCTTCCTCGACATAACCGCCACTGAAGAGAACAGGAGCACCTCCTTGGACTTCGTGAGGAGGGCGGCGGAGGTGCTCTCCGTGCCCTTCACGGTCGGGGGCGGCATAAGGACACTCGAGGATGCCAGGTCGGCTTTGTTCAGCGGGGCGGATAAGACGTCCATAAACACGGCCTCTGTCAAGGATCCGAGCATGATAACAACGCTCTCGAGGGAGTTCGGCAGCCAGTGCGTCGTCGTGGCTATCGACGCCAAGAGGAACTACGCGCCCCCTCAGGAGAGCAGCATGAAACTCTTTGGTCCCGAGGGCAGTAGATTCTGGTTCGAGGTCTACGTCAGGAGCGGCAAGGTGTCGACCGGTATAGACGCGATCCATTGGGCCAGAAGGGCCGAGGAGCTAGGCGCGGGTGAAATACTGTTGACCTCGATCGACAAAGACGGAACGGGTAGTGGCTATGACCTCGAGTTGATCAAGGCTGTTTGCGAGAGCGTCAACATACCTGTTATAGCCAGTGGCGGATGCGGTGAACCGCAGCACATGTACGAGGCCTTCATGGCCGGAGCTGACGCCGCCCTAGCCGCGTCGATATTCCACTTCCGTAAGTACAGCATAAGGGAGGTCAAGGAGTACCTACTTGGGAGAGGCATCGCGGTTAGGCTTTAGCCAAAATACTTAAGCTCGGAAAACAATGGAATCCAGGCCACTAGCACGCTTCCCAGAGCTTATGTGAATCGAAGAGGCCCGACCTATGTGCGAAACAATTGGCAAATATGGACCGCAACTGCTTAAGAGAGCTTGGATGCGGAGACAGCCAAAAAGCTATTTAGTAAGCCCCTTTAGGCTTCAGTCATGTCGGAGAGCGAAATCAAGTTCGATGCCGAGACTGGCCTTGTAACTGCGGTTGTCCAGGACTACGGGACGAGGGATGTCCTGATGGTTGCCTACATGAACAGGGAGGCTTTGAAGAGGACGATCTCAACTGGGTATGCGCACTACTGGAGCAGGTCTAGGCGTAAACTCTGGATGAAGGGCGAAACCTCCGGGAACACGCAAAGGGTCAGAGAGATAATGGTGGATTGCGACGGCGACGCCCTTCTCTTGGTCGTGGAACAAAAGGGAGTGGCTTGCCACACTGGCAACAGGACTTGCTTCTTCCGCCGCGTATACAGCGCTACCCATGTTTGACGTTCTCCAGTTTGAGACCGGTTAGGTTCTCAGGTATGTTTAGACGGATGTTGGAAATCAATCGATGAAAGACAAATACAGCTAACACGAATTCCCGAGATTTTTAATTTTCAGTACTAGGAAGCGGTGCCGCTGAACAAATCCACCAGCGTCGCCGATGACACAGCAATAGCTAAGATTGTCATGGCGGCCATCAAGAAGCAGCTCTTCACATCTATTCCCTCAGCTGCCCATCTCCCATGATTATGTACTTGGTTGTCGTCAGCTCCCTGAGGGCCATGGGTCCTCTCGCGTGCAGCTTCTGGGTGCTTATACCCACCTCAGCCCCGAAGCCGAACTGCCCTCCGTCGGTGAAGCGGGTCGAGGCGTTGACGTAGACGCAGGCGCTGTCGACGTTCCACGTGAAGTAGTTAGCGTCCCTTATGTTTTTCGTTATTATCGCATCTGAGTGTTTTGTTCCATATCTGTTTATGTGCTCAACAGCCTCCTCGACCGAGTTGACAACCTTCACGGCAAGCGTGAGGTCCATGTACTCCTCGTACCAGTCCTGTTCCGTCGCCTCCTCGACGTCTCCAGCTATAGACCTAGTGACCTCGCACCCCCTCACCCTGACCGAGTGTTTTCTCATCGCCTCCATCAGCAGGGGTATATAATCCCTGGCTATGTCCCTGTGAACCAACACCTTCCTAACCGCATTGCACACGGAGGGCCTCTGGACCTTGGCGTTCACTATTATCCTGTTCGCCATCTCGAAATCGGCGTCGAGGTTAACGAATATGTGACAGTTGCCAGCTCCCGTTTCGATGACGGGAACCGTTGCGATCTCCTTGACGTGTTTTATGAAACTTGCACCGCCGCGTGGGATCGCCACGTCTATCAGCTCGTCCAGCTTGAGCAGCTCGTCGACGAGCCTCCTGTCTGTTGACTCTATGAGCTGTATGGAGTCCACGGGCACAAGCCCTTCGAGGCCGGCCTTCATGGCCCCGACTATCGCCCTGTTCGAATTTATCGCCTCCGCCCCGCCTCTCAGCACGACCGCGTTACCGGACTTTATGGCCAGGCCTGAGATATCTATGGTGACGTTGGGTCTGGCCTCGTAAACGACCGCCACAACGCCCAACGGCACCCTAACCTTCCTTATCTCAAGGCCATGTCTCGTCCTCCAACCCTCAACGACCTCGCCTACGGGGTCTTGAAGAGAGGCGACTTGGCGCAATCCATCGCAAGCCTCCTTTAGCCGTTTCTCGTTCAGCAGGAGCCTATCGGCCAAGGCGCCACTGCCACCCCTCGACTTAAAGTCTTCTAGGTCTAGGGCGTTTGCCTTCAATATCTCCTCTCGCCGCTCCCAAATCCTGTCAGCCATGTTCAACAGAGCTCTGCTCCTAACTGGCGAAGGTGCTCTGGCCAAAACGTATGACGCCGCCTTGGCTGCCATCGCTTTAACTCTAGCCTCGTTGTCCGCCGTCATGAGCTCTCGAAAAGGCGCTGCGCTTTGGGTTAATATCCTTTTGGAGGGTTGTTTTTGGTCATTGGCAACAGAAAGGCGTAAAGCGGTGCGGACGGCAGATATTGCCGCCCACGTACCCACGCTGATTACATTCCCTTGTCACTTGTGCTAGCGCGCGCTAATTTACTTCTCCTCTTCTTTGATTCGCCAAATCTTTGAACCTGCTCCCCCAGGGTCCAGTAGCCTTCCAGGAAGGCGCTCAGAGGTTGCAGTTTCTCTTTGTCTATCTTTCCGCCGTCTTTAAGTATCGATTCGTCGCAGCGGACCGCCACGATCTCTCCGAAGTAGAAGCTGTGGCTTCCCAAGTCCACGGATTTGCGGATCGCGCACTCGATGTTCAAGGGGAACTCGAGTATCCCAGGAGACGAGATCCTCGTTGAAGGCAATGGCGTCAGATTGCAGACCTTGAACTTGTCGACCTCCCTTCCAGAAACGCTCCCAACGTAATCCACTATTTCAACTTGGTTCTTTGAAGGCACGTTCACGACGAAGCCGTCTGAACGGGAGATGACCTCGTAGGTATATCTCGTGTGGCCTATTGCTACACCTAACATCGGCGGGTCTATACACGCATGAGATATGGCGCCCACGGCTATCAGATTTGGCTTGCCCCTTTCGCCCGCGGAGCACGACACGACTACGATCGCCGTGGGGAAGTCGAATCGCAGCTTCGCAGGAAGTTCAACCTTAACCAACCTATAACACCTGGAAACTCGATGGACTGGCGACTGGAATAAAACGTTTTCGCATCCGGCGAGGTTACACGGTGGCGTGCGAACGAGATAGGGAGCCGCTCCACCTTCGTTCAGAAGCATGAGTTACTACTTATATACATGTGGGTGAAAGCTCTTGGACAGCTATGGACGAGGAGCTGCAGTTGAAGGTAGCTGAGGCTTTGCCCAGAGACGTGGGGAGGGGCATAGCCAGAATAGACCCGAAGGTGATGGAAGAAAGGAGTTTGCAATCTGGAGATGTTGTCGAGGTCAGGGGGAGCAAGAGGGCTTATGCAATAGTATTGCCTGGGCGACCGGAGGACTACGGTAGGGGGACTATAAGGATAGACGGCGAGATGAGGAGCAACGCCGGAGCTAGGATCGACGATGTGGTTAGCGTGAGGAGGGTAGAGGTGAGGAGGGCGGAGAAAATAACCATAGCCCCCACCGAGCCGCTCATGGTTGAGGGAGGCGAGGAGTACTTCGGCAGGATGCTGGAAGGCAGGGTGGTCTACAGGGGCTACACGGTGAGCGTGAACGTCATGGGCAGGAGGGTGGACTTCGTCGTATCCAACATCTCACCCCCGCTCGAGGCGGTGCTTGTAACCCCAGACACCCAGATAAGCATAAGCAAGGAGGTCGTTAAGGGGATACCGGCTGGAGTCTCCAGGGTGACTTACGAGGACATAGGCGGCATGAAGGAGCAGATACAGAAGGTCAGGGAGATGGTAGAGCTGCCGCTCAGACACCCGGAGCTCTTCGAAAGGCTCGGGGTGGAGGCCCCAAAGGGCGTTCTGCTCTACGGCCCGCCTGGGACTGGCAAGACCTTGCTGGCGAAGGCGATAGCCAATGAGGTCAACGCGAACTTCTACTCCATAAGCGGCCCCGAGATAATGAGCAAGTTCTACGGCGAGAGCGAGGAGAGACTGAGGGAGGTATTCAAGCAGGCCAGGGAGAACGCGCCGAGCATAATATTCATCGACGAGCTGGACTCGATAGCCCCCAAGAGGGAGGAGGTCACGGGCGAGGTCGAGAAGAGGGTGGTCGCGCAGCTGCTCTCCTTGATGGACGGGCTTGAGGAGAGGGGGAAGGTTGTGGTGATAGGTGCGACCAACAGGCCCGACGCAATAGACCCAGCGCTCAGGAGGCCTGGAAGGTTCGACAGGGAGATAGAGATCGGTGTACCAGATGCGAACGCGCGCCACGAGATCCTTATGATACACACGAGGGGGATGCCGCTCGACTCCGATGTAGACCTCAGGAGGATAGCGGAGATGACGCACGGTTTCGTCGGCGCCGACATCGCTGCGCTTGCGAAGGAGGCAGCACTCAGGGCCTTGAGGAGGATCCTGCCCGACATCGACCTAAGGGCGGAGAGCGTGCCCGCATCCATACTGCAGAGGATAAAGGTCACGATGCGCGACTTCCTGGACGCCCTAAAGGATGTGCACCCGTCGGCCTTGAGGGAGGTTTTCGTCGAATCCCCGAACGTGCACTGGGACGATATAGGTGACCTGGTGGAGGTCAAGAGGGAGTTGGTGGAGTCGGTAGAGTGGCCCCTAAAGTACAGGGAGCTCTTCGAACACGCTGGCGGGAATCAGCCCAGGGGCATACTCCTCTACGGCCCGCCTGGGACTGGCAAGACCTTGCTGGCGAAGGCGCTCGCGACCGAGGCTGGCGTCAACTTCATAAGCGTGAAGGGGCCGGAGCTCCTCAGCAAGTGGGTCGGCGAGAGCGAGAGGGGCGTGAGGGAGGTCTTCAGGAAGGCGAGGACGGCGGCGCCGTGCATAATATTCTTCGACGAGGTCGACGCGCTCGCGCCAATGAGGGGCATTGCTCACGGGGACTCCATGGTGACAGAGCGCGTGATAAGCCAACTTCTAACCGAGCTAGATGGCCTTCAGGAGCTCAGGAACGTGGTGGTGGTTGCCGCCACGAACAGGCCGGACATCTTGGATCCAGCGCTCCTAAGGGCGGGCAGATTCGACAAGCTGATAAAGCTCACCTGGCCCGATGTCGAAACCCGGAGGAAGATATTCGAAGTCCACCTCAGGAACAAGCCAATGGCTCAGGATGTGGATGTGCAGGAGCTGGCGGAGATGACCGAGGGTTTCACGGGCGCCGACATCGAGCAGGTCACGAACGAGGCCGGCCTTCTGGCCTTACAGGAGGCCCTGTTCGAGCAAAAGGTCAACGCTGAGAACGACCTGAAACCGAAGGAGATACTGATCGCCAGGAAGCACATGCTAGAGGCGGTCAAGAAGGTGAGAGTGCCAACCCAGGAAGAGAGAAAGTACTACGAGGAGATCACAGACAGGTTCGCTACCACGGCCAAGTCGGAACTCGTCTCGATATCTAAATTGATCACTTGAAACACCGTTATAACCCTTTAGATCAAAACGCTCGATGTCCCGATAGGGGCATACAAAAGTGTTATGTACGTTTTAGTCAGTTAGTTGACAAGGTGGTGGACTTGTGCGCAAGCTTTAGGATAAAGCCGCAGGCGACGGCTGAGGTAGGCGTTTTGGGCGGTACAGGGAACTACGATCCATATTACCTTGAGGGGGCCAAGGAGATCAAGGTCTACACGCCCTACGGTGCACCCTCCGACCTGATAATCGTCGGCGATGTCAAGGGGAGGAAGGTGGCGTTCCTTCCGAGACACGGCAGGCACCATACGGTACCTCCTTACAAGATAAACTACAGGGCGAACATCTGGGCCATGAAGGCCCTGGGGGTAAAGCGCATAATAAGCCCAACTGCGGTGGGCTCCCTTCAGCCCGAGTTCATAAAGCCATACGAGTTCGTGGTACCCGACCAGCTGTTCGACAGGACTAGCAACAGGAGGAGCCTGTCCTTCTATGAGGGCGGCTTCGTGGGTCACGTCCCGTTCGCCGACCCGGTGTGCCCCGAACTCAGAAGGATTGCGCTCGACGTGGCTAGGAAGACGCTTCCGGATGTCGTGGTGCACCCAACCCCAGCTGAGGAGGAGCAGAAGGAGAGCTTCACGTACGTTTGCATCGAGGGCCCGAGGTTCTCGACCAGAGCGGAATCGCTATTCTACAAAAAGATGGGCTTCTCAGTCGTCGGAATGACCGCAATGACCGAGGCTTATCTGGCAAGGGAGGCTGAGATATGCTACTTGAACATCTCCTTGATAACGGACACAGACGTCTACGGCATAATGCCAGTCACTGCCGAGCGGGTTGCAAGGAGCATGAGGGAGAACGTAAAGAACGTTAACAAGCTGATCTACGCGCTGGTCCCTGAAATACCTGAGGAGCGTGCGTGTGGTTGCGGTACAGTCTTGGACTACTCCTTGTACTGACAAGCCGCTGCGGAGCTTCAGTTACAAAGGTCGCAAGTTAGGATGTACGCTGCAAAGCCAGCGGCCCATGTTTTGAAATCGATCTCGGCCGTCCAATGGCGTATACTTTCCGTCGTCGAAAGGTTCATGTTGAAGTTCGAATACGTGCCTTGTGGCCTCATCGCAAAACACTCAAAGGTCAAAGTCGAAAACGCGGTCGAGCTCCTGGACAGGCTGTGTGACAACGAGCTCCTGAGGAAGGGACGCGTGCGGGCAGGCCCCGGCTACAACCTAACCTACATGGGCTACGACATGTTGGCCTTGCGTTCACTTTCGGAAAGGGACATCATAGGCTCGATAGGCCTGCCCATGGCTAAGGGTAAGGAATCTGATGTCTTCGACGGGCTGGACAGCAGTGGCAGGAGGGTTGCCGTGAAGATGTTCAGGATCGGTAGGATAAGCTTCAGGGACTTCAAGAGGTTAAGGAGGTATCCCAAGGGCGTTTCGTCAAACTGGTTGCGGCTTTCGGCTGAGGCCGCCCGCAGGGAGTTCGAGGCGTACCGTATCCTCGCTAGGTCTGGCATACCGGTCCCGCAGGCTTTGGGCGTTAACAGGCACGTGGTCGTCACCGAGGCCATAGAGGGCATATCCCTTGTCGAGAGCCCCCTCAAGATAACGGGCGAGCTCCTGCTGAAGGTCATAAAGGACATCAGGAAGATGTACCTCGAGGCCAGGGTAGTGCACAACGACCTGAGCCCCTACAACATAATTCTGGACAAATACGGAAATCACTACTTCATAGACTTCCCGCAATGGGTCGACCCAGCTCACCCGGATGCCGACAGGTTCTTGGAAAGGGACATCCGGAACGTAGTAACGTTTTTTAAAAAGAGGGGCGTACTCTTAAGCGTGGGTCTTGATGATATAAAGGCCTACGTAACGGGGAAAAATGAGATCGTCTAGAGCTGGTCCGGTAAAGCACCTCATATTGGGCATCGATCCAGGTACCACTACTGGCATCGCGCTCTTGGACCTCAACTCACACCTCATGCTGTTGAGGAGCTCGAAGGCGCTCTCGAAGTCCGACATAGTCTCCTTGGCGTCCTCGTACGGCAAGGTCACCTTGGTGGCCACCGACAGGGCGCAGCCTCCAAAACTAGTTGCGGACGTAGCGAGAGCGCTGGGTGCAAAGCTTTTCAAGCAGGAGACTGAGTTCCCTTATAGGGACAAGCTCAAATCAGTTACCGCCTTCCTTTCGACAGCAAAGGAAGCTTCCGCGGACGAGCATCAGGTTACTGCGCTCTTCAGCGCCCTCAAGGCGTTTAAGGCGTACAAAAACCAACTGGAGGAGGCAGTGAGGGAACTGCGCTCATTAGACGTGCCCAACAATGCCTTGTTGGAAGACAAACTAAAAGCAAACGTGATAAAGGGCCTTTCCATAAACAGGGCCATAAAATCGGTCCTCCCCACACAATCCACGCCGAAGCTGGCCACGCAGCGTCCTAAAGCCCCCTCGTCAAGGGGGTCTTCGGTACTTAGTAGTAAATCCGGCATAAAGACCACAGGCTTTCGGGGGGCGAGCAGCGCTGCTAAGAGCGAACAGTACCCTCGTGTCATAAGACACCCCAAGACCGTCGTAATACCGTCTAGTGAGATACAGGTGGCGGGGGGAAGGGCAGAAACTCCGGTCGAGGGATCCGAAGCTTCTTCACTCAAGACTGCCGACATCGCAAAAACCGTGCCGAAGGCATGGACGGTCGTAAAAGCCATTGAGGTCCTCAACAGGAAACACATAAAGGAGATGGCCAACAAAGGCGCGCTGTCGTTTGGAGATGTGGTCTACGCGCGCCGGATCGGCAACGATCCCGAGAAGGTTGGAATGGTTCTCAAGGAGGCAGGTGTTCCTGTGGTCATCTTGGAAGATCTGGACGATTCTTCGATACTGCAGCTCATGAACGAGGGCGTGATGCCGATTCCTGCCAGCTATGTCCCCATCGTCCAAGAAGGCGATTTGATGTTGGTCGAGGAGGCTAGAATAAAGGAGGCAGCCAAACGCATAGAATCAAAGTACAGAGAGATGTTGTTGAATCTGCTGTCCGGCCTTTAACCTCTCTCTGAGTTTTCTCGGTTTTGCACTTAAAATACCCTCACGCAAGCCGTAGGGCCGAACCTCTGAGCCTTAGACGTTAACTCAGGCAGTGTCCAGGTAAATGAAGAGGACGTTGTTTCCCCTTATCAACACGGTTCCGAAGTTGGCAGTCTCCTCGTCCTTCTTGTACTCAACGGCTTCTCTGAGTATCATATTCATCTGGGCGTCTATGGTCTCGAGCAAACCCTTGTAGGCGCAATCGTTCTTCAGCCTGACGCATGTCCTCTTTCCCAAGAAGCTCCTGAGGACGTTCATGGGCCTTCTGTTGATCACCTGTCCTACCTTCTCCATGTTTCGGTCACTAATCCGGTTACAGGGCAACTCTCGATTCAATATAAGCGTTATCTTCCTCTTCACGTTTCCCTAGGGTAAGTTTAAATACACAAGACGAAAAACGCCGACGCCTACGCTTTATGCTACATCGCGCAAGCTTTACACAGGGAGCAAACATCTCTAGACGATTTTTAGTTAATAATAGTGTTTGTAGCAGCTGTGATAGCAAACGTGCATTAGCTTTTCAAATATCTTCACCTGTATATCTTGCGAACTTAGTTTTTATGTAGTGGTGATAGGACTGCTCTAAGTGCTCGATCTCGTCCTTCAGAAAAAAAGGCAAGCCTTATAAAGTATAAAGTGTAATTTACAAAGTGGAAAAATGAGCACCATAAAGGTATCTCGCTCGACGCTGACGGAGCTGGAGGCTCTGAGGGAGGCCATGAAAGCGAGGAGCTTAGAGGAAGTAATAAGAAAGTTTCTCGCGGAGAGGCGCCAGAGGATTCTCGATGAGGTATTCGGGGTCGACAGGGACAAAGTAAAGCCATTCACAGAGGAGGATCGCTTTGAGGATTGTGGTTGACTCATACGCCTGGGTGGAACTCTTCATCGGAAGCGATAAGGGAAGAGTAGTCAAGAAGAGGCTTGGTGAAGCCGACGAGGTATGTACTCCGGACATTGTCCTAGCCGAGTTGGCTCGGAAGTACCGCAAGGAGAATGTCGATGCTAACATCATAGCTGAGCGTCTCTCAAGGGTAGCCGAGCTGTCGAGGATAGTGCCAATTGATAAGAGCATAGCTGTCAAAGCCGCAGAGCTGGATCTCGAGCTGGGGAGGACTGCCGCGGGGGCAAATTACAGGGCGCCAAGCTTCTCCGACGCCGTTGTGCTGGCGGTTGCAAAGGCCCTTGACGCCAACCTAATAACCGCTGACGAGCATTTCAGGGACAGGCCCGAGGTCATCTGGGTCGGAGACAAGGGGTAATTCGCCTCTTGGTGCATATTGGGTCTTACTCCAGTTTGTACGTTATGCGTCTTTGTCTACTTTATGCAGGTTCTGTAGAGTTGAAAAACGTTTTTCGAGTAGCTTGATCGACTAGCGATGGCCTCAAAGCCTCTCAAGCTCCCTCCTCAAAGATTCCACCTTGCTTCTCATGTCCCTCTCCACATCCCGCCTGTCATCCAGCTTAACGGTTGTTATCGCGCGCCTCACACCTTGTTTTAAAACCGCCTCATGTGCGGCCTTAACGATGTCCAAGGCCTCTTCAACGCTACCCGCCTCGAAAACCGTGCACATGGGCGTAACCTCGTATTCGACGTTCCTCTTCTCGAGTTCCTTTACCGCGCGGGCAAGGATCTTCGAGACGCTCGTCCCCTCCCCCATCGGTATTATGCTGAGCTCGACCACGATACCCATCTCTTCGTATCGGGATTTGGGCTGGAGATAAATATTTTTAGTAAAATGTAGATGTCGTGAACAGACGGATGCCCCTCACGTCTTTTCACCTCGGGCAAGCGGTGTTCTTCGGATTGCTCTCGAGAAAGCACATCCGTGTACTTACCCTCGTAGCTCGCGCTAGCGGCCATTAAAGTTCGAAAGAGTTTGAAATAGCCCCTCTAAGACTGCGGGAACGGCACCTGAAAAATAAGCAACCTCCTCGTCTTGGACGAAAGCGCGGAATCCCTGAAGCCCAAAGAGGTGATTGGGGTGAAGAGACCCTAATGCTTGAGAAAATTTTAAAAACAAATGATATCCAAACCGGTATGAGGTAAAATTATTTGGAGTACATCAGGTTAGGCAAAGACGATCTGAAGGTCTCCGTAATAGGCTTCGGCGCCTGGCAGGCCAGCGGGAAGGTGTGGGGCGCAGATGTCGATGATGAGCAAATAGTAAAGGCGATTTTAAGGGCATATGAACTTGGAGTCAACCTCATAGATACCGCTGAGGCATACGGCAACGGCCATTCTGAGGAGGTTGTCGCGAGGGCAGTTAAGGAGATTGGCAGAGACAACCTCGTCATCGCTACTAAGGTTAGTGGTGGGCATCTGAGATATAACGATGTTCTGAAGGCAGCTGAGAACAGTTTAAAGAGGTTAGACATAAGGGAGATCGACCTCTACCAAGTCCACTGGCCAAACCCTTGGGAGCAAGTTCCCCTAAAACACACCATGCATGCCATGGAGAAGCTCCTAAAGGAAGGCAAAGTGAGGGCAATCGGGGTGAGCAATTTCGCCGTAAGGGACTTGGAAGAGGCCAAGAGGTGCTTGTCAGATGCGCGCATAGTTTCAAACCAGGTTAGGTACAACATGTTGCAGAGGGAGATCGAAGAGGAGGTAATACCTTATTGCAGTAAGGAGGACATCAAGATAATCGCTTACAGCCCCCTCGCGCAAGGGGTGTTAACTGGTAAGTACAATTTGGACAACAAGCCCTCCGACGATATTAGAAGGGGGAACAGGCTCTTCTCGGATATTAACCTTAGGGAGATAAGTCGGGTCCTAACGGTCATCGAAAGGATAGCCAAGGCCAGGCATAAGACTGCTGCGCAGGTCGCGATGAACTGGTTGTTGAGAGATGGCAACGTTGTTCCGATACCCGGGGCGAAGAACCCTAAGCAGGCCGAGGAGAACGCGGGTGCAACAGGTTGGAGGCTCGATGAGCAGGAACTCATGGAAATAGATGCAGTTCTAAGAACGATTTCAATAGACTATTTCTGAACGCTTGAAAGAGTCACAGTTCTTTGCCATCCGAGACCGAAGAATTGAAAAAAAAGGACGTGAAAAATGAGCCTTTAGAGGGATAGAAATGGGAATAAAAAGGTTGGCAGTGCTTCTATCCTTTCTCGCCGTAACCGTCATAATAGCGATCTCCGTCTTAACGTCTAGTCGCCCAAATCAACCTAGAGAAGAGGTCATAAAACCATTGGATTCTCCCAAAACTCCTAACCGAGGTTTCTTCATGGGGGTTCTTCCTGTTCCCGGGAATGGACAAACATTCAAAGAAGCGTATTCTCAGGCGGCGCAGTGTTCCGAGTTCTCACCGGTTTGGGGAAGGCCCACCCCGTTTTACAACCTCGCGGACGACCTGTCTGGAAGTTGGGGACAAGCGTTCGTTGAGAGGAACATACGTGGGAATGGGATGTTTCCTTTGGTTCATGTGTCGTTTATCGGCCCTAATCTTACGCTTGTAACTCCGCCCGGCATGGAAGGCGCTACCCTCAGAGATCCCGCGTGGAGGGAAGCCTATAAGCAAGCAGTCCTTGATGTGGTGAGGTCTTCAAGGCCGTTGTACATCTCCATCGGCAACGAGGTCAACCGCTGGTACGAGAAATACGGCAGGAATGGTGACGACCCAAATGGCTTTCAGCACTTCGTCAGCCTTTACGAAGAGATATACGACGCCATAAAAAGGATTTCCCCTGAGACCAAAGTCTTCTGCACGTTTGCCAGGGAAATCGTATCCGAAAATAGAGAGGCGGACCTCGATGTCCTCTCGATGTTCAACCCCGATAAAGTTGACCTCCTCGTCCTCACAAGCTATCCCTATGCCGTCAGAGGAATAAAAAGACCTTCCGACATCCCCGACGACTACTATTCCGAGGCCTTAAGCTATTTTCCCGGTAAACCCTTTGGATTCAGCGAACTTGGCTGGCCCTCAATTGACGCCCTCGGTGGGGAGCAAGCACAAGCCGACTTCATAACGCAGGTAGCTGGGCGCCTCACCAGGATGCAAGGGGTGAACCTACACTTATTCGGCTGGGCGTGGCTGCACGATCTGGATGAAAATGACCACATCGGCCTCATAAGGAGAGACGGCACGGAGAAGTTGGCCTACGAAATATGGAAAGGCATGTCGAGGTCCGGCAGATGACGGTTGCCTAGCGTGCGCCTCCGGAAAAGGTAGCAGTTTCAGCGCACGAACGTTGCATTGAAGCTTAAATCCGGAGAGGACCGAGATTCTGTCGATTGGGATGGACTCGAGGGAAAGGTGCATCAGGGCCATTGAGTTCGAAGAAGTGGACAGGGTGCCCGCAGTTTTAAGGGCTAGGCCTGAGGTCATCTCCAGGCTTGAAAAGCACTTCGACGTAGAGGGCTTCGACAACGTATGTCTAAAGCTCGGCGTAGATGTCAGGTTCGCCCCAGGCGTTAGCTTGATTGGCGGGTATCTGCCTGAGGACGCGGAAGTGAAGGAGGGACCTTACGAAGCTGCTTACACTATCGGGCACGAGGGCGGGTATGAGCTAAGAAGGGACAGATGGGGGATAACGAGCAAGTGGTCGAACCAAACTTACACCTACCAGTACGTCGACCATCCCCTGATGACCATAGAGCTTGAGGATTACAACTGGCCTGAAGTCGAGGAAGGTTCTCTTGAGCATGTAGAAAATTACAGGAGGAAGAATGAAGGCTTTTGCGTTTACGGTGGCGTAATTCACCTCTTCGAAATCGCGTGGCAATTGACAGGTTTCAACGAGCTCATAGTGATGATGGTGGAAAACAAACCTGAAGTCGAAATAATTCTCGATAAGCTAAACGATATCAGAATGAGACAGGCCAAGCTGCTGCTAGAAGCCGACATCGACGTAATTTATGACGGCGATGACGTGGGTGCTCAGAACACCATGATAATATCACCATTCCTCTGGAGGAAGTACCTCAAGCCCAGGTACAAGCTACTATCAGATTTAATTCACTCTAAAGGCAAGTACTTTTTCTTTCACAGCGACGGGTGGATAGAGCCGATAGTCAAAGACCTCGTAGAGATAGGCGTCGACATACTCAACCCGATACAGCCAGAAACCATGGATCCCCTGAAGATAAGGCGGCTTTCCGGAAGTAAAGTTGCTTTTGAGGGCACGTTATCCATTCAAAGGACGCTCCCGTTCGGAACAGTTGAAGATGTAAGAGAAGAGGTTAAGAGGCGTATAAGAGAGCTCGGGCCAACCGGGCTCATCCTCGGTCCCTCGCACGACATACAACCGGATACGCCCTTGGAGAACATAATAGCGATCTACGATGCTGTGGGCGCGCTAAGAGGTTCTGAGGTCCTAGATAGAGGAAAGGCCTGAATATATGACGTTACTGTCTACCATAACGCCTAACATATCTTAACGTAGCGCGCGCTACTATCTTGTCAACAAGCAATTTAGCGTCCATCTGATATCCCAAGCTCCCTCCCGACTCCCCTAATTATTGTTACTCGACCTCTTTCTCGCCACAGAAAACTTAAGGTGTTAACGTAAAAGGCGTAGTCAAGCATTTTTCAGTTCAGCTTTAGGGGCGATCTTTAACGGGAAGCCGCGCTCTAGACTTGGAGAACCAAGGGCCCGTCGGCGACCATCTGTCCCGTGGCCAGGAACTCCTTACTCGTTAAAACTGATACCATCTTCTGAAAGGCGTCGGTGCTCATTCTCGCTGCAGGGGCTAGGTGCTTTATGTCATCTTGGAGCCCGAGGTAGAAGCAGAAGAGGTTGTCAGCTTGCCTTACTATTAACTCCGGCAGCCTCTGTGGCGTGTTCGTGATGTAGAACTTCCAAAGGCCTAGGCGGATAGTTCTCAACGTAAAATCCTCCAACTCAGTACTGCTCAAATATAGATGTGGTTCCTTTATAAGTAGGAACAGGGATTTGAGTTCCCCGCTCTCCGAAAGCCTGATGTCGGACATAAACAGCCTAAAAACTATCTTCATCTCCGTCCTCGTCATGCCCGCGAAGTCAACTGCGAGGACTCTCCCCTCGTTTAATCGATTCACTATCACTTTTCTTAGGTCTTTAACAGCTTCTAAATGTTCTTTGTCGGCTGTTAGTTTAGTTCTCTCTAAGAAATACAAACCCCTGTTGATCTGTCCTCTGATGAGCGGGGGCTCCTCCCTCACAGCGTCTCTCAGTTTGTCGATGTTCGTGATATGTTCACCAATGGCTTGAATCTTCTCAAATAACACATTTATAGCTACGTCATCTAAACCAATGATCTTCATAATTTCTAATAAGGTGTTGGTGTCTATCTCGTCCACAGGATACCTCAGTTCAACGCCCGGCCTGATGACCACGGGCCAATCGGCGCCCAGCGAATCAGGTGTCGTGAAAAGCCCCTCAGTATCTAGAACTAAACAACCTATCTTTTTCTCAACGAACTGGCGCAGTATTGATTTCACCAGCTGAATCTTGCCCGTGTACTTCAAACCAGCTATGATGTTTGTGTTTTGAAGTGAGTGCAAATTGACAGCAATGGACTTGCCCGTAACTGTCCTCCCGATTTCGATCTGGGGGCTATTCATTTAATAGTATGGTGATATTTGTTGATATAAAAACTTTTTGTGAAATTGAAAGGCTAGCGAGTAGAAAGAAAAACATCGGTTCAGAGCTACATTATCCCGTTTTTCTTCAAGGCGGTCTCAACATAGCCGGTGGGGCCCAGCCTCCGAGCGCGCGATTGGCAGAATGATCATGATACGCCAAACCTCATGCGCTAGGGTCGATGATTCTGCCCATGAAAAGAACGTTCCCCGTTTCCCTTTCCTGAATTATGAAAATGAAAGGGCGATCTGCTCTAAAGACTTTCATCTCCGTTATGGCAGTCAATTCCATGATCACGGCGGTTGCGGCCGCCGCCTCGGTACCCTTCTCGTCCACTTTAACATATGCTTGATGTATGACCTCGCTAATGAACAAGTCTTTTTTGCCGGTCATCCCTGAGAAGTCCGCAACTTCGCTGAATGCTGATGGCATTCCCAAGGCACTTAAAGATTCCTTCATAAAGTATTTCGTCTCGAGTTCGAATTTAGGTAAGCAAATTTCATCTAACCTCTCCTCCTTCATCTTAGATCTGTAATCATCCAACCTCTCAGCTGACAGTAATGATTCGGTGGCCTCAAGATCTTTAGGCAATATTATCAGCATCGAGATCTTTTCCCCTGTGTAGGGCAACTCCAAGATTTGCACATCCCCAATATCAGCGTAATTGAACTTCGTAGTCTCGTTTGGATTCATACGCATCATCTGGACCTTAACGCTTCTATTCGGAGCTATCCAGAAATCATCCTCGCCGGTTAGGGACTCATTGAACGCTGTCTTCCAATATCCTTTAAAGTAAATGGCGTTGGTTAGGACGAGCCGTGTGTACTCGTCGATATACCCGGGTGGTATGAGGTCCTTGATCTTGTTATTAGTCTGCTCCTCTATAAAGGCGTTGATCGTCTTTTGCGATTTCTCAGTCTCCGCAACGAAGTCTAAAACCGTCGCCTTACCACCGTAATACCCTTCAACCCTCTTCAGATAATCCTCGAGGAACGGATAGTCCTTTTGAATCCACAACGCGTTCCCAGTCCTCAACTCATACCCCTTCGCTTCCTCGTTGATTCTATTATAGAGTGCGGCGAAATTGGGTCTCAACACGTCGCTTTCAGGAAAGCTAAACACGACTTTCATCTCGGCTGCGGTTCCCCCCTTCGCGCCTTCATACGTCATCGCGAGAGCGGAGAATATGCTGTAAGGCGAATAGAAGATGTTGCCGCTTTCTCTTCTAGCAAGCTCAGAATACAGCTTAAAAGCAAACTGATTGTTAGCCTTCATGACCTCTTGGATACCTTCTGGTGTCGAACCGACCTCGTTTGCTTGTGGAGGTTTGGTAGGTTGGTAAGGGAATAGGAAGAACGTAGCTATGACTGGAACCATGGTGAGTATTGCTATTGCTATTACAACCGCCCACGGCTTTCTTTTTATCATCTCTAGAGCTACCTAATGGAGAATGTTAGTTAAACATTTTGTTGTTCAACTTTTCGAATAAGATTCCCTCAAGTGAAAAATACGCTGTACAACTTTTTAAACAGAAGAGCATCCGTGGTGAAAGCGAATCATCAGCGAAAATGTTATCCTTACACCACTTAAGCCTACATTCCACATGTAACTTGTAACTTACATTCTTCTATCCTTGGCAGTTTAACTCTTTCAGACGAAATAGATGTTAATCCAGCCTTTTCTAACAGATTTCCAAACGCACCGTTTCCCCTTTCAGCTTTGAAACTAAGCGCGCGCTTAGGCGCCAGAAGCATTGAGGAACTGGCCAAGAAATCGATTGCCGAATCCCAGATTTAAACTCGATGAAGAGAAGAGTTTTTATTTTTCATCTCAGCAACTTTTTGACATCCGCATTACCTGTGAATTTTCATCGGTTGTAAAAAGGTGTGCGCTATCCTATGAGCGCAAAAACTTATAAGTCAATTTTCCCTCTTTATAGTGGGAAACAAAAAATGGAAATTAAGATTGGCGACAAGGGCAGGATAACCCTCCCGTTCAAAATAAGAGCCTTGCTAGGCCTAAGGGAAGGCGACTCTTTGACCGTAGATGTTACAAGCAGGGGCATACTCCTCAAGCCCAGAGGTCCCTCATCGAAGGAATTATGGGGAGCGGCAAAAGTGGGGAGGGTTAAAATAGAGGAGATAGAGGAGACCTTGGGCAGGGAATCGTAAATGCCCTTCGTGGATTCAAACGTCTTCGTATACCATCTGGCGGCTGACCCGGATTACGGTAAAACGGCCAGAAAACTCATAGAGAGGATAGAGAATGGTGAGGAGTCCTACACGTCCACGCTCGTCATCGCCCAGGTATGCAGCTACCTTAAGTGGAAGAGAAGACAGGACGTGATACCGCTATTCCTGTCCTTCCTGAAGGGGCTCACATCCCTGCAGAAAATCGAAACCAGCATGCTGGACTTCGAAGAAGCTAGAAGCATACAGCGGCAGCAAGACCTGCCGTGGGCGATATGGGACGATATGGTGATCGTAGCGCAGATGAAAAGAATCAACGTAAACGAAATATACTCGAACGACAGGGACTTCGACAAAATCCCGTGGGTGAAGAGAATATTCTAGGGATCGAGCCCAGAAAAGCCCTCGTAAAAGGATTCTTCTTGTTTCCTAACAAAGAACTCGAGAAAATGACATCATCATCGAGATGTTGTCGTGTCTCTCGTTATCACTCATGTAAATCATGGCATAGGCTCATTCAGTACCTTTTGTAAGGTGTGCAGAGGCTTTTAACAAGTTGGTATAAAGTAAGGTTTTAGTATTAACCGTTACTATTCTATTAGGAGAATGGAAAAACTGAAAGCCTTGCTTACCCTTATAGCTTTAATAACGTTTTTATGCATAGTTCTATTCTGGGTTAACCAGATGAGCTCTGAGGAGAATTTTTCAGTCTGGGCTTCAGACCCGCTTATAAAGATCTTTAAAGATACAAAAACAACTTTGAATGAAAGGGCCTTTTTATACGTTGAAGCGGTGAGAAACGAGTATGCTGCAGCACAATTTGCTGTAACCGTAGAAAGAGGAGATCCGACGATTCGTCTTAAAATGGAACCCCTTGAAGGCCCATATGGATTTAAAATAGAATTTTCTACAAACTTCATCGGCTATGTTCCGGTTGTTAAGAATACACCGGGTACTCCTGCTGAAGAGCTGGTCCGTTCAGCTCCGTTTGACTTCCCAGATCCCCTGTTAGACGTAGACTCCGTTCATTTAAAGGCTGGAGAGACCCAACCAGTTTGGGTTACGGTTTTTATTCCGCCAGAAGCACCTGCTGGAAACTACACAGGGAAAATCTACGTGTTTTCAGAGAAGACAAATGCTTCAATACAAATTACTCTAAAGGTATATCCTATTACTCTTGCTCCGAAAAGAACATTATGGTTAACGAATTGGTTCAACGCGGAGGGCCTCGCTAGTTATTATAACGTGAAACCGTGGAGCGAAGAGCACTGGAGGTTAATCAGGAGTTATGCGAAATTTATTTCTAAGTATCGTCAAAACGTAATAATAACTCCAGTGCTTCAATTAATAAAATTTATAGAAGCGCCAAACGGAACTGTTGAATGCGACTTTTCAAACTTTGATCGCTGGGTCGAACTTTTCATCGAAGAAGGCGTGGTTGGAAGAATTGAAGGAGGGCATCTCGCCTATAGAAAAGAATGGGAAGCAAAAGAGTTTTACTCTTACGAGATAGTGGTTTACAGAATTGATGGATCCATAGCCTATAAAATGCCTCCCATGGACGTAACTTCAAAAGAGTACTACGATTTCCTTTCTAAATTCCTTCCCCAACTGCAGAAGCATCTTGAGGAAAAGGGGTGGATTAATATCTACGTGCAGCACTTGACTGACGAACCCATTCCTGTAAATTCGGGAGGCTATAGAATACTCGCCAGCTACGTTAGGAAGCTGGCGCCGAAAATAAAGATAATTGAAGCTAACCAGGCTACTGAAGAGCTTGTCGGGGCCTTAGATGTTTGGGTTCCGTTATTGAACCAGTTTGATGAGAACCAGGCTTTTTACAACGGAAGGAAAGCAGCTGGAGAAGAATTATGGTTCTACACTTGTCTTGCCCCAACCGGAAAGTATCCAAACAGGTTCATCGACTATCCGTTAATTAAAGTTAGAGTCTTACACTGGATAAACTTCAAGTACAATATTTCAGGCTATCTTCACTGGGGGCTAAACTATTGGTCTGAAAACCCGTTTAAAAACGTGGAGCCTAATAACCTGCCACCCGGCGACGCCTTCATAATATACCTTGGGAGAGGAGGCCCATTGAGCTCCATAAGATTTGAGGTTTTAAGACTAGGGGTTCAGGATTACGAACTGCTTAAGATGCTGGAGGAACAAAACCCTACTAAAGCCAGAGAGCTAGCAAACGAAGTCATTAGAACTATTACCGACTACGAGAAAGACATTTCAAAGTTTAACGAGATTAGGCAACAGCTGATGACCTCCCTCTCACAACCACCGTAAGCCTGCCGCGCGCTAACTTGGAACCGGCCCAAAGCACCTCAGCCGCTCGGCTTAAGCTAACCGATTTTGGGTTTAACAGTTTGAATTAAGTTGATGTGTGTGCTCATGTTTAGAGGTTTCTATATATTCAATTACACGTACCTTTCTGTAACTTCGGCAGCTATCTGTGCCCACTCCCAAAGGCGCTTAGGCTGGTAATTCACAGTGCTTATGTCTTTCATGTGGATCTCCATTACGCAATCGAATTTCCTCGCTTTCTTCAGTTTCTCTTCCATGTCCTTCCGCACCAGCTCTGGGTTCCAAGAGGAGGCGGCCAGAACAGCAGGACTAGGTTTCCAGGCGAATATGAACTCATCTCGAACGTTCTCTACGGCTTTGTCGAAGTCGATGAAGGGGCTCATCGAGATCCTGCGCAACCTAGGAACGTTCCTCCTCAAAACGTCAACCTTGTGGTGAAGCGGCTCGCAACACCCATAGTAGTTGAAACCCCACCTCTCATACCAGCGCCTCTCATGCTTCAGCGCAAACTCCTCGTGCATAGCTGGAGAAACAGCCATGAAAATCTGAGCCGCACCTATCCCCCAAAGCCTCATCGGGGAGTCGCGCAACAGGCCAAGCTCCTCGTACTGGTCCAGCCTGTTAAGCCAGACGTCAATCATCTTCTCGACAAGCCTGTGCACGTATCTGGGTCTGCGGAACATGTCCACGAGAACCTCCTTCACTCCAGTAAGCATCACGATCTCATCCCAAGGAGCGAACCAGAAGGCGCTGACGCCACGCCTCTCAACGGGCAGAACCCCGTCAAAAATCTCACAAAGCACCTCAAACTCCTCCTCGGCCCTCTTCCCGTCGAAAAACACTTTAGGCATCTGTATCTTCTCAAGGTCTTCTTCACACTTGATTTGAACGTGGTAGCGGTGGGAAACTACAGGATTACTCTCGTCAATCCTAATAATGTCCTCCTTGACGCTGATGCCGAAGCCAGTGTCAGTAATATAATCCTGAAGCGGTTGCTCAATCGCAGGCTCCAGGTTCAGGCTGCTGCTGAAACGAGGGTCCTCCACCAGCATCCCCAATCCGTGCCTCCACTTGTAGATCAAGCGTCTCAGCCTCTCCTCGTATCTCCTGCACAACGGATGCTTAGTCCTCAGCGTGAGCTCATCGCCAACGTTCATCTCGTGCCACGGAATCTCGTAAATATAGATGGGTGGCTTCACCATCTCAAGATTGTTCACCTTCCTCTGCAACTCAGCGTGCTCCTCATTAGCAGGGGAAGAGGCGATTTCAACGATTTGCCTCCCAAGCTCCCTCAGAATTTCCTTGTCTTCAGAAGGTATTCTGCTGTAAGCCATTGCTTCTCCCATGCTCCTTTCCAAACCCTTGGAGACCGGGAGAACTAAAAAACTTATTGACAACAATCCTCAAGCCCTCTGGCTTATGGCACCGGTTATCCGGGTTCCTCTCGAAGGATCGAGGCTTTTAAGGGAATTGTAGAAGCCAGAGTCCCCCAAAGGAGAATCGCGCGTGGCGAGCCAGCACAACGAGAGGCTCAACATCCACAATAAGATTAGCAACTATGAAAGTCGGGAAATGAATCCTCCTACGCAAGAAGTAACCAAGCGCTAAAGCCCATAACACGGTAGTGCAACGAATGTTTAATGTGCATAGGCTTATTCAAGTGTTTTTGTAAAATGTGCGCGCGCATTAAAACCAGCCTCCAATCTCCTACAGTATCGCTCGAATGTATTGATGTTGCAAATGTTTATAAATATTGATTTGCAATGAGAATGCATGGAATCCCAAAATCCTTGGTGGTACGGCGAAACGGATATAACATACGAGGAATGGCGAGGAAAAAAGGTAAAATGGTTTCCTCCGGTAATTGATCAATTCGAATTCCAACCGTTCTCCTTAAACTTTCTCGTCGGGCCACGGCAGGTTGGAAAAACCACAGCTTTAAAGATATGGATTAACGAGAGGCTTCTGCCGAGGCTTAACCCGAAATCCGTGTTCTACTTTTCATGCGAGGAGCTCACAAGCTTCAAGGAACTTGGTGAGGTTTTAGACAACTACGTGAGTTTTAAAAATGGTAACGGGATAGAATCTTCCTTCATCATCTTAGATGAGATAACCTTCGTGGAGGATTGGCATAGAGCTCTCAAGATCCGTATCGACCAGGGAGTTTTCAGGGACGACGTGATCGTGGTGAGCGGTTCAGCCAGTTTGGAAATATTGAAGCAAAAGGAATATTTCCCGGGTAGAAGGGGGAAAGGTAGGGACATAATATTACATCCGTTGAGCTTTTCACAATATGCAAAGGCTTTAAGGAATTTGGAGACCGTGAAGAAAGATCTCACCCAAGCAGAGTATTCGATGAAAGCTAATAGGGTTCACCGCGGCCTTCTCAACGAGCTTTTCAACAAATACTTACTCACCGGCGGGTTCCCACTACCTATAGAAGAGATGTACACGAGGAACAGAATATCTTTCGAAACCATGAAGACGTACATGGACTGGTTGAGAAACGACTTCGCGAAGCTGGGAAGAAACGAGGCCTATATGAAGGAGGTCTTAGCCTACGTGGTGAACGCCAGATTAGCACCTGTAAGCTGGTTAAGCATATCGAAGGAGACCTCGATATCATCCCCTCACACGACGCAGGCATACGTGGAGGATCTCGAGAAGCTCTTCGTGGTCAAGGTATTGAATTTACTAGGCGCGGATTCGAAGGTTCTTTACAGGAAGAATAAGAAGATCCACATCATCGACCCTTTCCTCTACGATACTGTCTGCGAACTGGTGAACGTGAAGCCGGTTGAAGAGGACAAGCTCGAATCCGTAGTTGCTGCTCATCTGTCTAGGAGGTATCCTGTTTTCTACTGGAGGAATAAGACGGAGGTCGACATCGTGACTATGGTTAACAACAGACAGTTTGGGATCGAGGTTAAAACCGTCTCCAGAAGCTGGATCAAGCCGAAACATCTGAAAGACGTTTTAGTGTTGAATAAGGTTGAAGTCCCCCTCTTTTTGGCGAGCATCGACGTCTAGCGCGCGCCTGCTGTGCGATTGGATCCACCTCGAATCCAAGGCTTTCTAAGCCAATGCAAGCCAAAAACTTTTCACCCTCATCTTAAGACAACAAGTAGGCAAATAAGAATTCTACCGTTTCCCGGCCAGCTTAAGGCTCTTAAGAACCCTAATACCCTCCCCAGTTAAACGGTATTTCGTCGACTTCCTGCTCGCGCGCTACGATTTGACGCCCAATTCAGCCACCTGCGCAGCGCGCCTGTGGGAAAATATCTTTAAGTCAGTTTTAAGGCTAAAATATAAGTGATCTGCAACCGTATGATTGTTGGGGCATGGTTTCACCCTTCTGGGGTTATAAGGATCGAAGATTCGGGTTTAAGCAATGCTGTGAAGACTGGCATTGAGGCTGCCAGAACCTATAATTATGAGCACTCCGAAAAAATATCAGGGATTATGAAGAAGCTAAATATGAGCCTATATGCAGGAATAGATATAAATCCTGAAAACCTTCTAAAAGACTGGCACCACGAAATCAAACAAAATCACATTTTAGGGACACACCAATTGAATGTCCCTCTAACCGCGATATGTTTTGGAAACGAGCTTAGAGAATACACGGAAGGTGGACCGCCCAACTGGAAGTTTACGGGAAGATTAGCATTCGCTATCTCAAACCTTCTTACAGCAGCTAAGAAGTTTATTCAAGAACACGGGTTCAGCACTCCCGTAACCTACGCTATGGAAGGGTTCGGGTTAGACGCGGATGGAAAACTAAAGGAGTGGGTCGTGCCAATTGTTGAAACGGTTGATGTGCATTCTATTAATTGCTATCCTATGGAGGCGAAGGACTGGTTCACTCTAGATGCGTTCAGGCACAACAAGAAGTTTCTAACAGATGCGAGGGAGGCCAATCTGAGGCTAGCAAAATTTGAGTTTATGCTCCGCAGCCTTTTAAACGAGCTCGAGAGGTATGACAAGCCGCTCATAATAAGCGAGACAGGGCTTCATGCTGGAGTTGACTTTAAAGTCGTGAGGAGGCGCGAGAGTAGTAAAAAGCTCGCAATTGAGACAATAGGTGGAACTAGAATAATTCCGATTCAGGATTCGAATAACTTTATGAAAGCCTATTTGCGATTATCCCGTTTGATAAGCGAAGTCAACAGGGATTATTCTGGTAGAATACAGGGTGTATTTATATACGAGTGGCGTGACAACCCGTTTCACAAGAAAATCAAGAGCGAAGACAGCCCCGTGCATGCGTGCTTCGGTCTCTGTTATGTTGACGGGTCTCCGAAATTTGACATATCCAAGGTGACATCGATCTTAAGAGGCAAGGCGGAAGACAACTTAGTTAACGCGCGCTAGGCGATCACCAAGGCGTCGGCAGACCCCATCTTCCAAAGAAGCCTCTCAAAATCATCTTCAATCGCACAGCCGAAGGCTCCGGGGCGCACTGGTCGAAGCAAAGCTCGCAAGGCTTAATGCTCAACTCTGCCAGCTGAACAATCTTCATCTCAACACTAGGCACGTCTCTAAACATTTCTTTAAGGAGAAGATATGAACTGCCATCCCTACTGTTCGACCCGGCGACGCCTAAATTACTCACGGGCTCGTTACTATCTTTTCGACACGTTCAACCCTTATCGTAACCCTGTTTTCAACATCCGGACAGCTCGTTACGAAAACGTTTGATTCAGACTCCCATGGAAACCGGCCTTCAAACTGCAGCACGCAAAGATAGGGGAAAAGATTGTTCAGAAAGAACGGGCACAGGTCTATACCCCTAACAGGATTATCCTCGTCGAAAACCGTAAGGTCGATCTGCTCACCCACTCTATGGCCAGCGTGACACTTGCCCCTCACATCGATAACCCTGCCAATAAGCTTGTAAACCATACCCTCTTCTCATCTCCTGATTAACGTCTTCAGGCTCATGCTAAAAGGCTTTTCAAACCGCCAGGTGCGCGCGCTCTCGAGCCTAGCCCACATGTTTATCAATCACAACAGATATCGTGGAAGAAATATTGGGTACGGCACACGCTGATAGCGCTCCATCATTCCTCCTTTTCATTTTCAAATCAACTTCAATAGGATATCCTCAGGCGCGCGGTATTGTTCTAGTCATTCCTCTCCGAAAGCAAGCTCCTTTGTGGATGTTTTTTAAAATTCTGGAACAAAATTTATATTTTGGTGGAAGAATAGTAAATATGGTGAAAAATGGAAAGTAAGGTAGAAGCTAAGAAGGTGGATCCGCAGGGCCGCATTATTCTGCCCGCTGACTGGCGCGAATCCGAAATGGGAGAGAGTAGGGAGATATACATCATCAAAGAGAGGGGGTATTTGAAGATAATTCCGAAGCGTAAAGTTGATTTAACCGAGTACTTTGATAAAGTTGATTTAAATGTCGGAGCCATTGAGAATTGGAAGGAGTTTGAGAAAAGGCTTTACGGGATGCGTTCATGAGGTTCTTAGACGCAAACATTTTCATCTACGCCTATTACAAACCGAAGAGACAGCTCTCCCAAAGAGAGAAGCACATGAAGGAGTGTGCCAAGAGGATAATTAGCAACGTATCTCAAGGAAAAGAGAAGGTGGCAATCACGGTTGTGCATCTTTCGGAGATTGTGAACATCCTCAAGCATGGCATGACAATGGATGAGTTAGCTAAACTCATTACCGGCTTGTTTATGCTGGACAATGTTGAAATATATGGGGTGTCTAAGGAAGACTATTTTGCTGCAGTTGAGTTGGGAAAGGACTTAAAGATTGACCCAAACGATGCCTTGGCAATCAAAGCGATGAAAACAAGTAACATTAATGAGATTTATTCTTTTGATGAGGATTTTGATGAGGTGGAAGGAATAATTAGACTGCCGAAGACCTGAATCGCGCTTGCATTTTGGTTCTCCCCCCTCAGCAAGTTTGACCTAGAAAAACGTTAGTAGAGCGTGCATTAATACAGGTGATCTTTAAATAATACTTGCTGACATCTTAAAGTTGGGATGAATCGTTCAAGAATGCTTATCCCCTTAGCCTTGATAATCATCTGCCTACTGGCTTCTCCAGCTTCATTCGTCCATGGTCAGCCTCAGAACTATGCCCTCATCTACTCTCCGCCTAGGGGCTACCAGGTTGACTGGATGTTAAAGCCGTCTACATGAAGGAAGAGGGAACCAGACTATATTTCTACGTCGAGTACTACGGTGCAATACCAAGCTCCTATGACTATTCTCGTGCGATATATATCTACATGGATACGGATAGGAATCCTCAGACAGGTAGCTTCCGCAATGAGCTTGGACGGGACTACTACTTCTATCTTACGGGGGACAACTCCTCCTCTTCTGCATCCCTGAGTAAGTGGAACAGCACGAGCAAATCTTGGAATTACGGCATTAAGGGCTTGAAGCCGAACGCGAGGCTAGCACCCGGGTTAAACTACATGGAGATCTGAGTGGACAAGCAGGACATAGGGTACACCCAGAACGGAATAGACTTCTATGTGGGTATGGATTCCCGTGTTTCTAAGGGTATAGGGCCAGAGCGGGGTGCGGAGCTGTCTCATAGGCTCCTCGGTTAAACAGATTACTTTGGACGGGGGATTCAAGCGACTGGGGCTCTATTGCTCCATTAACCACTTTTCCATCCAAGTCCATTAACCCTCCTGAGCTGGAGATTTCAAGCGTTTACGTTGCAAACGACGATGAGAACCTTTACTTTAGGTTTGACAGCGCGCGCCCCAAGCAGAGCAACGATCACGCACGCATCCCCAGCACGTTTCTCAAGCCTCCTCAAAGCCCTGCGAACCGCCTTCAACCCGCCTCGGACACTCGGTCTCCGACCAGATCCTCCAGCCATACCCACTCCAAAAATACTCTGAAAGCAATAAAGCCACCACCCCGCAACCACATCCTTTTCTAAGCTTGTGCGCGGTTTCCCTCAAGGCAAGCTGGAGGACACAAACAAACCTAACCGCGGTCGGGACGATGGTCGTAATTATCCTGCTAACCATAACAATCAACAACGTCTCTTAAAGGGGAAAACGCCCTACTAAAAACCTTCTTCATGCCCTTCATGAAATGATGAGCGAACTGGAGGAAGGCACCATAATAGTCATGGAGGAGCAAAGGATCAGGACAAGAAAACTACCTCCCTAGCGCGCGCTAAAGGAAAACATCGCTCCTATCTTCCAGCGCGTCTGTCGACACCACCGTCCCCTTTTTCAGTATTCAAGCACATATCTTGTCGTCGTACTCCCATAGAGCTACTTAGCGCGCTATGATGTAACTTTCAATTAAATCGTAACATTATGAATTAACTTTAACGCTTCTGCATGGAATCGAGCCTCAAAACTCTCTGAGCAACTTACCATTAACGTCCAGTTTTTAGAAGTTCTTTTATATTTAGTTCACTAACGACCTCGACAATCCATGGTGAGCATAAGTGTGTGGTATCTTCGGCTGCATTCTTGAGAATGGAAAAGCCGCGCCTGTAATTAGGGCTGGGCTGAAACGTCTCGAGTATAGGGGCTACGATTCAGCTGGCGAAGCCACAATTTGTGACGGTCGTCTCTTCATTAAAAAAGACTCTGGCAAAATCGACGAAATCCATGAAAGGTCGAACCTCGATGACCTCCCAGGAAGCATAGGCATCGGTCACACCCGTTGGGCTACTCACGGGTCACCATCCATGGAGAACGCCCATCCCCACACGGACTGTAAGAACATCTTGGCAGTTGTTCATAACGGCTTGATCGAGAACTTTGTTGAGCTTAGGAGGGAGCTGGAGAGAAAAGGGCACATCTTTAGGTCAAAAACAGACACGGAAGTCATACCTCATTTGATAGAAGAATTCTATGACGAGAATCGGAACCTAAGAGAAGCAGTTCACGAAGCCATTAAAAAGCTGAGAGGATCTTATGCAATAGGTGTGATAAGCGCTAGGGAGTCCGATAAAATTGTGTGCGCTAGGAAGGAGAGCTCGCTGGTGGTTGGGATTGGCAAGGATTCCGTTTATTTCTCATCAGACATCCCAGCCCTTTTGCCATTAACAAATACAGCCATTTTGCTCGGGGAGGACGAGATGGCGGTTCTGAGCATAAGAAATGTTCAGATTTTAGATGCCAAAACTGGTAAAGTTAAGGAGAGAGAAGTGGTCTCACTATCTTGGACTCCTGAAGTGGTGGGGAAATGCGGCTACCCTCACTTCATGCTCAAAGAAATACATGAACAGCCACTAGTGCTAAGAAACGCTCTGCGAGCTCAGGAATCCCATCTTGAATCTATGGCAAGCGTTATAGGCGCCGCGGACAGCGTTTATCTTGTCGCTTGTGGGACATCATACCACGCCTGCCTTGCTGCCTCATATATGTTTTCCCAGCTTGCACACTTGAGTACTCAGCCGGTCATCGCATCAGAGTTTGTAGAGAATTATGGCGGTTCAATCGGTCCAAGAACCGTGGTTTTAGCCGTCAGCCAATCAGGAGAAACGGCTGACACCTTAAGCGCTGTTCGCTTTGCCGCAAAGAAGGGAGCCACAATTCTAGGCATAACAAACGTCATGGGATCAACCCTTACGAGGCTTTCAAAAGTTTATGTAGGCCAGAACTCAGGTCCGGAGATAGGAGTTGCCGCCACTAAGACCTTCACAGCTCAACTCATGGTTCTTGCGAAGATTGCCATAACCCTGGCAGAAATGAGAAGGGCAATATCCGTTGAAGACTCTGAGAGGCTAAAGGAGAAATTGGTTAAGGTGCCAGACACGGTTCAATGCGTTGTCGAAAATAGCGAGGAAAAAATTAAGGCTCTGGCCAAGAGATACTGTAACAGCGCCAGCCTATGCTACTTGGGAAGAGGAATAAACTATGCGACGGCGATGGAGGGCCGCCTAAAGCTTCTAGAAATCGCTTATGTGCCAAGTTTGGCATATCCGGCTGGCGAGAGTAAACATGGTTTTATTTCATTGGTTCGCGACGGATTCCCGGTGATCTTTGTAGCTCCGATGAATCAGACCCACGAAAAAATCATAGGAAACATCATGGAGATGAAGGCAAGGAACGCCGACATAATTGCGATTTTAGAGGAGGGAGACGAGGCTATCAAGGAATTAGCCGATCACTACATAGAGATCCCAGCAGGAGTCCCAGATATCCTCACTCCCATACCTTACGTTATACCCCTTCAACTGTTCGCATATTATATGGCGGTTGAAAGAGGGCATAACCCAGACGTTCCCAGAAACCTAGCCAAATCCGTCACTGTGGAATAACTTCTTCAATAGCGCGCGCTAGTAATTGAATAAGCTTCCAATCCTCTCCTGGAGGGAGGTTGTTAAAGCATTGAGTAAGAAGAGGTTTAAAGTGGTTGGGCAGAGGGGAAGCCATCTAATCTTAGAAGGGCCGGAACACCAGTTCACCGTAGTGCCTAGGCACGAAACCATAGCTCCACTACTACGCTAATCAAAATAATGACACAAGTTAGAATGACGAAAGATGAGTTTATCAGACTTTTGGATTAGCAACAGAGTTTAACATCAGTATCTGTTAACTTCGTTTCGTAAATAACCATAACAATCAACAACGTCTCCTAAAGGGGAAAACGCCCTACTAAAAACCTTCTTCAGCACGCCAAGGAAGCGCGGCAACCACAGAAACACCCATCCAGATAGTTCATGAAATTCTTAGCTGTCATGTGCATATCACCTGAAACTGTCGGGTTTCTGAGAAGCCCAGGATACGAAGCTAACAGGGCCGGCGAGCTTGGCGGTTTCTTAAACAAAAGTTTATTAGGTTATCTTATTCGTGTGTTAACACATGAAGACACTGACCATAAAGGACGAGGTCTACGAGAAGCTCTTGAGGCTCAAAAGGGAGAACGAAAGCTTCTCCGACGTGTTAGAAAGGCTAATCTCGAGGGAGAGAACTAGCTTAAGGACTTTTTACGGTTCTCTCAAGGACCTGAGCATCTCCGAGGGAGATATACTAACTTTCAGGAAGAGAGTAAGTATGAGAAGTGTCAATTCATGATACTCTTGGATACGTCGTACTTGGTTTCGCTTGCCAAGGGCTCCCCTGAGGCTGAGAAGGTCATTGACCTCGTCGAAAAGGAGGGTGTTGCGCTCACCAGCATATCCTTGTTCGAGATCTTCCGATTTAAGATGAGCGGTGTGGAGAGAAGGTATTTCGAACAGCTTTTCTCCACCTACCCGGTCCTTCCTCTCGATGCGGATTCTGCAGAAAGGGCCTCGAAAATTTGGGTGGATCTTGAAAGAGTAGGCCAGCCTGTTAATGTCCTTGACGTCCTCATAGCAGGGGTAATGAAGGCCAACGGCATAAGTAAGATAATAACATCTGATGAAGATTTTATGGTAATAGGTAAGGTCGAGGAACTCGAGGTAGTTCTCCTCTGATGCGCTTTCGGGGATGGCCACCCTTCTTGCGCCCAATGTCCTAAAGGTCCAGATACGGTTTGACGTCCAATTCAGCCACCTGAACAATCTTCAACTTAAAACGAGACACATCCTTAAACGTCTACCTGAAAAACAAGTGTGAATTTCCGCCCTTACCGTTATTTACCGGTAAGTAACTGTAAGGCTTATTGACTCTCGGCTCCAAGTTTACCCTTGTGGAAAGGACGGAAGAGGTAAGGCGACGAGATACAAGCTTTCATACCGCGCTTAGGCAGATAGTTTGCAAGGGAATCCGAACGTGAGCGGAGGGCAGGCGCAAGGCGCTTTCCCTTGGCGGCTTCTCTGCTGCGCGTAGAAGCTCTCCGCCATGGTCGCTACGAACTCAAAATCGTCCCCGGAAACGACCCAAAGCACTCCAGTCGCTCGGAATAAGTTTAAATATATAAAAGGAAGGCAGCTCACGATGGCCATGTCATCCGTAGCTGATAGGTTCGTCCTCTGGTTCGACGAGATAGGCATAGACCACGTGAGGTACGTCGGGGGCAAGAGCGCAAGCCTAGGCGAGATGTTGAGGAAGACGGGCGTGCCGGTCCCCTTCGGTTTCTCAACGACTGCGAAGGCTTACTACCACTTCCTGAAGTTCAACAACCTCGAAGAGAAGATATCGCAGGAGCTCTCCAAGCTTAAGGACCCGAACGACACGGCAACGCTGAGGTCCATCGGCGCGAACATAAGGAAGATGATAATGGAGGCGAAGATGCCGCCCGACCTGGAGTCGGAGATAGTCAACGCGTACAAGGCGCTGGAGAGGCAGGTGGGGAACGCGAACCCGTTCGTCGCTGTGAGGTCTTCAGCCACAGCCGAGGACTTGCCGGACGCGAGCTTCGCAGGCCAGCAGGAAACCTACCTTAACGTCGCGGGCGTTGAGGAGGTCGTCGCGAGGGTCAAGGAGTGCTACTCGAGCCTTTTCACGGACAGGGCGATCTTCTACAGGGTGCAGAAGGGATTCGACCACATGAAGGTGGCTCTCGCTGCGGCGGTCCAGCTCATGGTGTACTCGAGGGCTTCCGGAGTAGCCTTCACGCTAGACGTAACAAGCGGCGACAGGAGCGTAGTGTTGATAGAGGGCAGCTGGGGCTTGGGTGAGTACGTTGTCCAGGGCAAGGTGACGCCCGACGAGTACTACGTCAGGAAGGAGGACCTCGAGATAGTGAAGCGCAACGTGCCGTCTAAGAAAATAATGCTGGTGAGGAAGGCGGACGGGGGAACGGCGGAGATGCCCGTGCCGGAGGACCTGAGGGACAAGCCCGTACTCAGCGACGAGCAGATCAAGATCCTCGCGAAGTACTGCATAGCGGTCGAGAAGCACTACAACAAGCCGATGGACGTCGAGTGGGCTCTGGACGAGAGGGACAACAACCTGTACATAGTTCAGGCGAGGCCGGAGACGGTGTGGTCCTTGAAGCCTGCAGCAGCTCCAGCTCCGACAGCGAAGGCGGAAGCCGAGAAGGCACCGGCACCAACAACGCCAGCGCAGGTCGTCGAGGCAGTACCGGCGGCACCTAAGGGCGTGAGCAGGGCGGAGGCCGAAGTGCTGTGCCAAGGTCTACCAGCTTCTCCTGGACTTGCTGTGGGCAAGGCGCACATCATAATGAGCGTCGAGAGGTTGAGCGAGTTCCAGCCAGGCGAGGTCTTGGTTACTGAGATGACGGCTCCGGAGTGGGTTCCTGCCATGCGTAAGGCTGCCGCTATTGTGACCAACTCCGGGGGACTAACTTCGCATGCGGCCATCGTATCACGAGAGCTCGGAATCCCGTGCATAGTTGGAACCGGAAGCAAGGGCAAGCCAGCTACGCAGGCCATACCCGACGGCGAGACGATAACCGTTGACTCGAAGCTCGGAATAGTGTACAGGGGAGCTCTTGTAGAAATTGTAGAAAAGAAGGAGGAGAAGAAGGTCGAGGCAGTTGCGGCAGTCGCAGAATCGTACCCGATAACTGGAACAAAAATATATGTCAATTTAGGAGAACCGGAGCTGGCCGAGAAGGTCGCGGCGCTGCCAGTGGACGGCGTCGGCTTGATGAGAGAGGAGTTCATCTGGGCTGCTGAGATCGGTGAACACCCGCTCTACCTCTTGGAGATCGGACAGCCGCAGAAGGTCGTCGACAAGCTAGCGGAGGGGATAAGGAAGGTGTGCGCAGCGTTCTACCCGAGGCCCGTCGTTCTGAGATTGACAGATTTCAAGTCGAGCGAGTACAGGGACCTCAAGGGCGGGGACAAGTACGAGCCGGTCGAGCCGAGCGCGCTGTTGGGCTGGAGGGGCGCGTCGAGATACTACGATCCTAAATACCTGCCAGCTTTCAAGCTTGAGCTCAAAGCCATAAAGAAGGTCCGCGACGAGTTCGGGCTGAAGAACCTCTGGGTCATGATACCCTTCTGCAGGACAGTCGAGGAGATCGAGAGGGTCGTCGCGATAATGAAGGAGGAGGGTCTGGAGAGGGGGCCCGAGTTCAAATTGTGGGTCATGGCCGAGATACCGAGCAACTTCCTGATAGCCGACAAGTTCAACAAATATATCGATGGTTATAGTATTGGTAGCAATGATATGACCATGCTGATATTGGGCGCCGACAGGGACAACGAGACCATAGCGAAGATATTCGACGAGAGGAACTTGGCCGTCAAGAGGGCTCTAAAATATCTTATAAAAATTGCACATAAAGACGGAAAGACGGTTAGCATCTGCGGCCAAGGGCCTTCGCAGTATCCGGAGTTCGCAGAATTTCTGGTGAGGTGCGGCATCGACTCGATATCGATAAACCCCGACGCTGCAGTTTTTACAAGAAAGCTCGTCGCGAGCGTTGAGCAGAGGATAATGTTAGAAAAAGCTCTCGGCCAAGTAAAGGTCGACCCCGACTGGGACCTCCCTGATCCGGACGAAGAGTAGGGTTTTTAAAATATTAGATTTGCCAGCTTCCTCTAGCTTTTTTGACTCTTCTTTTTCCCTTTGATTAAATAGTCTAAAGGCTTAATAATATCTTCAACCCCTTTCTAGGGTTGGAATGCAATGAATCTCAAGAGGACCCTTCATCTTGACAGGATTACTATTGACCCGGATGTTATGGGTGGCCAGCCATGTATTAGAGGCCTGAGGATTCCAGTATCCCTCATAATCAAGCTGATAGCTTCAGGCAAGAGCGTTAAAGAAATACTGGATGACT
>Ga0207433_10002838_pt1 | contig 34404 bp, 27 predicted proteins | sample YelNatPaOPGAMG01_FD_187559 | JGI IMG/M metagenome (GOLD analysis project Ga0207433, IMG submission 187559) | Hot spring thermophilic microbial communities from Obsidian Pool, Yellowstone National Park, USA - OP-RAMG-01 (SPAdes) (version 3) | ecosystem: Environmental > Aquatic > Thermal springs... | reverse complement strand
TTAAAAAATTATGTCGCAATTCCTCCCACTCTTAAAAGGTGTGAGCTTCCTTGCGACTTGTTTGTGAATACTGCATGGTTGAGCCATGGACATACCGCGTGCGTTTGCGCTGCGCAAAAACCATGTATGATGCAGGCGCATCAGAAGGCTTTTGTGCATAGCTTCCGCCGTTGCAAAAAGCGTCGGGTATGCAGTTGCTTGGCTTTACCGTGTCAACTTCGCTTTTGCCTGCGTAAAGAGTTCCACTGTTCGGGCGCGCCAGGCTTCAAAGTTTGAAGGCGACTGCGGGTACGCGTCATAATGCGTCTTGATCTGGTTCATGAAGTTAACTGTTAATCTGAGCTTGTTTAGGAAGCGTACGCGTTTCAAGCCTTTGAACACGCGGCGGGCAGTTTCAGTGATGTTGAGCCGGAACTCTTCGCCTAAGCCTGCTTTGAGCACGTCTTCCTCCGTTAGAAGCTTGCAGTTCATGCCGTAATTCAGGTCTTCGTCTCTGCATGAGAGCAGAAGCATTCTGAAAGCGTCGAGGCTTGCCTGTTTCTTGCCGTAGGCGCGCATGTACTGCACGTTGTATTCCCACAGGTTTTCGCGGTTGAGGTTGCCGTGCTCAAGCGCCGCTGCAATTGTCTTCCCCGCTAAGTGCCCACTCAGCATGGACGGTCCTATTCCGCCGCCGTGGATTGGGTTTACGAGGCACGCGGCGTCGCCCACAATGACCACGCCGTTGGCTACCATCGTGTCAAGTGGTCTCCGCGTTGGGTCAAACCATGCGCCTGCCGAAAGCAGCAGGGAACCATTGAACACGGGTTTTGAGAGCACATGCGTGTAGAACTGCTTCTTCGGGTTCGGGTAGTCGCCACGCATGCAAATGCCTAGGCCAGCGTTAACTCTGGCGCCGCCTTTCGGAAAAATCCATGTGTACCCGCCTGGCGTCACCTTCTGGTTCAAGTAGATCTCGCAGTAAGCTGCGTTTTCCGCTTCCTGCCTCAGCTGGCGTATTTCACGGTAGCATGCTTCAACATCCTCATTCGAGACTTCACGTTCGACGCCGAAATCTTCAGGCAGCCGACGGCGGACGACGCCCATGAACCCGCTTGCGTCAACGACAACGCTGGCATCAAGCCTCACCCTTTTTCCGTCACGTGCCTTTGCAATTATGCCGCCAACTGCGCCGTCATGAATGACGGGTTCAACAAAAAGCGTCTCTTCCATGAAAACCGTTCCTGCGTCAAGCGCCTTACGCAGCAACCACTGACCGAAAAGCCGCCTGTTCAACAGGTAACCCACGAAATCCTCGTGGGCAATTGTGAAAACCGTGGCTTCGTCCGGCGAGTAAATCCTAATGCCTTCGATCCGTTTCTCTAGCTCGCCATGCTGTGGCTTCTCCAAGCCTAAGGTTTTAAGGTGGTGTTCGCCTAAAGCGTCACCGCAAACTTTATCTCCGACTAACGCTTGGGGCTTGCGCTCCACAACGCAAACCTTGAAGCCGGCTTCGCTCACGGTTTTCGCAGCTAAGCAGCCTGCTGTTCCCGCCCCAACGACAACCACGTCGAAACGCGTCATACGCATGACTCCGCCAATCTTCGTGTTCTAATTATACCTCGTTGTAAAGATCAACATTTATAAATTATTGCGTATCCCATCGTTTTGCTCTGTTGCTGCAGCATGGAACGTTAGCGTCTATTCTTTCAGGTCTTTCTTGTCGACACCGGAATTTTTGTGGTTTCTTTTACGGTTTCGAACACCATGCACGTCAGCGTCTTTTCGATGCCTTTGACGAGTCTTAGCTTGTCGATGACGATTTTTCCGACGGCTTCAACGCTTTCAGCTCTGAGTTTTATAAGTAGGTCCCAGTCGCCTGTGATTATGTGCACCTCCTGTACTTCGGGTAGCTTGGCGATTTCTTCGGCGACGCGTCTCTGCGACACTGGTTGCGTGTCGCTTTTGGCAGTGTAGGAGACGGATGCGAGTATGAACGCGGCGGTGCCTGCGTTAAGCTTTTCAGGCGATAGGACTGCGCGGTATTCGCGGATTATGCCCAGTTCTTCCATGCGTCGAGTCTTGGCGAACACGGTTGTTACGGGCGCGTTGACCATGCGTGCGACTTCCTTTGCGGTTAGCTTGCTGTTTTCCTGTATGGCTGTGAGGATCGCTAGGTCTTTCTCGTCGAGTTTTGCAGTCATAAATGTAATTATTACAATTATGACGTATAAAAGCTTATAGTTTTTGTAAGAAATGCGTGTTTTTATATAAAAAATTTATTAAACCCGCTGCAATACAAGTCCCGCAAGGCTCAAACGGTATAACGGTGAATGAACCTTGAAGCCCACGCGGATAACCATGCAGAAAACTGAAGCGCTGATTGAAATTCCGAAGCCGCTTCACGAGCTCACCGAAGGCGAGCTTCAGCGGAAAATTCTAATGGGTAAGGTGATGACGCGCACGCTACGCGTGCTCACAGAGAAGTTCACGGATGAAGGCTTCGAATGGCTTCTTCCAGTAGCATTATCCAGATGCACTGACCCGCTGTGGCCTGACCCAGGTGCTTCGATCGAGAAAAGGGTTGAAGTGGACATCTACGGGCAAACCGTGAGGACAACGGCGAGCATGATTATCCACAAGATCGTTGCTGCGTCGCTGGCATACCCCAAGCTTTTCATACTGTCGCCGAACATTCGAATTGAAAAAGCGGAGCGCGCCTGCACAGGTAGGCACGTTTACGAGTTCACGCAGCTCGACTTCGAAATCCGCAATGCTGAAGCCAAAGACGTTTTCAGACTTGTCGAGGACGCCCTTTGCAGCCTAATCCTCACGCTCAAGCGCGACGCAGCGAGCGAGCTTAGGCAGCTGGGTCGCTACGAGCAGTTGCATGTGCCTGAAAAGCCTTTCAAGGTCTACGACCGAAAGGTGCTTGAAGCCCAGTATGGGGCAGAATGGGAAAGCAGGCTGACTGCTGAAGCCGATGCGCCCGTGTGGGTTACAAACATTCCACGCGAGTTTTATGATTACGAAGACTTCGCCACTGGGCAATGGGAGAACTACGACCTTTATCTTCCAGGCTATGGTGAAGTGCTTTCAGGCGCAAAACGTGAATGGGAATACGAGAAGATCAGCAGGAAAATTGAAAGAGACCGTGTGAACGGCGGAAACTTCACGTTGCTTCTGAAGCTTGCCAAGCAGGGCAAACTGAAGCCTACTGCCGGCGCAGGCATCGGTGTCGAACGCCTTGTCGCTTGGCTTACAGGCGCCAAACACATCGGCGAAACCCAGCCTTTCCCGAAGGTTCCAGGTTACGTCTACGAGCTTTAACCGTGAGGTGCACATTTGAGCCAGACTGTTGAAGTTCTGAAGCCGAAACTAAGCCGAAGCGACTACGCGAAGCTTCACGCCATCAACCATCCAGGCGTCCACCGCTTCATCGCCGAAGCTGCCGAATTGTGCAATCCTGAAAGCATCTTTGTATGCAGCGACTCAGACGAGGACTCTGCGTTCGTGCGGCGCCGCGCTGTCGAAACCGGCGAGGAAAAAGCAATACTTGCGCTTCCAGGACACACCGTGCACTTCGACGGCGTCCATGACCAGGGACGCGACAGGCAAGCCACGAAATACCTTGTGCCAAAAGGCGACCACCTGAGCAAGGCGCTTAACCAGATCAACCGCGACGTGGGACTCGCCGAAGTTAAAGGCTACCTCCGCGACGCCATGAAAGGTCGAACGATGATTGTACGCTTCGTCTCACTTGGTCCGCCACACTCGGTCTTCACGATTCTCGGTGTGCAGTGCACTGACTCATGGTACGTTGCGCACTCCGAGGACCTGCTGTACCGACGTGGCTACGAAGTCTTCCGACAGGCTGAGCCAGGCCGAGACTTCCTTCGCGTGCTCCATTCGGCAGGCCGCCTCGACGAGAACATGGTCAGCGTGGACCATGAGAAAAAACGTATCTACATCGACTACACGGAAAACACGATTTACAGCGTCAACACGCAGTATGCAGGAAACTCCGTGGGCTTTAAGAAACTTGCCTTCCGCTTAGCCATACGCAAAGCCAACCATGAAGGCTGGCTTGCCGAACACATGCTTCTCATGGGCGTTCACGGTCCAGGCGGACGCAAAACATACTTTGCAGGCGCCTTTCCAAGCGCATGCGGCAAAACTTCCACGGCAATGTTGCCTGGCGAAACCATACTCGGCGACGACATCGCATACATACGTGATGTGGGGCATGTGGCACGCGCCGTGAACGTGGAGTCAGGGATCTTCGGAATCATTCAAGACATAAACCCGCATAACGACGCCTTAATCTACAAGGTGCTCACCACGCCTGGCGAAGTCATCTTCTCAAACGTGCTCGTTAAAGACGGAAGGCCTTACTGGCTTGGCATGGGTAGTCCGCTTCCACGTGAAGGTCTGAACTACTCGGGCGAATGGTACGAGGGCAAAACCGACGAGTCCGGCGAGCCGATATCGCCTGCACACAAGAATGCACGGTACACTGTCGCGTTAAAAGCGCTAGAAAACTGTGACCCTGCCTTGGATGACCCGCAAGGCGTTGAGCTCGGCGGAATAATGTATGGCGGGCGCGACGCAAAAGCATACGTGCCCGTGCAGCAAAGCTTCGACTGGACGCATGGCATAATCGCCTACGGCGCTTCGCTTGAGACAGAGACTACGTTTGCCACGATCGGACAGGAAGGCGTCCCAGAAATAAACATGATGAGCATTCAAGACTTCATCTCTATACCTCTGGGACAGAACATACGGAACAACCTGCAGTTCGGCAAACGCCTGAAGAAGCCGCCGCTGGTTTTCGGCGTGAACTACTTCCTGCGCGATGCAGAAGGCAGGTACTTGAACACCCCGCGAGACAAGCATGTGTGGATAAAATGGATGGAGCTTCGCGTGCACAATGAGGTTGACGCGTTGTCCACGCCGACAGGGCTGATCCCGAAGTACGCAGACCTGCAAACGCTTTTCAGGCAAGTGCTCGACAAAGAATACGCCAAGGAAGACTATGAAAAACAGTTCACCATACGCGTCCCAGAAAACCTCGCCAAAATCGCGCGTGTAGAAGCCTTCTACCGAGAAAAAGTCCAGGACACGCCAGAGGAACTCTTCCATGTGCTGCATCAGCAGCGCCGACGCCTGCTTGAAGCGCAAAAAGCCCACGGCGACTACATTCCGCCAGAACGCTTCGAACCTTAACCAAAACGGAAGCCGCGAAGATGACAGGACACGACGAGAAGGCAGCAGACAAACGGCTTTCGCCGCAGACACTGGAGAAGAACGGAGCACATGTATGAATTCACCGTTCATAACCGTTAATTATGTTTGCCATGCATGGAAAAAACAGCGCGAGGCGTAGAACAGTTGAGCAAGAAAAAACCTGATGGTCAAAATGCGCAGTACACTGTGGACTTCACACAACTCGAAGACGACGGCTCATTCGCATGCCCCAAATGCGGCGCCATCATCTCGCCCGACGACGACACTGAAGAAACCTACCGAGTGCTCGAAACCGAAGTCCAAAACAACGAGCTTGCAGCCTTAACCATCGAATGCGGCACATGCCGGAGCATAATACGCTTAACAGGAATGAACAAGGTTCTCGAAGTGCTCCCCAGCTGAAGAAGCCCGCATGCAGCAAGGCTTCAGCAGCGTCCAGCGGCTCGCCCGCGTATTTCGGAAAATCAGCTTCAGACTCTTATTGTGAAGCACAATGCAAAAACCGCCAAAAGCGCGGCTGCACGGAGTTTCCGGCTTCGTGAAAGCCCTGAAACATCGTCCAGCGGCCCAGGATGCTTGAACATCGACATCAGGATTATGAAGAGCGCCATGAAATAGAATTCTGGTCCCACGAGGAGAAGCAACGCCACCGACAAAACCGTCAATGCCGTCCGCTGCCTGTCAGACGCCACAGCCCGCGCAACATGCCCACCATCGAGCATGGCAGCAGGCAACAGGTTAATCATTGTAACCACCATTCCCGCCCAGCCTGCGTAAGCTACAGGATGAAGAAGCAAAACTTCGCCTGCGCCGGAGACGGTCGGCAGCAGCCTAAACGCCGCGTACAAGCGAGCAAGCAGCAGCCAACTCACAGGCATAAGGCTTAACTCTGCAGCGCCCTCAGGTTTTGGTGCCGGAATCAGCAGCGTCAAGCCAACTGCGCTCAATACAAGTGCCACGATGAAGCCTGCAACTGGTCCAGCAGCGCCCACATCGAACAAGGCGTCACGGTTAGGCGGAAGCGAACGCTGCATAATCACTGCGCCCAAAGTGCCAAGCGGCGGCGGACCGGGAACAAAATATGGCGCTGACGCCGCGATGCCTCTCTGACGCGCAGCCAGCTTGTGCCCCAACTCGTGGATGCCTAACACCGCAAGCATCGACGCAGAGAAAGCGAAGCCGCTGAGGAACGGGCTGATGCCTGCCTCGGCTGGAAGTATGAAATAGCCCGTCGCGAAAGTTGTGGCAACCGTTGCAAAAAACAATAGCCAGAACATCCTGGCGCTGCCAGGCTTCACAGTGGGTTTTGACGTGACGGTAAGCATAATTCTTCCGTTTGAGGCTTGTAGAAAAGCTGTTAAGTTCATGTGTTCAAGGATCTTCAGCAGCTTCAGAAACGACCGTTTAGTTTCCAACGGTTGCTTCAAATAATAGGTAGGCGTGTTCTGAATCAACAAGGCTTCTTCCACCTGGAAAACGTTGGTCACTACACGCGTGACCTCTTCGAAGCTAACATTCAACAGCGAAGAAGCCTCACCATGTAACGTCATCGAAAGTACCTTTTAGGTCAACTGAACCAAGAATTGAAGTTTGACCTAAAAAGGTTTTGAGCAGGTGCATTCCACCCAATAGCATTTATTGTGCAGTATGTCGGTTCTTTTTATGCTTCAATAACTCTGCAGTTTATGCAAGCGTAACCTTTCCGTGTTTCTTGAAGTTTACACATCCAGCATACTTTGCGCTTTGCGGGGTCGTGAGAATCGGATTGTTCGGTTCCAGCGCGGTTTTCCGCGTGAGTGTTTGCTGAATGAAACATTAGTTGCTGTGGCGGGAAACGTTTTCTGTTGGAACCTTTGACTTTGTTGAGAAGGCAACTTTGAATTGAATAGCGCTGGCTCTGGATTTCACTTAGCGCTGTCGCGAAACTTGTTTTGTGTTGGTGTCTCAAACTTGCAACTTTTTGGAGAGGCGTTCAAATGTAAGTGTACTATTAATTAGTTTTATATGCTGGTCTACTATTTCTTTATTGGATGGCAAAGACCTGTTACGCTGTAGGATGAGCCTAAGTGTTGCCAAAAAGTGGCTGATTTGCCGCTCTCCGCTTCCTCTCTGAAAACTGGTGTGTACTCCAACATGATGAAAAAGAGTGCTAAAAGAAAAACGTTTGTGGCAAGGGAGGATATGCTTAACCGTCTAAGTGAAATCGCTAGGAAAAGAGGTTACAGTCTGTACGAAATGGTCAACGAGCTTTTCGCCTTGGCTATTATGGCTGACGCTTTAGGCTTAAGCTTGAAGAAAATTGTTGAGGAAAGAAGGCTGTTGGAGAGAGCCAAAGAAGCCGGCTTAATCTTGGGTTTGGAAAGTTTATGGTACGAGATGGCTGATTCAACGTATGAAAAAGGGAAAAAAACCGCTGCAAAAACATGGTACGATGCAGGCGTCTGGTTTGCCAAACGGTATGTTACGAGTGAGACGCCTGCCCCCCTCAAAGCCTTCAGGGAAGACTTGGCAGCATATACTTGGAATGCCCCCGAGTTTATCTTCGAGGACTCGGCCGATAAAGTGTCGGTTCGCGTGGCAAGTCCACGGTTTACGGAATCCTACACTTTCTTGTTTGCCTGCCTACTCGAAGGCGCCCTGAGCGTGTTTGGATACAAAATAACCACCAACGAGGTTAGAAAGGGCGTCATTAGGCTGGAAGCCGTTAGGGGGGTTTCTTCATGAGCGAGACAAAACGGAAACTGATCCCTGTCCCAGACTACTTGCTGAAAGACATTTCGAAAGCCGCCGAGAGAATGAACACGTCAACCGGAAAGTTCATTGAAGAAGCGTTGAAGCAGGCGGTTCACGCAAACATGTTGGGGTACTCTCCGGGACAGTTCGTTGAACTTTGTGAAGTCATGCAAGCTTACCGTGTATTGGGCGGCGTCTTCGTGCCCACTGACGTGCTCAACTATCTAACGAGCACAGTGTACACGCTTGAGAAAGAGCAACTTCAACAAAAATGGTACGAATGCGGCGTATGGTACGGGAAATTCTTGAAAGAAAAATTCGAAAACCACGCATCTGCCCTGAAAAGCTTTCTGTTAGCTACGCGCTGGGACTTAAACGAGGTTCACGTAACCGCGGAAAAGGACACATTGAAGGTTCGATGCGTCTCGCCCATTCTTACGACGGAGGAAACAGAGCTCTTGGTCAGACTCATAGACGGCATCATGAACGGTGCAGGCTACCAGCCTGAAAAGCATGACTACATTAAAGGCATAATCGCTTTACAATACCGCCGCGTAGCCTGTAACATGAGAATGGAGAAATAGCATGATGTTATAGTGCTAAAAGCGCTTTTAAGAGAGGATACGGTTTTGCTATACGCACTCATGGTTTTTGTGCTGCATCTTCAAAATCTAGGTGCTCTATAACCTAATGGCTCTGGCGTCGCGGTCTATGTTAAAGTCTTCGAAAATTCAAGCTGCCTTTGAAGCTTCCTTCATCACGCTCGAGTCGCCTTAGCATAAGTTTCAAAAGGCTTCTTGAGCACATCTTTGTATATCGGACTGCTTAAATGTGTGGAATCGCGTTTTCGGCTTTCGAAGCTTGAAAAGCCATTTGCGTCGCGGAAGAAAGAGCAAAACGTGAAAGCAGACAGTCCTACCGCAAAGAAACGCTGGATTTCGGGTGGAGCAGATTCCTGCGGTTTCAACAAGTTCTGTGCCTCGTTCTACGGATTCAGCCGTGCTCAAACGTGCTCGACGACCGATGCAGTATATAAGTTTTGTGTATACAGTTAAATCTAATGTCTTAAGAATGTACACAATTCTAGAAGGTACTCATTCACAGTTTACAGAAGCAATAAATACTGAGCTTCCATATCTAACTCCAGAAACAAAAAGGAGAGAAGAAAATGACGAATAAACGACAAGTCTTCACAGCAGTTATTGCAGCCATACTGATGCTCTCAACATTATTCGCTGCGTTTCCAATGGCAAGAGCTATCAACGCTCCTACTTTGTCTCCAAATAGTGGGTCCGTCGGCACCAAAGTGACTGTTTCAGGAAGCGGCGCTTCAGCTGGCGGCCAGGTTCAGGTATACTGGGAAAACCTGGCAGGACCAGTGCTGAATTCGACATACGCAGATGGTTCAGGCAGCTATTCGCTGACAATCACAATTCCTGACGCCGTTGCAGGCGCTCACAGCATAATAGTTCGCGATATTTCCACAGGAACAACCGCAGGAGCAACATTCACAATCACAGCTAAAATCACTCTTTCACCTATACGAGGAATACCCGGTGACTCAGTCAGCGTCACAGGGTCAGGTTACGCCGCAGCAGCAAACATAACAATACAATTCTACAACTCAACATATTCAAAAGACGTAACACCGGTACCCGTAACAACTAGCGCCACAGGCAACTTCACGGCAACATTTGTTGTTCCAACAGTTGACTACGGCAGCTACACTGTTAGTGCCACAGACAACGCAACAACTCCAAACACATCCACCACATCGTTCACCGTTGGCGCGGCAATCACTCTGACACCTAACAATGGGCCTTCAGGCGCTGTGATTACAATAAACGGTCGAGGATTCACCAAAACAGCAGGGACAAACATAACGGTAACAATTGGCTCCACAACCGTTCCACAAGTGGCACAGATCAAAACGCTGTCTGACGGTACGTTCTCGGGACAAATAATTATTCCAACGCTTTCTACTATAGGCCCGGTCACGGTTTCCGCAACCGACGGTACTTATTCTGCCACCACTCCGTTCACAGTAACTGGAACGACGGGAATAACGTTGAATCCCACTTCAGGCCAGCCAGGCTGGACGATTAATATAGTCGGCTCAAACTTTACCGCCATAGCGAACACGTCTGTAACAGTAAAGTTCGGCGCTTTAACCGTGGCAACGCTGTACACTGGTGCCTCAGGAACCTTCAACGGCACGTTCACTGTGCCATCCCTGCCTACAGCTTCGTACACCGTTACTGCAACGGACGCTAACGGCTTGACAGCTCAGGCTACCTTTACGATTGCCATAACACTTATCACAGTAAGCCCCTCCTCGGGCCCAACGGGTACGGTGGTAACGGTTATCGGTTATGGCTTCACCAGCGGAGGAACAGCTAACGTTACGCTGGGCACAACCCGTGTGCTAACCAACATTGCTGTTAACGACCTTGCAACAACTGGCGTACAATTTATAGTGCCGACAGTCGCAACGGGCACGTATACGGTCACAGTTACAGACAACGCTGGTTTAACAGCCTCAACAACTTTCACCGTGACCAAGACAACCGAGCTGATTCTGTCGCCAAGCAGCGCTCCTGCAACGTACGTAGTAAGCCTCACGGCAAACTACTTCAACGCCTCAACCAGCATCACATTCATAATAAAGAACTCGACATACAGCACTGCACTATCAGTAACACCTGCATCAGGCTTTACCGGAACAGCGACCAACGCGACTGGAAGCTATAAAGGCACTTTCGCGGTGCCCTCGCTCTCGCTGGGTAGCTACGTGATCAACGCCACAGACGCACAGGGTTTAACAGCTGAAGCCTCCTTCAGCATCGTAACGCCCACCGTTGAAATCAGAACCAACCAGAATACGTACATTCAAGGTGACACTGTCAGCTTCTACGTCAAAAGCAGCCTAGCGTATGCCTCTACAACAATAACTGTAACCGCACCTAACAGCATCCCATACACAACTTTAAACATAGCCTCAAGCCAATGGGTAGCATACGCTGGATTCATGTACATCCCGCAGGGACTGATAACCTTCGTCTTGCCAAACGATGCTCAAACAGGCACGTGGACTTGGACAGCCACATTTGACTCGCAGAAAATGACAGGCAACTTCACCGTCCAAACAGGAACCACGATAAACACAGTATCTTCGCAGCTCACAGCCCTCAACACCACTGTGCAGAACCTCCAGACAGCAGTGAGCAACCTACAATCCGCACTTAACAACCTGCAAAGCACAGTAAACAATCTGCCAAGCACAGTAAGTAGCACAGTATCACAGTCGATTTCAGGACTGCAAAGCAGCATATCTGGCTTGCAGAATAGCCTGAACAACTTGCAAAGCTCCTTGAATGTCATTACTGCCAACGTAACAGGGCTCCAAGCTTCCGTAGCCGACGCTTCAACAAGTGCGTCAGCTGCAAAAGCCGCGGTTGACTCATTAACAACGCAAGTTGCATCAATCGCCAGTACACTATCGTCTGTCACCAGCGATATTGCAGGACTCAAAACAAGCATCGCAAACCTTCAGTCCTCAGTAGCTCAGATTCCAACAACGCAGCCTACATTCGACATGACACCAGTATGGATTGCCGTGGCATTCGCAATCGTGGCTGCTATCGCTGCAATCGCAGGCGTGATACAAATCAGCAGAAAAATCGCAAGCTAAACAACTACAACACATAAACCACACCCCCTCTATTTTTTATTTTCGTCATAATTTTTGATGCAGCCAATGCTATGACTCGATAGGCTCGGTTTTCAACGCTGTCTCATCCAAAAGATCTACTCGTAGGCATCCAAATTCAACACAGACAATTCGAATCTCAGAACTGGGTCTTCAATAGCTATAAACGAGCGCCGACAACAAAGGACGAAAAAACCGCGGAACCAACGATGCATATTGCTTCAATATTTTAGTCACTAAAGTGCAGAACTTGCAATACCTCTTCAGGTTTAAACTCTTCTTTTGACCTAACAGAGGCTTCCTCCACGTAGAGTTTAACAGCCCAACGTAACGCATCCTCGCTAGCCGTGACATAATCCATCTCGTTGTTGAAATAGTTTAACAGCGACGCGGCACATGCAAACTTCATGACATGGCTTTCAAGCCTTGCAGAGAACCGCAGTCCACCTTCTGGTATGCGTTTAAGTATGGCCTCCCGTGCGCGGCCTATCGCCGCGTAAGTCGCGTCCGTGATCAACACAGGCTTACGAGGCAGGCGGTCGCGGACAAGCGGGTGCCCTGTTTCCGCCGCGTAAACGAGTGTCACATGGTCACGTATCTGCTCCGCCATCTTGTCCACGGTGATTTCGCCGAGCGCCAAGCGCATCTGGCTCTGGGCGATTTCGACGAAACGTTCCTTCGTTAATCTGTGCAAACGGCATATCATGCGGTCCTCGATCGCGTTAAAGTTTGGGTCACTGATTGTTACTTCGTAGCCTCGACCCATAACCTTCGTGTTGTAGTTCACGCTGAAGAACGAGTCAAACCTGTACGGGCCGATCACTTCCCGGTGAAGCTCATACTTGATTTCGCCGCGTTCCATCGCGATCTTGAGAATGTCCACCATGCCTGAGTACCGGAACCAATCGTTGAATTCTGGTACGATGAAGTTAAACGTTCGACCCGCGTAAGCCTGACCTGCACGTATGAAACGCGCCGGCGACATGCCGCCACAGTAGCGGTTTCTCCCTGGAATGCCATGTGGCCTAACGCGGCCTCCAGCGCCGCCGAGGATCAAGTCGCGTGTGGAGAAGCTTTTACCCGTGCCAGGCTCGCCGAACAACGCGAGCGACCAGCCTGTCCGCATACCTGTCTTTCCCTGAGGGTTCACGATTTCCGCGTCCGCCAACCCGTACTGTTGAATGATGCTGAGGAAACCGTCAAAGTACAATACGGGCCCAAACAGGCTCTGAAGGTACTCCGCCAAACGCGTTACAGAGAACGTCTTTCCAAAACGTACTGTGGCTTCAAACCTGTGCTTGACCAAATCGTTCAAGTACGCGTCAAGCTCAGCCTGCATCTGCGCCACGGCACGTTTTTCCTCTGCTAACGCGTCTGGCTTCTGCTCTGCTTCGCCAGCCGCTGGAAGCGTTTCCGCAGCCGCCGGCACTTGCTGAGACACAGGTAGGCCAAGCTCCACGCGGACAAGCGGAAGCGTTTCTTCTGGGATGCGCCATTCACGGTAGAACTCGCCCCTGAACACGGGTGTGACAAGCATGGTTTTTTCAAACGTGTCAAGCACGGCGTACGCGTCGATTTTCTGCTTCACTGCTTCACGGTACTCCTTCAACCCGAACACGCCGCCCGCCTGCACCATAAGCCGCAAAACGTCTAAAGCTGCCTTGCCCTGCTTCTTCTCAGCCTCTTTAACCGCCGCGTGAACCCTGTCCGCGAAACCGCGAAAACTTAAAACGCCGTTCTCGAACGAATAATGCTGTCCGTGAAAAACCACCCAGCTTCGGCGCCCAAACTTCTTAAGCACTTCCTGCAGTTGCACATCGCTTAAAGCCTTAGCCAGCTCTAACGCCGCCTCATCCATGTCGGTTTCCCAGCCGCTTACGAAACGGTTAAAGTAGCTGACGCCAAACGCTTTGCCCGCTTCGAAAACGTCTTCAACCGAGAGGACACGTTGAATAAGCAGTTTCTTCTCCAAAGTTTTCTCGCCGCTGCTCATGAAATCTCACCTGCAACTGCTTCAAGCGCTTTGCCCACGTCTTCCGCCGAAACCCAGCCTCCGCCAGTAAGTCTTTCAAACCCAGATTTAACAGTCGCCGCGAACCCCTCGCGCCGCAGGATGTCCTGCGCTGAAACAAGGCTTACGACGGCCGAGGCGAACTTCGCGTCCTCCTGCGTTTTCTCCTCGACGCGCGCCGCAGCCTCCTCAAGCTTCGTGCAGACCACGCGCGGTTGCTGCTTCAAACACGAGTCAGGCTTAAACGTAAGCATCCTGCGAAGCCCCTTCAACGCGCCGCTTGCCTCGCTCAGACGCATGGGCGGAAACATTCTGCACCGTGAAACATCCCTGTCCACGTACTTTGCTGCGTATATGGGTACGCAGATGAGCCTCAGCTCGTCGGCTTCAATGTTGACTACTGCCTTCTGCTTGAACGCGTCAGCGTCCCTGACGATTTCACTGATGAGCCCCTCAATGTTTCTACGGGCTTTCGCCGCTTCTGCATGCATGAGTTCAACATTTTTCGTCAAGTTCTTCAACTTCGCCGCATACGTCTCATCTGCTTCGCTGAGCTTGTCTGCTTCCGCGTCTAAAGCCTTGCGGAGCTCTTCGTCTTCATGCTTAACGCGTTTCTCCGTTTCCTTTCGCAGCTTATCCACAAGCTCTGAAACGGCCTCCGCGTCTTTCTTGGCTGCGCTGATTTCCCGCTCAAGCCTCTGAAGCTCGTATGCGCCGTAGGCTTTCCCAGCACCGCCTTTCCTGCGTTTACGCTCAGCTTTCTTCAATCGTTCGAGAACCGCGTTTTTCCGTGCTTCAAGCTTGTCCACACGCTTAACATGCCTGTCCAGCCGCCTCGACAAGGCTGAAATCCGCCTTTCAGATTCCTTCAGTATCTTCGCTACGACATCGTCGTGGCGCCGCGTCAGAACCTTGGCTCTCTCGTCAAACTGGGCCTTCAAGCCTGAAAGCTCCGTTTGGCGTTTTTCCCTGAGCAACTCAGCTTCACCGCTTAGCCACTGCACCATACGGGAAACAGCGCTGTCCAAAGCGTCTAACGCAAAGCGAAGACCACGGACATCCGCGTTCGCACGTCTCAGCCTGTTTACCAACGCGTCCCGCGTTTTAACAGCAGCGTCCGCGTCGACTGCAAACGGCAGCAGCGGCACCGCGTCTTTGTCTTCTACACGCTGCGCCTTGCTGGCGCCGCGGGACAGATACGACAAAAATTCCTCGTCAGAAACCACCGCGGCGTACGCCTCTTCAACTCTGTGCGCTGTTAAGCTTCCAACCTGCCGCTGCAAAGCTGCAAAGAACGTTTGGAAGGACGTTTCGTTCCGTGCAAGGTCGTCAACCACCCCAGCGATGCCTTTCACCTCCATGAACGAAGCCTTGTACGCGTTAAACGCAAGTCCATCGAGCACGAGACACTCGCCGGGCAACGCTGGAACAAGCCAGAAAGGATAGTAAACCCTCGCCAAAGCTGCAACACGCTCCGCGGAGGTTCTGATCAGTCCAGCTTTCCTGCGGCGCGAACCCGCCATCAACACGGCGTATGCAAGCTCAGCATCAGGCTCCCACGCTTTAACCTCGTCGTCTGCCACGATGAAGGGGTAAACCAAATTCACTGTGACCAGCCACCCGCGCTGAAAAGCTTTCTGTAACGCTTCTTGCTGTACGCTGGAATCAACAGGTACATGGCTTCGGCATGCCCACTCAGCAAAGTCAGCGCATCCCAGAAAACACTAATACATACCGCTTTTATATTTCTCTTTGCGCCCTCTTTCAGGAGCGTTGGAAACGTGTGACGCAAGCACAGCCTTACGCTAAGCTTTCAGAGGGCGGGGAGACGCTGAATGGAAATCCGAAGCTTCACCGTTGGCGCATTGGCGACTAACTGCTATGTCGTTTCCTGTCCGCACACGTTGGAAGCCATAATCATTGACCCTGGCTTCGATAGCAAGCTTGACGCGCAGCGCGTTCACAGATACATTTTGGAAAAAAGGCTGAAGCCTCTGTACATCGTGAACACGCACGGGCATCCAGACCACACGTGCGGAAACGCTGAAGCGAAACGTTGGGGCAACGTGAAACTGCTAATCCATGAAGCAGACGCTTATATGCTTGGCGCATCAGGCGAGGCGTACGCGCAGCGTTTAGGCTTCAACTGCAGTTCGCCGCAGGCAGACCTTCAACTGCGCGAGGGTGACGTCTTATCCTTTGGTCGCGTTACGTTCCGCGTGATGCATACGCCAGGTCATAGTCCTGGAAGTATCCTGCTTGTTGGTGGGTTAAAGGTTTTTTCAGGGGATACTCTGTTTGCGGGTTCGATAGGTCGGACAGACCTGCCAGGCGGGTCTGAGAGGGATATGACTGAGTCTTTGAGGCGTATCCTCGGTCTGCCTGATGAATCGGCGATTTATCCAGGACATGGGCCTTCGACGACGCTGCATAGGGAGAAGCGTGTTAACCCGTTTCTGTCAGGTTTGTGATGTTCAATTTTTTTGAGTGTTTTGCGGCGTGGTCGTTGGTGTTCAACGCTTCTAAATATTATTTATTGAGACATAATATTTAATAGGTTCTTAGTCGCCCATAATAATGGCGAAAAATCAATGCCCAAACTCCAGCTAAGCCTCTCAAGCCTTAAAAAACTCAAAATAACCCTACCATCCAAGAAAAAAGCGCCAGAAGCCACACCCCCGCCCCCTCCCAAACCAACCCCGAGAGGAATAAAGGTCATAGACAAATACCCGCTATACGAGCCCTTCGCACACGTGGCAATCGTCCAAAACCCAAAAACAGGCGAGCTCAAATACATGCTCGACGAGCTCCAGCTTGACCCGCTTGAAAGAGGCGTGTACAACCGCATACTCGAAATCCTCCTAGCCGAAATCGAATCGCCTAAGGAGGAAGTCACAGACCCGCGAAGGTTCTTCGCCGAGGAAGCCCGAAAAATCGTCGACAAATACCGCATCAGCCTCGGCTGGCTACCAGACGTTTCATGGTACAAAATTCTCTATCACGCCGAGCGCGACCTAGTCGGCTTCGGCAAAATTGACCCTCTCATGCGGGACCCAAATATTGAAGATATCTCCTGCGACGGCGTAGGCAAACCAGTTTACATTTGGCACAGGGCACATGAAAGCATTGAAACAAACCTCGTCTTCGAATCCGACGAAGAACTCGACAACACAGTCGTCAAACTCGTCCATATGGCAGGAAAGCACGTAAGCTCAGCCTTTCCCATCGTTGACGCTTCACTACCTGGAAAACACCGCCTCGCCGTCTGCTACAGACGCGAAGTTACACCTTTCGGAACAGCCTTCACAATCCGAAAGTTCAGGGAAGACCCCTACTCAATCGTGGACCTCATGAACATCGGAACCTTCTCCGAGGAAATGGCCGCGTACCTATGGGTCTGCCTTGAAAACCGCGCGTCCATAATGGTGCTCGGAGGCACCGCCGCAGGCAAAACTACAGCATTGAACGCCTTGACCTGCCTAATCAAACCTGGAAGCAAAATCGTCACGATCGAGGAAACCGCCGAGCTTAACCTGCCCCATGAAAACTGGGTTTCGCTGATCGCGCGGCAAAGCTACGGGCTTGGCGGAAGCAACGTCGGCGAAGTGACACTGTTCGACCTTGTCAAAGCGTCCATGCGCCACCGCCCGGACATTCTCATCGTCGGCGAGGTCCGTGGACAGGAAGCCTACGTGCTCTTCCAGGCGCTTGCAACAGGCCACGGCGGCATGTGCACAATGCACGCGGAAAACCTTGACGCTGCAATTAAGCGGCTGACCCAGAAACCCATGGACATTTCACCTGCATACATTCCGCTGATGAACCTCGTAATTCCAGTGCAGCGCGTACACCTCGTCAAAGGAAACGAAAAGAAAGCCTACCGACGCGTTATAACAGTCAACGAAATCGTAGACTACGAGGACTACCGTACAGTCTTCAAATGGAACCCTGCGAAGGACGAACATGCCTTCGCTTCAGACCAAAGCATGCTCATGCAGTCGCTTTCAGAAAAGCTCGGCGTAACCGTGAAAGACCTGCTCAGCGAAATCGAGAAACGCAAAACCGTGCTACGCTGGATGCGCGAACGCAACATAAGAAGCTACAAGGAAGTCGCCGCCATAATCGCCGAGTACTACGCACGGCCAAAACAGACGTACCAGAAAGTCATCTCAGGCGAGGAGGTTAAACCCGTTGCCGCTGATGGAAACGCTTGAAGCCTGGTCCTTCCGCGTTTTCGGCGGCATCGCACCAGCCTTTCTCAAACGTGTCTACGAGTTTAAAGGCTCGCTTGAAAGAGCAAAAATCAAAATCTACCCTGAAACCTACGTTGCCCTAATGTTCTTCATCGCCGTGCTGACGCTGCCCGTCTCAGCCGTCGCCATCGCCCTACTCTTTCTCTTCGGCTTCATGCCTCTGCTTTTCCTCGTCCCGCTGCCCTTGTACGTCATGGTAGGCTTCATCCTTGCACCAATGTCAAAAGCCAGCGACAGGGCAAGCGGGGTGGAGCGTGAAATGCCCTTCGCCGCCGCGTACATCAGCGTCATGGCTTCAGGCGGCATCGCACCGTACACAAGCTTCAAGAGGCTTTCAGAGGTTGAATTGATGCCGGCCATGCGAAGCGAAGCAAAAGAGATAATCAAGGATGTTGAAATCTTCGGCATCGACCCTTTAACCGCGCTTGAAAAAGCGGCAAAAAACAATCCACTGGACATCTTCAGAGACTTCCTCTCAGGGTACGCTTCAACAGTCATCATCGGCGGAGACATCGGGCACTTCCTAGAACGCAAGGCAGAAGACATCTTCAAGGCCCGCGCGATGCGCGTCAAAGCCGCTGCTGAACGCTTGGGCATGCTCCTGGAAACCTTCATCATCGTAATGGTCATGATGTCCCTGTGCTTCTACATACTCTTCAGCGTCGACGCCATCTACAGCATGGGCGTCTCGCTGTATTCAGGCATAATCCTGTACACTTACCTGTTCACACCGTTGCTTTCGATGCTCTTCATATACATGGCTCACAGTATGCAGCCTAAAACGCCGATCGTTGACATGCGCCCATACAAGGTGTTCGCCGTGTGCGGCGCCGTCGCCGCCGTCTTGTTCCTGCTGTTAACAGGCTTCATGGGCGCGGTGGAGGTTCCCTTCTTCAGCTCATTGCGAACGCTCATAGACCTGCCAACAGCAATTGCCATCTCGCTCTTCGTAGCCACAGCGCCCGCCGCCATAGTCCACATGAAACTTTCAAAAGAAAAAAGCAGCATGGAACAAGGCGTCTCAAACTTCCTCAGAGACCTCACTGAAGTCAGAAAAACAGGGCTTTCGCCCGAAAAATGCATCGAAAGCCTATCCAACCGCGACTACGGCGCCTTCACGAAGGAACTGCGGAAAATCAGCTCTGAAATCTCATGGGGCATCCCCATAAAACGCGTCATCATGGACTTCCTCAAACGTACACACAGCTGGATGACTCAGCTCGTAATGTTCCTCCTCGTCGAAACAATCGACGTAGGCGGCGGCACAATAGCCATGATCGAATCGCTTGCCCGCTTCAACAACCTGACGCAGGAGGTTGAAAAAGAAAAGAAAATGAGCGTACGCCCCTACATCATGATGCCCTACCTAGCTTCAATACTGCTCGTGGCAACGACGATCATGATGATGGGCTTCACGACGGGAACGCTTGCCGTAACCGTACCAGGACAAACCGCGCCTCAGAAAGACTTCAGCGCCATGAAAACCATCTTCCTCGCGTCAGTCATCTTCCACAGCTACCTCATAGGAATAGTCGCGGGAAAAATAAGCGACGAATCCGTCGCTTCAGGCTTCAAACACGCGTCGATACTCGTAGTAATCGCCGCGTTAGCTGCGAAACTAGTCCCCATGTTCATGCACATATGAGTGGAGAAAGGAACGCGCAAGTCATGTACCTGAAAAAATACGACGCAAACTTAAAAGACAGAAGGGCAGTAAGCCCAGCCATTTCCACAGTGATCCTTACAGCCGGCATAGTCGTCATGGTCCTTGTCGCAATGAGCTTCTCAAACGGCTTCCTTAACACGCGTATGGCAGAAAGCGAATTCACCACAAATAAACAGTTTATGCTAACCACAGCGCTCCAGCTGGACGACATTGCATGGACAATCGGACGGACAGAAACCGTGCGCTACTCAAGCCGCTACGGACAAGTAAAGTTTCAATCCCCTGCCTTAGAATATTCCTTCGAAGTCGACAACGGCAACGGCTGGCAACAAATACTCACATACCAAACAGGAATAATCCTATACAACATGCCAGCAAACGTCCACACGCTTGGAAACAACTACTTCGAACGCGTTTACCCTTCTGACGGCAGCTTCCTACAGCAAGGTGCCTCAGCATCCGTTGCTCACGTTTACGTAATCGAAAAACTCCCGATGGCCGAAGGAAACTACACACGCGTCGTCGTTGCGCCTTCAATCCGATGGCTTGAATCAACAATCATCGGGCTGTCGCAGACAAAGTACCTGAAGTTCTACGCACCAGCACTCATAAGCGGCGGGCACCCACAGCTTTCCCAGTCTATCACACTTATCGGCAACAACGTAACCAAATATGTACTAAACGGCGTAAACGCTGTTAGGGTAAACGTGACTTACCCAAACGCGGGAATAGGCTTTGACGCGGACTTCTTCAAGTTCCAAACACAGTCCGTGGAGCTCACAGGTCTCGGCGGCGCAGTCGTCGAATTCTACGTAGGCGAGGTGAAAGTTTCCCTCGGAATGCACGCGTAAACCCGGAGGTAACCATGAATGCCGCATGTAACAATCGAATACATGATAATGATTCCAATGCTCATCCTCCAGATCTTCCTCTTCCCGTTAACCGCCGCTTGGATCATGAACACATGGACAACTTCGCGGCAAACGCTCGCGTTGCAGGACGCCGCTAGTCTCATAGGAAGCTCAGTGCAGCAAATTTACTTTTCACTAGATCATGAAACAATTGCAGAGGGCACTCTGGTCAGTCAGCTCAGCGCTCCAAAATTCATTGAAGACAAACCCTACACCGGAAACGCCACAATCCGCGCAGTGACCGATTCCTACTCTAACGCGAGTAAAGCGCTACAGATAACGCTGAAACTCACAGGGTCAGAAATCACCGCGACCACGATGGTCACACTTGGACAGAACGCTGAATGGCGCAGCTCCACTTTCATGAGCAACGCTACAAACACGTGCATCAAGGCGCAGAAACTCGCGAACGGCACAATCATGCTTTCCTTCGGAACCAACAGGTGACCCGTGTATGGCAAACGCTACAATCGACCACATCGTTTCTATCATCGTCTTCTTAGGCGCCTTACTGCTATTCATAAGCTTATTCAACCAGACGATACAGACGGCCACCGTCTACCAGAACCATAAAGCCGTAGCCTCAAAATGCAGTGACACAATAGACAACGTGCTTCTAAGCCCAGGCGTTCCAACAGACTGGAGCCAAACAAACACGCTTCCAACAAGCTTCGGCCTTCAGGACCCAGAGTTCACACAGTATACACTCAGTCCATTCGCGCTTATGCGCCTGTTTTCCGCATCAGGCACTCCTGTATACTACTCGAAGACAGGCATGACCTACAGCAACATAACCTTGGGTTTCGGCGAATCATTGCTGGTGCCCGAAAGTCAAGCCATAAACTACTCCACTGCGTTGAAGCTGCTTGGACTGAACGGAAGCTACGGCTTCCGCCTCACGTTGGAACCAACAGTCAAAGTCGAAATCAGCGAGCAACAGCGTAGCCCGCTGCGCCTAGCCATCAGCGTTTTAGGCTCAGGCTTCCCGCTTTCCAACAGTCAGGTCAGTTACTGCTTCATAGCCGTTGAAGGACGCGTTCAAGGCTATCCCGCGTACACCGCGTCATACGGCACGTTGACAACCGACGGCGCCGGATACGCCTACGCTAGCTTCCAAGACTTCAACGCCGACGAAGACTCGTACATGTTCATCGCATATGCACACCTGAACGGGCTCGTTGGAATGGGATACCGCTCCCACGTGGTCTACGACCAGAACTATGTGATCCCCTTAGTCTCCGCCTTCCAAACGGGCGAAGTTATACTTGCACATAGCTGGGACGTCCACGGCGGATCGGATCCAGCTGAAATCGCGTATAACGCCACGTTTGTACTGTTGGCTGAAGACTTCACACTTCGCGAAATGCCCTTAGACAACGCCACTGGCAGAATCGTTGGGAGGCTGAACTACGGTCAAGAGTCACAGTTTGCCTACGCTACACTCGCAATTAACACGCATAACCCAGGGATTCTGATCGTGACCTACAGCAAAAGCGCCGTAGAAAACGGGGTCATCGTAATGCCATGGGGAATAAGCGCGCTCGGCTTCCCCGTAGAATTCGGCGGAGACCCTTCCGCGCAGGAATGGGTTGCCACTGATATTCGCGTGGTACGCGTAGGCGGCTTAACCTATCAGGCGAAGCTTTCAATGTGGAGCGAAAAAGGAATCTCGGTGATGGGATAAAAAATGATGCGTACAGTCGAAGTACTCATTGTCATCATAATAATCACAGGCGCATTTATCGCAGCTTCATTCTTTGCAGTGCTCCCATGGCCCAGACAAGTTTCGCCCATGAACCTGAGGCGCCTTGCGTTGACCACGCTTCAGACCTTAGACGCTGAGCACGACTTGGCGCAGGCAGCCTTCGCCACAGAAAACGACACATTGTGGGCTGGGCTTCAAGTCGCGCTTTCCGCCTCGCTTCCGCCAAACGTCGTCTACAACCTCACAGTCTTCGAAGTTGGAAGTCAAGGCGGAGCTGAACTCTACCAAACCGTTAAAACTGTTTCGAACGCTGAGAGCCTAGGTATAACCTCCGACGCTTCAATGTACATGGTCGCCTCTTCAAACGTGACGTTCAACGCTGTTCCAGAAAAAATCGGCGAAAACACTGGCGGCGGCACGCTTTACATACTTAACTGCAGCGACTCAAACAGCTGGTGGATCACAGGCTACACGGCGCACAGTCTAGCCGAAGACGTCTGCAAACTCTTGACGCCATACTTCAGCAAGACCGTAATCGTCCAGAACACCGTGGAACTCGCACAAATTCTAAACGGTACCGCACTTGAAGGCGAAACACTGCAAGGCGCAGTCGTCATAAATACGTGCGGCGAAGCCGTACCCATCCCTTCAGGCTACTACAGCAGCGACGGCGTCGGATACGACACAGCCCAAGGCTCGTACGCGTTGTACTGCTATACCCTTGGACAAAAAACGCTTCAGTACAACTGGACATGGGTCAGCATCGTAGGCTACCCGCTCTACTACGTGTCAAACACCGCGCTGTTCCTCAACGACCAAAACACGTGGGGCATCTACGGAATGAAACTTGTAGGCCCAGCAGGACTAACTGCGTTTCTGCAAGGTCTAGACAACCAATCATACTCTTACAATTCAAACTCCATCACAGGCAGCCCAGGCGTCAAATACCTTTCAAGCAAAGCAATCGACAACAGTAACTACTACGGAATATACCCTTCAACCTCGCAGACAGCCACCCGTGCATTGCCAACATGGATCACAAGTACGTACAACCTTAACGTGACAACATACATGTTTACCATGACAGGCGACGGCTGGAACCCTGGCGCCGTATACCGCCACGTAGTCGTCGAGAATGGACAAACAAACTTCAAAGGCGCCTTACTCGCGCTTGGACTAGCCCGAACACCCGACATTAGACTTACAGCGCTTGCGCTACTAAGTGACTATCACCCAAGAATTTACCGGTCAGACTACACAGCCTCAGGCACTTCGCGGCTTGTAGTTCTACAGCTTGGGCTGCTCGGAGGAGTGTAAAATGAACAAGAAAGGACAATTTTCAATAATCGCCGCAACTCTCGTCGCCGTCGTACTCATCGCTGCAGTCGTGACCACGTACGCGACGATCAGGTACAGCACAAGCCAGCCATACCCGCAGATCATGAGCGCCATAGACGAAGTAAACCTCGCGTTGAAACAGGTGCTAGGCTTCACAGTAGGCTACTACGGCTCCGTGCTCCAGGTCACTGGAAACACCTCGTACGCACGCATGATCGCCCGAAACTACCTCAACAGCGGGCTCGAAAACATAGGTGACATAAGACCTGAATGGGGCGCCTCCTTCAATGTGACAAGCCTCGGATTAACCGCAAACTGGTACATGAACACAAGCTACAGCGCGGGACAACTTACAGTCAACTACAACCTCACAGGACTCGGCGTCTACGGCGTAACCTACTCCGCCTCATGCAGACTTGACGTACAAATAGAACAGTCAACCGACAGCCAGGCACGTCTCCGCGTAATAAAAGATCTGAACGAACCTCTCAACAGCCTTGGAAAACAGAATTTTAAATTCTACCGTTACCGCTACACAAACATGACATGGGAATATGTGAATCCGCCTGAGGAACCTACCGCACTGTCCAACGGAACCTACATAATCACGGTCCCGCAAGAAATTAACCCCGCCGCATACATCATCCAAGTACAGGACACGCGAGGACTCACGGTCGCCGCGGCCTCCTTCAGCCGCTACGACGCCGCGCTTCTTTGGAACAGCACATATGCCGCAGTAAACCATTACGTCGACAACGATGACTCAAACGTTGACGGCAACGCCGACAGAGGCACACACAGCAACTTTGCCGCGCAACAAACACCTCCAGACAACGCCTACGACACGCTTACAGAAACCGCCGTCGGAGCCTCAGTCCAAAACTATAACCCAACAAGCTGTACACCACTAAACGGCACAACGCTAGTTTCAGGCAGCCTCACAAATTTAACCGCAGACGACGCCGTTACTATGCGCTTTCGAAGCTACCCCTCTGCCTACTCCACAAGCGATTACAGCACAATACAATTCGACAACGCAAACAGTGCAGTCCTGACTTCTGCAGCAAACTCGATTCAGTGGCAACACACAACAGGCGCAGGCATCAACCGCTTACTCATGGTAGCCATAGACATCTTCAGCAGTAGCGGAACACCAACAACAGTTTCCAGCGTCACGTACGACAACACGCCCTTAACATTGCTTGCAACCGCATACTACAGCACAAACCCACAGGTCCGAAGCTACGTATATTACCTCGCAAACCCTGCCCCAGGCACGAAAACCGTCAACGTACAGTTCCAATCGTCAACCCTCGCCATAGCAGGCTCAACAACCTACTTCAACGTTAACCAAACAAACCCCTTCCAAGCAAGCAACACAAACACAGGTTCAGGCGCGTCGCAAAGTGTAAGCTTAACCGCCAACGGCGCATACACGAAAACCATGTACGGACATATGGCGTCATACAGAACGAATAATCCCTATACGGTTAACGACGCGCAGACTACGCGTTGGGGTCAAACGACTCAGCAATACAAGGGACTTGCCAGTGAAAAACCGGTTTCAAGCGGCTCTGTAAGCCTTTCTTGGACCACCTCGCGCACTGTAAGCTGGACTGCCATTGCTGCAGTGCTTCAGCCTACACGTCTTCCAACGGAATTCACATGCGACATCGAGTTCACAGGTACCTCAAACACTGACGCTTGGGACAGCCTAACCTGGACAGTGGACAGCCTTGCAAACATGACAGGCGTAAACCTGACACTTCAACTTTACAACTATGCTGCTGGACAATATTCTACAAGCGGAAACGGATACATGAGCGACACTGTTGGGCCGGCGGGCACGCTGAAAAATCAGACGATAACAGTTAACCCAACAGACTTTCGAGACATAATCAGCTACTGGCGACTTGAGGTTAAAGCCTTAAAGGCAACCCAAACACCTTTCGACCTCGAAATAGACCTGATACAGTTCGCTCCGAGAGTAGTCTACTACGGACTTGACCTTGAAGAGCAATGGGTGAACGTGAACTATACCCTGCCTAACCAAGAGTTATGCATCAAAACAGGAACGCTCGGCTCAGAACCGCTTGCAGTCGACGTTTGGCACAGCAATGCATGGCAAAACCTTATTCCACAACTTGCAGTCGGATGGAACAACTATTCAGTGTCGCAGTACTTAGATTCCTCCACTTTCACCATACGCTTCAGAAGCGGCGCCGACGCAGGCGACACAGTTCAAGACAACTGGCAAATAGACACGGCGCTCCTCAGACCGCTGTCCGACGCAGACCTCATGGCTTCACTACAAGACTCCACAGCCGTGATCGAAGTGTTGCAGAACGGCACGATGCGCTGGTATGGACAGGAATTAACACTTTCTCCACAGACGATGCCGATTCCCCCCGTTCCAGTAAGCGCCCTACGCGTGAACCAGACAATTAACGGCGTAAACCAGATAGTACCCTTCCAAATCGAAGACTGGGCTTCCTCATACACGATTCCGCTGGGCTTAACGAGCAACGCAACCGTCTTTGGAAACCGACAGATGATCGTCTTCCTCGTGAACAACATGGCGTCAAAGTTCACCATCTGGTGGAACGGAAGTGATGAAGCAGCACAGCCAAGCGAAGCCTTCACAAACAAGTACTTTACAAGCGACGACCCGTCTACGTCAAGGCTCAGCAACGGCGTTTTAACGCTTCAGTTCAGCAGCAGCTTCACCATCACATCCACTGCTGGGGCTTCACAGAGCACTGCGACGTTCATGCGCATAAATAATAAAGCTGCCACATACGGTTCAGGACTAGCCTACGTCATACACCACGGCGTTGTCCGCGACATCGTACAGCAGGAAGCCGAATGGTCAGGCGGCGTAGACAACTGTCCCAACGTCTACGCAAACATAGTACTCACTCTGCCAGCGAACGCGTCATACTTCACCTACCAACTGCGGCTCATGTTCATCGACTCGCAGAAACAGCGAATAATAAGCGACATCTGTCCACTATCGCTTTCCACAACGCTGAGCCAAACCCAAATTCGAACCGAAAACGACACAGCAAACAGCTTGCCAGTGGTCGCCGACGGCGACGGCGTCTTCTACAACTACAATTATCCAGCCCAGCCCTCCACAATGCATCGGTGGAGCGAACTCGTAGCAGGCACAAAAGGCGCTGGCATAATGTTCACTGCTACAGCTAACGAGCGACTATACGCCTTCGACGCAATCGCTTCAGGCGCAACAGGCGCCATACGCACAAACACTTCAGCCAAAACGATCGAGTTGCTTCCAGTTGTACTGCGCCAAGTGCAGTTCACCAACGCGATAGACGTAACATGGCATGGCGCCGTAGCCACCTTCGACGGAACACCGATATACCCCGCTTCAGGTGCTTCAATAACAGGACTATGGGTCCTCGCGGAAATCCCGCCCTCACTCATCATAACTTCAGGAAACTAACACTTCAAGACAGGCTTGACTTAAAGTAAATATGAATTCAGCATTCATACGAATTAAATACTGAAAACCAGAATCATACAGTAAAAGGTGAATTAAATGCCGACTAAAAAAACGTTGAAATCCACCAAGGCTATCTCGCCTATACTTGCAACGTTGCTCCTCATAGTAATCGCCGTAGCCGCGATAACAGTGACGTACGCGTGGATCATGACCTACATGGGAAGCACAACGCAGCAGGCAGGCGTAATGCTCTACAAGGCAAACGTGAACTTCTACACTTCAGGCAGCACAAAAAAGATCGACATTGACATTGGAAACTCAGGCACATCAGGAACCACGATCCTGCAAGTGTACTTCGGCACGTCTGACGCGTCAATGGCAAACCAGACTACGACGCCTACACTGCCAGTGGCGTTGCCAGCAGGCAGCATCACACGAGTAACCTTAACCTACACGTGGACCGCAGGAGCAACCTACTACTTCAAGATCGTTCCCGCGGCAGGGCAACAGGCGTTAACCTTTCAGGAACAAGCACCAGCATAGCACCGCATGTTGCAGCTCACCGCCAACATTCACACTTACCTTTTTATTAAACAACGCAGTATCAAGCCTAAACATCGAGGGAACCAACGACAGCGGTGATACTCTCTGGAAACAGTGTTCACAACAGCACGAGTCACGCTTTCCATAGTTTTCCTCGCATACGCTTCATGGAGCGACTACAAGACGCGCGAGGTAACAAACCGCGTCTGGGTCGCCTACGCGCCCATCGCGTTTGCCCTGACGCTTACGGAACTGGCCGTTTACGCACGAGACAAGCTGCCATACTACGGATTAGTCTTCGCGCTAACCTCCGCCTTCGCCTTGCTGCTCTTCTATTCAGGCGGCTTCGGCGGAGCCGACTCGAAAGCACTCATGTGCATCGCGCTTTCACTACCCTTCTATCCCGCGTCGCTATTCAAGCCGTTAATAGCAAAAGGCGCATCACCGCTTGCGTACAACTTCTTCCCCCTAACGATTCTAAGCAACGCCGTCGTCTTCGCCGCAGCCTCAGCCATCTACATGCTGCTACGCAACGTTTTACTGGAAAAACGGAAAAACCCACTGTTCGAAGGCACACTCGCACAAGAGCCCCTCAGCAAAAAACTCATCGTCCTCATCACAGGCTACAAGCTCCAAATAAGCAAACTCAAAGAAAAATGGCACATCTACCCACTCGAAGACATCGAGGACACTGCTGTTGAATCCGCCGATGCCGAAGCCCCGCTCAAACGCAGGCTTCTACTTGTCCCACAAGACGAAGGAAGAGACGAAGTGGTGAAACGGCTCAGCACAGCCGTTGAAGCTGGAAAAATCCCTGACCGCATCTGGGCAACGCCTGGCTTGCCAATGCTGATCTTCATAACCGCCGGCCTAGTCACAGCGCTAATACTCGGCGACCTCGTATGGTCCTGCTTAAGCGCAGTTTTAGGTTGACATCATTTGGCACTGAGGCGCGCAAACGTCTGCTCGACTATGCCTCAAGTACAATACGGTAGCAACCGCAATCATGACCACGCTGAGAACCACGAAGCCGACGGCGTAGCCTCTGAAGGGATACGCAGCGTTCTCTGAAGGCTGCGGCGCCAGCTTCAACCCTGCTGCCGTGGGCGCATAGCAGAAAACAGGCGCACTAACAGCTAACAAAACGATGGCTAAAAGAAGCAGGAAAACCTCAATCTTATACTTCAACAAACCAGCTCCACTCAGCCTTTTTACACAAGGTTCATGCAGCAGCGACTTCCAAATGTTATAGGAAACATTATTTTAGCCTTTCGGGCAAATAGGCAAGCAGAGCGTGCACGTTATCATGCCAGCTCAACCCATCGAGCATGAACTCGCAGAGTTGATGAGAAAAAACGCAGAGCCCTTCAACGTCGTAGTTATGCCCGACCTTTTCATAGACCGCATAGTAAGCTTAGACTGCACACTTGAAGAGTTCTACGCAGCCGCTGCCGCCATCGCACAACGGAAAGGCGGCAGCACCGATGGCATAGCACAAGCAGACCTTACAGGCGGAAACGCAGTTAATACAGCCGCAGCGCTTGCCGCCCTAGGCGTTCACGTGACACCAATCGTATGCACGGACACGGGCGGACTCCAAAGGTTGAAAACACGGCTTAGGCAAGGGCACGTTGACTTCCGCCACGTCAAACTAACAGGTTCAGCCTCGCGGACAACCGCGTTAGAATTTAGGACCGTGGACGGAAAAGCCAACATCATGCTTCGTGACCTAGCTGCACTGGAATCCTTCGGTCCTGAAAACCTTTCAAACGCAGACTACGAGGCAATTGCAGACGCAGACTACGTGTGCGTGTTCAACTGGGCGGGCACACGCATGAAGGGCACGGCCCTGGCTGAAACCGTTTTCCGCCACGCCAAGACACATGGCACAGGCAAAACGTTCTTGGACACCGCGGATCCCACTCCAAACAAGCCGAAGGTTCCAAGCCTCATAGAAAAAGTTTTCACGTCAGGCATTGTTGACGTGGTAAGCCTGAACGAGAACGAAGCCGTCTGCTACGCTGAATATTTCAGCCAAGACCTTTCAGCACGAAAAAGCAGAGCCAACATAGGCGAGCTGGCTCTCGAATCAGCCCGCATACTGGCGAAGCACCTTCCAGCCAGAGTCGACCTGCACACCACAAACTTCTCCGCATCGGTTACGGCGGAACATGAAACAGTAATCCCAGCATACGCCGTTCAACCCTTAAGAGCAACAGGCGCCGGCGACGCATGGAACGCTGGAAACATAATCGCCGACGCGTACAGGCTTCCACAAGCATGCAGGCTCACGCTTGCAAACGCCGTTGCAGCCATGTACCTCACAGACCATGATGGAAACCCTCCGACACGCAAACAACTGATTCAGTTCCTGCAAAAGCCGCCGCCAAAGAAAACGCTTGACTAAGCTTCCAAGCGAAACTAATTAAGCACGCAAACTAAACTTCTAAGCCAAAAAATGACTTGCTACGGAGGCTTCAAAACCATGAAAAAACTCTTCGGCAGCTCCGGCGTTCGAGGAGTAGTCAACGTTGACCTCACACCCATCTTAGCCTGCAAGGTTGCGGTTGCAGCAGCCGCATACACGAAAGCGAGGAAGGCGCTCATTGCAAGAGACACACGTGTCTCGGGACCAATGCTTGAGCACGCCGTAGCCGCTGGGCTTCTCGCCACAGGCGCAGACGTTTCCACAATCGGCATTGCACCTACGCCAGCGCTGGCGTACTCAACTAAAGCTTTGCAGGCAGACATCGGAATCATGCTCACAGCGTCGCACAACCCGCCTGCCTACAACGGAATAAAACTTTTCAACAAAGACGGCAGCGCCTTCGACGAAGACGCCCAGGACGCCGTGGAACAACTTGTTTCCTCAAGCAATCACGCACTGACAGAATGGCACACGATCGGTCAGTGCACACGTGCACGCGGGGTCCAAAACTACGTAAACCTTCTACTCGACACGGTTGCACTTCGCAGGACATGGCGAGTCATCGTTGACCCTGGATGCGGCGCCACATACAAGCTTGCACCAAAAATGCTGAAAACCGCAGGATGCCACGTTATCACCATCAACGCGCAGCCCGACGGGCATTTTCCCGCGCGAAGCTCAGAACCTACACGTGAATCGCTAGTAGACTTAGCACGTCTCGTCAAACTTTTCAGAGCTGACATAGGCGTAGCCTTCGACGGCGACGGCGACCGCGCCGCCTTCATCGACGAACAAGGCAACTTCGTAGACTTCGACCAGGCACTTGCCGCCTACGCCTCGCACGTCTTGAAAACAAAGGGGGGCGGCGTCGTGGTAACCAACGTGGAAGCATCGATGTGCGTAGAGGCTGCAGCACAGAAGCATGGCGGGCGCGTCGTCCGCGTCAAAGTCGGCGATGTTTACCTTTCCGAAGCCATAAAGCGTTCAGGCGCCGTTTTCGGCGGCGAACCTTGCGGTGCATGGATTCACCCGCAAATTCACTGGTGCCCAGACGGTTTACTCTCAACACTTATGTTACTGAAGGCGCTGGAAACTGAACAGCAAAGCCTGCATGGGTTCACAGCAGCTGTGCCAAAATACATCATGCTCCGCGAAAACATACCCTGCCCAAACAGCTTGAAGCCTACAGTGATGGCGCGAGTCGCCGAGACGGCAGGCGACGCCTACACAAATTTCAAAGAAAGCTCAACCATTGACGGCGTACGCTTGGCGCTCAGCGACGGATGGACGCTTATCCGTGCTTCAGGCACTGAACCGCTGATTCGCATAACCGTGGAAGGCGAATCGTTAAAAGCGGCGAAAAGGATAATGCATGAAGGAAAAGCCCTTATCAAACGTTGCATAAAAGCGTGAACCAGCATGAAAGCCGTAGTCTTAGCCGCTGGCGAAGGCGTGCGCCTGCTGCCAATCACGTCAAACAGGCCAAAGCACATGATTCGCATAGGCGGAAAACCCATACTTGAGCACTGCCTCGACGCGTTAAAGGCATGCGGTATACGCGAAGTCTTAATCGTAACGCATTACATGAGCCACGTTATCCGCGAACACTTCGGCGACGGAAGCAGCCGCGGCTTAACCCTTCAATACGTCGAACAGCCCCGAATACTCGGCACAGGCAACGCTGTCAGCTTGGTGAAGCCTCATGTTGACGAAGCATTCGCGCTTGTCTACGGCGACCTCCTCTTCACCTCAACCGCGCTGGAACAAGTGCTTGAAGCGTATACACGGCAGAAACCATCCGTGACCATGGCTGTCGTACCCGTGGACACGCCTGAAAGCTACGGCATCGTAGAAGTTGCAAACGGCCTGAAAGTGCAACGTGTCGTTGAGAAACCGCCGCAGGAAAAGGCGCCTTCCAACCTTGCAAACGCTGGATTATACGTGTTGTCCACAGAAATCTTCGAAAGCCTTAAACAGACCAGCATGTCCGTCCGCGGCGAATGGGAAATAACCGACGCTTTAACAGCGCTTGCAGCTTCAGGAGGCACAGTGCTCGCCGCAGCCATACCCAAAGATGAATGGATGGACATCGGAAGACCATGGGACCTGCTTGAAGCAAACCGCTGGGTTCTTCAACGAATGCGCCACGAGGTTTACGGAACCATCGAAAACGGCGCGCACCTGCTAGGCAACGTAACAGTCGCTTCAACAGCGCGTGTGCGGTCAGGCGCCTACGTTGAAGGCCCCGTCTACATAGACGAAGGCAGCGACATAGGTCCAAACTGTTACATCCGACCATGCACCAGCATCGGACGAAACGTCCGCATCGGCAACGCATGCGAGATAAAAAACAGCCTCATCATGGACTGGACACATGTGGGGCACCTTTCATACGTGGGCGACAGTGTACTCTGCGAACACTGCAACCTCGGCGCTGGAACAATAACCGCAAACTACAGGCTGGACGGCAAAACTGTGAAGATGCTTGTTAAAGACAAACTCGTCGACACTGGACGCCGCAAGCTCGGCGCGATCATAGGCGACAACGTGAAAACAGGCATAAACGCGCTGTTCATGCCAGGCGTCAAGGTTGGACAAGACAGCTGGATAGGACCGAACTTCACGGTGCACCGTGATATACCGCCCAAGACAATGGCTTTGCCCCGCAACAACCATGAAAATCTCTGTTGAAACGGCATCCCTGCAGACGTATCCATGTAAACTTAAAATCAAAGATAAATAGTTGTATTACACATTCGATAAAGCTAACGAGGGAACTGCATTGTCTGTGGCGCAGAGAAAGTTTTTCACCGAAATCGCAGCGTTGGTAGACAAAACCGTAAGCGTAGTGACAACAACGGGGAAAACCTTCAGCGGCACGCTCATAGGCATAAACCCGGATAACATGAGCCTCTGCATCGCCGACGCAAAAGACGAAAGCGGCCACATCTCCCACAGAGTTTTCCTAAACGGGAGCGTCGTGGCCCAGTTGTCAAGCACCGAAAAACCCTTCGACCTTAAAGCCTTAGCAAACAGGCTTGAAAAAGTTTTCCCAACTATGGTTAAGCTCTATGAAGATAAAGGCTTCATCTGGGTAATGGACAAAGTTAAGCTCACCGAGAAAGGCGTTGTTGAAGGCTCAGGCCCAGCTGCAGAACGTGTACAACGCGTCTACGAACAGTTCATGAGCGAAGCCAAAGCCTAAATAAACCAACGCATCTGCTGCTCTTCCTTTTTCTTTTCCATGGCTAAACTCCGAAGCAGCCCGAAAGCTTCCAAAGTCCTCCTCGTCTGTTCAGCTGACTCCTCAAGCCTCGACAAGTCAACATTCAAGTCAAGGTATTTCCCAACCGACTGCAACGCGTACCGCGCAGCGTTAGCGTCAGGAACCATACCTAAAGTGTCCACGAGAAGCGCAAAACCCTTCAACCCGCGAAGCCTACACAAACCGATCAATATGCCTGCAACGCCGAAAATATGCCCCACCATAACCTTCGTGCCCAAGCCAAGCGCCTCCTTCAAAGCTTCACCGTTGGAGGCAGCACTATAAACTGATGGCACAGCCTGAACCTCATCCTTCTTGTACCCACCGATCGAAATCACCGTTCGGCAACCCAGCTCCTGAACTAAATCCAAAACTTTACCGCACAGCTCATACTGCCCAAACGCTGTCAAAGCCTGTGTGTTCCCATACCAAACAATCAAGTCACGCCTAGACCCGTCCCGCTTCCAGTAATAAAGCTCGTTAACAGGCGAAACCACACGACCATCCGCTTGAGTAACCGCAAAATCCTGAAAGGAAGCTGAAACCACAGATGCAAAACGCTTCGCCCCAAGCTCACGAATCAAATGCAATGCAGCAATATTCGCCACAAAACCTATACCCGGCAACCCCTCAACAAGCACCGGGTCATTCAGCACAGGTCTCATCTCCCAATCGACTACGCAAACCACAGTCAAACCCACACGTCAAGACAGTACTAAACTCAAAGAAACGAAACAATCAAATATAACCCTTTCAGCTGCCTAAACGCCACTCACCCAAATAGATTGCTTGTTAGCACAAAAAGATTAAATGATATATTCATTTTTCCACCAAAAGTTCTGATCAGCAAGATTTGACGCAGTCATTTCCATCGCCTTCACTGGTATTTAGTTGCAACTTGCTTATAATTGTCCTGCGAGTGCGCTCGCAGGCCGTTAAATAGCACAGCTACATTCTCAATGGAGAAAACGAAGCCGCCACTCCTCGCTTAAGGCTAAATTCAGAATCTTCCGTTCTGAACCCAAATGGGTCATGTTCCAGTTATGGGGCTGCCCGGATTTGAACCGGGGTCCTTCCCGCATGAGGCTTATGCCAACACGCTTAGAGAGCCCAAGTCTCCAAGCCTAGACCATGCTAGCCGACAGCCCCT
>Ga0207433_10002835_pt1 | contig 34426 bp, 34 predicted proteins | sample YelNatPaOPGAMG01_FD_187559 | JGI IMG/M metagenome (GOLD analysis project Ga0207433, IMG submission 187559) | Hot spring thermophilic microbial communities from Obsidian Pool, Yellowstone National Park, USA - OP-RAMG-01 (SPAdes) (version 3) | ecosystem: Environmental > Aquatic > Thermal springs... | reverse complement strand
TCTCTTAGGCATTTTTCTTTTTTACATAAGCGATACAACTTTTTTCTAATTCTATCTTTACATTATCATCTATCTTTAAAGTTACTGTTTTTTCTTTTACATTAGTAATTACTCCGTGGATACCTCCAGTAGTTACTACCTCATCATTCTTGCTCAATTCTGAAAGCATCTTCTGGTGCTGTTTTTCTCTTATTCTTTGGGGTTTAATAATCATAAAATAAAATATCGCAAATATTATAACTAAAGGGAAAAGATTTAACAAGGGATTTATTTGATTAGCCGGCATCATTTACCTCCTCGTTTAAATGTTATATTGTTATGTTGACAGTTGGTTTTTCGTTAAGTTCGTTATTTTCGTTAATTTACTTCCTTAATACCTAAACACCTAACTCCTTACTACTACCTACTAATTTTTTATATTTTTTATATAAACTGGCAACTGTCTCCGTAGGTTGGGCACCTTTACTTATCCAGTAATCATAACGGTTGGTATCTATATTTATTAAAGGTGGATTTTTTGTGGGGTCGTAATAACCGATCTCCTCAATAAATTTTCCATCGCGCGCCTTATGCGCATCCGCTACGGTAATGCGAAAAAAAGGTCTCTTTTTAGGACGCTTACCAATCCTTCTTAATCTAATCCTTACTGCCATATTTACCTCCTCGTTTAAATTGTTATATTATTTTGAATTTTTTACTTTGTTATTTAAAATTTCCCCTACATATACTACATACTCACCTAACTTCCTAACTTTACCTAACTTCCTAACTCCCTACAACTTTTATCGCTTCCATCATTGCCTTTGCTTTATTCAATGATTCATAGTATTCGCGTTTTGGTTGCGAATCAGAAACAATCCCTGCACCTGCCTGAATATAAGCAAAATCATCTTTTATAATGATGGTGCGGATAGTAATACAGGTATCCATATTACCGGAAAAACCAAAATATCCTACACAACCCGCATAAGGTCCTCTTTTGGTGTTTTCTAATTCTTCAATTATCTCCATTGCTCTAATTTTGGGACTTCCGGAAACAGTTCCTGCGGGAAAACTTGCTCTTAATACATCATAAACATCCTTTCCTTTTTTTAGTTTTGCCCTTACTTCACTTACTATATGCATTACATGGGAATATTTTTCTAAGGTCATAAATTCTTTTACCTCTACTTTTCCTGTTTGACTGACTCTTCCCAGGTCATTTCTGGCTAAATCTACCAGCATTAAATGTTCTGCTTTTTCCTTAGGGTCATTTAATAACTCGTAAGCTAATCTTTTTTCCTCTTCCTCGTTTTTCCCTCGGGGACGCGTTCCGGCAATGGGTCGGGTCTGAATTAAACCATCCTCACAGCGCACCAACATCTCTGGCGATGAGCCAATAAGGATAACCTCAGAAAAATCTAAAAAATACATATAAGGTGAGGGATTGATCCTCCTTAAATTTCTATAGATATCAAAGGGTTCTATCCCTTTAAGTTCAGTTTTGAAACGTTGGGAAACCACCACTTGAATAATCTCGCCTTCTCTTATATATTTTTTTGCTTTTCTTACCATCCTATAAAATTCCTCTTTTTTAAAATTGGAAATAAATTTAAAATTATTTTGGGAAGGTTTTTTTTCACTATAACGGATGGGAGAAAGCAATTTTTTGTGTAACTTATCTATCTTTTTAATTGCCTCAGCATAAAGTTTAAATATGCTCTTTTTATCTTTAATATAAACAAGTGCCACAATCTTAATCGTATGCTCTAAATGGTCAAAGATAAGCAAAGAGTCGGTCAATAAAAATATGCTATCTGCCAAATTAAGCTCATCAGAATTTTTATCAGGTAGTTTTTCAAAAAACCTTACCATATCATAACCGATATAGCCCACCATCCCACCCCAGAAGCGACCGAGCTCTTTTAATTTTGCCGGTTTAAAATCTTTCATTATTTTTTTAATCTCCTGGAGCGGATCGCTTTTGGTTTTAAAAATTATCTTTCTTTTTTGCCTGTGGTCGTATAGTTGGATAAGATTAGATTTGCTTTTAAAAATTAAAGAAGAAGATACTCCCAAAAAAGAATAACGGGCAAGCTTTTCACCACCTTCTACTGATTCCAAAAGAAAGGACTCCTTGTTTTTTTCTCTTATCTTTAAAAATGCAGAAACCGGAGTATCTAAATCTGCATTTATCTTTTTATATACCGGAATGAGATTGTAGTCTTGAGAAAGTTTTAAAAATGTTTTTCTATCCGGATAATATGTGTTTAGCATTTTAATTTTCTAAAAAAACAGGAATAATTTCCTGTATGACAGGCAACCCCGATCTGTTTTACCTTAAATAATAAAGCATCCATATCGCAGTCATACCAGATGGACTTTACTAACTGAAAATTACCGGAGGTCTCTCCCTTTATCCAATACTTTTTTCTTGAGCGCGACCAGAAACAGGTCTTTTTTAGTTTAAGGGTTCTTTTTAAAGATTCCTTATTCATATACGCCAGCATCAGAACTTCCCCGGTTTTATAATCCTGAATGATCGCAGGGATAAGTCCCTGGTCATCAAATTTTAAATTTTTTATTTCTTTTAAAGAAGAAATTTTAGTTCTCATTTAACCTTACCGGTATTCCTTTTTTATAAAGATATCTTTTTATATCAGCAATAGAAACTTCACCATAATGAAATATAGAGGCAGCTAAGCCTGCATCTGCTTTGGTTTTTAAAAATAAATTATAGAAATCCTCTTTTTTCCCTGCGCCTCCGGAGGCAATTACCGGGATATTTACTGCTTGAGAAACCCTATTCGTTAAATCTATATCAAAGCCTTTTTTTGTTCCGTCAAAATCCATACTGGTTAGAAGGATTTCTCCTGCCCCTAATTCAGCTACCTTTTTTGCCCACTCTATCGCATCTAAACGGGTAGGAGTTCTTCCTCCGTTTATATAAACCTGTCTTCCTTTAGCATCAATTGCCACCACGATACATTGACTACCAAAATAATTAGCTGCCTTTTTTACCAAAGAAGGATTTTTTACTGCCCAGGTATTCAGGGAAACTTTATCTGCGCCTGCATTGAGAAGTTCTCTTATCTCTGCTAAACTCTTTATCCCTCCGCCTACAGTAAAAGGCATAAAGATATGTTGGGCAACCTTTTCTACCAGAGCAATTAATATTTTTCTTTTTTGAAAACTGGCAGTAATATCTAAAAAAACCAACTCATCCGCACCCTGCTTTTCATAAATAGAAGCACACTCTACAGGATCTCCTGCATCTCTTAAATTAAGAAACTTTATCCCTTTAACTACTCTACCATCTTTTATATCTAAACAGGGAATGATTCTTTTCGTAAGCATTTAAGATTATTTTTCCTTTTGATATAAATACTTACTTAAAATACTCCAGGTTTTTTTACCTACTCTGCCATCAGGCACAAGTCCATTTGCCTTCTGGAATGCTTTTATTGCCTGCCGCGTTTGCTTTCCCATCTTGCCATCAATTGGTCCGGGGTTATATCCTGCATTCTTTAAGGCAATCTGAATCTGTTTTACTGAAGGTCTTGATTTTGCCTCCAGGGAATAAGTTTTAGTTAATTGGCTTTGTTGTTTTTGCTCTAATAAAGCTTTTAAAGAGGAAATTTCCTCATCCTTCTTTCTTAACTCTTGTTCCAAAACCTGTATCTGATTGCGCAATTCCTGCTGGGTTAGTTCTTTTCTTCTTAAAGTAGCACAACCCGTTAAGGTAAATAAAGAAGACACAAGTAGAAGGATAAATAGTTTTAAAGTTTTCTTTTCCATTTTCACCTCCTCGTTTAAATTGCTAAATGGTTATTTTCGTTAAGTTCGTTATTTTACTCCCTAACTTCCTAACTCACCTAACTTCCTAAACTCCCTAACTCCTACCTACTAACTACTACCTACTAATTACTGAAATTTCTCTATCGCTTCGCTTAAATTGATTTTCCCTTCGTATAATGCTTTACCTAAAATTACTCCTTGAAGTCCATATTTTTCTAATCTTTTAAGTTTCTGGATATCTTCTAAAGAGGAAATTCCTCCTGAAACGATTACTTTCATTTTTTGCTTTAAAATCTCTTTTATCCGCTCAAGATTTGGTCCTCTTAATGTGCCATCCCGCAGGATATCCGTATAAATGATCTCTTCAAAACCGATCCTTTTTAATCTCTCTATCAAAGAAAAGGTATCCAAATCTTTAAAACTATCTTGCCAACCACTAAAAAAAACTTTTCCCTTGCCCTCATCAACACTCACCACTACTTTTGGGCCAAAATATTTAAATACTTTTTTAAGAAAATCTTCATCCTTTGCTTGTGTGCCAATAATTACACGCTTAACTTTCATTTTTAATAATCTTCTTATCGTAGCTATATCTCTTATTCCTCCTCCAAATTCTACAGGTATATCTATTTTACTTAATATTTTTTTTAAAGAAAGAAAATTTTTTATCTTACCCGTTTTTGCTCCCTCCAGGTCTACGATATGGAGCAGTTTTGCCCCCTGTCTTTGCCATCTTAAGGCTACCTCTACAGGGTCATCCGAATAAATTTTTTTTCTGTATCTACCCTTTATAAATCTTACTACTTTGGCTTGCTCTATATCTATGGCAGGAATAATCAACATTTTTTATAATTTTACAAAATTCTTAATAATTTTTAGACCTACACTTTGACTCTTTTCCGGATGAAACTGTAACCCAAAGATATTTGCATCTTGAATTACCGAAGCAAACTCTATACCATAGCGGGTAGTAGCGCAGACTATTTTTTTATCATAAACCTTGGGATAAAAAGAATGGCAAAAATATACATAAGCACCATCAGAGATTCCTTTAAGCAAAGGGCAATCTTTATTTTTAAAAATAAGATTATTCCATCCCATATGGGGGACTTTTAAATTGCCTTTGCTATTAAATCTTAAGATTTCTCCCTTGAAAATAGAAAATCCTTTTTTATTTTTTGCTTCCTGGCTTTTTTCAAAAAGGATCTGCATTCCCAAGCATATCCCCAAAAATATCTTATTATTATTCAAATATTCTAATAATGGTTCATAAAGTTTAATTTTTTTTAAATTATTTAAAGCATCACCAAAAGCACCTACACCGGGTAAAATAAGTTTATCTACATAATTTAATTCCTTATGATTTCTGATTATTTTAGTTTTTCCTCCCCAGAATTCTATCGCCTTTTTCACACTGTGGATATTACCCATACCGTAGTCAATAATCCCTATTCTCATTTTAATCAATTATCCCTTTTGTGGAAGGAATGCCTTTGCGACGCGGTTCTCTCTGGGTTGCTTGATCTAAAGCGATACCCAATGCCTTAAAGATAGGCTCCATAATGCTGTGCATATCCTTGCTTTGGGAAGTTTTTAGGATTATATAAAGATTCATTCCCAGATGTCTGGTAAAAGAATCTAAAAAATGCTTAAGGTCCTCTAAAGAATATTTATCCTGATTGAGATTAAGTTTTAATTCATCCTCTACTAAATTAAAATAAGCCCTTCCGCATATATCCAAAGAAACTAAAGCAAAATTCTCCTCCATCGGGCAAGCAAAAAAACCAAACCTTCTTATTGATTTTTTATTTCCCAATGCCTTTTTAAATGCTTCGCCCAAAACAATGCCTATATCTTCATTGATATGATGTAAGTCTATTTTTTTAAAATCTGACTTTGCCTTAATCTTAAGGTCAAAAAAACCATGGAAAGAAAACAACTCCAGCATATGGTCTAATATTCCTATCCCGGTATGGATATCTGTCTTTCCACTTCCATCGATATTTAAACTTAAATTAATCTCGGTTTCTTTGGTTTTTCTTTTTATTATACAGGTCCTTTTCATCTCTTTCTCCTGATTAAAATTTAGTTTATTCTTACATTCACAGATTCCAGATGCTGTTTCATCCCTTCTAATAAAGCAACCTTTGCTAAAGGCTCCTTTATCTTTTCTAAACCTTTCTTAGAATAGTTTATTATGTGTATATTTTTCATAAAATCAAAAATACTCAGCCCGGAAAAAAATCTTGCGCTACCCTGTGTGGGAAGTACATGACTGGGTCCGGCAATATAATCACCCACCGCTACAGGACTAAAATTTCCTAAAAATACCGCGGAGGCATTTTTTATTTTTTTGAGCCACTTTTTGGGATTGCTGACTAAAATCTCTAAATGCTCTGGGGCAATAAGATTTGCAATCTCCGTTGCTTGCTCTAAATTTTTAGTCAAGATTATATAACCGTTATAACCTTCCATCTTTGCTTTTATCTCTTTGGCTTTTTTACGGGAATTAGTAATAAGAATACATAAACCTTTATTATGTTCTGCCTGGGCTTTAAGATCCGCGACAATAAAATCGGTATTAGAAAAGCGGTTGGCAATAATTACCAGTTCGGTAGGACCTGCCAGCATATCGATATCTACAAAACCAAATACCTGACGTTTTGCCTCTGTAACATAGATATTTCCCGGTCCAAAGATTTTATCTACGCGGGGAATGGTTTTTGTGCCAAATGCCATACCCGCAATTGCCTGCGCCCCTCCCACTCTATATATTTCATCTACCTTAAGCAGATCCGCAACTACTAAGATATAAGGATTGATATTACCGTTTTTATCCGGAGGGCTGGCTAAAACTATCTTTTTTACTCCTGCTACTTTTGCGGGGATTGCCGTCATATAAACTGTAGAAACTAAGGGTGCGGTTCCTGCAGGAATATAAATCCCTATTTTCTCTAAAGGCTGGTATCTTTCGGTTATGCATACTCCATCGCTATCCTTTATCCTACTTGCCTTTCTCATCTGCTTACTATAAAAACGCCTTATATTCTCAAAGATTAACTTAAGGGAAGTAATAAAATCAGAACTTATATTCTGATAGGCTGCGCTTATCTCTATGCTTGAGACATGGAGTTGTTTAGGGGTAAGTTTTACTTTATCAAATTTTTTAGTGTATTTAATTATTGCCTCATCTCCAAAAAGACGCACATCCTCAATAATTCTTCTTACCCTTTCCTGAACGCGTCTATTTATAACCATTCTCTGATAAAGCTTTTCTATTTTTTTACTATGGGGATAAATTATCTTCATAACCGGCTAATGATTTCTTTTAATTTTAAATAAAGGGTATCTCTGTTTTCTATTTTTTTGCCACTTCCTTGGGCAAAATCAGACCTTCCTCCACCACTTCCTCCTACCCAAGAAGCAACTTCCTTGATGATTTTAGAAGCATCTAAACCCTTTTGGGTTAATTCCTTACTTATCCCCAAAACCATAAAGATATTCTCATCCATAATCGTATTCAAAAATACCAATAAATTCTTACCTTTTTCTTTAATTAAATCAACTGCGTTTCTTAAAATCTCTACCTTAATATTGGGAATAAATTTAGAAATAATCTTTATCCCATTTATCTCTTCTGCCTCCGAGATTATTTTATCCAAGGAAGATTTAATATACTCAAGTTGCAAATTATCAAGACGATTCTCTAATTCCTTAATCTGCTTTATCTTTTTCTCAATCTGAGAGACTATCCCCTCCTCATTGGTTTTAAGTAACTGCATAACCTCTCTGATTAAATCAGTCTGCTTCTTTATCCTTTGATAGGAGAACTTACCCGTTACTGCCTCTATCCTTTTTATACCTTGGGCTACTGAACTAAAAGAGATAATTTTAAATGATCCAATTAAAGAGGTAAAATCCAGGTGTGTTCCTGCGCATAACTCTTTAGAGTAATCTCCAATAGAAATCACCCTTACTTTTTTCTCATATTTTTCTTCAAAAAAAGCCAGGGCTTTTAGTTTCTTTGCTTTTTCTAAAGACATCTCTTCTTTTATTACCTTATCATTATTTAAAATATACTCATTAACTAATTCCTCTACCCGCATTATCTCCTCATCGGATAAAGGTTTAAAATGGGTGAAATCAAAACGCAGATACTCTTCTGCCACATAGGAACCCTGCTGTTGCACATGTTCGCCTAAAACCTTTCTTAAAGCTGCCTGCAAAAGATGCGTTGCGGTATGGTTTCTGGCAATGGATAGCCTTCTTTTTTGGTCTATTTTTGCTAAAACTGTATCTTTTTCTTTAAAAGTTCCTGACTTAAATCTACCTATATGGATAATTACATTGTCCCTTTTTTGGGTATCTAAAACTTCAAAGATAGTCTTTGCTTTTTCTATTGTACCTGTATCCGCAATCTGACCTCCCGATTCCGGATAAAATACAGTCTTATCTAAAATTATCTCAAAATTATCGCCAGATTTATCTATCCTTAATACCTTTGCTTTAGTTTCCAATAAACTGTAGCCTAAAAATTCCGTGGGTTTTATCTTTGTATAGAAATTTTTGGTAGCAAAAACTTTCCTTTCTAATACACTTTTCTTCTGGGAAAGTTCTCTCTGGGTAAAAAGCATCTGATTAAAGATTTCTTCTGAAACCCGAAAACCTTTCTTTGAAGCGAAATCCTGAGTTAATTCTAAAGGAATACCATAAGTATCGTATAATCTAAAAGCAATTCTTCCTGCTTCTTCTTCATCAACTTTACCTTTTAAAAAATCTTTGAAAGCCTGCGCAAATATAGGCTCAGATGAATCAATTATGGAAAGAAAACTTTTCTCCTCTTTAAGGATAATCTCAGAGATATTCTCTTTTCTGCTCATTAATTCCGGATAGGGCTTCTGCATAGTTTGCGCTACCACTGCCACTAATCTATAAAGAAAGGGCTTTTCTATCTTTATTTTTTTTAAGTGCATTGTACTTCTGCGAATAAGTTTCCTTATGACATAACCCCTTTCTTCATTAGAGGGCATTACTCCATCGTATATCGCAAAAGTTATCGCCCGGATATGGTCAGCAATAGCGTAAATATTCTGTTTAAACTTTTCAATATCTACATTTAAATTGTTGGTTATCTCCTCAATTATCGGTATAAATAGGTCAGTTTCAAAATTTGTCTTTACCCCTTGCATCACTGAAGCCAATCTTTCCAGGCCCATTCCTGTATCGATATTTTTCTTAGGTAGAGGCTCTAATATACCAGAAGATTTTCGATTAAATTGAGTAAAAACTAAATTCCAGACCTCTACAAATCTACCACAGCTACAACTCGGATTACAATTCACTCTTTTACAGCCATAGTTTTCTCCCCAATCAAAGAAAATCTCCGAGCAGGGACCACAAGGACCATCGGGTCCCTTTTTTTTCGCTTCGGAAGGCCAGAAATTACTGCGGTCATCTAACTTTACAATTTTAGAAATAGGTATTTTTATTATATCCTTCCAGATATTAAAACTTTCCTCATCCTCTTCGTATACAGAAACCCAAAGTTTTTCCTCTTTTATCTTTAAAACCTCGGTTAAAAATTCCCAGGCAAAAATAATCGCTTCTTTTTTAAAGTAATCTCCAAAAGAAAAGTTCCCTAACATCTCAAAGAAGGTATGATGATAGGCGGTCTTTCCTACTTTATCTAAGTCATCAGTCCTTAGGCATCTCTGACAGGTGGCTGCTCTTTTAAGTTCTGGTTTAGGACTTAAGAATTCTTTTTTAAACTGATTCATCCCTGCAGGTGTAAACAGAACTGTAGGGTCATCTTTAGGGACCAAAGAATCAGAGCTAATTATCTTATGGTCTTTGGCTTTAAAAAAATCTAAAAATTTATCCCGCAAAATATCTGCCTTCATAGTGAGTTTATTACCTCTGAAACCGCATCCACACTAAAACCCCGCTGAATAAGATAAGTATAAAGCTTGCGTTTCTCCTTTATGGAAAGTAAAGAACTTTTATCTTTTATTCTTTTTTGAATTATTTTGCAGATAAGGTCTTCTTCTTTATAACTGTTTTTTTTCTCAGTAAAAACTTGATCGATGATCTGTTGGGAGACCCCTTTTTGCCTTAACTCCTTTACAATCCTTAAAAAACCAAAAGGTTTATTTAATCGCTCTTCAAACCAAAGCTGACAAAATTTAAAATCATCAATCAAACCTATATCTTTAAAATAAGAAACGGTATTTTTTATAGTATTCTCATCAAAATTTTTGCTCTTAAGCCGTTGAACAATTTCATTTTCCGAACGCATCCTAAATCTGAGGAGCCTATAAACATAGTCTTTTGCCTTTTTAAAAGAATCTACTGCCTCCTTTTCTTGACTCATTTTTCTTCCAAAATAAAGAAACCTCTGTTTGTTCTTAGCATTGCCATACCTTTTAAAGAACGGGTGACTCTTTCAAAATCGGAGAGACTCTTTATGGATTGCTTTTCAATTTCTAATATCACATCACCGGGAATAATTCCCGCATCATCTGCGGAGGAGTTAGGTTCAACATAAGTAACTACTACCCCGGTTTTTTCTTTTAGATTAAACTTCTGGGAAAGTTGAGGGGTAATTTCTTCTACTTCCATACCCCGCCACGCGTTAGGATGTTTTTCTTCTGAAATCTCTTCTATCTCTTCCGGTCTTTGGCCTACCTCTACGGTTAAACTGATTTCTTTTTTATCCCGGATGACTACTAATTTTACTTTTTTACCTACCTCAGTTTTTCCTACCAAATCCACAAGCTGTCTTACGTTAGCAATCTCGTAATCACCGAATTTTACAATTACATCCCCTTCTTTTATCCCTGCTTTCTGGGCAGGACTATCCTTTAAAACTCCTGCTACCAAAGCTCCTCTTTTTTGGGATAACCCAAAATACTTAACCATCTTCTCATCGATATCTTGAACCGTTACTCCTAACCAACCGTAAAGGATCTTCTTTCCTTCGATTAAGCGATTGATAATTCTCTTAGCATTATTTATAGGGATAGCAAAACCAATCCCCTGATAGCCACCGGTAGTAGAAAATATGGCCACATTTATCCCTATTACTTCTCCTTTTAGATTTACCAAAGGACCACCGGAATTACCCGGATTTATCGCCGCATCAGTTTGAATCAAATCATTATAGTCCCTGTCTCTTTGTAAACTCCTTCCCAAGGAACGATGCAAAGCGCTAATTACTCCCACAGTAACTGTTGGCTCAGGATTTTGTAAAGCAAAACCAAAAGGATTGCCAATCGCTACTACCCACTGACCGATTTTAAGATTATCAGAATCGCCTAAATTTGCTACGGGTAAATTAGAGGCATTTATTTTAATTACCGCCAAATCTGAACGGGGGTCTTTTCCTTTTATCTCTGCTTTGAATTCTCTTCCATCAGGAAGAGATACTGTAATTTTATCTGCTCCCGCAATTACATGCTCATTTGTAAGGATATAACCTTCTGAACTAATAATCACTCCTGAACCTAAACCTATCTGTTTATACTCCCTTTCGGGAAGTTCTCCAAAAAAATCATCAAAGAACCTGCGGAAAAAATCATCCTCAAAAGGAAAACCAAAATAATATCTGCGCATCCCTCCCAAACGTTCAACATGTTCTGTACTTATGGAAACTACTGCTTTTCCTACAGTATTGGCGACATTAATTACCGCCTCTTCTATAGATAAAGGAGTATAAGTATCTTCGGTTTTAGAAATCTGACTGTTTAAATCTGGTAGAAGATTTAACTTTACGGAAATCAACACACCTACCAACACTCCTATGCTTAAAAGAGAGAGATAAAAAAATCTCTTCTTCATTTTTCCTCCTTGGTTTTATCTAAGGTAAGAGTTTTTCTGGCTTCCTTTTCTATCCTTTCTAAAATCTGAGGCTTTTCTTTAAGGTATTTTACTGCCTGTTCCCTTCCTTGGCCTAATTTTTCATTTTCAAAAACAAACCAAGTTCCGGTTTTCTGCACTATTCCTAAATTTACTGCGGTATCTAAGATATTTTCGGTTTTGGCAATCCCTTCTTCATGTAAAATATCAAATTCTGCCTCGCGAAAAGGAGGGGCAACCTTATTTTTTACCACCCGACAGCGCACTTTCCCTCCGATTACCTGATCTGCCTGTTTTATAGAAGCGATCCTTCTTAAATCCAATCTTACCGAAGCATAAAACTTCAAAGCCCTTCCTCCCGGAGTAGTTTCGGGCGAGCCAAACATCACCCCAATTTTTTCTCTTATCTGATTTATAAAGATTACACAAGTCTTGGATTTACTGATCGCCGCAGTTAATTTTCTTAATGCCTGCGACATTAATCTTGCCTGAAGACCGATTTGGGCATCGCCCATCTCTCCTTCGATCTCCGCCCGAGGAGTAAGCGCGGCTACTGAATCTATTACCACCAAATCTACCGCATTAGAACGCACTAATGTCTCGGCAATTTCCAAAGCCTGCTCTCCCGTATCAGGTTGGGAAATAAGCAATTCTTCCAAATTCACCCCTACTTTTTTAGCATAGGTAGAATCAAAGGCATGTTCTGCATCGATAAAGGCAGCTACCCCACCTCTCTGCTGAACCTCACGGATAGCAGTTAAAGTTAAGGTAGTTTTTCCCGATGCCTCTGGACCAAAAATTTCAATCACCCTTCCCCGAGGAAAACCTCCCACGCCCAAAGCCAAATCTAAAGCTAAGGAACCGGTAGGAATCGTCTCTACATCTAATCTTACCTTTTCTCCCAACTTCATTATTGCCCCTTTACCAAATTGCTTCTCAATCTGAAGCAGTGCCAGTTCCAATGCCTTTTTGCGTTCAGAAGATAATTTTTCTGTCTCTTTTTTTATCTCTTTAGACATCTTTCCTCCTTATTTTTAGAATTATATTTTATAACCTCAAAAGATAGCTGTCAAACATTTTTGCCTTATTTTTAACAGAGAGGCTTTTAAGTATCAAAAGAGGATTTTTTATTTTTTATTATAATACCCACAACGCGGACAGATGCTAAATAAATTACTATGAGTATCTATGTAAGTATGCGTACAGACAGAACAATGCCAGATAAAATCCGGATTTATATCTAAATTTTTACACTGCATAATTCTTTTTAATTCAAAAAAGAAAAAAACCAAAATCGATAGACTTAAATAAGAAGCTATCAGCCAATAAATATCAATCTTCAGCATCTTTTTTTCTAAGCTCTATCTTTACATTCTGCCAACTGTCGCAAGGAAAGGTGTCCTTTATCAGATATAAACTGCGACTGATATAGCGCATAACCATAAGGTCAATCTCTAAGTTAGCACAAGAGACCTTTCTTTTTATGTAGGGCAAACTTTTACTTTTAGGGATATAAAATAAAAATTCCAGATTTGCTTTCTGTCTATCTTTAAAATAGAGGATAAAACTATAAGGTAAATAGGGATAAAAAGTAAGACTGGCATCTTTCCTTGGCAAATAAATATTCTGTTTAGGATAAAATAAAATCTTTTGTTTTTCTATGCATATATCAAATAAACTACGATTCTGTTTAGAATAATAAAAAAAATCATCAGATGGTTGAGGTATTTTTAAAGGATAGTTCTTAAATGGGATACCAGCTAGATTCCCTCCCTTAAAATATCTATCCCCTTTAATAAATGTCCGGTTATCCTCTTTATAAGGATAGAACTCTTTTTGGTCAAACAAAGCACCTAAAAAAAATATTTTAAGATTATTATCTGTTTTTTTAAATCCAATCCCCCCATAAGGTTGAATAAATGTAAAACCCAAAAGATGACTGCATACAGAGATAGTTATCGCTATATTTAAAGTCTTATGCATATTTTACTGTTGTGTGGTAGCAATATTTATGTGGGACATACCGGAATCACGCAAAATATCCCAAACCTCCACTACCCTTCCTAAAAGCGCTTTACGGTCCGCCTTAATCAGAACAGGGGTATCCTTATGGTCGAAATTTTTTAAAAAATCTTTTAGTTCTTGAATAGTTACCACTCTCTCATTTAGATAGATAACATTCTCGCTGGAGATGGAGATCTGAAGCTGGGTTTGTTTGGTTATCTCTGAAGTAATTGCACGGGGAAGATTTACCCTGATACCCTGTTGTACAATAAAGGAAGAGGTGAGCATAAAAAAGATAAGCAACTGAAACACCATATCGATAAGAGGAGCAATATCAATCTGCTTTAAACCATGTTCTAATTCTATATGTCTTTTAAAGCGCATAGTAATTACTATTCAGTAAGAAAATTAACTAAATCCGTAGAGGCCTGCTCCATTTCTAAAATCAAATGATTAACCCTATTAACTAAATAATTGTAAGCAACAAAAGTAGGGATAGCCACCACTAATCCAAAAACCGTAGTAAGTAAGGCTTCCCAAATTCCTCCTGCAAGGTCGGCTGCCGAAACTGGATTAAACGAACCTGCCTTTATCTGAATAGTATAAAAACACCTCACCATTCCTGTAACTGTACCCAAAAGTCCCAATAGAGGCGAGATATGGGCAATCGTAGCCAGCATACTTAAATTTTTTTCTAATCTGGGTATCTCATATAAAGCCACCTCTTCTACTGCCTCCTTTATTTCTTGTCGACTTCGGTCAGATTTCAATATCACTTGCTTTAAAATCCGACAAACAGGTGTATCATTTTTATCGCATAACTTAATTGCCTCCTTTATATCCCGATGTTTCAATTTATCCTTAATATCTTTCAAAAATTGCTGAGTATTGAGACTATTTTTGTGTAAAAAATACAATTTCTCTAAGATAACCGCTAAAGCGAATATAGAACATAAAAGAATTGGCCACATCACCGGACCGCCCTTTAAAAATAACTGCCACATGTCTTACTCCTTCCTTTTTAATACAAATTAATTAAGTGAATCGAGTTTCTCTTTTGCGTATTTTGCCTCTTGTACATCCATCTGAGTAATCTTCTGATAGATATCCTTGGCTGAACGCATATCTTTTTTATCCTCATAAATCTGGGCAACCCTTAACATTGCCTTTGCCACCAATGACTTATCTTCCGGATAAAGATACTTCACCTTTAGATATTCTTCTATAGCAGAATCAAGTTGACCCTGTTCCTGAAGACATTCCGCAATCTTAAATTGAAAAAAGACTGCCTGCTTAGGGGGAGAATTACCCACTGCTTTGCGATAGAAACTCACCGCCTCAGCGAGATTACCTAAAGAACTGTAAGCTTGTGCAATTTTAGGATATACTAAACTGGAAAGATGGGGATAATCCGTAAGGACCTGGTTGTACAACTCTAAAGCAGAAGAAAAATTATTTTGCTTTACCAGAATATCTCCCATCGCAATCATCGCCTGACCTGCCAAATCTGGCTCACCTATCTCTTTTGCTTTCTTAAAAAAATCCATCGCCTTATTAAGCTCACCTTCTTCTGCGTAAATAAAACCCAAGGTATAATAAGCATCGGAAATAATATTATTGTTGGGAAAGTTTTGGATAATCATTTCCAGATACCTTTTAGAAATTTCTGGTTTATTCAACCGCCAGTAATAACCCCCTAACCACCAGAGAGCCTCCGCACTGATCTCCGAATCAGGATACTTTACCCGCAAAAGGTTAAAGAGCTCTAATGCCTCTCTCTCTTTTCCCTGTTGATATAAACAATCAGCAATCTCAAATTCTGCCTTCTGAACGAGGTCCCTATTTTCACTGTAATCCTTAATAATCCTTCTAAAGACCTCTTCTGCCTCTTTATATCTCTGGAGATTATAAAGGCTTAAGGCATATAGATAGCTCGCATCCGCAGATAAATAACTATCCTTAAAATTGTCTGGGAAATTCTTTAATACATCTATGACTTTAGAGAATTCCTCTTTTTGAAAATAAACCAATCCTAAAGCGTAAGTTGCCTCATCTATCAATTTTGAACGGGGGAAATTTGTAATGAGGTATTTAAAGGATAAAATTGCGGATTCATAATCAGATAATTTTAAGAAACAGTTTCCCAACTGATATTGAATATAATCAACATAAAGATTGTCAGGATAATCCTTCAAAATCTGCTCATAACTTTGTATTGCTTTATTGTACTGACCTGCATCCTGATAGGTATCTGCAGCTAGACATAGACTGGCGATCTTTACCATCTTATCTTCGGAGATAGAGGCAACCTTTTTAAACTCTGCAATTGCCTCTTTAAAACGGCCTTCTTTTAAATATGCCCAACCTAAATTATAATGAAGTCGATCTTCCCAACCTGCCTCCAGATTACCAAGGTCTGTATTTTTAAAGCAAGCATTATAAACTTCAATCGCTTCAGAATATCTCCCCAGATTATATAAACTTAAGCCTTTACCCAAATAAGCCTCTATCAGGTTTGTGCCCGAAGCAAAATTAATCAGCTCGGAATAATCCTTTATAGCCTCCTCAAATCTATTGGTCTGATTAAATACATAGGCCCTACCCAAAAGAAATATCTCATAATCTTTTTTATCCAATTTTTTATCCACCAGTTGATTAAAGATCTGCTCTGCCTCTTTATATTTAGCCATCTTTATATAACACCAACCTAAGCCCAATTTACCTAAAGAATTCAACCTTTCATCAGAGGTATTTTTTATTAATTGAAGATAAAGTTCGGAAGCGGTCTCAAAATTGCCTAAATAGTATTCTGCCTCTGCCTGATAGAAAGTAATATAATTTAAATTTGGCTGTGTTTTCTGGGGATAATCTTTAAGATAGGAATTAACATAATCCTTTAATCCTTTATAATCCTTTAAAGCATAAAGGCAGTCCATAATTTTAAGTTTTGCCTGCCCCGCTAAATCATCATGAGGAAAATTCTGAACTACTTTCCTAAAGTAATCTAATGCCTGCGCATATTGCTTTAACTCATAAAGACACCACCCTAAAGAATAATAGCTAGATACTATATAATTTGATTTAGGAAACTCTTCAATGATCTGACGGTAGAGATTTATCGCCTGCGTAAAATCATTATTTCTAAAACGCAGTTCAGCCATCCAGTAAAGCAGGCCGTCCTTTATCTCTCTAGCTTCCGGATGGCTGAGTAGTTCATCAAATTTCTTAAGTGCTTCTAAGTATCTTCCTTGAAGAAAATAGCACTGACCAAGGTAAAAATTTACCTTATATCTATTTTTACTCTGTGGCCAATTAACCAAAAAGCGTTCGTAGAGATTTATTGCGGTTTCATAAAAACCATCTTCCTGGGCTTTCTGTGCTACAAATAATGCCTCTTGTTCCTTAGAAGGCAAATCTTCTGCGGTGGTATAATCAATAAAACATATTAAGATTATTATTAATAAAACTATCTTAAGGTTTGTTCCACCTTTATGTACCATCAATTATACTTTAGCACCTTAGGATTTTTTATTCAATAATTTTCTTAAAAATTGTCCAGTATAAGAACGCTCATTCAAAGCAACCTCTTCAGGACTTCCACAGGCAATAAGTTGACCACCGTTATCTCCTCCCTCTGGTCCTAAATCAATTATATAATCTGCGCATTTGATTACCTCTAAATTATGTTCTACAACAATCACGGTATTTCCCATATCGACCAGGCGCTCTAAAACCAAAATCAGATTATGAATATCTGCAAAATGAAGCCCGGTAGTCGGCTCATCCAAAATATAAACAGTTTTACCGGTAGAACGCTTGCTTAACTCCTTAGCCAGCTTTATCCTCTGGGCCTCTCCTCCGGAAAGGGTGGTGGCAGACTGTCCCAGCTCTATATAACCTAATCCTACATCGTGTAATGTATCTAATATGTTTTTTATACTCGGGATATTTTCAAAAAGTACTCTTGCCTCATCTACAGGCATCTCTAAAACATCCGCAATAGATTTTCCTTTATATTTAACTTCTAAGGTCTGCTCATTAAAACGTCTGCCTTTACAGACCTCGCATTTTATATACACATCAGGTAAAAAATGCATCTCTATTTTTTTTATCCCATCACCCTGACAGGCTTCGCATCTACCTCCTTTAACATTAAAACTAAACCTACCCGGTTTAAACCCCCTTATACGTGATTCCGGAAGTCGACTAAATAATTCTCTAATAAACTTAAATACACCGGTATAGGTGGCAGGGTTGGAGCGGGGAGTTCTACCAATGGGTGATTGATCCACCACAATTACCTTATCAATAAACTCTGTTCCTGTAATTCTTTCAAAAGGAGCAGGTTTAAGCTTACTCTTATAGAGCTTGGAGGCTAATGCCCGGTAAAGTGTCTCATCGATAAGCGTAGATTTTCCTGAGCCTGATACTCCCGTAACACAGATAAATACTCCCAAAGGAAAATCAACATTAATATTTTTTAAATTGTGCCCTGAGGCACCTTCGATCCTTAAAATTTTTTTATCCTTGTAAGAACGCCGTGGTAAAGGAATAGGGATATTTAACTGCCCCCTTAGATACTTGGCGGTAAGCGATGAATCACATTTAAGTAAACCTTCAAATGGACCAGCATATACTACCTCTCCGCCCTGTTTTCCTGCACCTGGCCCTAAATCCACAATATAGTCTGCATTGCGAATGGTAGATTCGTCATGCTCTACTACAATTAAGGTATTACCTAAATCCCTTAAGGAATTTAATGTGTTTAACAAACGGATATTATCCCGTTGATGCAAACCTATACTGGGTTCATCCAATATATATAATACGCCTACTAATTGCGAACCTACCTGAGTAGCCAACCTTATCCTCTGGGCCTCTCCACCAGAAAGAGTCTGTGATTTTCTATCCAAGGTTAAATAATCTAACCCCACATCTATACAGAACTGTAATCTCTGTCTAATCTCTTTTAAAATATTGGAAGCAATTAGGGATTCTTTTTCATTAAGATTAATTCCATCAAAAAATTCTTTTGCCTGACGGATAGTCATCTGGGTTACTTCAAAGATATTTTTATCCTTTATCTTTATAGATAACGCCTCTTTTTTAAGCCTTGCTCCTTTACATAAAGAGCAGGGTATATCAGACATAAATCTTGAGATTTGGTCTTTAAGATAATCGCTTTCCGTCTGATTAAATAACCTTTCCAAATGCGGGATTACTCCTTCAAATCGCTTTCCCCAGATATAGACATCTGTTCCATAAAGTATAGCATCTCTAATTTCCTTAGGTAATTTTCTGAAAGGTGTATCCAAATCAAAATTTAATTCTTCAGCTAATTCCCGGATCATACTGCGATAATAAAGGATATAACCTCTTCCGCCTCTTTTCCACGGCTCAATTGCTCCTTCATTTATGGACTTATCTGGATCAGGAATCACCAAATCGGGATCGAATTCCAATTTTGTTCCTAAACCATTACAGGAAGGACAAGCTCCATATGGAGAATTAAAAGAAAATAAGCGGGGTTCAATTTCAGGAATACTTATCCCGCATTTTGTACAGGCAAACTCCTCGCTAAAAACAATATCCTTTTCTTTAAGTTCAGGAAAAGCAACAATCACTATGCCTTTACCTATTTTTAAAGCAGTTTCCACCGAATCGGCAATCCTTATCTTCATACTTGGATTTATGGTTAGCCGGTCAATAACTACTTCTATATTGTGCAACTTATAGCGAGAAAGTTTTGGCTCTTCTTCCACGCCATAGATCTTACCATCAACCCTTACTCTTAAAAATCCTGCTTTCTGAACCTGTTTAAATATACCTTTATATTGACCTTTTCTACCCCTTACCAGAGGAGCCAAGATATTAATTTTTGTATCTAAAGGAAAAGATAATATCCTTTCTACAATCTCCTGCGCTGTTTGTTTTTCAATCAACTGACCACATTGGTAGCAATAGGCAACTCCTATACGGGCAAATAAAAGTCTTAGATAATCGTAAATTTCAGTCTGAGTGCCTACTGTAGAACGGGGATTACCTCCTGCGGTTCTCTGTTCAATAGAGATAGCAGGAGACAAGCCTGAAATATACTCTACCTCTGGTTTCTGCAGTTGTTCTAAAAATTGACGGGCATAACTGGAAAGACTCTCTACATACCTGCGTTGACCTTCTGCATAAATCGTATCAAAAGCCAAAGATGACTTCCCTGAGCCGGATAATCCAGTAATCACGATGAGTTTATTACGGGGAAGGATAAGGTCTATATTTTTAAGGTTATGCTCTCTTGCTCCCTTAATAATAATCTGATTATTTCCCATAATATAATAATTATAACAAAAACCCCGCACCTTTAAAATTAAAAATTAAAATTAGGTGCGGGGAAATTTTTACTTTTTCTTTCTTCCCACTTTCATTTTAGCCCGCGAAATATCGCCCTGCTTATCGATAAAATAAAGATAACCCTCCTCTTTCTTTATTCCGCATTTAGCTACTTTCTTAGGGCTACCTCCTTTCTTTTTACCTCTGGCCATCTTAGCACAGGAAACATCTCCATCTTTATCAATGTAGTAGAGATATCCTGGCTGGCGTTTTATTCCCAACTTCATCACTTTTTGAGCCATCTCTTCTCACCTCCTTTCTCTTTTTATTCTTTAATTTAGTTTTTACTTCCTACCCCTAACTTCCTAACTCACCTAACTCCTACCTACTAACTACTACCTACTAATTTAAATTGTTAAATTAATAATTGGTTAATTTCGTTTAGTTCGTTAATTTCGTTTTAGTTCGTTATTTTCGTTATTTATTCCTTTTGCTATTGCAACATTTTCAGCGACGCTCATTTTGTTGCACTAATTTCGTTATGTTCGTTAATATCATTATTTTCGTTTAGTTCGTTATTTATTCTTTAATTGATTAAAATAACCTCATTCCGACCTACGAGGTCGGAATGGTTAGATTACCGTTTACCAATTACCAATTACTGATTACTGATTTTACCCCTAACCCCTAACTACTCACTACTGACTACTTTTTATTAACTTCTTAACTCCTATCTACTGCCTACTAATTTTTATGTACCTATCTTAAAATTTTCCATAAAATCCTTTAAACAGGCAATTGCGGAAAGCACTGCCAAAAAACTCGTTTTAGGATTCTGAGGAAAAACCACATTTTCACAACGCGTAAAAATTTTACCTGCATCAGATTCTATTTCCAATTCATGAATATTCTTATCTACAGAAGGTGAAGCAATAATCCTTACCTCTACCTTTTTTGGATCACCTAAAACTATTGCTACCGTAGCACAGATATTTATATTTTGAGGAAAAAATCTTACTGCCTCAGAAGCATTACCACTAAAAAGCAGTGTCTCCTCGTTTATCTGGTCTAAGTTTATTTGTCTTCTTAATACATAGGTGTTACCCTTAAATGCTTGCGGGTTTTTGCGCGTCGTAATTATAACCTTTTCAATCTTATCTAAAACCATTGCCTTAAGACCATCTATTCCACAAATCGCTCCTGAAGGAATAATTAGTTTTACCTTTTTTTCTTCTGCCAACTCCTTTAACTCAAAAAACTTATCCAGTATCCCTCCTACACTCATCACCATTATGTGCCTCTGGAAAGAAACAGTCCTATGTGCTATTTCATAGGAAGACGAGGCCTGCGTTGCCTCAATAACTAACTGTGATTTTAAAATCAAATCTTCCAAATTTAAGGCGATTAATTTCTTATTGCCTAATCTTTGCACTAACGCGGATAATTTCTCATTCTGGATATCAAAAATGGCACTCAGTTCTGCTTCCTTTTTAAATTTATTTATTATCGTTTGCGCCAGATAACTTCCAATTGCACCACAACCCACAATACCAATTTTTAATAATTTAGACATACATTATACTTACCTAACTGCCTAACTTATTAATAATTATATTGTCTATCAGCCGAGTCTTACCGATCCAGACTGCTAAGGCAATTAGACATTTACCAGAAACTTTTTTAACGGGACTAAGATTATCCATCTCTACAATCTCAATATAATCTATCTTGGCATTTTTTTTCTTTTTAATAAGTTGGCGCATCTTTTTGATGATCTTATCGGTATCCGTAATACCTCTCTTTATTAAATCCTTGGCTAAATTTAAAGCCTGATACAAAACCAAAGCATCCTTTCTTTCTTTTTCATTTAAATAAGTATTGCGTGAACTCATCGCCAAACCATCTCTTTCCCTTACAATGGGCAACACCTTTATCTTTATGGGTATATTTAAATCTTTTACCATTCTTTTGATAATAATTGCCTGTTGGGCATCTTTTTGACCAAAATAGGCGATATCTGGAGAGACGATATTAAAAAGTTTTGTCACCACCGTAGCCACCCCTTTAAAATGTCCAGGTCTAAATTTACCGCATAACTTATCACTTAACTCTTCTACATTTACATAGGTTTTAAAACCATCAGGATACATATCCTTAGCATCAGGATAAAATATCAAATCTGCACCTGCTTCTTTAGCCATTTTCATATCGCGTTTTAAATCGCGGGGATATCTTTTAAAATCTTCTTTTGGGCCAAACTGTAGGGGATTTACAAAGATACTTACTACCACAAGATCATTTTCTTTACGCGCCTTTCTAATCAAAGAAAGATGCCCCTCATGAAGATATCCCATCGTCGGCACAAAACCAATGGTCTTTCCTTTAAGATGTGCGGTTTTAGAAAATTCATACATCTTTTTAATACTACAGATCAATCTCATATTACTTTGGAAAGCGGTTCTAAAACAAACTCTCTTAAAAAAAGGCGCGGATGGGGAATTTTTAGTTTTTTTGTGCTTATAATTTTATCTGCATATAATAATATATCCAAATCAATAACCCGCGGACCATTTCTTACGGTTTTGGTCCGACCCAACTTTTCTTCAATATTTTTAAGCTCTCTTAATAAAGCAGAAGGATTAAGTGAGGTTTTAATTTTTATTACGGTATTTAGATATTTTCCTTGACCTTTTGGTCCACCTTCAGGCTCTGTCTCAATAATCGGAGCCATCTTCAAAAAATATGTATTTTTTATTTTTTTAATATTTTCTATAGCCAAATCTATATTTTTTTTCCGATCTCCCAAATTTGAACCTATCCCTAAATAGCATATATTCATAAAATCTTTTTAAGGCGAGATATTGCCTCTTTTATCCTCTCTTTATCCACCGTCAAAGCAAAACGGATATAACCTTCTCCGTATCTACCAAAACCTACTCCTGGCGTAACTACAATATCTGCTTTATCTAATAAAATTTTAGCAAATTTTAAAGAATCTATATCTTTGGGAATCTTCTGCCAGAGATAAAAAGTAGCCAAAGGTATCTCTACCTTAAAACCCAAAGAGCGCAATCCCTCTGTTAAAATATCCCGCCTTTCCTGATAGAGCTTACGCATATTTTCTACACAGTCCTGCGATCCTTTTAAAGCGGTTATTCCTGCCTTTTGAATTGCGGAAAATATCCCTGAATCAATGTTGGATTTTACCTTTGCCAAAGCTCTGATTAAATCTTTATTGCCACAAGCCCAGCCAATGCGCCAGCCCGTCATATTATAAGTTTTAGATAAAGAATGAAATTCAATTCCCACTTCTTTTGCTCCTTCTATCTCTAAAAAACTTATTGGTCTATAACCCCCATAGTAAATTTCCGAATAAGCCAAATCAGAAATTACGATAATTTTATTTTTCATCGCAAATTCTACTAACTCTTTATAAAAAGCAATATCTGCTACTGCGCTGGTAGGATTATTAGGATAATTAACAAAGATTATTTTTGCTTTTTTAATTATGGAAGAGGGAACCTTTTTTAAATCCGGTAAAAATTTGTTTTCCGAAAGCAAAGCAAGACTATATACCTTTCCTTCTGCTAAAATCGTTCCACTGCGATAAGGAGGATAACAGGGATCCGGAACTAAAGCATAATCACCGGAATTTAAAAATGCCAAAGGAAAATGGGCGATCCCTTCTTTTGAGCCAATCAAAGGAAGGATTTCCTCTTCCGGATTAAGTTTTACTTTAAATCTTTCAAAATACCAATCACTTATTGCCTTACGCAGTTGCGGCATACCTTGATCCAAGGCATAACGGTGAGTAGCAGGATCATTCACTGCTTCTTTTAACGCCCGAATAATGTGAGAAGGTGTAGGCTGATCCGGATCCCCTACACCAAAATCAATTATATCTCTATTTTCTTCTTTTGCCTTTCTCTTCGCCTTATCGATTTCTAAGAATAGATAAGGTGGTAACTTCTTTAATCTCTCCGAAATTCTAAACATTTCTCTAACCAATTCTTAAAACATCCTGCATAGAATAAAGTCCAGCAGGTTTTCCCATAATCCATTTTGCCGCTCTTAATGCTCCCTTAGCAAATACATCCCGGCAATGCGCCTGATGTTTTATCTCGATCCGTTCAGAATTACCGCAGAAGATAATCGTATGGTCTCCCACGATATCGCCTAACCTTATAGCATGTACCGGAATCTGTTTGCCAGAAGTATCGGCCAAAATTTGAGCAAATTTTTTGGCGGTTCCAGAAGGAGCATCTTTTTTGGTCTTATGATGTGCCTCTACAATTTCTATATCGTAATCATTACCTAATTTTTTGGTTAATTCTGGCAAAAGCGAAAATAGCGTATTTATTCCTACGGACATATTGGGAGAAAAAACAATGGGGATAACTTTAGAAGCTTCCTCTATTTTTTTTACCTGCGCCTCTTCTAAACCGGTAGTTCCGATTACTACCGCTTTTTTATAACGGACTACATAATCAAGATTTGTCTCAGTGGCTTGAGGATTTGTAAAATCTATAAATACATCGGTTAAAAATATTCCATCCGGGTTTGAGGAGATCTTTAACTTTCCTAATTCTTTACCGATATAGGAGGTTCCTTTTTTTTCCAAAACAAAGGTTATCTCAAAATCTCTATCTTCGCTGGCCAACTCATATATTCTTCTACCCATCCTCCCGCAGACACCGGCGATCCCTAACTTAATCATCATTCCTCCTCATTTAATTAGTTAATTTCGTTAGTTTCGTTTTTTACTTCCTAACTCCCTAACTTACCTAACTCCTAACCCCACTACTCACTACTTATTAATAGCGGATAGCGTATAGCGTTTAGCGTATAGTTTTTATTAAAATTTCTTCTCTTATCCCTTAATACCTAAATACCTAAAAACCTAAACACCTAACTCCCCCACTACTCACTACTTTTTAGTAATCCATATTCTCTCAACGCTTTCTTTAATTTCTCTAAATTCTCCTGACTCATTGAACATAAAGGAAGCCTCAATTCCGGACCACACATCTTTAATAATCCCATTGCAGTTTTTACCGGTATGGGATTGGTCTCAATAAACATTGCCTTTACTAAAGGCAATAACTTATAATGAAGGTTCCTTGCCTTTTCTATATCTTTATTTTCAAAAGCAGAAATCATCTCTGCTACATCCTTGGGCACAATATTTGCTACTACGGAAATTACCCCTTTTCCTCCGATACTTAATATAGGTAAAGTCAAGCTATCATCACCGGAAAGTAAAACAAAATCTTTCGGACACATCGCCTTTATGCGTGACATCTGCTCTAAATTTCCTGAAGCTTCTTTTATGCCGACAATATTTTTACACTCAGAGGCAAGTTTTGCTACTGTTTCCGGCTCAATATTTACTGCGGTACGCGAGGCAATATTATAAAGGATAATCGGAATATCCACTGCCTCAGCGATTGCCTTAAAATGCTCATATAAACCTCTTTGGGTTGGCTTATTATAATAAGGAGAAACCTGCAAAGATGCATCTGCACCTGCTTTGGCAGCATGTTTGGTGAGCATTATTGCCTCGGAAGTAGAGTTAGAGCCTGTTCCCGCAATCACCGGTATTCTTTTTCTTACCTGCTCAACCGTAATCTCAACCAGTCTTTGGTGTTCTTCAAAAGACAGAGTTGCGGATTCTCCAGTGGTACCACAAGGAACAATCCCTGCAGTTTTATTTTTAATCTGAAACTCAATTAAATCCTTAAAAGTTTTCTCATCAATCTTTCCCTCTTTAAACGGAGTAACAATCGCCACAATTGAACCTTTAAACATAATACACCCCCCGATAAACTATTTTTGCTTTCCCTTCTAACCAGACATTTTTGAATTTTTTATCCTCTCTTTCAAAATAAACTTTTAATATCTCACCACCTCTTGTATAAACATTTACCTTATAGATATTTTCTTTCATATTTGATATTTCATATTTGATATTGGATATTATTGCAGAAGCAACCGCACCTGTCCCACAAGCAAAAGTCTCATCCTCTACTCCCCTTTCATATGTCCTTATCTTTATAGATTCATCGTCCTTTATCTCTACAAAATTCACATTTGTTCCTTGGGGGCTAAATCTTCTATGATAACGGATTAATCTTGCCAAACTTACTACATCTATTTTATCCAAACCTTCTACAAATACAACCGTATGGGGAACCCCCGTATTAATAAAATTAACCCTTAAAATTCTTCGATTAATCGTAATAGCTAAATTTAGCTTTATCTCTTTTGGTTCGGTAAGTTTTATTTTTACATCATTATTTCTTACCTCTGATTCAATAAGGCCTGCCTTGGTTTCAATCTTGAGTATTGAGTATTGAGTATTGAGTATTGAGTTTAAATATAGGGCAACGCATCTTGCACCATTCCCACACATTTCTGCCTCTGAGCCATCGGGATTAAAGATACGCATCTTAATGTCCGCAACTTTAGACTTTTCTAAAATAAGCAATCCATCTGCGCCAACACCAAATTTTCTATCGCAAAGTTTTTTAGCGTATAGTGGATAGTGGATAGTGGATATTTTATCTTTCTCAACTACCACAAAATCATTACCTGAAGCAACTACCTTTGTAAAATCTATTTTTTTTATTCTCATATTCTTAAGAATGTTGGAATATTCTCTTTAGCTATAAGATCCGAATAATCTTCCCTTTCTCTGATTAAATAAACCTTTTTATCCTTTACCATAACCTCTGCGGGACGACAACGAGAATTATAATTGGAAGCCATACTGAATCCATAGGCACCGCAACCCATTATGGCTAAAAAATCACCCTCTTTTACCTTGGGTATAATTCTATCTTTAGCAAAAAAATCTGCACTTTCGCAAATGGGACCCACGATATCTACCTTTTCTGTATTGAGTATTGAGTATTGAGTATTGAGTAAAGGAAGTATCTGATGGTAGGCACCGTATAAAGCAGGACGGATTAAATCGTTCATTCCACTATCCACAATTACAAATTTTTTCCGAGGAGTTTTTTTAATATATAAAACCTTGGTCACCAAAATTCCTGCATTTCCCACAATAAACCTACCCGGCTCTAAGATTATTTTTAAGTCTATCTTTCTTAATAGAGGTAAAACTTTTTTGGCAAATTCTTGAGCGGTCTGGGGATTCTCTTTATGATAAACAATCCCTAAACCTCCACCGATATTAAAATATTCTAAAAATATACCCTCTTTTTTAAGTCTCTGGATAAAATTAACCATTTTCCCAATTGCTGAAAGGTAAGGGGCACTTTCGGTTATCTGTGAACCGATATGGATATGCAATCCACATATATTTAGATAAGAAAATTTATTACGTTTTTTAAAAATCCTATAAGCAGAATCAAAATCAATACCAAATTTATTAGTCAACTTTCCGGTAGTGATAAATTTATGCGTCTTAGGCTCTACATCCGGATTTATCCGTATGGCTACCTGAGTAATTTTATTTAGTCTTTGGGCGATCCGATTAATATTTTCTAATTCTTCTTCTGACTCCACATTAAAAAAAAGTATCCCATATTTTATTGCCTCTTCTATTTCTTTCTCAGTTTTACCTACAGAAGCATAAACAACTCTATTTGCAGGGCAATTTACTTTTTTTGCCCGAAATAACTCTCCACCGGAGACAATATCCAAACCTGCTCCTTGATTGACGAGGGCTTTTAAAATGGCCAAATTGGAATTTGCTTTTACGGAATAACAGATAAGGGGATTGATTTCCGAGAAAGCATTTTTTAATTTAAGATAGTGATCTATTATAGTCTTATAACTATAAACGTAAAGGGGTGTGCCAAAAATTTTAACCAAATCTAAAACTTTTAAATTTTCGCAATAAAGACAATTTCTTTTATATTTAAATTCGTGCATTTAAATTTTTAAATCTCTTTTGGTATTTAAAATCATTTAATAAAACAAATTGTTCATTTTTAATTGCAGGTACAACTTCCATTTGGTAATACTGAACTACTACAGTATCCTAAGGTATTATCTGATTTCCAGCAAACTGCTCGGTTGGCATTTCCTCCTTGATTAATTTTTATTTTACCATCCACTTCCAATTTTTCTTGAGGTTCGGTTATCCCAATACCAATCTTACCTTCCACAATGAGATTATTATCTGCTACTGTAACTGCTGAATCAGAGTAATTAGTGCCTATCTTCATTTTACGAGCAGTTAACTCTATATAACTTCCATAAGGTGAAGGATAATAGGTAGTGATAATTAAACTTTCTTCCTGTTGGGCTAAAACTACCACATAAAGCGAACAGAAAATCAAAAATAAAATTAAACTGCGTTTATGCATTTTGCTACCTCCTCATTAAAATTGTTATATTGTTAAATCCTTTTAAATTTTCCTTAACTACTCACTACTACCTACTATTTAGTCGAACTTCTTCTTTTTATTACAAAATAAGGATTAAAGATTTTTTCAATTACTTTTTTATTTAAATACGGGCAGTATTTCTTAAGTTCTCTGTCCCCTAAATCTTTAATCTGGATATTTTTTTCTTCGGTAAATCTTATCATTCTACCTACGATCTGGTGAGATTCTGAGAAGGGTATACCTTTTTCCGTTAAATATTCCGCTAACTCTAAAGCATAGAGATTCTGGTCTTCTTTTATAACTTTAAAGATAGTTTTTTTATTTAATTTTATACCTCTTATAAATTTGGCTAAAATTTTTAGTTCCTCTTTAATTATTTCTACTGAAGAAAATAAGGGCTCCTTATCCAACTGCATATCCCGGTTGTAAGTTAAAGGTAAACCCTTCATCAAAGTAAGTAAAGAAACTAAATTTCCATATATTCTAGAAGTATAACCCCGCACTAATTCCAAAAAATCCGGATTTTTTTTATGCGGAAGTAGACTTGAACCACAAGAAAAATCTTCCGGCAAAATTAAAAAATTAAATTCTTTAGTGGAATACAAAATAAAATCCTCACTTAAACGGGAAAGATGCATCTGCAAAATAGAAAGGATATTTAAAAAGTCAATTAAAAAATCCCTATCACTTACATCGGCAAGTGGATTTTTGCTTAAATTAATCTTTTGCTCATCAAAACCAAGAGATTTTATAAAGTCTCTGATTGCCTCATCATATGCGGATTTTTTTACAAAACTGCCCGCTAAAGCACCGCATCCGATAGGAATCTCTAAATTTTCTAAAAATTTATCCAAGCGTTTGAAATCTTTGCCTAGCATCCCATAATAAGCATAAAGATAATCCTTAAATTTAATTATCTGGGCGCGCTGGGTATGGGTGTAACCAATAAAGAACTCCCCTCCTTCTTTTTTAATTATTGCTAAAAACGCCTCTAATACATCGTTAATTAAACCTAATATTACTGTTGCCTCTTCAAAGCAATAAAATCTCTCATCAAAAACGATCTGGTCATTTCGCGAGCGAAAACTGTGCAATTTAAGCGAAAGTTCTCCTAATTTTTCTTTTATCCTATTCTGTATCTCAGTATGGATATCTTCGTTTTGCGGATTATATTTAAACTGGCCTGATTTTACCTCTTCTAATATTTTTTTAAGTTCAGCATTAAGTTTTTTTACCTCCTCAGGCTTTAATATTCCTATTTTTGACAAAGCCAAAATATGAATCATCGAATGGTATAGATCATACTTCGCCAATTTGTAATCGTATTGGATAGAGGATTGAAACTTATCAAAATTAGGATCAATTTCTTTTTTAAACCTTGCTCCCCACAATTTATCCGTCATCTTTTTCTCCTTGCTACTTAATACTTTTTATAAGGAAGACCCCATATCTTTATAAAACCCTCAGCCAATTTTTGATTAAATTTATCTTCTCTCCCATAAGTTGCCAATTCTTTTTTATATAAAGAATAAGGGGAATTTCTTGTCACCGCAATACAATTGCCTTTAAATAACTTTAATCTTACTGTACCGGTAACATATCTCTGGGTAGAGCTAACAAAACTATCTAATGCCTCTTTTAAAGGACTGTACCATAAACCATAATAAACTAATTCTGAATATTTAAGTGAGATAATTTCTTTAAAATGGATTAACTCCCTATCTAAAACCAAACTTTCCAGTTCTTTATGCGCGGTATAAAGAATAGTAGCAGCAGGTGCTTCGTAAATCTCGCGGGATTTAATTCCGATTAGTCTATTCTCAATTAAATCAATTCTTCCCACACCATAAGCACCGCCTATTTCATTGAGATAATTAACCAAATCTTTTAATTTATAATTCTTTTTATCTATCTTTTTAGGAATACCTTTCTCAAAATAGACTTCTATATATTTAGGATAAGTTGCTTGAAGAGTAGGACTACGCGTAATCAGATAAGCATCCTCAGGCGGCTCGCTTTCTAAATCCTCTAAAACTCCCCCCTCAATACTTACTCCCCAAATATTTCGGTCAATACTGTAAGGTTTCTGTTTGGTTACTTCTATAGGGATATTATTCTTTTTTGCATACTCTATTTCTTCTTCGCGGGATTTAAATTCCCATTCCCTTACCGGAGCAATAATTTCTAATTGCGCATCTAAAATACTTATACTTATCTCAAACCTTACCTGATCATTTCCTTTCCCAGTGCAACCGTGCGCTACTGCTTTTGCCTTCTCCTTATGAGCAACCTCCACCAGATGTTTGGCAATTAAAGGCCTTGATAAAGCAGTACTTAAAAAGTATTTACCTTCATAGATAGCCCCTGCTTTAAGCGTAGGTATAACAAAATCCTCCAAAAATTCATCCTTTAAGTCTTTAATATAAACCTTATCAGCCCCCGCTAATTTTGCCCTTTCTTCTAAAAGAGAAAAATCATCCCCTTGTCCTAAGTCGGCGACAAAACAGATTACTTTATAGCCTTTCTCCTTAAGCCATCTTACACAACAGGAAGTATCTAAACCACCGGAATAAGCTAAAACTACTTTTTTCATAATATCATTTTAATAATTTTATTAATATCGCCTTCTGTACATGGAGTCTATTCTCTGCCTGGTCAAAAACAATAGAATTTTTGCTATCAATAACCTCATCAGTAATCTCCTCTCCCCTATGTGCAGGTAAGCAATGCATAATCAAGCAGGTTTTCTTTGCCAAAGAAACTAAATCACGATTTACCTGGAATCTCTTAAATATTTTTCTCCTTATATCTGTCTCTTTTTCTTTTCCCATACTTATCCAAACATCCGTATAGATTATATCCGCATCTTTTACTGCTAAAAAAGGATTATCTGATAAATTTACTTGAGTATTATTTAATTTAGAAAGACTCAATGCCTCTTTTAATACTTCTTTTTTGGGCTGATAATCTTTGGGGCTAGCTATAGATATGTTTATCCCTACTTTTGGACAGGCAAAAAGTAAAGAATGGCAAACATTATTATTTCCATCACCTATATAAGCCAACTTTATTCCTTTAAGTTTTTTAAATTTTTCTCGGATAGTATAAATATCGGAAAGAACCTGACAGGGATGAGAAAAATCAGAAAGCCCGTTGATTACCGGAACGGTAGCGTATTTAGCCATCTCTAATACATCCTTATGTTCAAAAGTCCTAAGCACTATCGCGTCAACATAACGGGAAAGCGTTTTGGCTACATCTTTTACTGACTCCCTTATACCTAAATTTATCTCCTCCGGCCCCAGATATATTGAATAACCACCCAACTGATACATCCCCACTTCAAAAGAAACCCGCGTTCTATTCGAAGGTTTCTGAAATATTAAAGCCAACGTCTTACCTTCTAATACTTTACTGAATTTAAATTTATCCTGCCTAAGTTTATCCGTAAGGATAAAAATCTCTTCAATTTCTTTGGGGGTTAAATCTTTTAGGGAGATTAAATCTTTTTTCATCTTAACTGCCCCATCACTTTATCTAATATCCCTATTGCCCGATCAATCTCTTTTTTATTAATAATTAAAGCAGGCATAAGCCGTAAGACTTTTTCATGCGTGCAATTAATCAAAAGCCCTTTCTCTAAACATTTCTCTACAACTATATTTCCTTCTCTATTTAACTCTATCCCCACCATCAGCCCCATTCCTCTTATCTCTTTAATAATTTCGGGGAATCTTTCTTTTAAATTATTTAATTTTGAAATTAAATACTCTCCCATCCTTTGCGTATGCGAGAGAAGTTTTTCTTTTTGAATCGTTTTTAATACCGCCAAAGCTGATTTACAAACTACCGGTCCTCCTCCAAATGTAGAGGCATGCTCACCTGGTTTTAAAACCGAAGCGTATTTCTCATTTACGATCATACAACCAATAGGTAATCCCCCACCCAGGGCTTTGGCTAAAGTCATTATATCCGGAGTTATCCCATAATGTTGATAACAGAAAAGTCTTCCGGTTCTCCCGATTCCTGTCTGAACCTCATCGATGATTAAAAGTAAGTTATTTTCATCGCATAACTTTCTTAAACCTAAAACAAAATCTTTATCCGCTACATTTATCCCACCCTCTCCCTGAATAAGTTCTAAAATTATAGCAACAGTTTTTTCATTGATTGCTTTTTTTGTCTCCTCTAAATCATTAAATTTAACTATCCTAAAACCTTCGGGGAGTGGCTCAAAGCCTCGATGGTATTTTTCCTGTCCGGTTAAAGCCAAAGCACCAAGGGTCCTTCCGTGAAAAGAATTCTCAAAACTTATAATCTCATATCTTTTGCCCTCTCCAAATTTTCTGGCCAATTTTATGGCTGCTTCGTTTGCCTCTGCTCCGGAATTACAAAAAAAGACTTTACCTTTAAAAGAATAATAGATTAACTCTTTGGCTAACTTTGCCTGAGCCAAATTATAATAATTGTTAGGGATGAAAATTAATTTAGAAATCTGATCCCTTATTGCAGAAATAACCTTAGGATGACAGTGCCCTAAATTGTTTACTCCCCAGCCGGGGAAAAAATCAAGATACTTTTTACCATCAATATCCCAAAGGTAATTTCCCTTTCCTTTTACAAAAATTAACTTAAATTTCTTATAGGTTGACAAAATATAATCCTGGTAATAATCAAAAACCTCTTGTTTTTTCATTTTTATTTTACAATCTCCGTTCCCACCCCTTTATCCGTAAATATCTCTAAAAGCAAACTGTGAGGCATCCTGGCATCAATGATGTGTGTCTTTTTTACTCCCTGTTCTAAAGCAAAAATACAGGCTCCCACTTTGGGAATCATACCCTCCTGAATTACTCTATCCAACATAAGTTTATTCGCCTCTTGAATAGAAAGAGTAGAAATTAAAGAATTGGCTTCGTCTGGGTTGCGCATAATTCCAGAAACATTAGTAAGCAAAATGAGCTTTTCTGCCTTTAAAGCAGAGGCGATATGGCTGGCTGCCTCATCCGCATTTACATTATAAGCTTTATTATCCTGGCCTTTTCCCATCGGAAGAATTACCGTTATATATCCTTTATTTAAATTATTTAATATCGGCTCTGTATTTATCCGGATAATCTCTCCCACAAAACCCAAATCTATCTTTGCTTTTTTCTTCTTTACAAAGATAATCTCGTCATTTTTGCCATCTAAAGAAATTGCCTTTGCGCCGAATTGATTTAACTCCTCTACAATAAGAGAATTTAACCTCTTCAGTTCATCTTCCACCACAACTAAAGTCTCTTCATCCGTAACGCGCATCCCATCTATAAATTCAGTTCTTTTACCGTCCTTGCGCATCCTTTCACTGATACTGGGACCGCCTCCGTGCACTAAAACGATCTTTATCCCTACAAAATTTAAAAAAACCATATCCTGTAAAACTAACTTGCGGATCTTCTCTTCTCCGAGAATACTCCCTCCGTATTTTATCACCAGTATTTTCTTATTAAATTTTCTAATATAGGGGAGTGCTTCAATTAAAACATCTGCTTTTTTAATTATCTCTTCCATATTTATCAGTTATATTCTGCATTTATCTTGATATATTCAGGAGTTAAATCTGAGGTATAAATTATTGATTTTGCCTTTCCGCGACTTAACCAGACCTCTACCTCAATGTCTTTTTTATGCAAAGGGCTGACTCTGATTTTAAATTTATCCTCATTTATATCCAATCCTGTTGCACCCACTGCTGCGACGATTCTTCCAAAATTAGGATTTTCACCATACATAGCGGTTTTAAAAAGATTAGAATTAGCAATACTTAAAGCCACTCTTTTTGCTTCTCTGTTATCTTTGGCTTGGTTTACTTTTATGGTAATAAATTTAGTTGCTCCCTCCGCATCTTTAACAATCATTTTGGCTAATTCCAAACATATTTTTTTCAAGCCATCTCTAAAAATTCTAAATGCAGAGGTTCCTTTCTGAATCAATGGATTATTTGCTTTACCATTTGCCAAAATAATTACCGTATCATTTGTACTCATACATCCATCAACGGTAATACAATTAAAAGATAACTCTACCGCCTCCTTTAATGCTTTATTTAAAGCATCCTTTGAGATATT
>Ga0207433_10002818_pt1 | contig 34570 bp, 35 predicted proteins | sample YelNatPaOPGAMG01_FD_187559 | JGI IMG/M metagenome (GOLD analysis project Ga0207433, IMG submission 187559) | Hot spring thermophilic microbial communities from Obsidian Pool, Yellowstone National Park, USA - OP-RAMG-01 (SPAdes) (version 3) | ecosystem: Environmental > Aquatic > Thermal springs... | reverse complement strand
ATATTGTTTGTTTTCGCAATCTGGAACAAGCCACCAACGAAGCCATTGCCCTCTTTGGCGATAAGGAAGCCAGCGGAATTGTTTTGTTAAAAACCTATTCCGATTATTACAACGGCTACAAAGACGGGGATAAAGAAGTGCGAGGATATAAAGACTTGGTGAAAGAACTGCTGGATAAATATCCTATAGGTGTACCTATTATAAGCGAACAAGCTAAAAAAGATTTCATAAAGCTTTACGGCGCCATTTTGCGCTTGCAAAATATACTTTCTGCTTTTGATGAATTTAAAGGTAACGAAATACTAACCGAACGCGATACGCAAGATTATCATAGCCTCTACATCGATTTGTACAATGAGTTTCGCAAAACTGGAGATGAGGAAAAAGAAGTTATCAACGACGATTTGGTCTTTGAAATGGAACTCATTAAGCAGGTTGAAATCAATATTGATTATATTTTGGAGTTGGTTAAAAAGTATCACAAAGACCACATCAAAAACAAAGAAATACTGGTTGATATCAATAAAGCCATTGATGCAACTATTGGGCTACGCAATAAAAAAGACCTCATTTTACAATTTATTGACTCGCTCGATGCTCATTCGGTGGTAGATGAAGCATGGCAAACATACATCGAAACCAAAAGAAGAGAAGAGCTGGATGAAATAATCAAGCAGGAAAATCTTAACCCCGAAGAAACCTATAAATTTATGCAAAATGCATTTCTTAATGGATATATTACAACCACAGGCACCGATTTCGCAAAGGTTTTACCCCCTATCTCACGTTTTTCGCCCACGGGCGAACGATCGAAAAAACGCGAAAGGGTATTAAATAAGTTGACTCTGTTCTTTGAACGCTTTTTCACTATTTCGAGTGGTAAAATTTGAGAAAGACTGGGAGAAGTTGATATGTACCATTTCAGAAGCGTTGAGGATAACTAAACTAGGAGGCTATGTTGGCTGGATAGAACTTAGTCTTAAAAAAGACCCAACTCAAGAATTCTTGGATCTAGCAGTAGCTAAGGCGTGTGCATACTGTATTCAGAACGCTTTAACTTTTTTGATGGTTGGAAAGAATTATTCCTTGTGATGTCTAAGTGGCTATTTAATGAGAGAATAAGAAAGAGGATGAAGGCGATCTTTAATTTCTTTTCCAACAACTCAGAATATATAGGATATGGTATTTATGCAGGAAGAAAATAAATCAAGAAGCAAAGCATGCGGACTTCGCCTAACAGTGGCTATACACCATTAAAACGGCGCATAACTTCCTTCGGTTATAAAGCCTTATTAAACCCATAAGGAGATAGACCGATGGCATATTTAGTATTAGCATACCCAAAGATTAGAGACGAAGATTTTAAACACTTTTATTTTTTTCACCCTTATCTTATTATGTTTATCTTGCACCAAAAAAGCAGGGGATTTAATATGAATAATCCAGTAGATGGAGGTGAAAAGTGAAGGTATTTAATTTGCTTGAGAAAAAATTTAGGGTTTAGTATAATAATGGAAAGGGTAGATAATGAGAAATTTTGTATATAAGTAGTTGTGCACTACAATATCAATGAGGAATAAATTATGGTATTATTTTATAACGGTAAGCGATTCGTAGAATACGAATTTGAGAAAGAGGCTGATTTCGAAAAGGAAATCTCGGAAAATTCTAAACTCTTTTTTGGTCAAGATTCCATTTTCATTGATGCAAAGAAGAAGATTGAAACAAAATCCCTTGGTAATTCTATTCCAGATGGTTTTCTTTTTGATTTATCTGATAAAGACAATCCGGAATTTTATCTTGTTGAGGTAGAATTAGCTAAGCATGATTTCTTTAACCATATTTTTCCTCAAATAACAAAATTCTTTGGTTTTTTCAAAAATACCACAAATCAAGCCGACCTTGTAGAGAAAATATTTGCTGTTATCACAAATGATGCAGAACTGAAAAAAGATTTCAAGCGGCATATTGGGGATCGCGAAATTTACAAATTCTTAAAGGACACAATCGAAAATAGCCAAAATATATTACTTGTCCTTGATGGTGATAAATCAGAATTACCAGAAATTACTGAGACTTACTCCGATACTTGGGGTAAAATGGTCAAGCAACTTATCATAAAGAAATACACTAATTTGGGCGATACAATCTTTACCATGAATCCCGATTTTGAGAGTATAGAATATTTTGAGGTTGAAGTTGAATCGAAGAAAGAATCAGAAAAGAAAGAATATTCAGAAGAGTATCACTTGGACGGCACATCTGAAGTTGTCAAAAAAGTGTATGTACAATTAAAAAAAGAACTATTAGCATACGATTCAAGTCTCTTTTTCAACCCGCAAAAGTACTACATATCAATAATAAAAGATCGAAACTTAGCTTTTTTTAAAATTCGAAAAAAGAAAATTATTCTCATTGTTATGCTTCCTGAGGATGATATTAAAAACATGATTTCACATCATACAATCAAGCATTTATCAAATCCTGTACAACGTTTCTATAATGGTCCTTGTTGTGCAATAATTATCGAAGATGATTCTCATTTATCTGAGATTTCAAATGTTCTAAAAAAAATAATAGTAAAAAATTCAACTTGATGCTGCGGCGTATAACAGCAGTAGCAACGTCGCACACATTATTTGATAAGGCAATAATGAAACTTAACTTTACATATAGTAGTGTTCACATTCAACGCTTTTGTTCATAAGTAATTTGTTTTTTGATAGTTCGTAAAAGCACTTGCTAAGGCAGAAGTTACTTAAAAGTAAATTTAGATATAAGATATATTCAAGCTTTCTTCTGTTGAGTTAAAAAAATTTTATAATTTTCTTGACATTTTTTATCTGTGGTGTTATAACAGAAAGCCTATATAATGTGAAAGTTCGTATATAATAGTTAGGCAAAATTCAAACAATAGAAGGAAATTTAAAAAATGCCCGATAAGGATGTAAAGACAATTCTGGATTTGATATATTACCAATATGCAAAAATCATCGCCAGAAGAACTTTTGGCGTATCCGATGGCAAAGAAGCAAAAAGAAAGTACTACGGGTTTATAAAAGATACATTCCGAGAATTAAAAAGTGGTATTAAATCTTGGTCAGAGATCACTCGTGAAGACTGGCAATTTGTCGAATCCGAAAAGAAATGTATATATTGTGGAACCGAAAGTAATCTCCATAAAGAACATATCATTCCAAGATCCTTGCGAATTAAACCAGAATGTGAAACATGTGAAAAAATCCAAGGTATTCATAACCAAGTATGGGCATGTAAACAATGTAATTCTTCAAAAGGGACAAAAGGGCTCTATGAATTTTACAAGCAAAAGTATCCCAATGAAAGAAAATTCTATGACCTCATTCCACCATTATTGGAGAAGAAATATTTAAAGACAATTTATAATTGTCATAAATGTGCTGGGACACTGAATAAGTGAGATATAGATGGCGATGGAGAAATATCTGTACTGGATATTGACTTCATACTTCATAGAACTTCGCCTAACACCGGATAAAAGGCTTCGCTCTGCTCCCCCAAATGCCTTCGGCAACTTCGTTTATCCGCAGGGCGTTAGACCACATTGCCTACTGGGGAGATTAATATGAATAATATTCTCATCAGAAAAGCGAAGGAATCCGACATCCCGGCGATTGAAAAATTGATGACAGAACTCATCGAGACTATGGATGATACTGAAGGTATTAGCATCCAACTGGTTCCTGAAAACTGTCGAAATCTTTTGAGCAATGCTAACTCTCATTTTTTGGTTGCAGAGATAGAGGGGATTATAGTCGGATTTATAAACTTTACGACTCGAAAGACAGTTTTGCATCGTGGCCCTTCAGGGTTGATTGATGAACTTGTCGTTACCAAAAGCCATCGTAACAAAGGCATTGGTAAGCAGTTACTATCAGCTGTTATTAAGAAGTGCAAACAGCTTGGATGCTGCGAACTTGAAGTCAGTACTGAAATTGCGAATACTAAAGCAAGAGAGTTTTACAAGAGATGCGGATTTGAGGAAAGAGGTATCCTTCTTGAAATGGATTTATAGCATAATGAAGAAGGGCGGGCAACTTCGCCTAACAGCGGATAAAAGGCTTCGCTCTGCTCCCCCAAATGCCTTCGGCAACTTCTTTTATCCGCAATCCGATGTTCAAAATTGCTCCGCAATTTTGAACATCGGGCGTCGGGATATTACCCTCGATGTGCTTGTTGCGGAGCAACTTCGCACATCTTCGGGTTGGCTAAATGTCCTCCCAAGAGCAAACTCTCGTCGGGCACTTCGCCAACCCGACGCCCGTTAGACAGCATTACCATTAGTAGGGATAACGAATATGAATGAATATTCTATTGAAATAGTTGATAATCACATTATATGCCTAATGGATGAAAAGCGAGTCTTACTTGATACAGGCTCACCCAACAGTATTAGCGACGGCAGTTCTTTGTCGTTACTTGGAAACAATCATAGTTTTTCACGTAGCTTTATGGGCTTTTCAATTGACGAGATCAGTAGGCTAGTGGGTACCGAAATCAACATACTTTTAGGTGGTGATGTTCTAAAAAACATAAATTTCTTTGTAGATTGGGATAGAAAAACAATTCTATTTTCCTCGACAGCAATTGAACACAAAGGTGCTCGTGTCCCATTGGATTTCTTTATGAACATACCAATCGTACTATTATACGTCGATGGAACAAACTTAAGAGCATTCTTAGATACTGGGGCGAAGCTATCATATTTGAACCCTGATCTAACATCTAAGCATAATCTCGTGGGCAGAACTTCAGATTTTTATCCTGGTGTCGGTCAGTTTGATACAGATATTTATGAAGTACCTGTAATGTTAGCTAATCATACATTCACTGTCATAGCTGGTCATCTTCCAACTCTTCTGCAAAAGAATTTGATGATGGCAAATACTCGAGGAATTCTTGGCAACGATATTTTTAAGTATTTCAATGTGTGTTTCAATTTTCAAGTTAAAGAATTAATCTTGGTAAAAAGAAATGGTAACGCCGCCTAACAAACAGCTTTACGACACTCGCTTTATTGAAAGTTTTTTATTGTGCTCGTTCAATGCCGTGCCGCTTGAAGAAAATTGAATTCATTATGGAAAGCGGGACGGCACTGCGTAAGGCCGCAGACGTTAGGCTTTATAACGGTAGGATAAAAATTTTATTAAGAAACTATGGAGGTTATTATGATACCAGATTTCCAATCAATTATGCTATTATTACTTAAAGAGTTAAACAATGATTCAATAAAGACTGCTTCAGATCTAAGAAAAGATATGATAAGCTATTTCAACATTACCGAATCGGAGCAACAAGAGAAGCTTCCATCAGGAAAACAATATGTTTTTTATAACCGTATCGCCTGGGCAATTGCATATCTTAAAATGGCAGGATTAATATCATCACCTCGAAGGGGTGAATATCAGATTACAATTGAAGGGAAAAGAGTTCTTGATAATCCACCAGAAAAAATAACTATTTCTTTCCTGAAACAATTTCCGATATTTTTGCAAAACAGGAATTATGATGAAAAAGATATAACCGAGACAAATAAAATTTTGGAAAAAACACCAGATGAACTAATTGACATAGGGTTTAAACAGTTACAAAACGAACTTTCAACTGAGTTAATCAATCAAGTTAAGAATTGCACACCAGATTTTTTTGAAAAATTGGTTGTTGATTTACTAATTCGCATGGGTTACGGTGGTTCCGACATTGGTAATGGTGAAGTGACACAAAGAACTAACGATGAAGGAATTGATGGAATAATAAAAGAAGATAAATTGGGGTTGGATAAAATTTATCTGCAAGCAAAAAAATGGGATAACGTTGTTGGAGGACCAGAAATACAGAAATTTGTTGGTGCTTTACAAGGAAAAAAAGCAAAAAAGGGGATCTTCATAACAACTTCGACTTTTTCAAGGGATGCATACGATTATGTTAATAATATTGACTGTACAATAATTTTAATCGATGGAAAAAGATTAACTGAATTGATGATAGAAAATGAAGTTGGGGTTTCAACGAAAAGAGTTTTAAAAATATGCAAAGTCGATACGGATTATTTTATTGAAGAATAGATTAAGACTTACGCTACCGCCACGAAGCCTAATAGCGGCTTTAAACCATTAAAACGGCAAATTGCTTTTGTTCGTTATGCAAAATTTAAGCTCTGTATTAAAACTTTATTCTTCAATTAAGCCTTTTTAATTTGCTTGAGAAAAAATTTTATGTGTAGTATAATGATGGAAAGCGTAGATAATGAGAAATTTGGATAGTAGATGTAAGAAATTTATTTTTACTGCCAAAAGATTTTAAAAAGAATAAACTTAAATATAATGCTTAAACAATAGATGGAGATAATTAATATGTATAGATTAGTAGTGTCACAAGTTGTTTTATCTTCGTATATAACAATAAAGGTTCATGATAAAGATGTAGAAAAGAAAGAAGACATACTCATAGATTTGTTTTCTTCATTTCCAAAAGAAGATATTTACTTTGATCTACTTCCAGATGGCGTGGTTATATATTTACGAGAATTGGATTTTTTCAATTTTAAAAATAAAATTAACAAAATAATAGTGAATAATAAGAATCCTAATATTGTTAATTTATTAAATTCAATATTACACAACATTGAAAATATAAAAAGTTATGGATTAAAAGGCAAAAAAAGGGTGTATGTTGGTTATGATAATGAAAGAAAAGTAAGAAATAGAGAAGAAAAAGAAAGAATAAGAGGTAAATATTTCTATGCAAGAGGCAACCATTTTTCAAAACATATTAATAAAATTCCAGAAGGATTTATTAATAAAATAATTGTGGGTGATAGTGAACAAATTTTAAAAAAATTCCCTGATAATTGCATTGATTTAATTTTCACTTCGCCACCTTATAATTTTGGTTTGGATTATGAGAATCATAAAGATGGAATCAACTGGAATGAGTATTTTAATAAACTTTTTCGAATATTCAAAGAGTGTGTAAGAATCCTTAAATATGGCGGTCGAATTGTTGTTGATGTTCAACCTTTATTTTCAGATTATGTTCCAATTCATCACATAATTTCTAATTTTTTTATGGAGAATAAACTTATATGGAAAGGTGAAATTTTGTGGGATAAACATAATTATAGTTGTAAATATACTGCTTGGGGAAGTTGGAAAAGCCCGAGTAATCCTTACTTGAAATACACTTGGGAATTTCTTGAGATTTTTTGCAAAGGAGACTTGAAGCATTATGGAGATTTGAAAATGGCTGATATTACCGCTGATGAGTTTAAAAAATGGGTATACGCAAAATGGGATATTCAGCCTGAATATAATATGAAAAAATATGGACACCCTGCAATGTTTCCGGAAGAACTTGCTGAACGGGTATTAAAACTATTTAGCTTTAAAGGTGATATAATTTTAGATCCTTTTAATGGAGTAGGTACCACCACAGCAGTTGCAAAAAGACTATCACGAAATTATATTGGAATTGATATCTCTGAAGAATATTGTAAAAAAGCGGAAGAACGATTAAAAAATACACAAATTGATTTAAGGTTATTCTAAATATGAAGAGAAAATTATCGGAAGATATAAAATCCCTTATTAATGCTTACGAATTTTTAGTAAAAGGAATTGATACAAAAGCCAAAGAAGCTGAAGATAGAGCTTATGGTGGAATAATCAGAGCAGGCAAGGGAATGCTAGTTGAAAGTTTGGCTAAGAGTTTAATCGAAATAGCCTGGAAAGAATTGGGAAAAGACCCTTCAAGGTTATCCCTCGAGAAAAAAGTCGTAAAAATTCCTATTAAAAAAGAATACATTCAAAGAATAAAAAATCCTGAAGTTAAGAGATTTATAAAGAAACACATAAATGATTTTTATTATCCTTTAAAGACTGATGTTCATGTCCATGTTGATGGAGAATTTAAAATCGCTATAGAGTGTAAGGCATATACAGAAAATGCTATGTTAAAAAGAATCTTAGTTGATTTTACGCTTTTAAAACAAGTTTATCCCGACCTCGCTTTTGTATTATTTCAGTTAGAAAGTCAACTCGGTGGCGATTATTCATCTCCTAACTATATTAAATATGGTAGCCCATCTACGCATACCTTACTTTCATATTTTGATATTGATTTAAATATAATAACCTTGCTTGAAGGTGAAAGACAAGTTGATAAACCAATTCATAGACCAGAATACTATAAGGCATTGCGAGAAGATAGTTTACTAAATGCATTAAAGGTACTAATGGATTTGTTAAGGTAACTATGTTTAACTACAGAAAATGATTAATGCCTTTAAGGAGATAGAAAAATGGCATATTTAGTATTAGCGTACCCAGAGGTTAGAGATGAGGATTTTAAACAGATTCAGGATTATCGTAAGAATAATGACGAACTTTATTTCAAAGTAGTTAATCCTCATTTTACTATTGTCTTTCCAGTATTTGATGTTTTAAAGGATGATTTTGTAAATGAAATAAAAAAATCAAACTCCCTATAACACGGGTTTTGCACCAGGGGAGAAAGTTTTAGATTGCACAATGCATGAAAATGTGATATTTTATGTCCTTAAAGGAGAGGCAAGCATTCAGGCAAACGATGAAAAGGCTATTATAAAAGAAGGAGAATGTTTAATTTCAGAACCATCTTATTTTTCTATGTTTTCTGAAAAAGGGGTAAGGATACCTGAAATAAAAATAAAAAGTTTAAACAAATAATCAAAAGGAGAAAAATCTATGAGATACTTTTTAAACACTACTATCCTTCTAATCCTTGTGTTATCAGGTCTATCCTGCACAAAAAAAGGCAAAGAAGTTGCTTCCGATACAACTAATAGTTCGGCATCATCACAGAGCTCTTCTGACCTTGTAACCTTCATCGAATTGGGCTCTGTCAGGTGCATCCCATGCAGAATGATGCAGCCAATTATGGCAGAGATAGAGAAAGAATATGCAGGCAAGGTTAAAGTTGTATTTTATGATGTCTGGACAGAAGCCGGTCAGCCTTACGCAGAATTTTACAGAATAAGGGTTATCCCCACACAGATTTTTCTTGATAAAGATGGTAGGGAGTATTTCCGACACGAGGGATACTTTCCGAAAGAAGAGCTTGTAAAGGTTTTAGAATTAAAGCTAAAGGAAAATAAATGATGAATATACTTATAAATCTCTTTGATAGCTTTACAAAATTGTTTCAGTCAAACCCTTTTGTTTCAATTCTTGCTGCCCTGCTGTGGGGAATGCTGAGTGTCATCTTAAGCCCCTGTCATCTTTCAAGCATTCCACTTGTGATTGGTTATATCAATGGAAGTGGAAAATTAAAGACATCGAGGGCATTTTACCTTTCTCTAATCTTCTCACTCGGGGTGCTTATAACAATTGGAATTATTGGCACTATAACAGGACTACTTGGTAGAATGTTTGGCGACATTGGAAAGATCGGCAGGATAATTGTAGCGATAGTTTTTGTGCTTGTTGGTATATGGCTTATGGATATAATTCCAATTCCACAATTCAAGGCCATAAGTCCAGATATGAAGGGAAAGGGGACAATAGGAGCTTTTGTTTTAGGACTGATATTCGGGCTTGCTTTAGGCCCCTGCACATTTGGTTTTATGATGCCGCCACTTCTTGTTGTGTTTCAAACGGCACAGAGGAGTTTTATGTATGCCACTTTTTTACTTTCTGCTTTTGCCATTGGACACATTGCTATAATCGTAATTGCCGGGACTTTTGTAAACTGGGTGCAGAGTTACTTAAACTGGACAGGAAGGTCCAGGGGAGTTAAAATACTCAGGATAGTTTGTGGAATTCTTGTTGTTTTGAGTGGAGTGTATTTGCTTTTAGAGAACTTTAAGTAGCCTGGGGTTAGTTTTATGAATGCCATTTTTAAACGCAAAAGCATACGTTCTTACAAGTCAAAGCTCCTTCCCCAGAAGTTCATTAAAAAAATTCTTATGGCCGGTATGGCAGCACCAAGCTCCTGGGGATCAAAGCCATGGGCATTTGTAGTTATTAGAGAAAGAAAGGTGCTGGATGAAATAGCTGAAAGGCATGGTTATGCAAATATGTGTAGAGAGGCTCCCTGTGCTATACTTGTTTGTGGTATTCCGGAAGGAATGAAAGAACCAGAATTTTTACCACAGGACTGTGCAGCAGCAACAGAAAATATGCTCATCGAAGCAACAACCCTTGGTCTTGGAAGTGTATGGGTTGGTCTTTATCCTAAAAAAGAAAGAATGGAGTTACTCAGAGAATTGTTGAATATTCCCGAAAATGTTATACCTTTTTCGCTTGTGGTTCTTGGATATCCCGCTGAGAAAAAGAAACCTAACTTAGTGTATATTTCCGATAAGGTGCACCAGGAAAAGTGGTAATCTTTCTCTTTAGTTAAAGATAATCTTGTACCCTTCTACTCTGTTTTTGCCCTTCTTTTTTGCAGTATACATATTTTTGTCAGCTTCTTCAAGGAGAGTTTCAAAATTTTCAAGTTTCTCAGGAACACTTGTTGAAACACCTATTGATACAGTTATTTTTCCCAAAGGTGATTTTATATGTTGAATATTTAATTTTTCTATCGCATTTCTTATTCTTTCTGCCACAGTCAATGCCCCTTCAAATGGTGTGTTTGGAAGTATTACAATAAACTCTTCTCCTCCATATCTTGCAACTATATCCATAGGTCTTAGAATATTTTTCTTAATTGCTTCACTTACACTTTTTAAACATATATCCCCCATTTTATGTCCGTAGGTATCATTGTAAGATTTAAAATTGTCAATGTCTATCATAAGAATTGAAATAGGTTGTTTATACCTGATAGCATTTCTCCACTCTCTATCCACAAACTCTTTTAGCCCTCTTCTGTTATAAAGATCTGTTAACTCATCTTTTAAAGCAAGTTTTTCTAAAAAATTCTGGTACTTTTTTTGAGTAGTTATATCTAATACACTGCAAACCGTTAACTCTTTTTCTTTTATTTTGCTAATCCTGAAGAATAAATGTTTTTCTTCAGGTTCATTTTCTGGAGTAAATTTAATTTCAAATTCGAGTGGAACATCTGAATTTTCAATTTCTTTTTCTTCTAAAATTTTTACTATCTTTTCCGGAAAAACCTTTTTTAAATCCAGCAAAACAAAACTCTTCGGTATATTAAAGACCTTTTGGAATGCACTATTGATCTTTAATAGTTCTTTTTTACTATCAATGTAAAAAACAGGAATGGGCAACACTTCAAAGATTTTTTCAAGCAAAAGATTTTTTTCATTTAGTTCATTTATAGCTGCTTTCCATTCATTAATATTTATTGAAGAACCTATAATTTTAAAAACCTCTCCATTCTCATTAATAAGCGGAATAAGCCTTGTAAACCAAAAAGTTTCTTTCCCTTTGAGTATAAGCTTTTCTTCATACTCTATAGCTTTCTTTTCTTCTACACACCTTCTGTAGTTACTTTCAACCTGAATGGCAACATCCGGGGGTAAAAATTCATAAGGCGTTTTTCCTTTTACTTCATCTGTTTTAAAACCTGTAAGCATTTCATGAGCTGGATTTAGATATTCAAAGACAAACTTTCCATTCACAACATCGAATATAAATATTGCCACATTTAGCTTCTTAATTACAGATTCAAACATTTTGTACTGTTCTTGAAGCTTTTTTTCTAAATCTTCCCTTTCCTTAAGGCTTTTGTTAAGTTCAAAAATTAGTTCTGAAGTTTCTTCACAAAGATTTTTTAATTTGGTTTTATATTTGTTAAATTTCTTTTCTATATCTCTTTTCAAATGAATCGCTTCAAGTTCTTTAAGAATACAATTTAATTCATTTACTATTTTTTCTTTCTCTTTCATACTTTTTCCTATTAAAATTTTAAAACGAAATTAAAATATGTCAATATAACAGGCGTTATATACACCTCTACTATTGCAGCAAAAAAGAATAGAGGAGTTATATTAAAGACAGCTTTCCTAATTATTCTGGATGTTTCAGGTGGCGGAGTGTTTACTAGCCTTAGATAACATACCTTTATTCCATAGTAAAATGAAATTATCATTGCTGGAATTTCTATTACTCCATGGGGAAGCAATGAAAGAAGATAGAAATTTAAACCCATCTTTTCAATGAAGTATCTGCTCAGGACACCAAGAACAAAGAAATTTTGAACACCAAAAATTAAAGTAGGAATTCCATAAACTATTCCACCAGCAATCATAAAAATGGCTATGGAAAGGTTATTTAGAAAAATACTTAACGCATTAAAGGGAATGGATGAATAAAAATTTTTCGTAAAATCAACAACTTCCCTGGAAAAAAATGGGGAAAGAATGAAACCAGTAAAAAAACAAATTAACCCTGATAAAATGGAATAAAAAAGCATAGATATTTTAGTCTGTTTGCTCATTATAATTGGATGCAATTCTATCAAGTTCTCCCTCAAATTTTTTCACAATGATTATATTTGAAAACCTGATTTTGTCAATATTTACCCATTTCAATTTCTCTTTGTATTCGAGCTCGTTAATTTTCTTGCTCTCAAACCCCTTTTTTATTATCAGTTCATTACTTAATATTGCATTTGAAAGGTAGGTTATATCCTTTTCAAAATTTTTAAGTTCGGTTTTGATGCTTACATAAGAAAGTACCACATTTTTATATACCGCAAGTAGTTCATCAACTGATTTAAAGCCACAATCTGTGGCAACCTTTTTCATTCTTGAACTGTTTCTTATTGTCTGGAAATATTTTTTGTTTGCATCAGGACTTTTTCTTTCTTTTTCTGTAAGTGTCTTTTGATAATCTGAAGCGAATTTGAGTATTTCAGGAAGAGCTTTGATAAAGTTAGAAAGCTGATTTTCACTGAGAATAACTATATCGTCTGGACCAATACCTCCAGTATTCTCATCTTCCTTTTTCTCACATCCACAACCCGAAATTATCAAAAGCAATACTATAAGAAACTTTTTACATCCTTTCATTTTACAAGTCCAATAAATCCAAACATTGCAAGCGACATTAATGCTGCTGAAATAAAGGCAACTGGCAGGTCTTTAAAAGCCTTAGGAACCTTTGCTCTCTGCAACTTCTCTCTTACCCCGGCCATCATAACAAGAGCAAGTGTAAATCCAAGCCCTGCAGAAAAAGCAAAAATAACACTTTCTAAGAATGTATACTTTTCGTAAACCACAATAAAAGCTGTTCCGAGTATCGCACAGTTTGTGGTGATAAGCGGTAAATATATTCCGAGCATATGATAAAGGGATGGAATAAGCTTTTTTAGTGCAAGTTCAACAAGCTGAACAAACGCAGCAATAACGAAAATGAATACTATTATCTGAAGAAATCTGTCAAGATGGAATGGGACAAGCAGGTAATAGTTTACAGGATAAATAACTATTGTTGACATTACCAGCACAAATGTAACAGCAAAACCCATTCCTATTGCTGAATCAAGTCGCTTCGAAACCCCAAAAAAAGGACACAGTCCTAAGAACCTTGAAAATATAAAGTTATTTATAAATATTGCACTTACAATTAGTGTAAAAATCTTATTCACATCCATAATTTAACTCCTTATTTCTTTTTTGCTGCCTTTTTGTTTTTTATATACTGGAAAAAAGCAAGAAGAGTCCCAAGCACTATAAATCCACCTGGTGGAAGAATGAATACCACAGCAGGATCAGAAATGTATTTTCTTAAATCTATCACAGGACCAACCCCAGCAAGCTGCAAGGTTATAGTTCCACTGCCAATCACCTCTCTGATTAAAGCAATGGTTGTAACAGCTAAAGTGTAACCAAGTCCCATGCCTACTCCATCAAGTATGGAATGGAATGGATCATTTTTTGAAGCAAAAGCCTCTGCTCTTCCAAGAATTATACAGTTTACTACTATCAAAGGTATAAAAATACCTAAAGCCCTGTTTAAATCAGGAGTAAATGCCTGCATTAACAAGGATACAATTGTAACAAATGTCGCAATGATGGAAATGTAAGCTGGAATTCTTACCTCATTTGGTATCCAGTTTCTTAAGATTGAAATAAGAAAGTTAGAGCAGGCAAGCACAAAGATTACAGCTATACCCATGCCTATACCATTTATGGTTTGAGTTGAAATCGCAAGTGTAGGACATAGACCAAGAACAACAACAAATATGGGATTTTCCCTTATGATTCCCTTTGTCAGTTCACCCCAGTTGATTTTCATTTTCCACCTCCAGAGTTTGTATTTTCTGTAGCATGAGTTTGCGAATCTAAATCTACTTCTTCAACTATATAGCCAAGCTTTTTGTATATCTTAAAGGCATCAGAAATGTCCCTTGCAACAGCAAGGGATGTCAATGTAGCACCTGATACTGCATCAAGTCTTTTTTCCTTAAATTCTGGCTTTGTCTGCGGAATATCCTTATATGTTTTACCAAAAAACTGGGAAAGCCACTCCTCCTTTGTTGCCTTTGTGCCAAGTCCTGGTGTCTCTTTAGCAGCAGATAGAATTTTGATGGTTGCCACAAATCCATTTGTTATAGCAACCATTGCTTCCACAGGGCCACCGTATCCCTTATTCGATGTTTTGAATATATACCCAATAGTTTTCCCCTCGCTATCCTTTGCCTCATAGTATAATGTATTTTCTATTTCCTTCTTTTCAAAAGTACCTGCATAAGGAAAAAGACTTTTTAATGTAAGGTTTTCTTCCATCTCAGCTGCCTGAAGAAGCCTTTTTTCCAGGGATTGATATGTTATACTCAGTAAAAACCCCATTGCTACAGCTATCAAAACTATAGGATAAACAATTTTAAAATACCTCTTCATATTAATTCCTCCACTACCTTGCTTTTCCATAAATCGGGTTAGTAATATACCTGTCAATTAAAGGCACAAATATATTCATAATTACTATTGCATAGCTCACACCCTCTGGATATCCCCCCCAGAGCCTTATTATTACTGTGAGTATCCCAAGCATTACTGCAAATAATACCCTTCCCCTGAAAGTAATGGGTGATGTCACATAATCTGTAGCCATAAAGAATGCCCCGAGAAAAAGACCACCTGAGAGAATATGATAGAAGGGGTCACCTGCAAACAAGCCTTTACCAAATGGAAGTCCACCGAAAAGCCAGCTTAGAATGAACACTGTTGAAATGTAAATTACAGGAATTTCCCAGTTTATTATTTTCAGGGCAAGCAGATATATTCCACCGACAAGAATAGCCAATTTACTTGTTTCACCAATACATCCAGGAATATTTCCCCAGAATAACTGCCAGTAATTGAAGCTTGAAGCTGCTTCTAATCCTGTAGTCTTAAGTAAAGTAAGCGGGCTTGCTGTTGTTATGGCATCAGGTAAAATTACAGCCTTTGAAGCTTCAAGAAATGAAAGACCTGATTTCATAAGATCTGGAACTGTCTTTGACCAGTGGCCAACCATAATACCAGACCATGCTGTAAGCACAAATATTCTCCCACCTAAAGCTGGGTTCATAAAGTTATAACCCAGACCACCGAAAGCCCACTTCACAAAAGCTATGGCAAAAAAAGACCCCGCTACCACAAGATACCATGGAGCAGAAGGTGGAAGATTGTATGCAAAGAGTAAACCTGTAATTATAGCACTTCCATCCAGAATTGTCATCTGACTTTTTGTTAGTAAATTCATCAAAAGCTCAGTTAAAAGTGCAGTAACCACACTGATGATAATAATCTTTAATGCATTAATACCGAAAAAGTAGACACCCGCTATTCCAGCAGGCAATAATGCTAAAACTACATTCCACATTGCAAAATGCAAGGAGAATCTGTCATGTATATGTGGTGAAAATAAAACAGTAGAAGCTTTTCCACTAACCCTTGGCATAAAGACCTCCAGATTTTAACCTTTTATTATAAAACCTTAAGAATTTTATTGCCAGTTTTTGAAAAATTTTAACACTAAAAAACAATTTTTTGCACCTATCGAGTATGTATTTTATAATAAGTTGCTCAACAAGTTATGATTAGAAGTTTTATAAGGAGTGCTTATGTTAATCCTTTTAGTTTTTCTTTTCATTTCCTTTTCAAATACTATATTCTGTTTAAATGCAAATCTTAATGAACTAAAGTCATACAGATTTGTTGAAAAATATGTCTTAATGAATGAAAAAAAGTTGATAATTATAAGAGAAATGACCTTTTATGACGAAGAGGAATTTTATTTATGTCTTGACCCTGAAAAGCTAAATACATCTCTGATTAAAAAGACTAACTATATTTTGCTTGACAAAAAAGATTTTACAAATTCCCTCTACTGGAAAGTAAAAACCCATTTTCTTTCCAACCAAAATACTATTGCAGAAGTTAAAAAAAATGAGAAGATAACAAACCACTTTCGCATTCTTCTTACGACAGATCTCTGCCCGTCTACAAACAAAATGGATTATGATTTTTACATTACAATTAAAGATATTGAGAGGGTTTCATCCTTTAGTATCCCTTTTATAATTTTCTTTTCCGGTAAGTGGATAGAAATCCACAAAGACGATCTAATGTGGTTAAAGACAAATAATTTGAATTTTCTTGCAGGGAATCATACATATCATCATCATATTATAAAAGATGAATTTTCAGAAGAAAAGTTAATAACAGAGATAACAAATACCGAACTTATGATGATTAAAAATGGTATTGTTCCATCCTGTTTTTTTAGATTTCCAGGATTAAAGTATAAAAAAGAAAATTTAAATGTCCTTGCTAAACTTAACCTTATTCCTCTGGGAGTAAATTTTTGGATTGGACAAAAGTTTATTCCTGAAAATTCAATACTTCTTGTGCATTCAAATGGCAAAATGAAAGTAGAGGTTAATATGTTTAAAAAATTCACAAGGGGTTTTAAAGCAAAACTAACAGATGGAAATATAAGATTTCTTTCACCTGACGAATGGTTAAAAATGTCTCTTCAATAACCCTGTTGCGTCAAATAATAATCTACTTGAAATTGGCTTCATTGCCTCAAAACAAAATCTACTTGAAATTAACATAGTTTGTAGGTTTTAAACGAGTAGATTTATTATGAAGCAATTCGAAAATTTGACTATTTTTTTCAATTTAGCTATAATCTTTAAGGTGAATTTTACTTCCGCGGGAGGGATAGATTATGGATCCTTTCATTGAGAAAATTTTGAGTTTTAAAGGCAACAAATATGAGGCTACTGTTGCAATGTGTAAATATGCAAGACTTTTATCTCAGAAGAATGAAGATCTTTTAGAAATTCCCCTCTCAAATCATTCAAAAGAAAAGGTAACTATTTTATCTATAAGAGATGTCCTCTCTGGAAAAACAAAGTATATTTTAGAACAACCAGGGCAGGAAAAATGAATATTGATAGTAAGGTTGTTGCTATATTAGGGCCAACGGCTTCAGGTAAGAGTGCGTTGGCTTTTTTTTTGCCAGAAAATATAATGGTGAAATAGTCTCCTGTGATTCTGTCCAAATCTTTAAATATTTAAACATTGGTTCAGCCAAACCCGAACCCGAAGTCCTTGTATCTATAAAACACCATCTTATTGATGTTTTTGAGCCTGATTTTCAAATAGATGTGGGAATTTATAAAAACCTTGCGGAAAAAGCTATTTTAGACATACAGTCAAGAAACAAGGTTCCATTTCTTGTGGGTGGAACAGGAATGTATTTTAATTCCCTGTATTTTGGCCTATTTTCTGCCCCACCAAGGAACGAAAGTATAAGGAAAAAACTTGAAGAAACAATATCACAGAAGGGAATATCATACCTCTATGAAGAGTTAAAAAAAGTTGACCCTGTAAGTGCATCTAAAATTTCATCAAATGATAGAAGAAGGATAATAAGAGCCTTAGAGGTTTACCAGCTTACAGGTAAACCAATTTCACAATTACAGCAAAATAATCAAAAAATACCTTTCAAATGGCTTATACTTTATATTGATGTGGATAGAAAAAAACTTTACGAAAGAATAAATAATCGGGTTGAAGAAATGTTAAAAAAAGGGCTTATTGAAGAAACCAGGGATATTATAAAAAAGTTTGGTTCTGATGCTTACGCTTTAGGTAGTATAGGGTACAGACAGGTAAAGGAGTATCTTAATGGAAAACTAAGCTTTGAAGAAATGAAAGAACTCATCAAAAAAGAAACAAGGCACTATGCAAAAAGACAGATAACATGGTTTAAAAAAATTCCGAATATTATATTTGTGAAGCCAGAAAACTTAGAAGAAATTGAGGATTTAATAAAAAAATTTTTAGAGAGTTAGCATGCTTTTTGTTTTTGATCTTTCAAAACCACTGGATTTTTTCCCAATTTATTCTAACCCCATTCCTTTAGAAAATTTCAATAAATTCGGTATTACACATTTGGAGAGGGCTATCGATACAATAACCACAATAAATCCAGAAACTAACTTTTTAGTCGTTGAAAATATAGAAAAAAGCACCTTTGATTACCCACCGTATGTAAGAGAAATACTTTTTATCAAAGAAGAACTTAACCTCTTTGAGAAGCTTTTTCTCATTTCATCTTTTATAACATCATGCACAAATGAAACAAAGGTAATATTTCTTAAAGGGAACATTATAATTGAAAAAATTGAAAACTTTTTCAAAACAATAAAAAAAATATTATCCAGCCACTCAAATTACACACTACCTGTTATCTTTTTTTCATTTAAAAATGAAATAAAAAATTCATTTCTTGAGATAGCTGACATTATAGAAAAAAATGAAAAAGAAAGTTTTTACCTTGTAAAAGATATTTTAAAAATTATTGACCCGCAAAAAAAGAATAAAAATCTGTTGAATTTTTGTGAAGTATTTTATTTTCACGCTTTGAAATTGAAAGAAATTTTCTGTAGAGAAAAAGAAAGCAGTGAAATATACTTCGAATGTGAAGAAATGTGGAATAAAAAAACATTTTATCTTGAAGAATGGAACAAAATTATTGGTAATATAAAAAGTCTGGAAATAAAGACAAAAATTCTATCAGAAGGTGTTGTTGCTACCAACATTGAAAGTGAGGCAGGTATAATAGAAAAAATTAGAGATCTATTTAAAATATTCAATTCGGACGAAAATAACAATCTGATTAAGGGAAAAGTAATTTATAACAATCTTAAAAACTCTATAGTCATTAATGAAAGTAATAGTGAACTTTATATTTCTAATATGAGCGATGTGCTGGTGCTAAAAAATGAGCAACTCAGTAGAATAGAAAAACTCTTATGAAAACTTTTTCTCTCTGTTTAAAAGATAAAAAATACTGTTTCCATTCTCACCGTAAACAATTTTTGGATAGATCCTTTTCTCATGTTCAAGAATCTCCATATACTTTCTTGCTTCTTCCACAGGAATTCCCAAAATCTCAGAAATATCAAATAATGTAGAAGGTCTTCTTTCCACAAGTTCAAGAATAGCGCTTTCAACATCCACTCTGTAATGTTTTATTTCATCACGGTGTTTGAACTTCGAAATTATCTCAACATTTGGTAAGTCAAGTTTCTGCTTAATCATCTCCAGAGTGCTTTTGCTTACAGGCTTAACCCAGCTTTCAGCACCAGGCCTATCAAGGGTATTTAATTGAATTCTGTCGGGATTAATATCAATACAGGCCTTCTTTAATGCGGAAATATTCTCATCATCTGTATTTATGCCTTCTACTATAAAAATTTCAAGCCATATCTGCCTGTCAATTGATACACTTTTAATTTCCTTTCTAAGTTCTATAAGTCCTTTTATAATCTCTTCAAGTTTTATTGAACTGTGTGGCCTGTTTATCAACTTAAAAGAGCTTTCGAGCGCCGCATCAAGTGAGGGAAGGATAACATCTGAAAAATACAGTTCTTCTCTAACTTCTTTCAAATGGATGAGACTTGAGTTTGTAAGAACAGCAATTTTAACATCTGGATGAAGTTTCTTTAGTGTTTTAAGAAGTTCACCTAACTTCAAATGAAGAGTGGGTTCCCCTGAACCTGAAACTGTAATAAAATCAGGATAAGGATTTTTAGACAAATAATCGTTTATTTCTTCAATTACAACTTCAACTGGAATAAAATCCTTTCTTTCTACTGTAAGTTGAGTGTTTTTCCCACACTCACAGTATATACAGTTAAACGAACAAATTTTATAAGGAATAATATCAACACCTAAAGAGATACCAAGACGTCTTGACGGAACAGGCCCATAAATAGTGCGATACATAGGAGTTAGATTTTACCTTCACTTGCTTCGAATATTCTTTCCATAGGTGTTACAATTTTAGTCACTCTTACCGCGAAGTTTTCATCAATGACAACAACTTCACCCTGAGCAAGTAGTTTATCATTGACAAGTATATCTACAGGTTCACCTGCAAGTTTATTTAATTCAATAATTGAACCTTCTCCAAGTCCAAGAATTTCTTTGATTGGTTTCTCTGTTCGTCCAAGCTCAACTGTAACCTTCATTGGCACATCTAAAAGTAGTGCAATATTACCCATTCCCTCTGAAGCCATTCCCATCTGTAAAGGTTCAAAGGCAACTGGTTTCACTGGTACACCCGTAGGCTGAACTGCAGGTCCTGAAAATTGAGCGGTTTTTGCTGACTTAACCATATTATAGGTGCTTGAAATACTTCTTGCCATCGAAACAGAAATTACAGAAAAGAATTTTAAATTCCCTTTGCCCTGAAGATTAAAAACGTTACTTAATCTTACAAAATTCTGACCACCAGTAAATGTCAGAGCAGAAGAATCTTCTATGTAATCTATAACTGGATTGCTTGGAGTTACCTGTTTTTCAAGCTTTTCCGAAAGGCGGAAAACCATTGAAGTTACAAGGTGATCTATAACCATTGCGAACTGATTCTTTACAAGATCTGTAACCTCTGTATTATCTTCCTGTGCAATGATAATATTCCCAATGGCTAAAACACTTTTTTCAGGTATAACAAATGTCCATTCACCATTTACTCCACCTGCCAGTGATACTTTTGCAACAAGATTTTTCCCTTTGAAATCTTTCTTAAGAACATCAAGACTTACCACATCAACAAAAGGTGAACCAAAGGTACACGTTAAATTTGTAAGAGTAGAAATTTCATTCGCATGCGCCTGCCCTATATCTCTTAATATTTCACCTAAATTTGCTTTTTCACTATCTGTGAGAGTTTCCACAGAAACAGTCCTTCCTCCACCAAATCCGGCCATAGAAGCATTACCAAGAGTTTCAGTAATCAATTCATCGCTGTCCTGTAATAATGCGTTAATTTCCTCCTGGGAAAGAGTGCCATCACTCATAATTGCCTCCCAAAAATAAAAAAAATAACTACTACTTTACCTTATCGGATATAAAGACTTCAATTTTAGAAAATTTATTCCTGTTCTCCCATAAGTATATCCTGAAGCATATCTTCAGTAATTGTAGAAACTACCTCCTGAACCTGTATAGCTCTTCTCTTGCCAACAATTCCTGGTTTACCCCTGAATTTTACACTTTTTCCAATAATAACCTCAGCAAGAGAGTTTGCAGAGTTATCAAGCCTTATAATATCACCTTCCTTTATCTGAAGAACCTCACTGAATTTCAATTCTGTTTCCCCAAGCTTTGCAATAATCTTAATAGGTATATCTTCAATCTGCTCTTTTATTAATTCAAGATTTTCTGTAGTAATACCTTTTCTAATACTTGAATACCAGTACTGCGCGGAAAGTTTATTTATAATTGGCTCAATTGTAATGTAGGGGATACAGAAATTCATCATTCCCTCAACATCACCAACCTTTGTGTCAAAAGTCGTCAAAACCACCATGCTGTTTGGTGGAACAATCTGTGCAAACTGAGGATTAGTTTCAATATTACCAAGTCTTGGCCTTAAGTCTATAACATTTGTCCAGGATTCTCTCAGGTTTCCCAGAAGCCTCACAATAATACCTTCTATAACTGAAAGTTCAATATCTGTGAGTTCACGGTTTGTTTTTAAGGATTCTCCCTTCCCACCGAAAAGTCTATCTATTATTGCAAAAGTTATACTTGGATCAAGTTCAATAACTGAACTACCCTTAAGTGGATCCATATTGATTATACCAAGTGTCGTTGGAGAAGGAATAGACCTTATAAATTCCTCATATGTAAGCTGATCTACGGAAACTACATGAACATGAACAAGAGTTCTCAACTGTGCAGAAAGCGAAGTTGTTGTCAAACGGGCAAAAGTTTCATGCATCATCTGCAAAGTTCTTATCTGATCTTTAGAAAACTTATCAGGTCTTCTAAAATCGTAAACTTTAACCCTTTTCTTTTCTCTTTTTACTCCGGCAGCCGGTTTCTGTGGAACTTCGGCAGCCGGAAGAGTCTCCCCGCTTGAAACTGCTGTTAATAATGCATCAATTTCCTCTTGAGAGAGAATCTCTGTCATAAAATATCTCTCATTTAAAATTTATGAAATTACAAACTCATCATAATATATATCTTCAATTTCTCCAGATGTCAAGATATTGTTTATTTGTTTTTTAATTTCTTCTTTCAATTTTTCTTTTTCAATCGGTTCATCAATATCCTGTTTCTCTTTTGAGTTCAACACCCTTATAATTATATCTCTGATCTGTTCTATCCTCTGGGCAAGTTCCGTGGCAAGTTTTTTATTTTTGTTATCGTAAGCTAAGTTTATCCTAAGCCTTACAAAATGCGATTCATCAATATCAGCCGTATTTATTCTGAACTCTTCAAGCTTAAATATTGCAAGTGGAGCAGGTTTTGGAGCAAGTTTGACAGTTTTATAAACTTCCTCACTTTTCTTTGCAAGCATACTTCTTATCATCAAAAAAGCCACAATTGTAGAAAGTACCACAGCAATAATTACAGGAATAATATTCGAAAGAAGCCACTCTATCAATTTTCCAATAGAAAACGACGGCTTAGGTTGTTCCTCCGGTGCAGCTACACCCTCTTCCTCAACTTGGACTTCTTCAGGTTCAGGCATACTTCTCTCCTGAATAAAACTTTTTTATTGTTATCGGAAGTATATAAATTTTCTTGACTTAAAAAATCTTCATCCAATAGAAGTTAAAACAAAATTTTTCGCAAAATCAATAGCTTCTTTTATCTTATCAGGATTTTTTCCACCCGCCTGAGCAAAATCATCTCTTCCACCGCCACCGCCTCCAAGAATCTGTGCTACTTTTTTCGTCAAATCTCTTGCCTTAATTTTTGGAACTAAAGATTTTCCCACTCCACAAACAATATTAACCTTTTCATCAGAAGCCCTGGAAATAAGAAGAATCAACCCGTTTGCAACCTTATCCCTGTATAAATCCACAAGATTAACCATATCTTCTATGTTCATATCCTCTTCTTTTATAAATACCCTGGCTTCACCTACTATTTCTGCCTCTTGTATAATTTTCTCAATTCTACTTAAAGCTAATTGCTTTTTAAGGGATAGAATTTCTTTATCCTTTAACTTCAATTCTTCATTTAAAGACTTTATCTTATCTAAGATTTTATCCTCACTTACATTAAGTGATAGACTAATTCCATTTATAATATAATAAATCTTTCTCAAGTATTCAAATAAACCTGTTCCAGTAAGTCCCTCAATCCTTCTTGTTCCAGCTGAAATAGAAGATTCAGATGTAATTTTAAATAATCCAATTTCTCCAGTACTTTTAACATGGGAGCCACCACAGAGTTCTTTAGAATATCCTTCAACTTCAACAACCCTTACTATTTCTCCATATTTTTCCTCAAATATGGCAACAGCTCCGTTTTTTATAGCCTCATCTTTAGACATAAATGAAATTTTAACAGGTAAATTGGATAGTATAATTCTGTTAACTTCATTTTCTATCTGTTCAATTTCGTCTTTCGTCAGGGCTTTAAAGTGTGTAAAATCAAATCTAAAACCCTCAGGCCCAACAAGAGAACCTGCCTGTGCAACATGTTCACCAAGCACCTTCTTTAAAGCCCTGTGAAGTAAATGGGTACAGGTGTGATTTCTTCTTATTTTTGCCCTTCTATCAGCATCAATTTCGAGTATTACTTCATCACTTTGGTTAAACTTTCCTTTTTTTACAACTCCAGTATGTAAATAAATTTCATCCGCAATTTTTGTATCAATTACTTCAAAAATATTATCACCTTTTTTAATAAAGCCTCTGTCTCCAACCTGTCCTCCTTTCTCACCATAAAATGGAGTTTTTTCTACAACAATAACACCACTTTCACCCTCTTTTAACTCTTTTACCTCTTCTTTTTCCTTTAATAAAATTAGAATTTTCGAAGTTAGTGAAAAATTTTCATCCCCGGCATATTCAGTTTTAGCTACTTTGCCTTTTATGAAAGAAACATCAATACCTTCTCCCTTCCAGTGTGCCCTTGCTCGTTCCCTTTGTTTTTCCATCAACCTGTTAAAACCTTCTTCATCGATAGTTATCTTTTCATCCGAAGCTACATCTCTTATAAAATCAATTGGCACTCCAAGGGAATCATAAAGAAAGAAAACTTCTTCACCACGAAGAATTTTTCTATTTTCTTTATGGCATAAATCAACCATTTCATTTATCTTATCAAGCCCTCTGTGAATAGTTCTGTAAAAAGCTTCTTCTTCAGAAAAAATTAAAGATTTCACCATTTCTTTTCTTTCATTTACCTCTGAAAATACACCATCATAGGTTAAAGCAACAGCATCAACAATCTTATGTAAAAAAGGTGAATCAAATCCAATATATCTTCCATATCTTATAGCCCTTCGCAGTATTTTTCTTATCACATAACCACGACCTTCATTAGAAGGCATTACACCATCAGCCATGGCAAATGTAAGGGAGCGTATATGATCAGCAATAACTCTAATGGGTACGGCATTTTCTTTACTGAATTTTTCCCCTGAAAGGTTTTCTATAGAAGCAATGATTTTTTCAAATAAATCAGTATCATAATTTGAAATTTTTCCCTGCAATACACTTACAATTCTTTCAAAACCCATTCCTGTGTCAACATGTTTGCTTGGAAGCGGTGTAAGACTTCCATCCTCCTCCCTATTGTATTGAATAAAAACAAGGTTCCACAATTCTATAAACCTTGCACATCCACCATTTACCTCACATTTGTGACCTGGTATGTGTTTTTTATCACAGGCATCCTCTCCTCTATCTATGTGTATTTCAGAACAGGGCCCACATGGACCTGTAGCCCCCATTTCCCAGAAATTATCTTTATCTCCGAACCTCAAAATGTGTGTTTTGTCTATATCTGTAACCTCTCCCCAGAGAGAGAAAGCCTCATCGTCATTAAAATGAACAGTGGCATAAAGCTTATCTTTAGGCAGACCCCAGACCTCTGTCAATAATTCCCATGCCCACATTATAGCCTCTTTCTTGTAATAATCACCGAAGGACCAGTTACCAAGCATTTCAAAGAATGTATGATGGTATCCATCCTTACCAACATCTTCTAAATCATTATGTTTTCCAGAAACCCGCATGCACTTCTGAGTATTTGCAACCCTCACATAATCCCTTTTCCCAACACCAAGGAATACATCTTTGAACTGATTCATACCAGCATTGGTAAAAAGAAGAGTAGGGTCATTTTCGGGAATAAGCGATGCACTGGGTACTATTGTATGTCCTTTACTTTTGAAAAAATCTAAAAATGATTGTCTTACCTCATTCGCTTTCATTTTGCACCTCTTCAAGCAATTACAATTTATTTTCACACTCTAACTTTTCTAAATACTTTTCAGCACTGTAAGCTGCAATAGCCCCGTCGGCAACGGCAGTGGCAACCTGCCTTAAAATCTTATTTCTGCAATCCCCTGCCGCAAAAAGTCCAGAAACATTCGTTTCCATTTTTTCGTTTGTAATTACAAATCCATTCTCATCAAGTACCCCTGAAAAACCTTTTAATAACTCAGTATTTGGCAAAAGTCCTATATAAATAAACATCCCATCTACTTCAAGGTAACTGATATCCCCTGTTTTTAGATTTTTAAGCTTTAATTGTTTCAATTTATTTTCTCCTATTACTTCTTCAACAACTGTATCAAAAATAAACTCTATTTTTGGATTATTCATTGCTCTTAGCTGCAAAATTTTTGCAGCTCTAAGTTCATTCCTTCTATGAATAATGTATACCTTTTTAGCAAATTTTGTAAGAAAAAGTCCTTCATCAAGTGCAGAATCACCACCTCCGACAACTGCAACAACCTTATCCTTAAACAATGCTCCATCGCAGGTAGCGCAACTTGATATTCCCCTTCCCCAGAATTCATTTTCCCCAGGGATATTTAACCTTTTTGAAGTGCTTCCAGTAGCAAAGATTACAGCTTTTGCCATAAAGTTTTTATTTCCACATTTGATAAGAAAACAATTTGAATTTTCATCTTTAATTAAACTCTCCACTTCAAGAAATTCGAATTTAACTTTAAAATTTTCCGCCTGTTCTTTCATTTTATTTGAAAGCTCAAATCCGTTTATCCCTTCAGGAAATCCTGGATAATTCTCAATTCTGTCTGTAATAGCAAGCTGCCCCCCACAGCCAAGTTTTTCAAAGACCACAGTTTTCAGCAATGCCCTTGCCGAATATATACCTGCTGTCAATCCTGCCGGCCCCCCACCAATAATGGCCACGTCATACACTAAAGTTTCATCTTTACCGACTGAAACTATATCCAGTTTGAGATCCAGCATTATTCATCTCCTGGCAAATTAGTATTTAATTATATTTCAATATTCAATTTTTATCAAATATACTAATTGATTACAATGCATTTCCACAGGTAAAGTTTGCAATTTTCAAAAAAACGTATTACCATATTCAGCTTAAGGAATGGCTATGGAGATTCTTGAAAAAGGTATAGTAAAGGAAGTTAGTGAGAAGTTTATTACAGTTCAGATTTTAGCCCCTGAACTACTGTTTTGTGAAAATTGCCACTCCAAATTTTTTTGCACAGGCTCTAAAAATGTAAGGCTGATAAAGCTCAAAAACAGATGGAATTTTAATGAGGGTGATAGTGTTTTAATTAAAACAGGGGAGTTAAACAATATTTTTATTGCCTTTTTTACCTTTATTTTTCCCATTCTTGCTTTTATTTTGCTTTACATAATTTTTCTAAAATTCTTTTCCCCCTTGCTTGCAATTATTTTCTCAATCACTGGAATGGTATTCTACTTTCTACTTCTTATGATTCTTCAAAATCTTTTCTTCTCAGGAGTAGAAATTATTAAAATTGATAACTCAAGGAAAAGTAATGAAGAAAGACAACCTGAAAAATAAGATTTTCTTTTCAATAGTTATCCCTGCACATAATGAGGAAAAATACATTGAAAAAACACTTCTATCACTGAGGTCTGTAAACTATCCTTTAGAAAAATTAGAGGTTATCGTTGTGGAAAATGGTTCTACAGATAGAACTCTTGATATTATCAATAAGTCAAGTCCAGACTGGTTTAAGGTCATTTCTATAAATTCTGATGGAGTATCAAAAGCAAAAAATATCGGTATAGAGTACATTTCCCAAAACAGCGAATGGGTTATATTTTTAGATGCAGATACATATTTTGATAGTGATTTTTTGAATGAGCTCAATATATCAGTTTTTTCCCGGCTTAACTTAAAATTCATCTAAAACTTTTCTTTCTCTGTTTTTCCCTATAGAGTTTTTCATCAACCACTGTTATTATATGTTCCAGAGTTGTAATTTCCTGGGGATTGAATGTGGAATATCCTACACTGAAGGATAACACATATTCTTTATTAGAAGTTAAGTTATACTTATGCAAGAGATTGTAAAGCCTTGTAATAAGTAACTCCTCAAAATTATTTTCCATCTTTGAGTTTATGGCTATTACAACAAACTCATCCCCTCCGACCCTGGCAATAAGATCACTTCTTCTAAAACAGTTTTTTAGAATAAATGCAGTAGATTTTAACGCTTCATCCCCTTCAATATGACCAAACCTATCATTTATTAACTTTAAATTATCAAGATCAATAAAAAATACTCCTAAAGTCAGTCTTTTTTCTCTTGCGCTTTGTATAATCTTTTCTCCAAGTTCAAAAAATCCCCTTCTATTATATAATCCAGTAAGTGCGTCTCTTTCTGCCATTTCTTTCAGTTTTATGTTGAATTTTTCCAGTTCTCTTCGAGACTTTCTCTGCTGTTCCCATAATGTTAATATTCTTAGACTCAGGCTGATTATTTGTTGTAAATACACATACACTAATTCACTTATCCTGTAGTCAACCTCCATTATCATATATCCAAAGATATTTTCCATATGATAAAGACACATTACTGCAAGTGAAAATCTTTCCTCGGGTAGTGACTCCGAAGGCAATAACTCCGAAGTTCTAAATTCCCTGCTTGACTCGGAGGTTTTACACAGATTGAAGCTCTTTCTTTGATATTTACATTCTACAATTGATCTGGAAGGAAGTTTCCATTTTATCTTGCTCATTTTTACAGGAGGTGTTTTAAAAAATATAAGATAGAAGAAAATAAAATTAAATTGAGCAAAAACTTGGTAAATTTTTTCTTTTAATTCGTCCAGTGTGGTAACAGAAAAAATACTCTCTGTAATCCAGGCAAGTCTTAATAAAGTCCACTCAAGCTCAAGTCTTCTCCTTCCATCTATTCTCCTGAATGCTAAGTTAATGAGATACAATGCTTTATGAAAAGTGTTGTAAAAAACGGTTAATTCTTCCCTTTCTCTTGAGTGGTGGGCAAGATAATCAAAAAAGTTATACATTTCATTTAAATATACCTCATCACCATTCAAGCGACTAATTTCAAAAGAGAGGCCGTAAAGGAATTCTTTTTGTTTTTCTGGATTTTCAATATAATCAAGAGTTAAACCGATGAAATGTTCAATCTCTTTTTTATACTTAGTTGGAAAGTCCTTATCCATTCTGTAATTGTTAATAAGACTTTTAAAAAAAGAGAATCTATCCCCTTCCAGTGAAACAAAATTCTCTTCAATTAGAGGTATTCCAAGACAACCGCAGCTCTGTCTGATTAAAATTTTACAATCAAGCTCAACAATTTCAGGCACTTTTTCTCCATTAATCATTTTAATCACCAGATCTAAAGCAAGACTTCCTTCTTCTTCTAATGGTTGCATTACTGTAGTAATTGGTGGTTCAGTAAGCTGAATATCCTCCTGGTTATCAAAGCCTGTAATAGCTATATCCTTCGGAATTATAAAACCCCTTCTTTTCAATTCAGAAAATGCTGAAAGAGCCATAGTATCATTTGCACCCACTATGGCCTGGGGAATTATATTCCTTTCATCAATCAAAATCCTCACAGCGGTATAACCGCTCTCTATATTAAAATTTCCGGGAAGTATCAAGTTCTCATTTACTTCAATACCATTCTCAATCAAAGCCTCCTTGTATCCTGCAAACCTTTGAATTGCCTCGGGGTGATTTTCCGGGCCGGATATAAAGGCTATTTTTTTATATCCATGCTCTTTTATAAGGTGACTGACCATTTCTTTCATTGCCTTTCTATTTTTTATTACTATGGATGGGAAACCCTTTATTGGAATAGAAATACTTACCTTTGCTTTTTTCTTGAAATTATTAAAAAAAGCAAGAAATTCATTATAAGTCAGGAAATTACTGAGGTTGCCTGAAACAAAAATAAGACCATCCAGCAGTGGCGAATTTCCAAGTTCATAAATTACATTCTCGTTTTTCTCAAAGTTTATCGGGGAATCAGGGGTTTTTCCAGTTAAAAAAATCAAATTTACATCAAGATCTATGGCCTTCTTTGAGATAGCCTTGAATATAGGTGACTGATATTTTCCATCTAACTGTCCGATAAGCACGCCGATTGTAGGTCTTTTCACAGATTATTACCTTCAAAAAATGATATAGATTTTAAATAAATTAGAATTTTTTATCAAGATTAAAATAATTTTTTAATATATCCAGTAGCCAGTAACAAAATCAAGGGAAGTGAGTTTGTTAATGAATGGTTCGCTGTATTTTATACCGAATCTATCGGAAGCTCTTATTGTAATATTTCTTTTACCTGTTATATGGAAGTAAATCCTCCAGTTCCCTTTTATTTCTGGTTTTGTAAGCCATTCTTTGAGATTTTCTAATTCTCTATAAATATACATTGGCTCGTTATCATTGTTGTCTTTAATACATATATGGAATTCAGTAAATCTCTCTTCACGAAGATATTCTATCGGTTTTATATCCAGGACATCATACACCGTTTGATTGTTATTTTTCTTTGTTCTGGCCCTTAATATAATAAAATTATGAGCTACAATGTTAGACTTAAACTTTTCATATTTGTCAGAAAAAATTGTAAACTTATAAATATCTTTCCCATTGTCAAATGTTATTAAAGCATAGTTATTTTTCCCTGAGTTTATTTTTATAACAGCCTCAGCTATAAAACCCCATGTAAAGAGATTTACTTCGCCTATCTTCTCCAGAACATCCTTTGAAATAGAAAACAATTTCCCAAACTTTGTTTCACATTCCTTAAAAAATTTTCTGGAAAGGTAAAAACCGAAAACTGAAATCTCATTTAAAAACTCATCTCTTGTGGATAGTTTTTGCGAACAAACATTTGAAGGTTTTGGTAAAAAAACTTCATCGGTATGGAATAAAAATTGGGCGCCTTTCTTTTCATACTTTTCAACATTTTGATGATGCTCTATAATATCTTCAAGGTCTGAAAGCCATCTTGATTTTTCAGCCATTAAACTGGAATTATCCACAAGATTGTCAAATGCACCAGCTTTAATAAGTACCTCTGCATAGGTTTTTTTGAACTCTTCATTTTTCCTCATCCTTTTTAAAAAGTCCTCAAAGGAACTGAATTTTCCGCCTGTGTTTCTTTCGTTTATTATTTCTCTGGAAAATGTTTCTCCAAGCCCCTTTATTCCCCCGAAACCAAATATTATGTAAGACTTACCATTCTCATATTTTTCCAAAAATTCCCACATAGAAAGATTTATGTCAGGGGGAAGGATGTCAATTCCGTCAGCAACTGCTTCTGCACAGTATTTTCTTAAAGCATCACTATCACTCATATTTGCTGTTAAAAGTGCTGCCATAAATTCAAGCTTATAATAGGTTTTTAAGTAAGCTATCTGATACGCCAGTATTGCATAAGCGGCAGAGTGTGATTTGTTAAATGCATAGTTCGAGAATGGTATAAGAAGTTCAAACAATTTTATAGCAAGCTCTCTTGGATAACCCCTTTCGATAGCACCATTGATCCATTCAGGCCTTATTTTGTCAAGTTCTTCAGGTTTCTTTTTAGCCATTATCCTTCTTACAACATCAGCTTTTCCTAAAGAAAAACCTGAAAGTACCTGTGCTATTTGCATAACCTGTTCCTGATAAACTATTATCCCGTAAGTGTTTTTCAGAATAGGTTCAAAATCTTTATGATAACAATCCACTTTTTCCTTTCCATGTTTTCTTGCAATGTATGCGGGAATGTTATCCATAGGGCCTGGACGATACAATGCATTCATTGCAATAAGGTCTTCTATACAGGTGGGTTTCAGTTGCTTTAAATATTCTGTCATTCCCTGTGATTCAAACTGAAAAATTCCTGCTGTTTGACCTGACGAAAAAAGTTTGAAAACTTTTTCATCATCAAGTGGAATTTTGTTTAAATCTACTGTAATATGATGATTATCTTTGATTCTTCTTAATGTATCCTGAATAATTGTTAAGTTTGACAGTCCAAGTATATCCATTTTAAGAAGACCGCATTCTTCCAGATAACCCCCTTCAAACTGAGTGGCTATAATTCCACTGTTTGGATCTTTATAGAGAGGAATTATTTCAAGGAGAGGAACACCGGATATTATTATTCCTGAAGCGTGAGTGCTTATGTTTCTTACAGTTCCATCAAGCCTTGATGCATATTCAATCCATTCTCTTTCCTGTTTTGTCCCGTTTTCTTTTAAAATCTTTAACTCTGGTATCATTTCTATTACCGCATCCAGAGGTTCGTTGGCAATTTTATTATCTATGAGCTTTGTAATTTTGTTTACCTTTTCTAAAGGAATCTCCAATACTCTTCCCACATCTTTTAGAGATGCTCTTGCCTTCATCACGCCAAATGTAATTATATCAGCTGTATTTTCATAACCATATTTTGTTCTTATATACTCCTTAACCTCATCCCTTCTGTCATCCTGAAAATCCACATCAATATCAGGCATACTTACCCTTTCGGGATTCAAAAACCTTTCAAATAGAAGTTGATATTTTATAGGGTCTACTTCGGTAATTCCAAGGGCATAAGAAATCAAGGCTCCGGCGGCAGAACCTCTTCCCGGTCCCACAAGAATACCTCTGCTTTTTGCCTCAGAAACAAAATCCCTCACGATAAGAAAATAGTTTGAGAAACCCATCTTGTCTATAAGTGATAGTTCTTTTTCAATTCTTTTTTGATATTCCTCGGGTATTCCATCGGGAAATCTTTTATTAAGACCCTCTAAACAAAGTTTTTTTAAATAACTTGATACTGTTTCTCCCTCGGGTAATTTTACATTTGGTGTGTATTTTTCGTTTAGTTTAAGTTCTAAATTACACATTTCACTTATAAGAATTGTGTTTGAAATAGACTGTGGTACCTCTCCAAAAATTTCATTCATTTCTTCATAACTCTTGTAGTAAAATTCATTTGTGGGATATTTGTGAAGCTTTGGATCATTTAATGTAGTTTTGTCTCTGATTGCAAAAATTATATGCTGGAGTATTTCATCTTCTTTTTTTATGTAATGTATATCGTTTGTTGCTACTACATTTATATTAAGCTTTTTCGAAAGTTCTATTAGCTTTTTGTTTACAATTTTTTCTTCTCTGATGTTATGATCCTGAAGTTCAAAAAAGAAATTTTCTCTACCAAATGTAGAAACATACCAGTCCACTTCCTTTAAAAGTTTTTGTTCATCGTCACCCTCAAGGATTAATGCGGGGATTTCCCCACCCAGACAGGCAGTTAATGCAATAAGACCTTTTGAATATTCAGCAAGCACCTCTTTATCCACTCTGGGTCTATAATAAAATCCCTCGAGATAACCTTTTGATGAAATCTTAATTAAATTTTTATAACCCTCATAATCTTTTGCAAGCAAAACAAGGTGATAATATTTTTCATCTTTATCCTTTTCAAACCTACTTTTAGGAGCGACATAAACTTCACATCCAATTATAGGTTTTATATCATTTAACTTACAGGTTTTATAAAACTCCATTGCACTGAAGAGATTTCCATGTTCTGTAATTGCAATGGCATCAAATCCACATTCTTTAGTTTTTTTCACAAGTTCTTCAATCTTTGCAACACCATCAAGTATGCTGTAGTGTGAATGATTGTGAAGATGTACAAATTTTTTCATTTTCTTTCCTCGAAAGGGATAGTCATATTTTAACATAAATTTTTAGTTTTTTTAAGAAAAAGCTGGATTTTAAAATCCCCTTAAGTTTAGTGAATGAAAGGCTTTAAAAATTTTTATTTTGTGTCTTATAGATTTCTAACTCTACTTGAATACTTGAAATAAAAGTGTATTCAATGTTATACTTTATTATTATAAAAAATGGGATGAATAATTAGTGAAGCTAAATTATGGCATTCAACCACAATCATATGTGTGAGAAAAGACAACCATATCGCAATGGCAGGGGATGGTCAGGTTACCTTCGGAGATATGATCGTAAAAAGTAATGCAGTTAAAATTAGAAAATTATACAAAAACACTGTTCTTTCAGGTTTTGCTGGTTCTGCTGCTGATGCCTTTGCTTTGCTCGAAAGATTTGAAACAAAGCTTGAGGAATTTTCCGGAGATCTTCTACGAGCAAGCGTAGCACTTGCAAAAGACTGGAGACTTGATAAGGCCCTGCGTCACCTTGATGCAATGTTGATTGTGGCTGATAAGAACAATATTTTTGTAATTTCGGGAGATGGTAACATACTTGAACCTGAAGAACCTCTTATAGCCATAGGTTCAGGAGCCGGTTTTGCAAAGGCAGCCGCTTTAGCTTTTTTAAAAGCAAGCCCGCAGATGAGTGCAGTGGAAATTGCAAGGCAGTCTCTTGAAATTACCTCAAAAATTTGCATTTATACGAATTCCAATATCATTGTTGAAACTCTCTGAAATCAAAGGAATTTTTATGAAAGTAAAACAAATAGAACTCGTAAATGTAGTAGAAATTTCCAGGTCATTAGAGGACTTACAACCAAAAGAGATAGTGAGCAAGCTTGATAACTACATTATAGGTCAGGAAAAAGCCAAAAGGCTTGTGGCCATTGCATTGAGAAACAGGATAAGAAGAAAGTTTGTCCCACCCGAGCTGAGGGACGAAATTCTGCCAAAAAATATATTGATGATAGGACCAACCGGTGTTGGAAAAACAGAGATTGCAAGGAGGATGGCACAGATTGTTGATGCACCATTTATAAAAGTTGAAGCTACAAAGTTTACAGAAAGGGGATATGTTGGAAGAGATGTAGAGTATATGATTAGAGCCCTTGTAAATCACTCGATAAACCTTGTAAAATCAAGAATGAGAGAAAGG
>Ga0207433_10002816_pt1 | contig 34616 bp, 39 predicted proteins | sample YelNatPaOPGAMG01_FD_187559 | JGI IMG/M metagenome (GOLD analysis project Ga0207433, IMG submission 187559) | Hot spring thermophilic microbial communities from Obsidian Pool, Yellowstone National Park, USA - OP-RAMG-01 (SPAdes) (version 3) | ecosystem: Environmental > Aquatic > Thermal springs... | reverse complement strand
GAAAAAACGGAATTGATTTAAGCTGCATAAAGGATGCGTCTAGAAAAATTGGAGGGGCACTTAAAAATAAAAGTGGTTATCATCTTGTTTCGGTGAAAAGCACAGTTCTTCCCGGAACAACGGAGAAAGTGATAATTCCGACCTTAGAAAAGCACTCAAAGAAAAAAGCGGGAGAAAATTTCGGAGTGTGCGTTAACCCCGAGTTCATGACTGAAATAGAGCATTCATGGACCGACAACAGAGAGTATAAAAAGGACTTTTTCACAGAAGACCGCATAGTAATAGGTGAATATGATAAAAGGTCAGGCGACGTTTTAGAAAAGCTCTATAAGCCCTTAAACAAACCTATTTTTAGGACGGATTTAAAAACAGCTGAAATGGTGAAGTACGCGTCAAACTGCATGCTTGCAACAAAGATTTCCTACTGGAATGAAATTTTCCTCATCTGTGAGAAGTTGGGCATAAACTCTCAAGTTGTCGCGGAAATCGTGAGCCTTGACCCTCGTATAGGCAAATACGGAACCGTTCATGGCAAGGCGTTTGGGGGGAAATGTTTGCCAAAAGATTTGAAGGCATTTATAAGATTCGTGGAAAAGTATAGGAAGCCCAAAATTTTGAAGGCTGTTGACGAGATAAATGAGGAGATGAAAGAAAAATTTGGGGTGAGAGAATGACCATAGAAAAGGCTGTGATCCCAGCGGCGGGTCTTGGAACTAGAATGCTGCCGATAACAAAGGCTCAGCCTAAGGAGATGCTGCCTGTTGTTGACAAGCCGGTCATCCAGTACGTTGTTGAAGAGGCTTATCATTCTGGTATAAAGGAGATTCTCATCATAACTGGGAGAAACAAAAGGGCTGTTGAAGACCACTTTGACAGAATAATTTTCCCAGTTAAAGATGAGGGCATAGAAAGGCTTGAGAGAATGCTTGACGAACTATCCATTCTTTTTGTTAGACAGAAAGAGCCAAAAGGCCTTGGAGACGCTGTAAGGTATGCTAAAGCCTTCGTAGGCGACGAGCCTTTCGCCTTGCTGCTTGGAGACAACATTACAATTCCACCATGCATCAAAGAGTTGGTGAAAGTTTTTGAAAAATACAAGGCTCCAGTGATTGCCCTCGAAAAGCTTCCTCAAGAAAGAATCTCCCTACACGGAATAATAAAGGGTGAGGAAATCGAGGACGGAATCTACAGGATAGAGGATTTTGTTGAAAAACCAAAGGTTGAAGAAGCCCCATCAGACATCGGCATTATTGGAAGATACATTTTAACACCGGAAATTTTTGACTATATTGAAGAATTAAAGCCTGGACGTAATGGAGAAATACAACTTACTGACGCACTAAAAGTAATGAGTATGGAAAAGACTGTATACGGCATGATTTTTAAAGGTAGAAGATACGATATCGGCGACAAAACTGAATGGTTGAAAGCTAATATTGAACTAGCCATGGAAAACAAAGATTTCAAAAAATTTAAAGAGTGGCTAAAAATTAAGCTGAGTCCGAATCAAGCATGCCGCTGAAATTGTGATGTATGATGTTAGTGGTGGTTACTCCAGTAAAAAATGAAAGCGAGAACTTGGTGAATTTAAGCCAAATTATTCTTCGTCAAACGCAACGCCCAAATTTTTGGTTAATAATCGATGATGGAAGCACGGATGATACGCCTCACATAATAGCAAATCTTGAAAAAAAATACGGATTCGTTAAGGGTTTTTCACTTCAAACAAAAGATGTAAACTATGATCCAATCTTTAGGTATGGCGCTGTTGTTCGCCAAGGAGTTGAGCACGCCTTAGATATGTATAGCGATTTAGAATTTTTAGGAATTTTAGATGCCGATATCAGGTTAAAAATGGACTACTATGAGAAAATATTAAACTCGTTTAGATCTCACGCCCAGTTGGGAATAGCGTCAGGACTATATATTGTCTCGAATGGAAAAGCACCTAACCATTTAAGGTTTTTGAATGACACCATCTGCGGAGGCGCCATGGTTTTTCGTAAAAAATGTCTCATGGAAATCGATGGTTTTCCAGCGTGTCCTTCACCCGACACTGCGGCTATTATCAAAGCAGTCAATAGAGGGTGGCTTCTCGGAGTCGTCACTTCCGTTTACGCATTTCACCCCAGAGTAAATATGTCACGGAGGAAATTTGTGAAGTTAGGTTTGAGTAGACATGTTTTGGGTCTTCATCCTGCATCAGCCCTTCTAAACGGATTTTTACAACCATTGAAAACTTTTTCACCGAATCCTTTAGGTTTTACAGTTGGATATTTTGCGGGTGCGCTAATGCAACTTCCAAAGATAAAGGATGAAGAGATTAGTGAATATTTCCGTAGACGGTTCTATTTAAGCGTATATAAGCATATTAAAAGAATTATAACTTTGAGGAAAATTGAAATGGATCCTATAAGATGCGCAACAATTAAATTGTAGTTCGTAAAAGCAATATAGCGTAAAAAGGATACCGCATGAGAAAATGACGGACCATGTATGAAATTTTAGATGTTGGCTGCGGAGACAGACCTAAAGGTGATGTAAACTGTGATTTATTCATCGGTAATTCTCCTCATCTTCAAGGAAGAACGATTCAACCAAAAATTATCCCAAACTTCGTAAAGTGCGATGCTCATCATTTGCCTTTTAAGACAGCAGCGTTCAAAGAAACATTTTCAAGCCATTTAATTGAACACGTAAATGATCCAGCCAAAGTGCTACATGAAATGATGAGAGTTTCTAGAGAGAAAGTAACTTTTGTTATCCCGCATAGATTCGCAAGGGCTAGCTGGTGGAAGTATAGACAGAATCCAACACACCAACATTTTTTTAGTACAAACACAATTAAGAAATGGCTTAGTAAACTAAAAACAATATCGCATTATGACATTGAAATTCGATTTCGCTGCTTTCCAAACGACTACTTATGCTTAATTAGATTCCCATGGGAGATAAAAGTGACAATATGGAAATCGTGTAGCAGGCGCTGATTTTCCTTATACATACCTTTTAATGGTTTCTCTTACTTTTTTGACGTATTCTTCCCAGCTATAAAACATACTTTCAGCTTTGCATCTATTATAAATTCCCATAATATGTTGTAGTTTTGGTTTCCCAAGTTTAAGCGCTTCATAAAAGGCATAACGAAGCTCCTCCGGTTTTGGCTTACATATCCATCCACCATTCTCATCAACGACAACGCTGTTGTCGCCAACATTAGTACAAATTATTGGCTTTCCCAAAAGCATAGCCTCCTGTATGACTCTGGGCAATCCTTCTGTAAAACTAGGCAAAACTAACACATCAAATAAGCGGTAGATCTCTTCTATCCTTTCTCGTGGGACATATCCCATATATTCGACATTTTCAGGAAAATTAACATTATGTTCGATTGCTCCGAAAATCCTAACTTTAACGGGTATCCCCTTAATTGCTTCAAAAAGTAAGTCTATTCCTTTTTCGCTAGATATTCGACCAACGTACCCAAACACAATATCTGAATTTCCTTGAGGATAAATAGGGGTTATTTCAAAAAATTTTTTGTCTACTCCATTCCAAACAGTCACAACATTATGATTAATCTCCTTCAGTTCGTGGGCTAAACAATGCGCTGCCGAAATTATTAAATTCGCCTTGCTTAACGTAAATTTATCAACTTTGTCAAAAAATGCAGATAATATCTTAGCAAATATTTTCCTTTGAGATGTCGCACTTTTAATTTTTCTCACCATAAAAGGATTTCCTCGCATCCTTATGACTAAAGGAATTTTACATAATTTTGCGACTAGAAGGCCGATAATCTGAGCCCAAGACTCCGACGGCACATATACTACATCATAATTTCGAAAGCGTTTATGCTTAAGCAAAACGTTTAACACGGCAATTATGGATTGGAATGTTTTCCTTCCCACTTTTAACCCTATATTTTTTGTTAGATCATCAATCCAAACGACATCGCCACCTAGGAAAAAAAGTTCCTCAAAACGCTCTAATGGATGTTTATACACAAAAGATAGGATTCTCATATTTCCATCCCGCAGAGTCTTCTAACTTCCATTTGATTATCTCACTTTTTATGTCTTTACTTTTCATACATATTTTCATTCGACAAAATAAGTCTCTCCGCATTTTTAAGGTAAACAACAGAAGCATTGATAACATTTGAACATAAACTATAAGATTTCTAGGAGTTTCTTTTAAAAGTTTAAAAAATAACTTTGAAATAATTGTCACAGGTTTACCATTTTTTTCTTTTGACGTACTCCTTTAACACTTGTGGGTAATCGCCATAAACGTCTTTTCGATATTCAACGAGATTTGAAATATACTTCCGAAAGTACAATTTTGCTACTTGATCCATATCCGCTGTTCCAAACTCTTTGCGTACTCTCTCCTTTACATAATCGTCTAAACTTATTTTGCCTCCAAGTCCTTCTCTGCGCATAAGCCGCCTATAATGCCTATAAAGTAACCTTTTTGGGTTTCTCGCAGTCCTTAGGTGGAAACTTAACGGCTCCTTAATATATACATGGTGCGGTAGTAAGCTAACGGAGCGATAAGGCTGTCAAAAGAACCTATTTTTGCATAGCGTAAATTAGGACTCCATGTGAAGAGCCAGTGTTCAACGTGAAAGGGATTTTTACAGCTTTGATGCAGCAGATCTCCATCGAGACATACATGTGGCCAATAAATGAGATAATACTTTCTCTCATCAAGGGTTTCCGCGCACGCAACTACATAGCCGTAGGAAATTTTTGATGCCTATAGAATTGTTGGAGCACTGTTCTTCAGTTCTTACAAGCATAAAACACAGATTTTCTCCAAATCATATGCGGTCATAGCCCCTTCTGTCTTTTTCAGCATATTCTAACCCCCATAAACCTATATTAATCAGACGTCGTTGACAGATAAAACCATAAATGACTTAAAAATTTTTCAAATTATGTCGTTTCTTCCTATGATTTTGCCGTTTTCGTCGTAAAGGATTTTATAACGCGGATTTTCCATTTCCTCCCTCAAAATTTCTGGGCAATTCCTTAAAAGGTAGTTGCATTTTTTCAAGCTTTTTGCAAGTTCTGCAAAAGCCACTTTTATTCCTTCCTCTTCTGAATCAACACTATAGTCCCCTTTTAGCCGGTATTTAACATAATCCTCTATTCTGGGAAAACGTTGGAAATCCCCGGTTTCCCTCCAGTCAGTCCAATATTTTCGATATAACAAATATCGTGCATTCTTTACGGTTACCAGGTGAACCGCATATATTTGGGGAACGATCACACATCTATAATAGTAATGGGAAGTTTATCGCCTCAAACTTTCCAGCGTTATAAAACTTAACACGGGGGCCCACGTAAAAGCGAAAACCTCTCGCCTTATTCGGAATCCCCATGGTCCTATATGGAATAAATCTCCATCTAAATAAAGGAAGCCTAAATTAACACGGTAGAATATTTTTGGGTCTAGGTTTAACAAGAACCTTTTAAGTTGCATGATATCGTTGGGTCCGCTGGTGTAAGCTATGACGTCAGCGTCCCATATCACCACCCACCTATATCTGGTGCAACGGAGCCCAACATTAGAATGGTAAACATGGGTTTCCGTGTCTCTCATGAGTGAGTCCAAGGGGATGCCCATGTGGATGAGATTTAGGTTTAGACCTTCCTCTTCGGCAACCTTCTTAATTCTTGCTGGAGTATCGTCGGTTGAAGCATCAACAACCACTATTTTATCGGCAAAATTTTTGATGGATTTTAATGAAAGCTCTGCCCATCATCATTACAGCTTCTAAAAATAACATTCACACCGTTCGGTCTTTCCGGAGGGGCTTCACAACCCCAATTTTTGGCAAGAAACTAAAACAGTACCGTGCACAATCAACAATTTTGTGCACCACAGCCTCGTAGGTTTTCAATGGAAGTTTTAGATCATGCACTTCAATTTCCTCAAAAATATCACGAACCGCTACCCCGTTTCGCTAACTCTTCCTCCAGCTTTTCCACACGCCTTTTAATTTTATCGACTTCCTCTTTAACACTTGCATTTCCTATTTCAACTGCACGTTTTTCGTTAGATTCCAAGATGAACCGCAAGAGTTTGGAGCCATAGCTTTTTAATAATAGCTCGGTGTTTTGAATTAAACAATGTCCACCAATAACCCCTGGAAATAAAACTGGTCTATCTAGCCTTACGCGGTGTGTGTCCTCGATAAAGTCCACCACGTCGTCGAATTCTGCTCCGAAATGTCTGCTTATGCGGTGCATTTCCTGGAAGCATACTATCATCCAAGCCCTGTAAATGGTTTCGAAAAGCTTAGCCAGCTCCGTCTCCAAACAACTCTTCAAAACCTTGGTTTTTAAACCAAGCTTCTCAAAGTGCTTTTTGGCTTTTTCCGCCGACTCCTCGTTTACGCCGCCAACATATTTTGTCCAACGCTTCAATTCCCACTTCATATAATCTAAACTTTTGTGGACGCCCCGCACAGGCGAATGTGCCACAAGGCATGAGCCCCCGAGACACTTATAAATCTCATAGGTTGTGCCGGGTGCAACAGTACTATTAACAATTACAAGTTTGGGCTTAAAACGCCCCACATAACCCACTATGCCGTTCACAAACTCTTCCTTATCAACACATGGAATGCAAATATGCATAACGTCAACTGTGTGAGGTAAAATGTTCTCTAACTGCCCAGCCTTCCGCATTTTCCCAGTGTTCAAATCGAAACCGTAGACTTCAAAATTTCCGCTCTCTTTTAAAAGCTCAAATAACGGGCGCCCAACTTCACCCAAGCCTACAACCAAAACCTTCTCTTTAGTCATATCCAAACCAGCCATATTACCAGCAAAACAAACTAAAATTGTCAAACTATTTAAACTTCACACAATCACATAACACCAAAGGAGAACCAAAATGCCTACACCTAAAACAGGAAAGGGCGTAATAATAGGCGAGAATGTCCAGTTCGGCGAAAACGTCGTCATATGGAATTATGTTGTTATAGGCGACAACACACGTATAGGTGATGGAACCCGCATAGGCAGCTTCTGCGACATAGGCAAAAACGTTGCTATAGGCAGAAACTGCATAATCCAAGCCCACGTAACAATATCCAACGAATGCCAAGTAGGCAACAACGTCTTCATAGGCCCCAACACAAGCCTACTGAACGACAAATTCCCCCACAGCAGATGCCTAACACCATCCATAATAAAAGACAATGTGGTGATCGGCGGATGCGTAACAATACTCCCAAACGTTATAGTGCACGAAAACTCTGTAATAGCCGCAGGAAGCGTAGTAACAAAGGACATTCCGCCCAACATGGTGGTAAAAGGAATACCGGCGAAGCCCATAATGACTAGGCAAGAATATGAAATTCGAAGGAGAGAGTTCATACAAAAAAGGTACGCGGAGAAAACCTATGATTCAACGTTTTCTGCGTTTAAACTCGGGGCTTAATATTCCAGCGGTTTGGATTTTGCAGCACCCAATCTATTTCTTCTCGCAATCCCTTATGAAATTCGGTTGAAGGATGCCATCCAAGAATTTTTCCAGCTTTTTCTATGTTCAAAACGAAATTTTTCAACTCTCCCTTTAAACGAATGCGTTCGGGTTGAAATGGGGAAGCTAAACCCTCTTCTGGATTATCGTAAATAATTTCAAGGTTTTTTCCGGATAATTTTACAATCAACTTTGCCAATTCTCGAATGGAAAGATCCTTTCCACTTCCAATGTTAAAGACTTATCCAACGGCTTTATCATTTTCAATAGCCAACCTATGCGCTTTTAGCAACATCTTTCACATAAACAAAATCCCTCGTCTGAAGGCCATCACCGAACACCACAGGCGGCTTATTTTCCAAGAATACTCTTTTAATAAACATTGTTAAAACGCGTCCGAACCATTCTCTTGGGCCATAAACGATTCCATATCTGAAAGCTGTGGTTTTTAAACCGAACAGTTTACAGTACTGAATTACATAGCGTTCTGCAGAGAGTTTGCTGACACCGTAGGGCCAATGGGGCTTCAAAGGATGCCTTTCATCTATCTATTGGTAAATATTTTGCCTCGCCGTAAACTGCGCCCGAAGATGCAAATAAAACTCTTTCTACACGGTTTTTCAACGCGACATTTAAAACGTTTAATGTGCCTAAAATGTTTATGCGGGCGTCTCTTTCAGAATCCCTTATACCGCTAAAGACTTCTAGCTCTGCAGCCAAATGATCTATAACGTCAACTTTCTCTTTTTCAACAATCGCATTAAGCATATTCACGTCCAGAATTGAGCCTTCGACAACTTTTAACCTATCATCATCAATGTGTTTTAAGTTTTCTAAAGTTCCGGTTGAAAAGTCGTCGTAAACTATAACTTTCTCAGCATTGTTTGCCAAATATTCCTCTACCAAATGGGAACCTATGAAACCAGCACCGCCAGTTATTAAGACTTTTTTCCCCTCAACACTCATGGTTTTCACCATTGTTTACAGATTTCTTTTTCAATTATCGATTCAATAACATCGACGGGATTCTCTAGCTGGTCAAGTAAGCTTTTAACATCCCACCTTTTGCCCATAAGTTTCTTGGCATAGCTTAATACTTCAGTCAAGTTCACGGTAAAAATGGGGAAACCCCGAGCCGCCAAATAATCATTTACATATATTTTTTCGAAGGATTTGACAACTATTGTCGGCACCCCTTGCAAGGCAGCTTCTCGCGCGATTGTTCCACCTGCACAAACTACGAGGTCAGCGTAAGCCACCAAACTGGCGGAGTCGATAAATCCTTTTTGAGATCTTCTATGGTAACGTGGTAGAAACACCACGGTGCCAAGCGAGGTCAATTTCCTTGCAAGGGCTTTTGACCAGTCACTTTTGTTTGTGGCGTATGCGGCTTTTTCTTCAAGTTGTCTAACAACAATTAATGGTTTATCATAAGGATGTGTGATTTGCGGCTGGAAGCCCTTTATCCACGCAACTTCATCAACACCATCGAACCAATAAATCTTTTTTATTCCGTAACCTCTAATTGAACTCATTGGAAGAGCTTTTGAAACTACTAAGAAGTCGATTAAAGGCATTGTCAATCTGTTGACTGCATCAGCGTGCACGGTGTCGTGGGTGGATATGTTGGGTATACCAAGTCCAAAGGCTACTCTGCACAACTCGACGGAGCCATGGGAGATAGCTACATCCGGAGTCTCTTTTTCAAACATTCGGCAAAATATTAACTGCCGCCTTAAACTTTCCCTAAGCCTTGACGACAGTGACTTTGGATTGTACTTGCCAACCACTATGAACTTTTCGCCGAGAAGATTTGCAAGGGGAATCGTATCAGGATGTTTACGGGTAGTCAATATAACCTTGTGTCCTTTTTCTCTGAGTCTTTTCGCTATGGCGACGCCATATCGTACGTGTTTTCCTGTGCAAGCATCATACCATATCTTCATAGCCCACACCTGAACGGTACATTTCTCCGATAATTTTCCCATTTTTAACTAGTTTTGATGGTGCGTCTATGTGGCGTATCCAGTAAATATTTTCTGGTAGGACGTTGTATTTTGGGATTTCTGGAATGCTTTCTTTGAAGGCGAGTTTAACGTAAAGATATGGAATGTTCGCGTAATAGTCCCCGCGCAAAATTTTGCTTGCATATGAGAAGAAAAACGATGTTGTAAACATTCTGGCAGCGTTAATTTCAGTGGCGCATGGAACACCATCCCTATTTTCTTTCAGGTCGATGCATGCGATTCCGTTAAAGTTTGGGTCTATGGCTAGAACGGCTTCGACGGCAATCCTGTTTACGTTATCGTCATGTATTGTTCTTTGAACCGCCGGAGTGCCAGTTATCCCCGAAGGGGCAAGGTGTGGGTATATGTATTCTAAGCGTTCCCTAGCCATGGACGTAACAAGCTCTCCATCTTTCCAGAGACTATGGAAACCTGTGTTTCTTCCGGGTAAATGTTCTTGGGCTATGAACTCCCATCTCATTCCGCGTGCCTTCCAATATTTTATCCATGAAAGCGCCGTTTCCTTGTTGTATGCCGGTGTGCTTCCCTTTCCTCCAGCTCCATGTCTGGCCCTTATCCAGATGGGGCTTCCAAGCTCCTCAAAAGCCTTTTCTATGTCATGCTCATCCTGCAACTCCACCGTTTTGGCGACTGGCACGCCCTTTTTCATCCAAATTTTGGCTGATTCAAGTTTGTCTTGGCATATCTTCACAGTGTTTTTTGACGGCAAGTAAACGTTCGCCTCAATTTTTTCACGGTTGTCCGAAACAACAGCCACCTCGGCATCCGTTTGTGCATGTAGAAAATCAGCCTTCTCCCTTCGGATAATTTCATTCAACCTTTCAATGTAGCCTTCTTCATCAGCCCTCGGCACCAGATAAGTCTTGTCGGTTGGCGCCAAATAAATAAAATGCCTACTAGCCTCTGTGCCGATAATGAACATTTTTTCTGGAGCAAGGCGAAGAGACATGATAAAGTTTATGCCAGCCGGCCCACCAGCCCCTGTGGCAACAATCTTTTTCAGCGGCACCACCCTTCAAGATTCGCAACTCTCATATAAAGCTAGTCCAATTTATCTCTATCCGTAAAAGGGCCGGTCGTCTAGCTTGGTTAGGACGCAGCCCTTACGAGGCTGAGGTCGCCGGTTCAACTCCGGCCCGGCCCATTCAGAAACTACGTTTCCGAAACCTTCCTTGCCTTTTTCTGGATTAGCGGTTTGATTTGCCGTTATTTGCTTGTTTGCGTTTTCCATTGCGTTTATGTAAAGTTTTAAAGCGTTTTCGCAGACTTGTGTTATGTTTAATCCTAATTCTTTTGCTCTTTTCAAAATTTCGGCTTCTACACGAATTATTGTTGCCTTTTTCATATCTATCACATGATATCTTTTGATATTGAAACTATTTAACTTTTACTTTAATCTTTACGCTTGTGAATCATGAAGCATGTTTGAAAGTTCGTCAACCAACTTTAACACGGCATACTTAACTGCGCCACGATACTCTTCATAAAGTTCATCAGCTTCCTCACGGCGATATTCTTTAAGCGCCTTCTCTCTTTTTTCCTCGATTTCAACTATTGCCTGCGTAAGTTTACGCTCTAAAGGTTTAATTTTATCTTTCAACGGCTTAGGAAGTCTGGCGATTAAAAGTCGCATTTCATTTAACGCTTCTTCTGGTTCAGGCACTACGCCAGTTCTTCCATAAACGGCTATATGGCTTATTTTACGTATTTCCTTCCATAAAGAATTTAGAAGATATGCGCTTATGAGGGGTTTTGCAGATTTTTCCACCTTAACAAGTGAATAGGTTTGTTCTCTTCCCACTGAAGGATTAACAATTATCCGCCCTTCTACTTGGAGTTCTTCAAAGTCTCTTTGCACGGTTCTATAATTAACACGGAAACCTTCTTTGGTTAACAGTTCATGCGCCATTTTAGTTGATAAAGCGTTATGTTTACCTATTAACTCTAAAATTTTCTCTCTTCTTTTACGGATGTTTTCATATCGCGACTTAGCTTTTTCTTTTGTTTTGTCGTTTTGCGACATGTTTTTGTCGGCTATCTATTTGCGGTTCACCCTTAAAAGATTTATCGGCGATTAATATGAACATTCCAAAAATAGTTGAACGCAAAATTAGTGGAAATGCACAAACCAGACGGCTCAACCCAATACATAATAACCTTGCCAAAAGAATACGGCGAAACCTTAAAGGCTGAAGGCATAGAATCGCTTTTCATAGTTTTCAACTACGGCTTAGGCGCTTTTCCAAAACACGCCCGCCTAACAGAACAAGCACTCTTAACCTTCCTACAGAAACATCCAGAACTTCAAAGGCTTTTCAGCGAAACCAAACAGGGAGAGTGAAGTTTATGGCTGCACTCAAACATAAAAACAACCACACGCCAAAAACAAACGCCATTAAAGGCGAAGAATGGCTCAACCTTAAAGTTTTGCTAAGTTTCGGCTGCTTCTGGCAAAACTTACCAAAATGGTGAAACCGCCATGACAGAAACCGTGAAACCCATAACCCTTAAACCACGAAACACTCCAACACCGCCCTTAACGCTTTTCCAAACAATCTACTGCCGAAACTGTCAAAAACAATGCAACCCTTCAACTGAAACCTTCCAAAACTGCCTAATCGCCTGCCTAATAGACGAAATCGCAAGACTACGGCAAACATTAACCCGCAACTACTAAAAAAGAGGTCTAAACCATGACACCAAACCAATGCCCACACCAAACCATAGACAACAAAGGCATCATCAACTGCACAAAAAACGACTCAACCATAGGCTACTGCACAACACCATGCCCATATGAAACTACATCTTCCGCAACTATACAAAATTGCACTACATTTGTTGAGGAGCGTTTTTCAAAGCGTTTCGGCGAAAAGAAGCTTAAAATTTGCTCTGTTCAAGTGTTTTTTAAGGTAGTGCAATTTTTCATAGAAGCCGAAGGAGATGTCTATCATGCGTAGGGTTGTGTATTTTTGGCGGGATTTGGAGCCGTTGGTTAGGCGTTTTCTTGGTGAGTCTGGGTTGCCTTTTAATAGGTTTGTGAATGTGGCGGTTCAGAGTTTTCTGGGTGGTTGTTGTGTTGAGGAGTTGCGGTTGAGAGCTAAGCTTATGGGTTTGATGCGTGAGGAAGCGGAGCTTAGGAAAATTCAAAATTGTATGTTGCGGAGTGGTAGTTATCTTCCGTCTTATGTGCAGCGCACTTTACGGGAGCCTGGTAGGCCTGTATGTTTGGTGCGGGATGGTCAGGTGCCTTTGAAAGCTTTGAATCCTAGGGAAGAGCGTGTTTTTAGGCGTATTGCAGCCCGTAGGGAGCAGATTGCCCGTGAGATTGCTGAGTTAAGTGAACAGTTGCTTAGGGATGTTAAGCCTTTCCGGCTTAAGCCTGATTATCGTAAAAAACGGAAAGGAGGTGAGAAGCCGAATGAGTAGTGAAGAGTTGATTGATGCTTTGATGGATTTCTGTAATGCTGTTGAAGCTGGTGTTGCTCAGTTGAAAAAGAACCTTTACGATTTGATGCAGCAATGTGGCAATGCTAAGCCTGTATGGGACCTTGAAAAGGTTAAATGGGAAAAGGCGCAGTCTGATAAAGGCGAATATGAAAAGGCAACGGCTGAAGCTAATAAGGATAATGCAGATTTCAACAATCTTGTAGCTGATTTAAAGATGCATGGCGGTAAAATGCGGAAAGGCAACTTTTTCATTTGGCTGTTTGAGAAAACTCAAGAATTAACTGTTGGAAGGAAACGGGTGAAGTGAATCATGGCAGAGGAGCGTAAGCCGTCTTGTTTCGGCAATTTCCTAATTTTTTCTGCTGTTGTTTGCATGGAATGTAAGGTTTGGCGTGAATGCCAAAAGGTGTCATAGCTTATGGGTTTCACTCCACAGCTTGAGAAAGAGAAAATGCCTTCAACCGTTCTCTACGATGTTTTAGGCAAAACAGTTTGGGTAGAAGTGGACGCGGAATATCATGTTAAAGGCAAACTAATACGCTTTCAAAAAAGCAACCCGAAAAGGCATATTCCAGCACTTCTAATACTGCAGCTTGAGAGTGGGCAATATCTAATTTGTAAGTGGAGGAAACTGTTTTGGAGATAGATTGGTATGCCTTCAGCGAAACAGCGGTAATCCTTATTCTTCTGGCAGTTGCCTTCATTATGGTTGGATGGCAAATTTTAAGAACATGGTTTAGTAAGAAATGATATACGGGAAGGCGTAACAATGCTCGGGAAGGCGTAACATGGAAAACAATGTTTTCCTATCGCTTATGCTCAAGTTTCTGACTAGACTTTTCATTGTAATAGTTGTCATTCAACTTTTAAACGGATACGCCATTGCTTTAAACATGCCAATTTTACTTTACGCTTCAATTCCAATTTCGCTTTACATGGTTAAAGTCGTGTTCTGCCTGAGACACTTAGCGGAAAACGTTCACCTGTTCATTCCAAACAGTAATTGCCATGCAACACCATACAGCAAATACGACATCCATTTAGATAGCAACATCTTAACAGATGGAGAATTAAAACTCTTGTATGAATGGAGTAGAGGCACAAGCGTTAAAGAGTTAGACGTTCATCCAATGATTCTAAACAGATTATTGCGTAAGTATGTCAAGGAAACTTTAACGCCAAAACAACAAGTGAAGTCACAGGTTCACAACTGAGGAGGTATATATAGGCAGAGGATGATGTGACAACTTAATCAAAAACTATGGAAAAAACCATTGCCTTCGAGAGGCGAGAGTCGTCCATCACATACATTGTCTTTAAATGAAAAATGTATGGGAAAAGTTTAGGATATCTTTTGTTTTAATTCTTCTATTGCCTTGAAAACTCTATCCTTCAAATCGCTTATCCATGCAGGGTTAAAGTAGTTTCGCATAAACACGGTTGTGCTTATCCTTCCATGTAGAAAGTCTATTTCCACTTCACGCAAATATTTCACCATGAAAGTTCCATGAACTTCTCTGATGTCTCCAAACCTTAAACCAGCACACCGCTTAACCCTTGTCTGAACAGCATCCAAATTTAACGGTTTATTGCTGCATATTTTTTCTACAACATTTCGAGGCATGAAGGATATAAACGCCTTTTTGCTTCGCCTTAAGAAAACGTCTTTAAACTTAAAATGTTCAAGGGTCTCCCTTTCCACATCGTAGTATTCGCTTAACTTTCCTTCCCTACTCAACTTAATAATAAGGTTGTAAGCCATGATGCCTTCGCTGAACCTTAAACCGCTAAACGTTAAGAAATCCATGAAATCTGAGTAGTCTGGATTTAACCGCTTAACCTTTTTAATCCATTCAAAAACCATGTCTGGATTAACAGCTTTAGTGAACCGCTTAATAAGTAAATCATCTGTTCGAACGCTCCACTTTAAACCATAATCTTTAACGAGTTTCTGAAAGTCTCCATGCATCCCCAGAAACTTACTTAAACAGCTAAGACTTTTCAAAACATGAGCGCGTTTATCAAGACTCATTTTTAACAGTTCGCTGAAATCCTTATCCAAAAGGCAATGAGCAAAACGCTTAGCATAAAGAATCCGATTATAAGCTGTTCTGGGCATATACTCACGCCTACACCAATCTTCAAAAGCATCCCAATTAACACGCTTATCACCTTCAATAGAAGCACAATGATAACCATCACTACAAAGGGAGTCTCCAGAACCGTAGGTTTTGGATAGTCCCTTACGAGGCTGAGGTCGCCGGTTCAACTCCGGCCCGGCCCACTGAATTTTAATTAATCTTAATAGCTAAAAGCGTAAGAGAGGGAGAGGGTCTAATCTATTGGTTAAAATCTCCGTCAATAGATATGTTGAGAAGAGAATTTCAAAGACAAAGCGGGAAATGGAAAACGCCTTGAACAAGCTTAGAGGAAGGATGTTGAAAAACCTTGAAGAAATCTTCGAAATGGCGGGCAAAATCGCTAAAGGCGAAGTGAAACATCAGAGGGTGAGCGGGAAAATGGTTAAAATAACCATACCACAAAGGAGAAGATGGCTTCTCGTGGCGGGGCAGACGGCGGAAATAATTAAGGGCGTAAGGGAAAACTTCAACGAGAAAGAAATAAAAACAAAGTTAGAGGAACTTGAAAAACTGTTGATAAACGCGACGGCAACACAAACCGAAGAGGGTTAGCGTAGCAGCAACATAAAGAATGGAAGATAAGACGGCAAAAGACAAAGTTTGATCATTAACCCTCCATTGCAAAGCTTTTAAGGTTAGGGTGAATTATTTCCCAGTAATTTTAAAATTCTTTTCCACTCTTCCTGTGTTAGAATAAAGTTTGTGCCTTGAGGGTTTTTCAAAATTTGCGGAGGAGGGGATTATCTGAAAACCCAGTATCTTAAGGGACGAAGCAAAGTGCCACAGATTGGACAAAATCTATTTAAAGCATATTGATTGATTAGAACAGTTTTCCCGCATTTTCGGCATATGAAATCTGCGTCTAAGCTTTGCATATGGTTCATCTAATGATAAATGACATTAGGCAGAAATTCCAAAATCTTTTTCGGAGAAAACACGGTTAAGATAGTGTTTGACAGCCTTTTGCCGATTTTTGGGATTAAACCAACAGCATCCGTTCCAAGCTTACATGTGATGACATATTCAAAAAGCCCCAATTGTTCGATTCCAACAACATCATTTTGGCACTTTGTTTCTCTTAACGCCCTTGTTATTTCTTGCTGGGATGCACCTAATATAATCAGCCTGTCAAGGAGAAACTTTATCCACTTATTATAAAGTTTTAACTGACTTTCGGCTATTATAGCCTCTAAACAATTTCCATTCACTAGTGTTATTTTCGCTTTTATGGGCATGTTTTCGCAGAATCCATAAAGTTCGACAATTTTTTTAAAGGCTATTTTTCTTCCATCTACCAGTTGGGCTTGCAAATGTCGCAGTGGAATTTTGGCTACAATGTTTTGTGCTGTTAGCCCAATGTCTAGGCAGAGTTGGTCTTCGCTTTTTCTCGCGTCTATTATATATCCTTTCACTGTCTGGAATTTTGCAATGCTGTTAATGTTGGCGGGGCATATTCCAATGGTGTTTTCAAGATAATTTAATGCCGCCTTTTCATCTTCACCTGAAAATGTTATTTGAATCCAGTTTTGCGATGTAGCTTGGACTTTTTCTATTTTAACACTTAAACCCTTGAGGGCCGTTTTCAAATGGTCTCCAACAAGTTCGAGCTGACCATCCTTGTGGATTTTTGAGGATAGCGTCACGGTAGGCATTTGCAGTCTCCAATTATCGATGACATTTCTTTATGAAGTTTTCTTATTCTTGCTATTGCTGAAGGGGGCAGTTCTTTGGAAAGTTTCTCTATTGTCTTTTGGATTGGAACCCTTTTCGAACCTTCAATAAGCTTGTCAGCATAGGCGACAATTTTCTCTTCAAGAGTTTGTGGAATGTAAACGTCCTTTGGCCAGCCAAGCTTTTTTGCTTCGCGCTGGGTTATTCCGCCACCCACATGCCTCTTAATTATTGATATTATGGGTTCCGGTAAGCTCAAACTTTTGACTATTTGCATTCCAACCAGAGCGTGGTGAACACTGTGGGTTTTTGAGCGGCCAATGTCGTGGAGAAGTGCGCCTATCTCGACAAGTTCGAGGTTAACGTTTAACCCTTTTTTCTTGCATGCCTTTGCAATTTCAACTGCAAGCCTTGTCACTGTCTCACAATGTTTTATCACGTTTTCCGAGCAACCGCTTTCGCGTAAAATTTGTAGGGCTTGCTCTCTTGTTGGGAGCTTTTCACTCACCCAGCTCCTTCCTTAACTGTTCAACCCTCTGGGTTAAAACCTTGACTATTTTCTCGTTGTTATAATGCATTAAGGGTTTGCCGCATGTTGGACACTTGAAAACCAGTTCGACGGCTTCTTCGAAGGGGATTCGCTTGCAGCCGGGCGTGTAACAATAGTAGAAATCATGGTTTTTCTCGTACTCCAATCGAATATTCAGCTTTTCGAGAACCCTTCGTTTTTGACTCAGAATGAAGCCTTCAAGCTGCTCTGGCTGCAGTTTCCAGTGAAATATGAACCATCCTGTTTTGGGGTCCCTTGTCCTTCTTAGGCTCACCAACGAGTGGTCGTAGAGCTTGTAGAGGATTTTGCGCACATTGTTAAGCCTTATCCCCGTTTTGTTTGCAATTTCGTCGTCTGTAATCTCGTCTGAATTTTTCAGCATCTCGATTAGTTTTACAGCTTCTTCTTCGCCTAGGGCTTCAGCAACCTTCATCAACGTGGCGTCGTCGATTGTTGACAACATAACAGACCCTTGTCTGCTCAATCGTTGAACCACTTCTACTTATATATTTGCAAATCTTAATTTAAATCTCTTTTCTGGCTTCAGACTCAGAATTAACTTTCCTAATCACTTTTTTGCCTCTCTTCTGAGGAACAATCATCAGCCTAGCGCCTTCGAAAGTTTTTGTAAGCTCTTTGCCTTCGAAAAATCTGTCTAGGAAAACCGCGAGGCTCGCACATTCAGAGTGGGGTTGATTTCCAACAGCCACATTAAAGTCTGAAACTGTTGACGAGAAAAACTCTCCGGGAACTTTTTGGCTTCCCACAATGACCAGGATATCCTTGCCAACCGCCTTGATTCTTTGCATTACATCGCTCGTTTGAATGTTTTCACCGTAAGCTGTTAAATGGACAACTACCCCGCCCTTAGCTTTCCATTCGTTGACAACTTTACTCCATGGAGTGCCCATTTCAAAATGGAAGGGGCCGCCCCAGTTTTTCACAACCTTTTCCACAGTTGCTTTTATCTTCTCATCTTCTATGTCGGATAGAATAAAGCCCGAGGCGCCTAGGGCTCTAGCCGTTAAAGCCACGTGGGTGGTTAGCCGCAAGTCCCTTTTGGGACGGTGGCCCCATCTTAATACGAAAATTTTGGGCTGGTTTTCAGTATTGGAAGCTTTCAATTTTTCCACCGAGTTCTTCAACACGGCTTTTCACTTTTTCAGCAAACCATGGTACTGCCTCAAAAACCACATGAGCCTCATCACCAGCATATTTTATTTCTTGGACATCCGCGCGGCTGAACAGCCATGAGAGGAAAGGCATTGCCTCGCTCGACATGGGAAGCCTAAACGAAGCCCGTGCATAATTTCGCAAGGTTTTAGTTATTTCTTCCTTTAACTGGTTTAGGTTAACCCCATATAGGGCGGATATTGGCACCGGTTTCGGCGCCCTTTCCTTAAGGTTCTCCATTTTCTGTTGAAGCATTGTTTCAGGCAGTAAATCGATTTTGTTAAGGGCTGTTATGATAGGGATGCCGGAAGCGCCTATACGGTCTATTGTTTCTAGGCATACGGAAAGCTTCTTTTCAACGGTAGCCCACGGCTCGCTCAAGTCTACGACAAGCAGTATAAGGTCTGAATAGATGGTTTCCTCCAGTGTTGAATGGAAAGCCTCTATGAGGGTTAGTGGCAAGCGGTCTATGAAACCCACAGTGTCCGTTAAAAGAAACTTTTTCCTTGAAAACTTCACAAGCCTCGTGGTTGTCGACAAAGTCGTGAAAAGGGCGTTGTCCACCGGAACCTCCTCTTCTGTTAAGGCATTGAAAAGCGAGCTTTTCCCAGCGTTTGTGTATCCCGCTAAAGAAATTGAAGGAAAACCCAGTTCCGCTCTCCTTTCGCGGTGTAGGACGCGTTTTCTTCGAATTTTTCTGAGTTTTTCTGTTATGGTTTGTATCTGCCTCTTAACAGTCTCATAGTAAACGTCCACTTCATAGGCGCCAAGCCCCATGAAGCCGGGCTGTTCACCCATTTTGGCTAGGCGCACTTTCTCCTTCGCCCTCGTCAGCTCGTATTTAAGTCTAGCCAATTGAATTTGCAGTTTCGCCTCCGTTGTTGTGGCTCTTCTCGCGAATATTTCGAGGATTAGCTGGAAACGGTCTATCGCCTCCACACCCGTTTCTTTGGCTATATTGTAGGCTTGAACAGGCCTTAACGAGTTGTCAAAAATTATTTTTTGGGCGCCAGTCGCTTTTACGAGTTCGGCGAGCTCCTTAATCTTACCATAGCCTATTTGATAGCGGGGGTCTGGAGCCCGCACTTGCTCCATCTTGCCAACAACCGTGTAGCCGGCTGACTCAGCTAGGCTTTTAAGCTCGTCAAGGGTGGATGGCTCGAAGGACTTACGGCGTTGCACGATAATTGCTTTCGTTAGGCTTTATCCTCCGCTTTACCCTTATCAAACTGTACAAGGTCTCCGAGGGTGAGGCCGCGGCTTGACGGTTTAGAGGCAACAGCCGTAGGAGTCTTTTCTTCGGAGGCGGGCATGAGAAGCTTTATTTTTAATGCATGCTCAAGTTTGGCTGCAAGCCTATCGTCTGGCTTAATCTTTCTCGTTTCTATTTTTTTCAGAACCGAAACTTTTTCGTTTATCCTTTTACCCAGCTCCTCATGGGTTAAGCCCATTTTTTCCCTCGCTTGCCTCACCCTCACATCATAGTCTTCCACAAGCTCCAACGCGGCTTCCGCAGTCTTCTGTGTTTTCACCATGCTTGAAGCCTTTAATTGCTGAGGTGCGGCTGTTTTTTGTTTAATCTTTGGCGTTAAAGCTTGTTTTGGTTCTTCCAATATTATTGTGCCGTGTTTTGCACATTCCCCGCACACGGTTAGTTTTGCTCCCTCAATGATGGCGTTAACTGGCTTACCGTGGATTTTTCTCCCACAAACTTCACAGCGCAATCTTAATGGCGCTCCTTTCTCGTGAACTCTTTTAATAGTTGACGCTTGGTTATGTTTATAGTTGTCGAATAAACAATTCCACAATAAGATGGTGTTTGTATTGGAAAATCCTATTAACCGTATTAGAAGTGTGGCAGACTACCAATTCGGAAAGGGGGTGGGTGAAAAACTATTTCCAGAAAACGTTGAAATAATCTATTCGAAGCGTACTGGCAGAATACGCTACGTTTATATGGATGGAAAAAGGCTTGCCACTCTTCGCCCCACGGATGGGCTTTTCTCTTTAAGCATCGAAGGAGCAAGGAGAATAGTTGAAAATAAAATTCCAGCCAGATGCCTTGTCACCGTTAAAAAAGATGCAGCAAAGTTTATAGCTGAAGGCGGCGACGTTTTCGCAGCGCACGTTGTTAAAGCTGACAAGGAAATCCGCCCCAGAGACGAAGTTATTGTTATCGACGAAAAAGGTAAAGTTTTGGCTGTTGGCAGAGCCGTTTTATCCGGAGAGGAGATGATGGCCTTTAAAACCGGTGTAGCGGTGAAAGTTAGACGGGGGTTTCTAGAGGAAGGTTAAGTATAAGAAGCCAAAAATAGGTTAGTGTTTATGGAGATGAAGGCTGTTGATGCGTAGACGTATAAGCCCCCGTGAAGCCAGACGCATGATGCAGCGCATGGGCTTAAGCATGGACGCCGTCCCAGACGTTGAACAAGTCATCATAAAAACCAGCGGGAAAGAAATAATCATTGAAAAGCCGGAGGTTGCCGTTGTAGACATTCAAGGACAGAAAATGTTTCAAGTGGCTGGTGGAAAAATAACGGAAAAAGCTGTTGAACGAAAGCTGACCATACCAGAAGAGGATGTGAAGCTTGTGGCTGACCAAACTGGAAAAAGCTTGGAAGAAGCTAGAAAAGCCCTAGAAGAATGTGAAGGAGACTTGGCTAAAGCTATTCTTCTGTTACAATCCAAAATCTGATTTGGACGAATTTTGATGGATTTTGACATTGTTTCGGTTGGGCATCTCTGCATAGACTCGATAAGTTTGCCCAATAGGCTGTTGCCCTACATTATTTTGGGAGGTTCTGCGGCTTATGTTTCTCTCGCCGCCAAGCGTTTAGGCGCAAACGTCTCCATAATCTCAAAGGTTGGAGGAGACTTTCCCGAAGCCTACCTTTGGTGGCTAAACCAAGAAGGCGTAAACCTCGCAGAAGTCGCCAAACTCAAACAGGAGAAAACAACAAGGTTTGAACTAAAATATAACAGCGACCTATCTAACCGCGTCTTGAGGCTGACAAGCAAAGCGCCGCCGATAACAGTTGAGGATTTGCGAAAAACCATAAAAGCCAAAGTTGTCCACTTGGCGCCAATATCCAACGAAATTTCATACGAAGTTGCTGAAAAACTGGCAAAATCCGCTGAAGTGTTATCCCTAGACCCCCAAGGGCTTGTTCGGGTTTTTGATGAAAATGGATTCGTTGCGAATGAACCGTTAAAGGATAGGCGCATACTCGAACTTATAGACGTGTACAAGTCTTCACAAGACGAGATTGAAGCTGCCACCAGCGTGGCGAATTTAAAGGAGGCCATAAAGGCTGTTCACGATTTCGGCGTTGAAACCGTCATAGTAACGTTGGGAGCAAGGGGAGCAGTGCTATCCGTGGAGGGGACAGCTTATGAAATCCCCGCCTACACGCCCAACAAGATTGTGGACCCTACGGGTGCTGGCGACGCTTTTATTGGCGGTTTTCTAGCTGAATATGTACGAGGAAGGGAAATCTTGTGGTGTGGGTGCGTTGGCTCAGCGGCAGCCTCAACAGTTGTGGAGGGCGTTGGCCCAACATTTTTAGGCGACAGAGACGAAATTTACAGAAGGGCAAATCTGCTTTATGAAAAAGGAATTAAGCATTAAGTGTATTTTATTAGTTTAAAGCCTTAAAATGCGCGCGTTAAGAGGGTTAGCCTTGGGTAAGGTTGGAAAAGGCGTAAAATGCAGTGTTTCCGGCTGCGGCAAAGAAGCCGCCCGCTCTCTCTCAGCGGAAAAAGTTAGAATGGCTGGACTAACCATAGGCAGCGGCGAGAGACGCGCATATCTCTGCGAAAACCACTATAAGGAGTACAAGAAGAGAACCAAGAAAGAGAGGAAAATTGAACAGTGGCGGTATAAAGGCGTTTAAAAATAGAGGGGGAAGAGGCGAAAATGCGGATACTGCAATTACACTCTAACTACATTGAGTACAAGCCTATCCAGAAGGAAATAGCCACAGCCGAAGAGGCGGATAAGGAAGTTAAACGCCTAGAAGAAATAGTCGTGCTGTTCACGGCTGTGGAGGAAGGAGACGACGAGACGGTAGCCCGCAAAGCCATAGACGAAGTTAAAACCTTCCTTGAGAAGTTGAAGGTAAACCGCGTTTTGATATACCCGTACGCCCATTTAAGCAGCAACCTTGCAAAACCCTCTGAAGCATTAAAAGTTGTCCGAGCCATGGAAACTTACGCCAAGAAAGAAGGCATAGAAACATACCGTGCACCCTTCGGCTGGAACAAGCAGTTCACAATTTCCATAAAGGGGCATCCACTAGCGGAGCAGTCCCGCGTCATCTTGCCAACAAAGGCAGAGGAAGAGGAGGCTGAAAAGGTTTCAGAGGCCCTAAAAGCCGAAGAGAAACTTGTCTCCTACTGGTATATTTTGCAGCCAGACGGCAAAATGGTTCCAGTAGAAGAGTTTGACTTTAGGGGACATGAAAACCTAGAGAAGTTTGCGAAATACGAAATATCCAAGGTTAGAGCCAGCCAACAGATGCCTCCCCACGTGCCATTGATGAAGCGCCTAGAAATAGCCGACTACGAGGCTGGAAGCGATCCTGGAAACATCCGCTGGTATCCAAAGGGCAGACTCATAAAATCGCTTATAGAACAGTATGTAACCGCCAAAGTTTTAGAGTACGGCGCAATGGAAGTTGAAACCCCAGTCATGTACGATTTTAGCCACCCAAGCCTAGCAGACTATCTAAACCGTTTCCCAGCTAGGCAATACCTCCTAAAATCAGAGGATAAGGAGCTTTTCCTCCGATTTGCAGCGTGTTTTGGACAGTTCTTAATGGTACATGATACACAGTTCTCGTATAGGCACATGCCCCTAAAAGTTTACGAGTTAACCCGCTACAGCTTCAGACGGGAGAAAAGCGGCGAAGTGGTAGGCCTAAGAAGGCTTAGGGCTTTTACAATGCCCGACTGCCACGCCTTCTGCACAGACCTGGAACAAGCCAAAAAAGAGTTCATAACAAGGTTTAAACTCTCTATGCAAGTCCTAGAGGGTATAGGCCTAACAAGGGATGATTATGAGGCGGCAATCCGCTTCACAAAAGACTTCTATGAAGAAAACAAGGACTTTATTGTAGGCTTGGCTGAAATCTTCGGTAAACCAGTCTTGGTTGAAATGTGGAAGGAGCCCTTCTTCTATTTCAGACTTAAATGGGATTTCAACTTCGTAGACAACCAGGATAAGGCTGCAGCTCTATCGACGGATCAGATAGACGTGGAAAACGCCAAGAGATACGATATAACCTATGTGGACGAAAAAGGCGAGAGACATTATCCGCTTATACTGCACTGCTCACCCAGCGGCGCGGTTGAACGCTGCATATACGCCCTTTTAGAAAAGGCCTACACACAACAGCAGAAAGGAGAACCGCCAATGCTGCCCCTCTGGCTTTCGCCAACACAGGTGCGCCTAATTCCCATGTTAGAGAAATTCCTCGAACACTGCGAAAGAATGGCGGAAAAGCTTGAAGCCCACCAAATCCGAGTGGACATAGACGATAGACCGCTAACACTGCAAAAACGGGTGAGAGAAGCCGAAATGGAGTGGATACCCTACATAATAGTCGTTGGACAAAAGGAAATAGAGTCCGAAGTGCTCCCGGTCAGAGATAGAAGAGCGAAGAAAATAAGCAGGATGAGGCTGGAAGAGCTTGTAGGCGAGATTAAAAGTCAAGTGGAGGATAAACCCTTCAAGCCTCTGCCCCTGCCCAAGCATGTCTCTAAAAGGCCTCAATTTTACGGTTAAGCATGAATAAAGCTGGCGGAGACTGCCAAAACACATATCAACTCTAAAGGAAAAATTTCTGTTCTCCGAAAAGGGGAACCAGATTGGATAAAGAGCTACTTGTCTATATAGATGGTGAGTACTATCCAAAATCACGGGCAAAAATCTCCGTCTACGACCATGGACTTCTATACGGGGATGGAGTTTTCGAAGGAATCCGCGCCTACAACGGTGTAGTTTTTAAGCTTAAAGAACATATTGACAGGCTTTACCGTTCAGCCCACGCTATAATGCTGCAAATTCCCGTTAGCAAAGAGGAAATGATAAAAATTGTTTTAGAAACCCTACGTAAAAACCAGCTGAAAGACGCTTACATACGCTTAGTAGTAACAAGAGGCGTAGGTGATTTAGGCTTAGATCCTAGGAAATGCCAAAAGCCCACCATAATAGTGATAACTGACACCATCGCCCTTCACAAGAGCGAGGCGAAGGAGAAAGGCATAACAGCAATGCTAACCTGGGTTAAGCGGGACCCCGTGGACGCAACAACCCACGAGATAAAGTCGCTAAACTACCTAAACAGCATACTAGCCAAAATAGAGGCCAACATAAACGGGGTAGACGAAGCCATATGTCTAGACAAAAACGGCTACATATGCGAGGGCGTGGCAGAAAACATATTCATAGTCAAAAATGGAAGAATATACACGCCGCCAAGCTACACTGGAGCGCTGCCGGGAATAACAGCTGAAGCAGTTAAAGAACTTGCCAAAAGCCTCGGATACGAGGTGATAGAGAAAAACATTACGCCCTACGAACTTTTCACAGCCGACGAAGTCTTCTTCACAGGAACTGCAGCAGAAATAGTTCCTGTCAGAGAAATAAACAAGAGGCAAATAGGCGACGGAAAACCGGGCCCAATAACAAGGAGGCTTATGGAAGAGTTCCCGAAGCTTGTTCAAAACCCAAAACATGGAGTGCCAATTTACCAATAAGCCCTCCTAGCCCTTTCACCTATTCTTTTCCATAAACCCTTCAACGAGGTTTAAAGCCTCCTCAAGCGTTTCAATAGGCGGCAGAAAAACACCCCTCACATGGCCAGCGCCGTAAACTGGACAGAAGCCAGATCCATGCACGAAAAGCACTCCTGTCTCCTTTAAGAGTTCTAGCACGAAGTCGAGGTCTGTCTTCCATTTAAAGCCTACACCATGAATTTTTGGGAAAACATAAAATGCGGCTTCTGGTTTGGTGCAGCTTATTCCCTCAATTTCGTTTAGCCTCTTCCATGCATAGTCTCTTCTGGCCTTAAGTTTTGAAACCATCTCGCGGACATGGTCTTGCGAACCTTTCAAGGCGGCTACGCCAGCCTTTTGTACAGGCGTGTTTGCACAAAGCCTTATCCTCGCCTCCTTCTCCACACCCTCCTTCAACTCTTTAAGTTCGCCTTTTGGGCTGTGGAAGTATATGTAGCCGAGCCTCCATCCGGTCATCAAATAAGCCTTGGAAAAGCCGTTTAGCCCTATGACTGGCACATCCCTGGCAAGGCTCGCAGTGCTGACAAACTTTTTTTCAAAAACAAGCTGGTCGTAGATTTCGTCGGAAATCACTGGAATATCGTGTTCCGCGGCAACATCCAAAATCCGCCTTAGCGTTTTGGCATCGTAAAGGGCTCCGCATGGATTATTTGGGTTGATGACAACAATAGCCCTTGTCCTATTTGAAACCTTCCTCCGTAAATCTTCTATGTCCGGCTGCCAACCCTCATCCTCAACAGTTCTATAAGTGACGGGTTTCCCGCCGAAAAACCGCGTGTAAGAAATGTAAGGCGGATAAGTTGGCCCGGGAAGAAGAACCTCGTCGCCAACATCAACAAGAGCCGCCATAACCATCTGGATGCCTTCAGAAATTCCCGAAGTAACAATAATGTCTTCTGAGGAAACTTCAACTCCATTTAGACGTTTTTCTTTCTCGCTTATAGCTTCCCTAAGCTCTAGCAAACCCTCCGAAGCAGAATAAGCATTGGCTCCACTCTTAACCGCTTCAAATAAGGCTTGCTTAATATGCTCTGGCGTGTCAAAATCAAAGGCCACGGGGTCTCCAATGTTCAAGTAGTAAATTTTTCTGCCAGTTTTCGCCAATGCCTTCGCGTGAACAAAAACGTCTCGGATGGCATATTCAATGGTGCGCGCCCTCTCAGTAACCTTTACATTGGCCAAACTTAAACACGCACCTTTAAACAAGGCTGATACTTAAAAGAATAAAAGACTTATGGAAAGTTTCACGGAATTGTGTAAGATGTTGAAGCCTCTATAAGCTCCGCGGTAAATACGGTTATGGTTATTTTCTTGCCTTGATATTTCTGCCAATCAAACGGACAAAGCACCGTAATTTCTTCGCCTACATTTACAATCACTTGATTTCTCGGGATAACATATTCCAGTGGGTCTGCCATGTCTTGAACAGTTACAACAACTTTTGACAGTGTAAGATTCCAAACGGAATAGTCTGCGCTTCTAACTGTCAGATTCAGATAATTTGCCCCTCCAATGGTAGTGCAGTTCACGGCTGTTACGTTTAGCTCCGCAACTGGAAGGGTGAAGGTAAAGTTAAAGGTGTAATTTCTAAAGGTTTTACAGGAAGTAACGTTTAGCGTCAACGTCAAGCTCCTGTTAAGACGCTCCTTAAGAAAGCTTCCCCAATTAAAGGTGCAGCTGAACGTCTTATTGAAGCCTCTAGCAATAAAACCATCCTCAATGCGTAATATGACTCCTGTTTCATTAATCCTAATTTTTGTTACATTGATATCTTCAAGGGAGGAGAAATGGTTCAGAATTGTTATGTTGAAGTACCGATGATCCTTTAAGTTGAAAGTATTCTCTGCGTCCAAAATCTTGACGATTATTGGGGGAAGTGTTTTTACAGCGGTTTGAGCTTCAAAGTCTTGAGTGAAGTACGCAATAACTGTAACGTTTTTCCCGCGATATTCTGTCCAATTCCAATCAAACCTAAAGGTTCTTGTAGAGTTTGGGGCTATACCAACTGAACCACAGTCAAATGTAAGGGCTGTTCCATTCTCTAACCTGCACTCGATTCTTGTGACATTTACAGGATTTGCAGACCCTGGAAAATTATAAACTGTTACATTAAAGTGGTCAGGATGGTCTTCACTAAAGCTAACGTTCTTAATTGTTGCGTCGGCGGTTTTCATTTCAACATTTCTATAGAACACGTATCCTTGCTCGGTTTTAACTTCGAGTTTGATTGAGGTAATACCATGCCAGTCTCCATTAAAAATGAAAAGTTTAGACTCATTTCTCGGAATCGCAACTGGCTGCGCTCTAACATCAGGGTTTATCTTTTCGACGGTTATTACGCCTGGAATTATATCAACAACTGTAAGATCGACTTCGGATTGTAAACTGTTTGTTAAAGTGATGTTAAACTTTTTGAAGGAAATTTTGGGGTTGAAATCTGTAACTATATCCAGTTTGACGAGTGGAAGGACTGCCTCCATGTTTGCGGCTGGCGACCCTTCAGCAAATACGTGCACGATGATTGTTTTTCCAGCAAAGACGCTTACAAACTCCCCGAAAGACATGGGAACATTATCTTTTGTGATTGTCAAGCAAGTTATGTTTAAAGCCTCTCCTCTTGAAATCGTTAACCCGTCTCCAATGGAGGGTTCTGTTTCTACGACATTGTAAAGCTGCGTCTCTCCCTTCAGGCTTATTGCAATTCGGGAGATCTTCGCGTCTGAAGGCGAATATGACGGGTTTAAAACGCTAACATTAAAGGACCGGACGTTTTCCTTGTTGATGTAGACGCCGGTTATTGTAAGGGTGGTTTTCTCGGGGATTTTTGCATAATAAGCGATTGTGAAGGCGTATGATATTAGTCCGCCTATTATCGCGGACACTATTATTAGGAGTATGAGGGTTATTGTTGAAAATCCTTTAACATTAGTGTATATCTTCATAACATCACCGTGGATGCTGGGAACAGTTTATTTTCATAAGTTCCTTGAAATAGATAAATATTCCCTTTTAAAGCGCGCTTTTTAGGGGCAAATTTTATTACAACGGTGGTTGTGCCTTTAAACTCTGGAAAAGGCTGAGGGAAGTCTTTGAGCGAATATGATGCAGTTGTGGTTGGGGCCGGCGTTATTGGTTTATCCACAGCCTATCACATTAAATGTAAACATCCATCCTCGCGGATTTTAGTTGTTGACAAGTTTAACTCAGCTGGGCAAGGGAGCACTGCCAAAAGCATGTCGGCTTTTCGCTGCCTATTCTCTTCTAAGGTGAATTATTTGCTTTCCGACTCCTCTGTTGACTTTTATTTTCATGTGCAAAGTCAGCTGGGTGTGGATTTGAAGCTGGCTTTTGTTGGTTATCTCTGGCTTCTTAGCAGCGGCGAATACGGGGAAATGGCTCCAATTCTAAATGGTTTAGCAGCCAGCGGCTTAAAACATGAAGAGTACGAGGCGGAGGAGCTTGCCAAAAGATTAGGGTTAAATGTATGCTTGGCAAGCGATGAGGAAGCTGAAATCCTCGGTTTGAAAGACGTTTACAAGGGTGTTTTCATTCCGAAAGCCGGAATTATTGACGCTGACTGCGTTGCCAAGTTTTACGAAGGAGAATTTCTAAAGCTTGGCGGGGAAATTCGCTACGGTGTTAAGGTTGAAGACCTCCTTGTTGAACCGTGCAAGCCTCTAGGCTTGCCTGGAGAACCCTTCCTTTGGCAAGAGTCCAGGGTTTCCGGCGTTAAAACCAATTCTGGAATTATTAAGGCGAAGAAAACAATTTTGGCGGCTGGCGCGTGGATCCCTCAGCTTTTAGACTCTGTTGGAATAGAATGTTTTATAAAGCCTAAAAAGAGGCAGGTTTTCGCAATAGAGGCGAAAAAGCCGGCGCTAAAGCGGCTGCTGTTCACTGGAGGATTTAATTCTGTTGGATGCATGCCCTTCACGATTTTGCCTAAGCCAAGAGTCTTGGTGAGGCCTTTCCCAACTGAAGGCGTTTTCTGGCTTAGTTATGCTGATGACTTTCCAAGGGCTTTTAAGCTCGAGGATGAACCGCAACCCGAGAAGAGCTTCTACGAGTATGGTATATACCAGGTTCTTGTGAAATACTTTCCCCAGTTTAGGGACTGCCATCCCTATTCGGCTTTTGCTGGGCTTTATGAGATTAACACTTTGGACGGCCATCCGGTGATTTTTGAAGAGAAAGACTTAATCGTTGTTGGCGGCGCCAGCGGCAGCGGAATTATGAAGGCAGATGCTATAGGAAGGATAGCTGCCGCGCTTTACGATGGCGAAGAATATGCTGTTCTTTACGGCGATAGGAAATTCAAAGTGAGCGATTTAAGCATAAAGGAGAGGCGTGTCGAGCGGGAAAAACTTCAGATTTAACGTTTCCAAACAGTGAATTTTATTAGCTATAAGCTACGATATGCAATTTGCCTTTAAGTCGGTGCTGTTATGTTTGGCTGGAATGGCAAATTCTTGAGGGTGAACCTAACCAAGCAGAAGGCTGTGGCAAAGGAGTATGACGCTGAAATGGCTAGTAAATTTCTAGGCGGCAGAGGCTTCGCGGTTAAAATTCTCTGGGATGAGCTTAAGCCCGGCGTTGACCCATTATCGCCCGAAAATAGGCTTATTTTTGCGGCTGGTCCTTTAACGGGTTTTGCCCTTCCAAGCAGCGGTAAGCTCGTTGTTGCAGCCAAAAGTCCCTTGACCGGCGGTTATGGCGACGGCAACGTTGGAACTTATGCCGCTGTTCAAATGCGAAGGGCTGGCTACGATGCAATAGTCATTGAGGGCAAGGCGGAATCTCCCACAATTCTCCTTATAGAAGACAGCATAACTGAGTTTCTGGACGCAAAAGAACTTTGGGGTTTAAACGCCTTTGAGGTTGAGGAAAGGCTTAGAAGCGTTTATGGCCCGACGGCGGGCATTCTTGAAATTGGACAGGCTGGAGAAAACCTTGTGAAGTTCGCCAACATAGTCTCCCAGAAGGGGAGAGGCGGTGGAAGGCCGGGAATGGGCGCTGTTATGGGCTCCAAAAACTTGAAGGCCCTAGTGATTGTTGGTTCCGGCGAGTTGCCAGCCGCCTACCCGAAAGATTTGAAGGAGTTGGGCGCTGAAGCCTACCGAGAGGTTTTGACAAAGCCGAATTATGCTTTTTGGAAAAGGCAAGGCACAATGATGACTATTGAATGGAGCCAAGAAAACAGTGTCCTGCCAACATACAATTTCAGGGAGGGAACTTTTGAAGATGCAGAGGCTATTGGCGGGTTTTCCATGGAGAAGATTAAGTCTTCCCAACGGGGATGCCCCAACTGTAACATGACCTGCGGCAACGCAGTTAAAGACGCGGACCGAAAAGAGTCTGAGCTTGACTATGAAAATGTTGCCATGCTGGGTTCAAACATCGGCGTTGGCAACCTTAGGAAAGTTGCAGCATTAAACAGAATGGCAGACGAGTTTGGCTTAGACACCATTTCGCTTGGCAACGTCATCGGCTTTGCCATGGAAGCCTCAGAGAAGGGTTTAATAAAAGAAAAGATTCCATGGGGAGACTACAAGACGGCTAGAGCCCTCATCCAAGACATAGCGTATAGACGAGGCTTAGGCGAAGTTCTTGCAGAAGGCGTACGGTTTGCAGCTGAAAAGCTCGGCGGCAACGCACGGAATTGGGCTATGCACGTGAAGGGTTTGGAAGTTTCAGCTTACGACTGCCACGCTGCACCAGCGATGGCTTTGGCTTATGCCACCAGCCCCATAGGAGCCCACCACAAGGATGCCTGGGTAATCTCTTGGGAGGTTAAAACTGGAAGAGAAAGATACAGCGAGGAAAAAGTCGACAAAGTCATAGAGTTCCAGCGCATCCGAGGAGGCTTTTTCGAATGTGCTACTGTTTGTAGGCTTCCATGGATTGAGGTTGGCTTTGAACTTGAGTGGTATCCGAAGTTCTTACACGCAGCAACTGGAATGGAGATAAGCTGGGATGAACTAAACGTCATCGCCGACAGAGTTTACACCTTGATGAGGGCGTTTTGGGTGCGGGAGTTTGGCAAAAACTGGAGCAAGGAAATGGACTATCCGCCAGCAAGATGGTTTAACGAACCACTGGAAAAAGGCGCCTTAAAAGGTGCAAGGCTTGACAGGGCAAAATATGAGGTTATGCTGAAAATGTATTACCGAAAGAGAGGATGGGACGAGAGGGGCGTGCCGACGAAAAGCACCCTTGAAAAGCTGGGATTGAAGGACGTCGCCAACGAGTTGAAAAAACGTGTGAAGCTGTGGGATTAAAAGCCCAAGGCTAGAAAGAGCTAGTAAGACTTTGCAAAGTAAACAAGTTCCTTCGCCTCGCCGCCACAGTAAATGCAGCTAGAAACGGGTTCTTCTCTTTCAAAGGGAATCAGCCTAATCGTCGCCCCGGTTTCCTCCTTAATTTTTCGTTCACATCCTTGGCTGCCGCACCATGAAGCCTTGATGAAGCCTCCCTTCGTCTGCAAAACTCTTTTGAACTCCTCATAGCTTTTAACGGTGGTTATGTGTTCTTCAAGGAATTTTTTGGCTTTATTGAATAGGTTGCGCTGTATATCATCCAAAAGCCTTTTAACAGCGTCCACAGCCTCCTCGTCTTTAACCGTCATTTTTTCATAGGTGTCTCTTCTGGCAATGGTTATTTGGCCATGCTCCACATCCTTTGGCCCGATTTCGATTCTTATGGGGACGCCTTTGAGTTCCCAATCGTTAAACTTCCAACCGGGCGTGTATTCCCGCCTATCATCTAGAACTGTAGGGATTCCCGCCTTCTGAAGTTTTTCATGGATCTCTTTTGCTTTGGCAAGGATTGTGCTTGTCTCGGCTTTTTTGTAGGGTATTGGCACTATGACTGCTTGTATTGGGGCCACTTTAGGCGGCAAGACAAGTCCTTTGTCGTCTCCATGCACCATGACCATGGCGCCTATGACTCTGGTGGATATGCCCCACGACGTTTGCCAAACATAGTGCTCCTTCTCGTCTTCGCCGATGAATTTTATGTCAAAAACCTTTGAGAAGTTCTGTCCCAGATTGTGTGAAGTGCCCATCTGCAAGGCTTTGCCGTCGGGCATTATAGCCTCCAAAGTGGTGGTGTAAAGGGCTCCAGCGAATTTTTCACTTTCAGATTTTCGCCCCACAAGCACCGGAATAGCCAAATAGTTTTCCATTATGTCGCGGTACTCGTTTAGAATTTCCATAACCTCCTTGTCGGCTTCCTCCTTCGTGGCGTGGGCCGTGTGGCCCTCCTGCCATAGGAATTCCCTTGTTCTTAGGAAGAGTTTTGTTGCTTTTGTTTCCCATCGCACGACGCTGCACCATTGGTTCAGCTTGATGGGCAGGTCCCGCCAGCTTCTAATCCACTTGGCGTAAGTGGCATAAATTATGGTTTCAGAAGTGGGCCTTATAGCAAGCCTCTCTTCTAAGGGTGTGTCGCCGCCGATTGTAACCCAAGCGACTTCTGGAACGAAGCCCGCAAAGTGTTCAGCCTCTTTTTTAAGGAAGCTTTCAGGTATGAAGAGGGGGAAATACACGTTTCTATGGCCTGTCCGCTTTATCTTCTCATTGAAAATCTCCTGAATTTTCTCCCATATGGCGTATGAAAGCTCTCTGAAAACCATGCATCCTTTCACTTGGGCGTAGTCAGCCAAACCAGACTTTAGAATTACTTGGGTATACCATTCTGAAAGGTCTTCAGACTTTTTAACAGTAATCCCCAAATCCGACATTCCATTCACTCCCCAGTTTTTGGTTGCAGGTTGAATATAATCCTAATGTGGAGCTGGCGTCTAAGATGGGCAAAATGTCAGAGAATTTAAAGACGTGGAACTAAATCGCCCATTTTCAACCACTCGCAAAATAAAACAACACATTCTTATTTAAAGTTTCTTCTGTACGCTGGAAATTCAATGGCAAGTGTTTTAACTGACAAGGGCGTTTAAAAATGATTTAGGTATTAAAGGCGTGGTTTGGTTGAAGGCTCTTCTCATAATTGGAGACGGAATGGCCGACAGACCCTTAAAGGAGTTGGGCTGGAAAACTCCCTTAGAAGTTGCGCGAAAACCTTCAATGGACCACTTGGCAAGTGCTGGCGTTTGCGGAATAATGGACCCCATTGCGCCTGGGGTTCCGCCAGGCAGCGACACGGCTACACTTGCATTGTTGGGTTATGATGCTTTCAAGGTTTATTCTGGCAGGGGCGCCTTTGAAGCTTTGGGATGGGGGATAAAAGTTTCCGAGGGCGACGTCTGCTTTCGATGCAACTTTGCAACAGTAGACGAAACCCTCACCGTTTTGGACAGGAGGGCTGGCAGAATAGCCGACGCCGACGCGTCTAAACTCGCCGAAAGCCTGAAAGAGGTTGAGCTTTCAAACGCAAATGTCGAATTCCTTTTCACAAACACTGTTCAACACCGCGCAGTTCTCGTCTTGCGCGGACAAAAACTTTCTTCGGCAGTTAGCGACTCTGACCCAGCAGTTGAAGGGGAAAAAGTTCGAGAAGTAAAGCCTTTAAATGATAGTTTAGAGGCCAAGTCCACCGCTGAAGTCCTCAACATGCTTGCCCAGAAGTTTCACAAAGTTTTGGAGACACACCCCGTGAACAAAGAGAGAATGAGGCGAGGGCAGCCTCCGGCAAACTTCATCTTGTTTAGGGGGGCGGGGACGCTGCCAAAAATTAAGCCTTTAAATGAGGTGTATGATGTGAACGCTGTTTGTGTGGCTGCAACCTCGCTGATTCGAGGTGTCTGCAAGGCTGCTGGCATGCACTTGCTGGATGTTAAGGGTGCCACCGGAACCTTGCAGACGGATTATATGGCTAAGGCTAAGGCCGCCGTTCAAGCACTGGAAAACAGCGACTTTGTGCTTTTGCATGTTAAGGCGCCTGATGTTGCAAGCCATGATGGAAACGTTAAACAGAAGGTTGAGGTGATAGAAAGGATTGATAAGATGCTTGCTTACATACTTAACAAGGTAGATTTAGGCGAAACTTATGTGGCTTTAACCACAGACCACACAACTTTCTGCGTCACAAAAAACCATGAGGGAGACCCGGTGCCATTAGCCATAATGGGACCTTATGTGCGCTGCGACGACGTCGAGGAATTTGGCGAAAGAACATGCGCAAAAGGCGGTTTGGGAAGACTGCGGGGAAAAGATTTGATGCCTATATTGATGAATTTTCTAGGCAAGGTTAAAAAGTTCGGAGCCTAGCCATGAAAAGGCTTTAGGCTTATTGAACTGGCATGAGCCGCCATTCCCTATAGTCTGTAACCACCTTAATGTAGCCTTTAAG
>Ga0207433_10002813_pt1 | contig 34638 bp, 35 predicted proteins | sample YelNatPaOPGAMG01_FD_187559 | JGI IMG/M metagenome (GOLD analysis project Ga0207433, IMG submission 187559) | Hot spring thermophilic microbial communities from Obsidian Pool, Yellowstone National Park, USA - OP-RAMG-01 (SPAdes) (version 3) | ecosystem: Environmental > Aquatic > Thermal springs... | reverse complement strand
CTCCCCAGTGAAAAATAAAAAAGGAAAAATAAATTTATTTTCTCATGCGACCGAAGTAGTAGCTAACTCCCAGGAGACAGAATAAGTATACCCACAATGGCGTATAGGGGGACTGTTTAATGCTTCAGCAGCTCCGGGTGTTGATATCTCATAGGAGCGCCACGCCTTCACCTGCCTCTTGCCTGGAGAACCAGAAGCTGTTTCTGTGGACTGTGAAATCATGGATGGGGCGCCTGATACACCTGCAGAGAGCCTTGGAGACCCCCTGCCTGTTCTTCCACTTGATGCCACTGAACCGTCTGCTGTGCCACCACCTGGTGTTGTGGTGGTTCCCTGGTCATTCCCCTCACTGCCGGACCTCTCGTCGAGCATCCCTGAGATGGCTGCAAGTTCCTCTTGTGAAAGGGACACAAGACTCCTGCTATGGGCCTGCCTCACATACCTTGCAATCATCTGGAGGGCTTATGGATCAAACTGTGACCTGACGGAGCTGTCAACGAGGAACGTGTCGGCGATCCTCCCCCAGACGTCAGGGGATGCGACATCCACCGGGGCATCGCCCGTGAACAGGTCCCTCACCTGGAGTGCTACTGACACACTTCCTGATGGTCCCTCACGGAGTTTGCCTGTATCCATGTCGGGTTGAGTAGTGTAACTGCAAGGTCATCATAGGTTGATTCCTGCAGTGTCCTTATTAGGGGTGTGCTGTAGGCTGTCCTTGCGATGTAGCTGTTTATGTTCCTCCCTGTGAGGTGGTTCACCATGAAGTTCACGGTTACTGAGACCCTATAGAGGCATGTGCCCTCACCGAGTGCCCTGTAGGGCATTATGACCATTGTGGTGTCAACTGTCCGCAGGAGTGACTCCAGGAGTTTCGGGGTCTGGACTCCATTCAGGTCCTTTCCATAGGCGTAGGAATAGTAGCTGAGGTAGGTCTCTGCGAGCTGCTCTGCGGTCCGGTCATCCCTCGACCAGAGTATCCTGTCGACACCCGCTCCATGGGGGTCCGTGCTTGGTGGAAGTCCGAGGATCCTTGTCCTTGCAAGTCTATCTGCCCGGGCATCTGCAGCGGAAGTGTTCATTCCTGATGCAACAAGTTCGGCGTAGATGCCTTCCTTAAGTGCGAAGTAGTGTTTCCTGACATAGTTCATCTCAGATGACTCGTTGAGGTTGGCGATCCTCTCTATTGTATTGTCGATGACGTCCATAGTCCCGGGGATTGCACCACGGAAGTTGTGGAAGCCACTTATCATAACGTCTATCCTTGGCCTTCCAAGTTCACTGAGGGGTATTATCTCTGGCTAAACAAGGACAAAAATGCTAACAAAGTTTTCAGTAAGGGGCAGGTTGTGTTTGTGTGGTGTTCATCATGAATATAACAAAAAAACTAAAATTAAAAAAGTTGTCTAGAGAGGAACAGAGGGTTAGAATCTAAAAGGCAATAAAATCAGGTTCTTGGAAACCCTTCCTAAAAAAACGTTAATCAGAGGGGGGGATTGAAATCCTTCTCATTATGAATGATTTGACAAATCTCACCCTATAAAATCTTAAAGGATAACCTTTTCTATCCTCCCAGGCACAAGGCTCACATTCTATTAACTGATTTTAAATTAGATTCCAATTCCAAGATCATAGTCTCCTGCATTTAATATGCCAGTTCGGGAACCCAGCATATCCATTTGATACCCTGGGGAGTCACGGTTCCAAAAATTACCCCCCAAAAAAATACATCCAATATCAATTTTAGAATCCCTCCAATAATAAGAACTAAACACTTCCATTTTTCTTAGGAGGAGTATACCAGTTCCAAAAATTTACTTGATCTCAGAACCAAATTGCCGATATCAAAATTAGAATCCCCACAAAAATAAAAATTAAACCATCCCAACGACACTCTGATGGATCCCTTAGCGGGAAGATCTCCCATACACCTGCCATAACAAATACAATACCTACCATAACAAATGCAATAGCGTGGACAATACTCCTTAGAGGTTCGGATATGAATATACTAAGTACCGCCAGAAGGACAACAACAGGAGCAAGAAGGATCCATGCGATCTTAGATTGCTTTGGGTTTATTTTTCTCCCTCCAATTTTTTTGTCTGCCCCACCCTCTATCTTCTAGGGAGGACTTCAAGTATATTCAACTTCTATAGAATCCTCCATCATATTCACACCACGTACTATTCCATCTAGAGTGTGAGGAACCAGTATAAGTGAAAGACCTTCAGTTTCAGGCGCTGCAAAGACCTCTTCAATAAGAGCGTAGCAACAGCAAGATGCCAGCAGAGCCCCAAAAATGTACTGTGGCCAATTTTTTATTCTTATTTGTTGGGTGTGTTGGGTTAGGTGTTGATGGTAGCATGCTCCTCCTGTTCCTATTGTGCCATATAACCTTCCTATTGGCGTGTATTCAGCGACTATTGTTTCTCCGTTGCCTGCGAGATCGGTGAACATGGTTGTTTGTCCGTCAGGTGTTTGTATATCTAGCTCTTCTATGAATGATGGGTCGTGTGTGATGATTGCATTTCCATTTTTAAGTGCTTCTAGGATGTTTTCAACAGGATCTGATGCGTCAACCCCTATCTTTTTTAGTATTATTGTTTCAAGTTTTTTAAGTAGCAAGCCCCTTGCAATGTTAAATGCTTTCACTCTCCTGTCAAAGTCTCTGTAGTCGTCATTTGTACACCCCCAGAAATAGTCGTTGTGTGTGAAGATGGTAATGGGGGGCGTGTGCATGTATGTGTATCCGCTGCCGCCTATGAACCCAAGTTGTGTGACTCCGCAGATCATGAGCAATGGATCATTTCTTATATATGTTAGGTTTAGGTTTTGAGCCATTATTGATAGGCTGTCTTGCCACATATATAATGTTTTGAAGGCTGTTAGGAATGTTCCATATGCTGCAGTTTCCCATGATGTCATATCATTCGTGTTACATGATTCCCAGTTTGCTCTGATTGGGTCTAATTGTAGAGCTTCAGGGTCGGCGGTGCACAATGTTATTATTTCTTCGAAGCCTGCGTCACCATCCGCTGCTTGCAAATTCTTGTAATGAATCCATACATACTTACTGAATAGAGGATAACCATGCCATGTGGATGATTTGTATTTGATGGTGATTTGGAAGGCTGGGTCATAATAGTTTTTCCATGTTTCATGGGTTTCGTCCCATCCTTCCCTGAATCCTTCAAAGAGTCCATGTTTCATGGGTTTCGTCCCATCCTTCCCTGAATCCTTCAAAGAGCCATGGATCATAAAAGCTCCATTTTCCCATGATTTGTCCATTTACAATTAAACCCATCTGTTCAACTGCTCCTGTATCATCTTCAAAATGCTCTATTGGTTCCGCGTCTCTGAAATAGATGCTTACCCAATTCACATTATTATGGGGGACTTGAACGTCTATCGTTGATGGGATTGATCCTGTAGGTCCTGAAATCATCCAACCTCTTGTCTGATTTATGTTTATGATTACATGATCAGGTTGTTGGTCGGCAGGGCATGCCACTACCGTAAAATTGTTTTGGTCTGCTGCCGAAACACCACCTACAAAGAAAAAACATAACAGTAAGGTTAAGAAGAAAATATTCTTCATCCTAACCAACCCCACAAAATCATACAAAATACTATAAAACTATTACTATATAAATGTTATGGAGTGAAAAAATCTAATCTCAAAAAAAGAGAAGCATAACTAGAGAGAAGAAAAAAATCATTTGGAAAGCTAACATAAGTAATCTCCGCTCTCCTTACCTTTCGCTAGTATAGGAAAAGACGGCGAAACAACACCCAAAGCATACTCATTCCACATAATAGTCTCTCCAATGACCTCTTTTACTTTTTTTATAGGTTTTGTCTTCTCTCCTGAAGATATGCCAGGAGCGGTTGCTCTCCTAATTCTTGGAGTATATTGGTTTTGTGTCCTTTTTTGAGGGCTGACACCTTCACCTCCACATTTGATGGGAAAGGATACCCATTCTGGGGATACTTCTTTTTCTCAATCTTTTTCTCTGCTTACATGGTTGGAGGGGGGTGTTGTTCACATATTTAGAGGAGAGGTGACTTGGGGCTTGTTCGTGTTGTCCCTTGGCTTGTTTATCGCGACATATTATCTTTTCCCTGATAAAATGCCAGGATTAAAAGGAAATTATCTTAGCACACGACATGAAGTTTTGAAGGCGATTATTGTCGGCATAATACTCCTCATCGTTACATTGATCATTGGGGAGATAGTCCCAGTTGAAGTGTTCCACTGGCCACTGAGAGGGCACTAGGGGGTATGTGAAGTGTTATGTTAGATTTTTTTTTTGGGAGTGGATTTTTTTGGATAATGTATTATTATCAGAAAAGACATCCCGTGCAAAAGCCAGAAAAAACCGTCTCTCCTTGATTTACATGAAATGAGAAAATAAGAGGCCCATATTATATCCCATTCCATGCAAAAACCTTAGAAGGTGTTTTTTTCTCTCTTTTTTGGGATAATCAACAATATCGCAAACATTTTTTTATTTTTCCTCACATTAGCTATGGTGGAAAAGCCCCTCATTGCATCTTTCTCTTTTTAGGCTTTGGAAAGTGGGGGCGTGTTTTGCTATTATCTTATGTAATAAATGAATGTGGATAAATTGTTACATAAGGCAAGAGGGTGGAGCAAGGCCATTTCTTTTCTTAGGAGTATTTTTTGTTCGTTATCGCTTCTATAACGAACTTAAACTCTTATCATGAAAAGGAGAACTAAACATGGGAAAATGCTCTCCCAGAGAATCGTGAAGAATAGAATATGCTCTAAAATCTCTAAACATTGTAAAGTCATAAAGATCTGATATGGGGGGGTGTTTGGTTAAACTGTCATAGGATATCATTATGAAATGGTGTATGTGTGATTTTTACAGGGCTGGTTTTTTTATGGATTCGTAATCTTTATATATGATGAGTTGTCAACACAATAATATCGGAAGAAGGCTTCCGGTTTCCGATAAATTTTGTGGAGGAAAAAATAATATGAACGCAACAATAAACCCTGGCGACACAGCCTGGATGCTCATATCAACAGCCCTGGTATTACTCATGATAGTACCAGGAGTCGCACTATTCTATGGTGGACTCACAAAAAAAGAAAACGTACTAAACACAATGTTCATGTCCCTAATAGCCTTCGCACTAGCAAGCATAATATGGGTAATATACGGCTACCCACTAGCATTCGGCTTGGACATAAACGGCCTAATAGGTAACCCAATAAACATATTCATGAACAACATAAGCATCAACGACCCTGCAACACTCGCACCAACAATACCAGCCCTAATCTACATAGGATTCCAATTAACATTCGCAGCCATAACAATAGCATTAATATCAGGTGCAATAGTAGAAAGGATGAAATTCTCAGCATGGATAGCATTCGCCACACTCTGGATAAGCCTAGTCTATGTACCAGTAGCACACTGGGTGTGGGGTGGAGGCTTCCTCGCGCAACTCGGAGCCCTAGACTTCGCAGGCGGCACAGTAGTCCATATAAACTCTGGTATAGCAGCACTAGCTCTAATATACCTACTAGGTAAAAGAAAAGACACAAGACTATTACCACACCACCTAGGATACTCTGTGATAGGAGCCTCACTCCTATGGTTCGGTTGGTTCGGATTCAACGCAGGCTCAGCCCTCACAGCAGGGGGACTCGCAGCATCAGCATTTCTTGTCACAAACACGGCAGCAGCAGCTGCCATGATCTCATGGATAATCATAGATTACATTAAAACAGGCAAACCCACACTACTCGGCGCAATATCAGGTGCAATAGCAGGTCTAGTGGCCATAACACCAGCAGCAGGCTTCGTGACAATACCAGCAGCAATCATAATAGGCCTGATCACCAGCATATTCTCATACCTTGCAATATCCCATCTAAAGGCAAAACTTGGATATGATGATGCCCTGGACGTTTTCGGCATACATGGAATCTCAGGCCTCTGGGGTTCAATAGCAACAGGCCTATTCGCAGCTCCATTCATAAATGAACTTGGAACTGGACTATTCTATGGCAACCCTAGACAATTGCTCATACAAATATTGGCGGTGGCGATTGTAATGGCCTACTCATTTACGGTAACCTTAATCATAGGTAAATTGTTGGATGCGACAATCGGGTTAAGGGTGTCAGAGAAAGAAGAAATAGAAGGCCTTGATACAAATCTACACGAGGAGACAGGATACAGACTATAGAAGAGAGGATAGAAATGAAAGCTATAATCGCGATAATAAGACCTGAAAAACTTGAAGAAGTTAAAAGAAACCTGGTAGATATAGGATGTTATGGTATGACCGTCACTGAAGTGAAAGGGCGTGGCAGACAACTTGGCATAAGGGAAAGTTATCGTGGAAGAGAGTATCATATCGACCTATTACCGAAAACACGCCTTGAAATAATAATAAATGATGATAAACTCGAAGAAGTTGTGGATACGATAGTGAAAAGCGCCCAGACAGGAGACATAGGTGATGGTAAAATTTTCATATTACCAGTAGAGGATGTGGTAAGAATAAGAACATGTGAACGAGGAGAAAAAGCCGTTTAACTTTGCTATTAAACCCCCCACCACTTCAGTGTGTGGGGGGTACATCAGCAAGGTAACAGAATGTTATATATGTGGGAACAGGCCTTGAACGCCTCTAGAAAGACCGCTCTTCTTATGAGCCTCCTAGAACAGCGCAAAAGACGAAATTAACCATCCCCCTCAGAGAGCAGGAAGCCCTCCATCTAAGGATGTGGGAGTTCAAACAACAATTAGTGAGAGTGTTTAATCCCCCACACACGATTTCATCCTCTAAATAATCTATTGGGGGGGGTTTACCATCCTCTTTCTTGCAATCTTTCAGCTTCTGAAAGTTCACTTATCTCTAAGCCTGGCATGGCCGCGCCAAGTCCGCGTGAAACTTCTAATAGGATTTCTGGTTCGTTGTAGTGTGCTGTTGCCTCTACTATGGCCTTTGCGTAGGCTTCTGGGTTCTCTGATTTGAATATTCCGGAGCCGACGAACACGCCATCAGCACCTAATTGCATCATGAGGGCTGCGTCTGCTGGTGTTGCAACACCACCAGCCGCGAAATTCACAACTGGTAATCTTCCAAGTTTAGCGGTCTCTTTTACCAATTTGAGTGGGGCTTCTATTTTTCTTGCGAATTCCCAGAGTTCCTCTTCCTCCTTCTCTTTAATTTCTCTTATCTGCCCCATTATTATCCTCATGTGACGGACGGCTTCCACGATGTTACCGGTGCCTGCTTCGCCTTTTGTCCTGATCATCGCAGCTCCTTCATCGATCCTGCGGAGAGCCTCCCCAAGGTTCCTCGCACCACAAACAAAAGGTATCTTGAATTTCTTTTTATCAATGTGGAAACTTTCATCAGCGGGGGTTAAAACTTCGCTTTCATCTATCATATCAACTCCAAGGGCTTCGAGTATCTGGGCCTCCGCGAAATGGCCTATTCTAACTTTTGCCATTACAGGAATTGAAACAGCTTCCATTATCTCTTCTATCTTGTTTGGGTCGGCCATCCTCGCAACCCCACCAGAGGATCTTATATCGGCGGGAACCTTTTCAAGGGCCATTACTGCGACTGCTCCAGCTTCTTCTGCTATGATAGCCTGTTCGCTATCCACAACATCCATTATAACGCCGCCCTTGGTCATTTTTGCAAAACCTTTTTTGAGAACTTCTGTGCCATGTAACATAAAATCTGACCCTCCAACAAAAAAAATTTTATTCTTGTTATATTTTTTTGTGTTACACCATATATATGTTGCCTGCAACTTGGGGGGGGATGATTATATATGGTTTGTTAACCTAATTTTTTCATGAGCTTAGCAAGAGAAAGGGTGATTATTTTGGTTGGCGAAACACTTACGGGATCAGTATTCTATTCTCATGTAATGCCTGCTATAGTCGGATTTCTAGGCATAATACTAATCTGTAATGGTATGATGGATGATAAGAGATCGCAGGTGTTGGTAGGTGTGCTGCTGTTTTTTGTAGCGGGACTTTTGCCTTTTTTTATCCTCCGTTTTGTATTGGGAGTTTAGAGTTTGTTTTCTAGTTTTTTTGTCGCGATCTTTGAGGCGAATTTCCCGGCCACCATGGGGTTAGTATTTTTTCTCATGTATATGTAGGCTGCCATGTATGTGTCCCCTAGGCCTGTGGGGTCAATGATCCTTTGGGCTGGTACGGCTTTTATCCTCCATACCCTTCTTTTGGAGTAGATTAGAGAGCCTTTTTCGCCACAGGTTATTATGACCTCTGAGGGTCCCATTGATTCTAAGAGCATGCCAGCTTTTACAAGGTTTTGGTTGAAGATTCTGGCTTCGTTTTCATCGATGAAAACTTTATCTGTTAGTTTAAGTATTTTTTTTATGTTTTCTGGCGGCTTGAGAGATACTTTGTCATCTGATTTTACTCTTAGATAGCCTTGTAAGTTTATGTAGATCCTTTTTTGTTGGTTGGCTATGAATTTTAGTGTTTGTATTGGTATGTCTGTTGGCAGAAGGGGATTTAGGAGTATGCCATCCCAATTTGAGTTGATTAGGCTTTTTATGTCTTTTATTTTTATCGGGTTTTTCGCGAAATTTGACTTTTGTATCCTTTTTTCGGGGTTTAGGTATTTGTTTTCGAAATTTAATGTGGCATTTTTCCAGATTGGTATTATCTGAGTTCTTTGCGGGAACTTTTCAAGGAGTTTTTCATCTTTTTTTGAAAGGGTTACGATAGTTGTATGTTCGATTCCAAGTTTGGATAGTACCTTTGACTGGTAGTATACTGCTCCGCCGATTTTGAGGATTTCTTCGCCTCGTATGATATTTTTGTCTTTGGTTATTGGGCCTATTAGCAGGTATCCCAATGGGGTTCACCTTATATATAATGGTAGTTCTCCTTGGTGTAGTGCTGTGCCGGCAAGAATCTTATTGACACCTAGAGAAGAGAGTAGGGGTATGTCTTTGGCTGTTATGCCTCCTCCTGGGATTATTTTATCTGATAGTTTCTTGAATTTTTGTATTAATTTCTTGTTCACGCCTTTATGTGTGCCGACAGCTGTTAGATCTAATAATATGATCTCCTTGGGATCTAATTTTATGAGTGTTTCTTTGAATTCATCAAGGTTTGTGTCAAGTTTGTGGGAGTATAGTTGGCCGTTTTTTGTATCGACACTCACCACTATCCTCGATTTTGGGAAAACTTCAAAAATCGCTTTCAGCTCATTAATATCCTTTAGGGTTTCTGTTGCGACTATGACTTGCCATGCGATGTTTAAACCGAATTCGAAGCCTTTAAGGTCCTGCACTCCCATGTCTAGCATTACTGGTATCAGATGATTTATCTCTTTGATAAGGTGGATGTTTGAGCCTTGGCCTGTGATGGCGTCGAGATCTGCAATATATATTCTTTTGGCACCTGCTCTTTTTAGCGATAATGCGATTTCTATAGGATCTGGGGATCTTGCGAATATGCTCTTTAAGGGTTTGTATTTTTTTCTTTCACCGGATTTTCCTGAAACTGCCAGCGAACCCATCAGATCCAATACTGGTATGACTTCTATCATGTGTATTATTTTAGGTTCCTTGTACCATGATAAGTTTACCGGTTTTTGGGTCCTTGTAGACTGTTCCTAGTTGCACCATACCTGAACCAGACCCTGAGACGGTTTCTGGTGTGGTGTTGAGTTCTTGTCCTTGTTTTATTTCAGCTACTTGTTTTATGGCTTCCATGGTTGCTTGGCGTTCTTCTGGTGACATGTTGGAGAATATGACACTTTGCATGTTCCATGATATGGTTACGAATATTAGGAAGCCTACTGCGAGTACTAGCATGGCATCTACTATGTTGGCGGATCCTGCCATTGGGTCTTCTTCATTTTGATCTCCAAGCAGCCTCCGTCGCCGGCGTAGCATCTTTCATCACCTCTAGTATTGTCTCGGCTAGTGCCTCGAGATTGGAAAGGTATTCTTCGTACCATCTTCTTCTTATCTTTGATATGACATATGATATGCCCCCGGCTGCGAGTCCAACTACTGTGGTGTCGAAGGCTACTATTATTGCCTGTGCTAGCGTTTGTATGTCCCCTGCTCCAAGGGCTGCTAGTCCCGGGCCCATTGGTATGAGTGTCCCCATGAGTCCTAGTGTGGGTCCTAGTCGTGTTATTATATCTGTTTTTTCTAGGCTTTTTGCGATTTTTAGTTCTTCTGCTTCTATGAGTTTTCTTGCTAGGGCTTCTCTTGTTTTTGGGGTTAGGTTTGTTGTTTTTGCAAGTTCTTGCAGGATCTTTTTTTGGCTTTCTGGGATGTTCATGGGTTTTATGATTTCTTTTATCTTTTCTGGGTTGCCTGGGTTTGTCATGGAGAATATTGCATTTTTTATCTCGTTTACTTCTATTTTTATCCTATTGGAGTATTCTGAGAGTAGGCCGCCTAGTGATATTATGGCGTAGGCCATGAATAGTAGTAGTCCTACGATGACTGGTATTAGTAGGCTTTGGGAGACTACGTGTAGGGCTGCGCTTAGTATTTCGCTGCCTGGTACTGCGACCATTGTGTATCACCTCAAAATTTATTTTATTAGCGTGCTATTTTTTCTGTTTGTTAGGATTCCTAATCCTATGAGGATTATGGCGCCTATTATAGTGTATGTGAGTGTTTGGGGGTTCGGAATCGTGATCGGGCTCATTTTTGTGGATAGTACGCTGTTTATATTGGGCAGTACTATGGCTGATGCTAGAAAGTATAAGCCTGCGAATAGCATGAAGTTGCCTAATAGTATTGGATAGGGTTTTTTGGAGAGTTTTGCTATTGTTTTTGAGGATAGGTAGAATATGCCTATGAATATTGCTAGGAGTATCGCGGCGTATTTTCCTAGTGTGAGTGCTGATGCGCCTATTAGTGGCGCTATTAGTATTATGCTGAGTGTTACGGCTCCGAAGCAGCATGGGCATGGTGCTATCATCGCCAGGCATGTGGCTGTGGCTGTATTTTTTTGGTGTTGTTTCCATTCTTTGATGGTGTAGGAGCCTGCTATTATTAGGATTGTTGCCATTATTATTGTCATGATTGAGCCGTATTTTGTGAAGTATCCTTGTAGTGTTCCTATGTAGGGGTTTGTGAGAGTTGAAAGTGCCAGTATACCTGTGGCGTAACCTATGATTATTAGCGCTGCTTTTTTTCTTGATAGACCCGCGAATCCCATTGCTAATCCTATTTTCACCCCGAATAGTAGGATTACTGAAAGTATTCCTGCGTCCCATAGGATATTTGCAAGGTTCATGTTTTCCACCTTTTTTACTCCTATATAATATTTAATATATAAATTGTATTATTACTATGTGTGGCGAGATCGCCATTATAGTAATAACCTTTTTCAAGTTTACTTTATATAAAATAAAATATTTTTTACTATTTATATTTTTTTGCCAATAAAATCATGAAACCCAAAAAAAAAGAAGAAAAGGGAAAATCAGATTTTTCCACGCCCCCCAAGGAAATATCCCACACCAACAAGAATCACAAGGACTATGATACCAGCAACTGCATATACCGGCAGTCCAGCGCTCGCCCCAAATAAACCACCAACCTTACTCACCTCATAAACTCCACCAGAAGACCCCGGACCCTTACCCGCACCCGCACTTGCAGCAGCCCCCTGAGCGCTTGAAGCACCACCAGAAGATCCAGGACCTGCACCGACTTGACCGCCCGTTTGTCCCCGGCTACCAGTATAACCAGGACCTGTACCAGATTGTCCAGACGTGCCTGGCTGTCCCGGCGATCCAGAAGATGCAAAAGCACTGTTTTGCGTGGCACCATAAATTTCTGCTTTAACCCCGCTTAAAAGATTAGGATTCACATACTGCATAGCCCACTGTATCATAGCAATATTACCACAACTACAATCACAACAGGAAACCCCATACTGTGAAATTGCCGAAGCCCACAGATTACTTATACTTCTAAGAGTACTCTCATCAGTTTTCCAATAACCCGTATATATAGCGTTTAACATGGTACCAGTAGCACTTATCATAGCATATGCCCTGTTACCACTTGAAAGCCAATTTGTAACCCCAATACCATAACTGTCCCTTAGATATACATTGTAAGCTGTCTGCCACAATGAACTGTAAAACTGTTGTGAGGAACCTACATCACTTGTATACGTGGACCTTGTAACCGTCCATCCCCACAAATTAGAAATAAACTTTTTGCTGATGTATCTACCAGTAGGGTCGCTTTGCATCATACCCTTGATCCATTCAGGGTTGAAGTAACGGCTCGCCGCCTCCTGACTTATGAAACTTTCAATTGTCAATGCCTTGGGCGTGGCCCTATTCCCATAACTTAGAACATACATTGTCGGTGCACGGCCATTCACTCTTTCTATGGCGAGTGAAAGTCCACCCCAGTAATCAAAGAAGTCATCGTTGTCCAAGACGCCGTAGAGGTTGGTGTTTCTGCTCGTGTATACCGTTCCAACACCGGTGAGCGCTCTTTTGAAGACTAGTGGATTGGATGCCCCCCAATAATTACTTGAGTATATGTTGGCCATCCTTTTGAGGTAGAAGTCTGCAAGTTGCATTCTGTCTTCCCATGTCCAACTTAACTGGACACTCTTGGATATCCCCGCCCCATAATCATTTTCTGGCGGGGCGAATATCCTTGAAATCGCATATTCTCCTGCAATCTCCGCTGTCATGTTAACTGACATGTAATATTCGAAGTCTTCAACCCAATGTTTAGCCACATAATTGTAATCTAATGGTTCGTCATCAACACCATAGAATCCAACTGGTCCTAGTACATAATCTAGGGCCTTTTCTATTTTGTTACCGTATTTTTGTTTGAGCGTCTGGTTATCTATGATAGTATAATAGGATCTTGCCAGGGCTATTCTGAATGCTTTATCCAATAGTCCGGCCTGTCTGCTGTAAAGATCCCTGAATAGGCCTGTTGTTATAATCACTACATCGATTCTTTTTTTCTCCCAACCCTCCGGACGCACTAGGTTTTCGAGTTCAACATATTTTGGCATCTCTTTGAGTTTAGCGCCACCTACACCAGCACTTGGGGAATCTGACCATTGTGGTTCCATTCCAAGAAGGACTAGTACCATTGATACTAGTGCAGCGTCATCACGTGCTGTTTCAGTGCAGAATATGCCAACAGCTATCTTTTCCACAGTATCATTGAGGTTTTGAAGCGTTAATAGTGCTAAAGTTTTACCATATTCAAATGAACTTCTTGTGGGTATCTCCGCAGCCTGATCCTGGAAAAAATTCCTACCTGTTGGCAGGGCGTCAGGATTGCCCACTGGATCGTTACCAGCCCCCGGCGGAATATAACCACAATTCAGAGCATCTAGTAAACCTTTTATTTCAGCGTCTATGCTCTCATACACTTTCATCGCATATTCCCGGGCTAATTCTAGCGCCCTTTTTAACCCGCTCGTTGGTTTTCTAGTTAGATTGTTGAGTGTTGCATTCAAGCCATTAATGATGATACTCTTCACGATCGCAACACACTTCCCTTGCACTTTCCCCTTTTGAATAGTGGTGAGATTTCCATAAGATTTTCTATAAAATAGTAGGGCCACCTCATCATGTAAAGTTGTTTCTTCAGTAGCAGAAACTTGGAAGGGTACCGAGAGTATAGAGGAGACTAGCATCGCCACTTCATCTGCCGTCCAGTTCTTGCCAATAGCATGCAAACCATAAGGATACAATGTACCCTGAACTAATTCAAGATAATCCTCTATTGTTTCAACTAGCTTATCACCATTTAGCTTATTAAGCGACACTCCCATTGTCATTTCTATGAGTGTTGTGAGATTATTATCCGCTACTGTTTTCCTTATCTTAGGGATTATCTTCGCCTTTGTTGATTCATCAGCACCATCATATTGACTTACCAAGGTTGCTAATGAGGCATATCCACCATATAATGCCGTGAATGTTAATGGTGGCGTTAAATGGTCTATTATCACTGCTGATCCCCTTCTCTTAGCCTGGATACCCTCTGCTAGTCCATCAACATTATAATAATATACTTGTGGCGTGGCCCCCGCCACAACCTCTGGGAAGTCATAGGACGCCAATAAAACCTCTTTACCAGGAAGCCACTCGTAGGTGGCGTGTCTTCCAAAATGAACCATCGCATCAGTGTTTTCTTGCAAGTAGGCGTAGACCGCAAGATACTGGTGTGGTGGGGACACCACCATGCTATGATAAAGTTTGTTAATGTCTCCTTCCCATCCACGCTGTGGTTCCGGGCAAATGAAAACATTACCAAACCATATCCCAGGGATTACAAAATATTTTGTACCATTTCTTTCTATTGTCATGATATTTCCTGGTGGCTCGCCCCAGCCAGATAAACCGCTAATATTAAGTGCAAAAAACTGCCTTTTATACTTTAAAAACGCATTATAGTATTTCGAATCCCCTTTTAGAATATAATTTTTGAGGGAGGCCACTATCTTATCCAATATTGGTATGGCTACACTTGTTTTGTTTTCTGGTAATAATGATACTATACCATTGTACCACGAGTCTATACGGTCTTCCATGTCTTTTGTGTAGTTCAGTTCTATTGCCCTTTTACATAATTCTCCAATGTATCCTACTGGCCCTTCAATGATTTGGATTTTTGTGATCTGGTCAAGGTTGGAAAACCATTTCATGTACTTGTCGACTGGGTAGAGTATTGCACCGTTTTTCACAAGTTTTTCAAGTTCTCCTGGAGCCCATGGGGCGACATTAATAGCCTTTTGCAGTATCATATTGTGGAGTATTGTTGTATTTGCTGGTATGTTCTTGACATTGTATCCATTTTCTTTAAGGATATTAAGGAGATTATAGATGCTTGTTATAACGTCAAGGTAACTTGAGCCGATATTGTCTTTTCCTGGCGGATAATTATAATAGATTAGCGCCACTTTTTTATTATTGTTCGCCAATTTTTTCAGTTTAACCCATCCTTTTATTGTGTCGGCAAGATGCTCAATATTCGCTGGTATTATCTCATAGAGGCTATATGATAATCCAGTGTCCGGATCCGTGATCGGCTCGGAGTTTGTGGCCACTATAGTCGGGTCTATAATCCCCTGGGCTTCTGAGATTGCTATGTGCCACCATCTGTCACCTGTAAGTTGCCTTAATCCTAGGGTGCTGAGCTCCCATTGTTCGGCGACCAAATAATCAGAGTGTAAGGCCTTGAAAACTGGTACATTTAGGAGTTCAAAGAATTCTGTTACGTTTGTAAAGGAATCGCCGCCCAGGCCATAGGCTGGCATGCTCACTATAGCATCAACATATACTTTATACTTTGATGGGTTTTTGAAGAAGCTTTTGACATTGGGCGCGTTTGTGAATGATTTCACCATGACCTTTAATTGTTCTGGCGTGGCTCCGTATGCTACTACCGGTATGACATTGAATCCTCTGGCTTCTAGTGCATCGATAATGGAATAGTATGGTTGTAGTTTCTGGTTGTCCACGTACATTTTACTTTCAAGGAGTCCTATACAAGCAGTGGCATTCGTCTTGAAATATTTATTCGCGTATTCTGCAAGGTTTTCATACCAGCCATAACGGTATATGCCATAGGGTTTTTCGCCGCTCGTTGCCCATGTTGGAGGTTTCCAGTAACCAGTGTTTGGAACCCCAATAAGGTTGAGAGCCCAGACGATCTGGTTTACAAACGCATTTTTATTATTAATGTCTTTGTAGAGTACTGCCATGTTATACTCTACTGGGAATATGCTGGTAACATTATAGGATGATGTATAATTTAGCACTGTTTCGAAGTTAGTGCCTTTTTTCGTGTTTTGATAATAGTCGATTAGGAGTTCGTTTTGGATGTTAGAGAGGATGTATTTTCCTTTAATATTTGAGTATTTCATTAGGCTTGTATATGTTGGATTATAGACTATTGCAGGTTCTAGTATGAGGAATATGCCGTCTGTTTTGTTGGTTATCCCTGGATGTGCTGAGAGCAGCCTTTGTAGGCGTGAGGATGCAGTGTCACTAAGGTATTCTCCTATGAATATGTCACAGGCTGATAGAAGGTCTAGGAGTTCATCATCTGACATTTTAGTTAATTGTTCGCAGCTTCTGATCTGTATTTGAACCCTCTCTTTTATAGCGGAGTATCCTAGGACGTTTGTATCATGGGCTGCTTGATTAATGACTATTGCTTGTCCCTCATCACTTATAATGAAGACTAGAACATTACCGCTCTTTTTAACAGTGCATGATCTGTTAAATTTATTGTTTGTTTCGTTGATTTCTTTTATATTGTTTTCTGGGTCGATGATGAGTTGTAGTGTGTGGGCGCCCACTGTTTTCGGAGTCCAATTAAACCCTATTGTAACCGTCTGCCCACTAGCAAGCACTGGGATAACATAACTGCCAACCCTCACACCATTATCATAAAAATCAACCCCAACCTGACTCGCATCTCGTTTACCTGCATTCCCAACTAGAGCAGTAATAGTATATTCCAGACCTTTATAGAATGTCCCTTCAGCCTTGGATTGTATCCATAAATCTGGTCTCTCAGTAACCGGTGGCTCATACCTAACCTCTAGTAGGGCCAAAATTATCTTATAAAAACTGCCTCCACCATCATATGTTATGATATTCTCCCCAGTAGGATTGAATTGGCCAGTGACATTCCATCTGTTCAATCCACTATAACTGCCTGTTAATTGAGAACCTGATAGCCTCCTGCCATTAAATGTGTATTGTGCGTCATGACTACTTGCATGGATTACAGTGGCTGTGGCCTCTTTTATTTTTCCTGTGATACTTGACTTGAAAACAGTCTCCCCAATATAATTTTTTCCAGTAGAGTCTGTGTAATAGTAATTGTCTACATCATGGCCCATGTTAACCCAATATGCGACGGTATCAGTGCTTCCTGGGATATTGTAGGCTACTACCAAAGTTATGAGTTTTATACGACCATCTGTAGTGCAGTTGAAGGTCGTTACATTAGCCCAATTCCCACTCCTCTTTGTAATGTTGGTCACATCATACCATAGAAGATAGTCACTTGTAACCCTTACAATATGATCATTTACTTGAAGATATTGCGGAGCCTCTTCAACTTCTTCAGGATAAACATATTGTGAGGATAAACGTGTGCTCTCCAAGAGCCGACCATTATATGTGATGTTCACATTAAGTGGATAATTATTCTGCATATGTCCCTGGTATACGAGTACATGAAGTTGTGCCCATGAAACATTCGCATTATTGGGCAAATCCTTGAAAGTATATACTACAATAGAATTACCAGGTGCTCCATTCATAGTATAGTTCGCCGGTCCGGTGAAGCCAAGGTAAGTGTCGGCATAAAGTCCACCAGTTACGCTCCCATTCTGGACTGTTTTAAGCTTTAAACCACCACAGTATGGATCAGCATGAGCTGATGAAATTAACGTGAAAGCCAAAACGGCCAATACTATAAAATCCAACAATTTTTGATGTCCCTTCATGAAACCTCCCCCGTTCCCGCGGGGGGATAAGTGTATGTTGTGTTGAGTGTTTGGTTGTCTAGTAGATAGCCATTGTAGGTTACATTTACGTAGGTTTGTTTGGCTTCTTGCATGTGGCCCGAGTATAGTAGTACGTAGAGTGTTGCGTTTTTGATGTTGGCATTTGATGTATGGTTAAATTTTTTTAATATTATCCACTCCACTTCTATTGCGGATTTTAGTCCATAGTTATATATAAAAATTACGAAAGTATTACTAATTTCAGCGTATTATAAAGATACGATATTAAAACTGTTTAGAAAATATTAATTTATGATAACCGCCATGAAATTCACAAAAGAACACACCTGACTGAAAGGTGATCTGCTGTGATCCCGGTAATATAGTGAAAAGCAGGTACAGGTATCGCATTCAAGGTGGCTAAGCCCTATCAGGATATTCAAGCATAAAATCTAAACGCAAGTACACTCAGCATCAACCTATGGCGCTGTTGTGCTTGAAGACCCCTAAGATTAAACCAGGATTCACATCATAAGTTTAATGCATTCAGCGCTCAAGATGCTGGGCTTGAAGGCCATGCCCACACTCCAGAAATTCTTCAAACGCACCATGATCACGGATACTTGATAAAATGCTCAACTTAACCAGTACATTTATAAAAGGACCCATGTGATCATCCATTTGACGGAAACATTTGCAAGGAGCCATGCAAATTTACACTCACAGAACCAGATCACAGAGCAAAAGATGGAGAAAGAATTACACCAAAAACCAGGACACACAAGAACAGCTTTTATACCAGCACACAAGGGTAACCAGGGACCCCCCCATAAAACATGATGCAATACCAACAACCAGAAAAAACAGGGAAATATAAGCCCAGTTGGTTTCAGTATGGATAAAGCATCCGACCAAGAAGAAATACGCATAAACGAATAACCGGAGACAACCAGCACGACACCAGCCAAGAAAAAATGCAAAAAAAATGGAAAATACCGCCTCGAGATTTTTAGATCTCTTCAGCAAACCATTATAAAACTGAAAAAACATCGTAAAAAGACTAGCAGTGTTGAAGAGAACACTTTGAACTATGAAAGCCATTCCAGAAACAACAAACAGATATACAAAGAAACCAAACCCCAAAAAAAATAAAAGGGGAAATTAGATGTATACGTATCTTGGGAGTCTACCGTGACTTCCGTAGAACACTATGATCTTACCATACATGTAGACTATCTGTGGGAATGGTATTCTTCCAAGGCTTGTCCATGCATAATTGGGCGCCCTGCCCTTACCTTCAATAAAGCCTATTATGTTCTTAGCAACCCTGACATACTCACTCCTGTAAATGTTGCCATGTCCGTAGCTTCCATTAGGCCTTGGAGCCGCTCCAACAAACCTTGGCATGATCGCTGCCAAATTACCAGCATCTATGTTAACCGTTGCCTTGCAAAGCAAGTAAAGCAGCTGAGCCATACTATAGGACCGTCCACTGATCGTCACATTAACTGGCAACCTACCATACCGCTCATAATAAGCCTTGACAGTGCTTGCAGCCTTCGCAATGTCGCCTATTGTAACACCAGCAGCCGGAGCGGTTACAGTCACCGTTATTGGCGTTAGCTTGTCTATTGTGACGTTATATGTTCCCCTTGCCAGCGTCCTTGTGAACGTTACCGTCTTGGTTTGATTAGCTTCAACAGTCACTGTCTGTGTGTCAACCACACCACCGTTTATTTTGAGTTGTGCTGTGTAATTACCTGCAATATCACCAGTGTTCCTCACATTACATGTTATTGTAACGTTTAATGGTGCTATGCCAGAAGTTGGCGTCACGTTAAGTTTGCTTACTGTTATGTTCGCTGGTGCAAGACTTCTAACCACCACTGGTGACAAACCATCAACTGTGACATTATATGTTCCCCTTGCCAGCGTCCTTGTGAACGTTACCGTCTTGGTTTCACCAGCTCCAACAGTCACTGTCTGTGTATCAACCACCTGACCATTCACCTTTAGAGTTACTGTGTAATTACCTTGTATGTCGCCAGTGTTCGCCACGTTACATGTTATTGTAACGTTTAATGGTGCTATGCCAGAAGTTGGCGTCACGTTAAGTTTGCTTACTGTTATGTTCGCTGGTGCAAGACTTCTAACCACCACTGGTGACAAACCATCAACTGTGACATTATATGTTCCCCTTGCCAGCGTCCTTGTGAACGTTACCGTCTTGGTTTCACCAGCTCCAACAGTCACTGTCTGTGTATCAACCACACTATCGTTTATTTTGAGTTGTGCTGTGTAATTTCCTTGTATGTCGCCAGTGTTCGCCACGTTACATGTTATTGTAACGTTTAATGGTGCCAGGCCGCTTGTAGGTGTAACAGTAAGGTTTCCAAGTTCAAAGGCTGGTCCTTTGTAGACTGTTATGTAGTCTTGTTTTGTTAGTGTGTCTTGTCCTCCTGGGCCTTTTACTGTGAGTGTTACTGTGTAGGTTCCTGGTTGCGTGTAAGTGTAGGTTGGGTTTTGTTCTGTGCTATCTATTATAGTGTCATTGTTGAAGTCCCATTGCCATTCTGTGGCACCGGTTGAAAGGTCAGTGAATTGTACTGTTAATGGAACTATTCCTTTTGTGGTGTTGGCTGTGAAGTTGGCTTTTGGTGGTTCATATTCTAGGATTAGGATTGATTGGAGGGCTACCATGTTGTCTCCGTTGCTTTGTATTCTTGCTATGTTTTCACCGGCTTGGATGGCTTCTTTTATCTGGTATTTGCTGAATCCTATCTGCGGCCCTGTTAGGTAGTCTTGCCAGAATCCTGTGTATTCATTGTTGTTGAAGTAGAATTTGCTTTTGTTGGCTTCGTTTGCTGAGGCCATTATGATTATTGTTGTGGCATTTTTCAGCATGTTAATGTTGTTGAGGTTGAAGTTTGCATAGGCTGTTGCTTCTGTGTCGTTTACTCCGTAGTCTGTTTTGCTGTAGAGCATATCTGTTTCTTCGTTTATCCAGATTTTCTTGGTGGTCTCGTTTTCGTGTTCGTAGATTATTAGGAGGTATGAGCCGTAGAGTGCTGTTGTTGTATTAGTACCTGCTGTCAAGATTAGTGTGTTGTTTTCATTTGCATTGAATAGGCTTGTTACATTGTATACTATTAGTCCGCTTGGATAGTTACTTGTGCCGTAGCCTTTGGTGTCGTTGTAGTGTGCCACTGGGTTTATGGTTTGTTGGTTGAATGTTGCGGTGAAGTCTGGAATACCAAGTGCGGTGTTCCATGTGTATGGCTGATAAAGTCTAGCTTCTTTGACTGTGGCTCCTTCTGGTATTGGCAGGTCGGTTGGGGTCCATGTGACAGTGTATGGTGTCTGCCAGTTGCTTGATCCGCTTCCACGGTATGTTGAATTACCGCAAGAGTAGAGTAGGCCAAGTCTACCCTCTAAAAATAGTACTGTGTTTATGTCGTCTCCTCCTGTGTATCTTTTGCCCTTGTATCCATTGTAGTAGACTGTGCCATTTGTCTCGTAGATGTTGTTGGTTTCGTTGGTCTCTTCAACTTCATTGTCGCTATCTACTGTGACTGTGATGTTTATGGGCCCTGTTGTTGTTGGTGTGAAATCATCAAATGTTACATTGGCAGTTGAATTTGCAACTAACCCTTGCAGTGTCTTTGTATTGGTATAATTGCCTATTGTGAGTTTCACTTTGAATTGGCCGGCGTCAAGGTTTCCCTCATTGTATATTGTCACTTTGATCGTGTTGGGCTCGTTAGCGAAGAGTTCGCGGTGTCCTGCCGCGTTACTTGGGTTATAGGTTATATTGGCGACTTTAAGGTCTCTTTGGAATTTATATTCTACTACTAGGATTTGTAGTAGTGCTAGCATGCCGCCGGAATCTGTTCCTTGTATGGCTGCCTTGTTATTATTTGCTTGGAGTTTTCCTGTGACATTGAATATTTCTGGATATGCTGTTTGGCTGTTTCCGTGCCATGCGTTCAATCCTAAGGTTTCATTGTTGAAGTACACGTTTCCTTCGTTGGGACCGGCGTTACCCGCCCATGTATGATATGTGGCGTTTGCAACATTTTCTAGGTCGATTTCTGGCCCGCTAAATGTAGTATATGCTATCGTCTCATCAAGGGTTGTTCCATATGTTGAACCTAATAGTAGGACATCAGACCCTTCTGCGATGTATATTTGTCTTATTGGACTGTTCGCGTCCTTGTAGATCACTAGGAGTGTGAATGGGTACATGCTGAGTGTATGCGTCTGGCTGCTTGCCGGTACTGATAATGTGACATTTATGATGTTGTCTTGGTTTTTCTTGTAGTATTGTGTTACATTGTAGACTAGCAGACCGTACTTGTAGTTTGGATAGCCTCCAAAGTTTGATTGGTCCCAATACCATCTTGTGTAGTTTCCTGGTTGGAATACTGCTTCGTTGAATTGTATTGTGAGATATGTTGTTGCAGCGCCTTCTTCTGGTCGTATGCCCTTGTTATCCCAATTGTACGGTACATACAAGTAAGCTTTGACTGGTATGGCATTTTCTGGTATGCTGGGTTGTGTTCCATTAAATATTACTGTGTAATTTGACCATCCGCTGGTTCCACTCGCATAGGTTGTGTCAGGCTGCGCATAATATGCTAGACCATATTGGCCATCATAAGTTTCTATCGTGTTGAAGTCTGAACCGTTGTAGGCCCATCTCTTGCCTTTGTAACCGTTGTATAAAATCGGGACTGTTTTTGTATATTGGTTGTTCGTTTCATCGGCTTCCGGAACTTCATTGTCTGGATCTATAAATAATCTGTAGGTTACATTTTGGTTGTTGTTGCCATAAAGTGTTTCTGGCGTGGCTGGTCTTATCGTAGGATCCGTTATATTCACATAAACATTGCTATTTGGGTTTATGGAGGGTATGGTTGCATTTGCGACTAGATCGTCATTGGCATATAATAATAGTTTTGTTGGTGGTGATATCCCTGTTCCATTGTTTCTGATTACGCAAGTTATTGTATTGTTTTCTAGTGCGAATGTTGTGCCACCTGGGACAAGGACGCTCTGGAATTTTAGGTCGATATTTGGTGTGTAGGTGACTTTTTGGATTGCTAGGATGATTTTGTAGTAGCCTGCTAGTCCTGTGCCTGCACTTTTGTGGTATGTGAATCTGTTGGTTCCGTTATTGTAGAAGTTTGTAACATTCCATATTTCATATCCGCTGTAGCTTCCGCGTCTTTGGTATGTGCCGTTTGGCAGGCTTTGATTATTGTATGTGTAGATCCCGTCTTGGCTTGCTGCATGCATTATCATTAAAGTGGCGCTTTTGGGGTTGGGCACTGCACCGTTGAAGTATGTTTCTCCTGTGTAGTCTTCGTCGTTGTAGCTGCTCACGTCATGTCCAAAATTGATCCAATATCTTGTCGCGTTTGTGCTTCCTGGGAGGTTGTAGGCCACGACTAGTGTTATGAGTTTTATGCGGCCGTCGTAGGATCCTTTGGTGCATACATTGGCCCAGTTGCTTTCATTTGTTTTGTTTGTTACGTCGTACCATAGTAGGTAGTCGCTTGTTACGCGCATTGTATGTTCGTTTACCATGAGGTATGGGTCATGGTCATGTCCCGGGCCTAAAAGCCAAGTGTTATTGTTTCCCTCGGGGGGATAAGTGTATGTTGTGTTGAGTGTTTGGTTGTCTAGTAGATAGCCATTGTAGGTTACATTTACGTAGGTTTGTTTGGCTTCTTGCATGTTGCCCGAGTATACTAGTACGTAGAGTGTTGCGTTTTTGATGTTGGCATTTGATGGTATTGTATAGTTGAAGGTGTATGTGACATTACAAGGATCGGTTGCATTGAAGCCATAGTAGGAGTCTGCTGCAAGGTCACCAGTTACGTTGCCTTCTTGGACTGTTTCTAGGGGCTTGCCGCCTACAGCAGTGTCTGCATAAGCTGATCCTGTTACTGAAACTGCTAACACTACTAGAACTGTTAGGAATAGTATCTGTTTGCTTCCTAATTTTTTAATATTATTCACCCCCATTCCATTTACATTTATCCTAAATTCATTTTATATTTATATATCTAACTGAAGTATTACTAATTTGGTGGTAGTATAAAAATAGTATATTAAAAACTCATTTAATATTACTAATACCCGAAGAGAATAAGGGTATTAACCCATTTCACAATCTCCACGCGTTGGCCCCTAATCAAAAAATCTATAAGCTCATAAAAGATTGTAAGAGGTTAAAGAGCATCTTTGGGAATATATCGACCATATATTTTTATTTTTTGCCCACACTCTGGGCACGTACCATCTTCAATCCTATAATCCAAGATCCTATAAGAAAACCGCCTTATTAAAAGTTTTTCACATCTTGGACAATATGTATGTTCAAATCTGTGGCCTGGCACATTACCTATATAAACATATTTTACACCTTCCATTTTGGCCTTCTTCACCGCCTCTTCAAGTATTCTTATATTAGTTGCTGGGTTTGTGAATTTGTATCTTGGATAGTATCTTGTGAAGTGTAATGGTGTGTCTTCACCAGCGAATCTCAGATGATTTTCTATTATCCAGTCTATGTCATCTTCATTCACACCAGTAACAAGGAGGTTTACGATCTCTACATGAATACCATTATCCAAGGCTGTTTTAATGTTCCTCCAAACCTTGTATACGTCTACACCTCCACAATATTTTTTGTAGACGTCTTCTCCACCTTTTATGTCTATGTTTAGTCCTGTGAGCCCAGCGTCAATCAAAGCCTTTAACGCTTCTGTTGTCATGTAACCATTAGAAACATAACATGCATAAAGGCCGTGTTCTCTTCCAATTCTAAAGAGTTCGATAGCATATTCTGTTAATAGTGTCGGTTCCTGGAAACTAAGACATAAACCCTCATCATGGTTTATCAAAGCTTTCTCTACAATGGCTTCTGGTGGCGTGTATGGACCTTTTGGCAGGCTCCTTGAGAGGTGGTAGTTTTGGCACCATGGACATGAAAAGTTGCAAGAATAAGTTGCGATGGTAAGTGAAGTTGAGCCTGGCCAATAATGATAGAATGGTTTTATTTCTATTGGCCTGCTTTCTATTGCACTTAATCTGCCATAGGTTAATGTGTATAGTTTACCGTTTTTGTTGAATCTTACTTTGCAGTTTCCTTGTTCTCCATTTGAGAGTTTGCATCTTCTCTCACAGAGTGTGCATTGGATCTTCTTATTGATGCTTTTGTAGAAAGGGCTGGCCTTCATCAAAAAAAAATTATTAATTTTTTTCTTATATTAATGTGGGGGTTACCCCCCCAACATCAGACGTGGATGGGGGGAGGTGCAATGGGATTTATTGTTAGGAGGGAAAAAAATTTTATCATACCCTTTCATTTGTTTATATTATAAATTGTAATTTACATGATGCAGTATTTAAGATTTTCTATTTTAATCTTATTAATGAGGAGGATTTGAGGGGACTAGTGGGATTAATTTTTTTTGAGCGAAAGAGAATTGTTATATAGGCCCACAATTTTTTTTTGAGTGTCCCCTCAGGTTGGGTGTTGGCTTAGTTGAGGAGGGAGTCTTCACCCTATCAATCTAGTATCCTTTCATATAAATATATTACTACTAAAAAGTATTATTTTATCATAATGGCTTGAAGATCCTAAATAATATAATTGTCGGTTTAATTTCGTGTTCAAATATAAAAATTGGAATGTTCTTAGGGTATGCGACCCATAGGATATCCTGAATTGGACAAATCGAAGCCAAAACCTGCTGAAATGAATGGGGGATTGAACATATTGTCGGATGCTGTGAACTTATGAGGGGGGTTATCCAAATGTTGGATGTGTTGGCCCAGTTTTCTTGTAGGTATAAACTATTCCGGGTTCGATTTTTGAGAATTTTTAAGGCTTAATTCGATATATCTAGTCCACTTTTTCATAGTTTAGGTGGCTATGTCTATCTCCTTTTTAACAATACGATTGAGCTACTCTGTTTCTTGCAATATAATTAAATGCGTCTCTAAAAGCTTTCCATAAGCTTCCCGGATTCCCCCTAATTGTAATTTTACAAACTACCATTTTGATAGCTTCCATCATATATAATAGTTAATGGAGGTGAGAAGCCCGCCTTCCCCCAAGTTTACAGGGTAAGGTTTCCAGGGGGGCGTTAAAAATGAATCTTATTCTATTGTTGATGGGGGGGCTATTTTATCAACGTCTTCTTATCTTTTTTAAGCTTGGGGAAAATAGGAGAATTTTAGGTCGCGCCCCCTTCTCCCGGTCTTAGGCCGGCGCTTTTCATGGCTTCTTGTAGGTTGACTTGCATTTCTTGCAGTTTCTTCATGACTCTTTCTTCTTGTCTTTGTATGGTTTTTTCGCGAAGTTTTAGGGTTTCGAGTTTATCTGATAGTTCTTCTTCTATTTCTTCTTTTTTTGTTTTTATAAGGAGGTTGCCCGCTGTCTTGTATACGTCAGCGTCTTCTTCGGCTTTTGAGAGTTCTTCTAGTGCTCTTTGGGTTTCCTGGATTTGTCTTTCCACTGTCTGTTTTTGGAGTGAGATTGCCTGGGCTTGTTGTTGTAGTTGTTGGAATTGGGCTAGTTGGTGTTGTATGTTTTTTGGCAGTTCCATATATTATCACCTTTCCAAGTTTTTTATATCATATGCGAGTTTTATCCATCTGAGGGTTGAGTTTATAGCGGCTCTAAATGCTGTTGAGTCCCTTGATTTTATCCTTAAGGTTATTGTTTTGTCTTTTAGTCTCATTTCCATTTCTGATCTGTTGGATGGTGAATTTTTTATTTCTGGTTTTACCGCGTTCCATATTATATTGGCGGTTTTTTTATCTTCCATTTGTATTTCGATTTCGCTTTGGATCATTTCGGGTTTCAATTTTCATCCTCGAGATGGATTTTTTTTATGAAGATTTTTAATCCGCTTGGTTTTTTTCCATGGTATAATTCTATTATGGCGGTGTATTCGCCTTTGGCTGGTTTAACGATCCAGAAGCGCTCCCCCCCATTTTCTCTGAATGGTATTAACTTTTTTAGCGGTTTTATCTTTTCTATGGCCCCTTTTATGTTCTTTGTGGGTTCTGTTTCAAGGGTTTTTGGGATTGTGACGTTTATTGTTATGTATCCTATTTGTTCTCCTTTTGTGTTGTAGAAGGTTATTTTGCTTGGATTCCCATGTTTCTCAGATACTATGGCTAGTGTGGATTCTTTGTGTTCTCTTGTTTTTTGGAGGGTTTCTTGGATGTTCATTTTTCCTCTGTTTATGTAGGGGTATCCGAGAGCCCTTTTAAGTTTTTGGCAGAATGATCTTGTCCGCTGGGAGGGTTTCCTGGAGGTTGTAATTAACATGATTTTATCTTGCTTTTATGGTTCTTTTGATTCTTGGCACTTCCTTGAATAGTATCCTGTAGCGGCATCTGGGACATTTGTTTTCCATGTATTTTTTCAGGTCGATTTGGGCCCCGCATTGTGCGCATCTGTACATTTTATTGGCCTCCTGTTAGTCTTTTTATGTGTCTTGTTGCGATTTTGCCCATTGGTGTGGATGGTAGGTATGCTCCGCCTGTGAATGTTGCCCCGCATTTTCTGCATTTCCATATGCCTCTGCTTATCCTTTTGACTCCGGGCCTGTCGCAGTAGGGGCATAGATGTTTCTTTTTCATCTGTTCTTCTATTTTTTTCACTACTCTTTTGGCTTTTCTGCCGTAGCGTGGTCCGAATCTTCCTGTGATGCCTACTTTTTTTGTTCTTGCCATTATAGATCACCTGTGGGGTGTGGTTTTGTCGAGCTGTTCTATGAGTTGGGGTATTTTATCTTTTGTTATTTTTATGGCTTTTTGTATGTCTTCTATGTTTAGGGGTCCTTCCCCTCCTTTTTGCATGGCGCAGATTATGCCGTCTGATCGCATTCCTATTGATAGTCTTGCTGTGAGGATTTCTTCCTCTTCTAGTGAGGGGTCTAGGACCATCTGGTCTCCTATTTTTGCGAATGTGCACATTAGCGCCGTGTCTTCGAGGGGTAGTGGTTGTAGGTTGTCGTAGTCTAGTATTATTTCATCGTCTTCTATTTTTGTTGTGGGTAGTTTTGTGTTTCTTAGGGCTGCTACTGTTGCGAGTACTGCTGCGTCGAATAGGTTTCCGTCGTAGTCTATGATGTGTAGGTCTATGAATAGTAGCCATACGCTGCTGCCTTCTACTATGCATAGTTTTTCTAGGTTTAGCATTTTGCTTTCTCTTATGCAGCGGTCCACTACCCTTGAGAGTTCGATTGATCTTTCGTCTGGGGGTCCTGGTTCGAATGTTGGTGATGCCATTGGTAGTAGTTCTGAGTTTGTGATGATTATGCCCATGTTTGGCGTGTCTGGGAATGGTTCTCCGATTTGTGGTTTGATGCCTACGATTAGTTGGGTGTTTCCGAGTTTTACTCTTGCTGACCCTTCCGCCTTTTTTATCACTCCTGTTTCTATGAAGATTTCTCTGAATTCGTCTAGTGCTCTTCCGTCGGTTCTTTCTTTTTTGTTTATGAGGTTGGTTATATTTTCGCGGATGATCTCAGGTATTATATCCATTTTTATTCACCATATTTCTTTTTCAGGGCTTCTTTTTGTATTTTGTTTATTTTGAGGCATCCTTTTATCGCCAGGTTTAGTGCTTCTTTGAATTCTTCTTCTGTTAGGTTGCCGTCGCTTTGTAGTAGTGTTATTTCCCTGTTTCGTGGTAGGATTGCGACTGGCATGTCTGCTTCTCCGCTTTTGTCTTCTTCTTCTGAGAGGTCTAGTACTATTTTGCCGTTTACTTTTCCTGTTGCGCAGGCGACTACCATGTCTTTCATTGGTATTCCGGCGTCTGCGAGGGCTACTGAGGCTGCTGTTATACCCGCGCATCTTGTACCGCCCTCCGCCTCTAATACTTCTATGAACACGTCTATCACGGATCTTGGGAATTTTTCCAGGATTAGGGCTGGTCTGAGGGCTTCTGCTGTTATCTTGGATATTTCGACTGATCTTCGGTCTGGGCCTGGTCTTTTTCTTTCTTCTACTGAGAATGGTGCCATGTTGTATCTGCATCTTATAACTGCCCTGTCTGGTCTTTGCAGTCTTTTTATCTGAGCCTCCCTTGGACCGTATACCGCCACTAATATCTTGTTACCGCCCAATTCCAAGTATGATGATCCATCTGCCCTTTCTAGGATCCCTGCTTCGATTTTTATTGGTCGGATCTCGTCTGGTGCTCTTCCATCTTCTCTTGTGGGCTTTGAAATCCTTTTGAGTTCGTCTGGTGTGATGATAATAATCACCCCTTAACCTTTTCTTTCTGGGACTTTATAAGTTCTAGTAGGGTGTCTCTCACTCTATCTGTGAGTCCAGAGGTGTGAGCTTCCCTTTCAATCATTAATATTATCTTCCGGGCTATGTTCTCCATTTCAGGGTCTCCCTTCACCCACACAACCCCGTTTTGTCCCACCACTATATCGCAGCGTGTTTTCTCTTTTATCATGTTGATCATAGACCCCCTTTTACCGATTAAACGGGGGACCTTGCTTGGTGTTATATATACGAGGACTCCTCCCTTAAATTTTCCAAGTCCTCTGCCTTTAAGGCCTAATTTAACCTTTTTAACCTCGTCAACATCAACAACTTTCAAAAAGAGAACGTCACCAATATTGAATATGTTCTCAAGGCCCCTTTTTTCTTTCCCGAAAACCTCTGAGGCTGGTAGGAAACCAGAATATGGCGAGTTTATATCTAATCCCCACATTGAAAATCTTATATCTGTTATTTCACCTATAACAACATCACCCCTCTTTGGGATGTATTTACTTACAAGGGGTATGACATTTATCTGTTTGTTCCTTATTGAAACCAGGCCTACATGGGATGAACATATCTTATTGTTTTCCTTGAATGTTCCCCTACCAGGAAAATACTCATTCTTTGCTAATATTTCACCTGGCACTACTATGTCCTTATCTTTTACTAATATCAAATAGTCATGCCTCCATTCCACGATTGTCTGAAAGAATAGGAGGAAAAGAAGCTTATTTGAGGAGTCTTGTTTCGACTTGGCCGCCTGTCATTTCACTCATTTTCTGGTAGAAGCTGTCCTGGAGTCCGCCGGGTATCTCTACGATAGCTATCCATGAGCCGTCCTTTTGCCATTCCTCTTCAATTATTTTACCAAAATTTGAGATAATACCATAAACTGGGCCGGCGGTTTCGCCGGGGATTTTAATGGCCACCTTAACCTTCTCAAACTTTATAGGTATCTTGGCGCGGATAGCCTTTAAGACGATGTTAACTTGCTCGTCCACCGTCTTGAACGGGTCAACATGAACTTTAGCTTCTTTCATGGCCTTCTCAATCCTCTTGGGTGGATGTGGGAGGCCTGTTTGGGGGTTTATAGCTTCTCTCGCTATCTTGTTGACGATTTTTTTGTATTTGTCTTTTATCATCTGTCTTCGTTGTTCTGCTGTTAATTGTATGTTACCCTTTTTGAGTATTATCTTGGCGACTTCGAGTGGATCGTCACTCTCAAAGAGTTTACGCATGGTCTCCTCTGATGCCTTGTCACCCTTCCTAGCGTCCTTGAATACTTCCTGGACTGCTAAAATATCCTCTATATCCACCTTTGATTGGTCTTTTCTGAATTCAGCGGCTAGATCCGGGTCTACGAGTATCTCGAATCTTTCCCCGTGGGATTCTAGGCGGGCTATAACAGCATCCTCGAGGCTTACCATCCTTACTCCTCTTCCTCCTTTTCCTTCCTTATTAGGAGTTCTTCAACATGGTCTCTTATCTCATCATCTGACAGTTTCCTATACTTTTTATCCTTTGCGGTGATTACCGCGATTTCAACACTTTTAGGGGTGGTTTTACCCTCAGTAGCCTCATATATGGCGTCAAGGGCCAGGTTGATCGCTTCTTCTAGGTTGAGATCGTCTCTGTATTTCTTTTCGAATTCTTCCATTGCGATAGGTCTTCCGGCGCCTATGGCTGTTGCCTTGTATTCTATCAGGGCGCCGCTGGGGTCTGTTTCGAAGAGTCTGCATCCTTTTCCATTGACTCCCCCTATGATTAGGGCTGTTCCGAATGGTCTCACGCCACCGTGTTGTGTGTAGAGTTGTTTCATGTCACATATCTTCTTAGCTAGACTCTCCACTCTTATGGGCTCATTATATGTTATCCTATTTATCTGGGCCTCTAGTCTGGCTTTTTCTATTATGGCCCTTGCATCAGCCACTAAACCTGAGGTAGCCGCCCCTATGTGTTCGTCGATTTGGAATATTTTCTCTATGGATTTTGGTTCCACGAGTTTACTTGTGGGTCTTTTATCAACCGCTAATACTATACCATCCACTGATTTAACACCTAGTGATGTCGTGCCTCTTTTAACAGCCTCCCTGGCATATTCAACTTGGAATAGTCTACCGTCGGGGCTGAAAACTGTTATGGCCCGATCATATCCTGCGCTTTGAAGTGGTTGCATTTATATAACCTCTCATCTATTTTTTATGGAAATGGTAAAAGTGAAGGACATTTTTTGTATCTATTTTTTCTTGTTGGGTTTAATAAACTTTTGTGTTGCTGAGCGTATGGTGCCCGAGATTCCAAGGGTGTGGACAGCCACCCTCATATTATCGTATTGGGAGATTGAGGATAATGCAGCCCTCACCTTTTCTTCTTCTCCACGCCTACACCGTATTATACACCTTATATTATATCTCTGATCTTCTTTTATGGTTTGCCATGTTTTGATAACCCAAGGTCTGAATTTGCTTGTTTCACATTCTCCATGTAATCTGAGACAGGCATTCCATGTCATTGATACTATATCATTTTTTTCTAGGGGTTTTTCGCTTATGATTTCAATGGCTAGGTATCTTTGGGGTTCTCTGAGACTGGAGGGGAGTATTTTCAACTTCATTTTTCTAATTTTTTCACTCCTATGATTATCATGGAATCTCTTTCCTTGTTAAATTTTAGTATGGATTCTGGTATGGTTGATAGGGCTTCTATGATCTTCTCTTCTTTTATGTTGATGCATTTAAAGAGTGCTATTAGGTCTCTTGGTGTTCTGAGGTCATAGGTTGTTGTGGCGCCGCTTGCTATTATTATTGGGAATTTGAATTTCCTTTGGAGTTTAATTATTTCTCTGAGGTATTCAAATATTTTGACGCGCACTTTAAGGTAGGAGTTTATGATGTCTCCTGTGTTTAATTCTATGGCTACATTGTTTTCTGCTGCTGTTCTTGCGAGTATGTGGTTTATCCCCGGATCTCTTCTGCCCTTGTAGGGTTTTGATAGGATGTCGACTTTGATGTCTTCGCAGGCTGCCCTGTTGATTTTAGCGTCTCCCCCTTCTACTAGGATGACATCTGCTTTTTCTCTGAATCTTTGCACTTTTCTTTTTAGTTGTCTTGGGGTTTCAGCGCTTATACTCACACCCCTTGCAACTTCAAAACCCCTAAATTCCCTTCTCAATCTTTTGAATGTTTCCAGGGCGTTTTCATAGGATTTGTCCGGGTATGTGATGGAGGCTCCACTGTAGCCCAGTCTTTGAGCTTCTTTGAGGAGTTGGTGGTCTTCTTGGAAGTTTCTCCCCTTGAGGTGTAGGTCATAGAATCTCATGGGATTAATTTCTTGATATTTTTTATCGCCACTTCTCTGCGGGCTGGGTAGGCTTCTATTTTAACTTTGAGGTGTATTGCATCCCCATGGGTTACCAGTTTCCAGTTTCCATTGTATGCTTCTTGTTTGTCCAATCTTAGAAATAGGTTTCCTGTTTCATCAACATGCTTTTCTATGTTTATGTTTTTTAGAAGTGTGAGTATTTTTTCTGTGAACTTTTTTATTGTTTTTTTCTCTGTGATTTTGCCTTTTAGGATTGTGAGCGGGTTTCCATGGTGTCCTTCGACCTGTTCTCTTTCTGGGGATGCCGGGGGTAGTATGTTCTTTAATGCTTTTATAACCTTTTCCTCGTCTTCTGTCCCATGGACCATTATCCTATAGGTGATGTTATGTATCATCTTACTTTTTCCGCGCCTTTTCCTTTGTTTCTGAGTCCCCGGTTCTTTTTACCTTCGCTTGTAAGGCCTCTGAATGCTCGGCTACGGTGTTGTTTTTCGCGGATCCAATTTATATTTGGGTCGTTTTTTATGTTTGGGTGGTGTGGGTCGACTAGGATTATCTCATAGTATTTGTATTTGCCGTCTTCCCATACCCAGTATGAGTTGAGTACTTCTAGGTTGGGGTATTTGCGGGCTGCTCTTTCTTCCGCTATCCTTTTGAGGCTCTTTTTTGTTGTTATCTTCCTAACACCCATACGTTTGGGTCTTCTACCGCCTTTGAATCGGCTTTTTCTCATGCTCCCGCGTCTCACCCGCGTTCTCACAATTACGAATCCTTTCTTGGCCTTGTAACCGAGGGATCTTGCACGGTCGAGTCTAGTTGGCTTTTCTATCCTCTGTATTGCCTTCTGTCTTCTCCATTTCGGGACTCTGTCCCACATGAGCTCTCTTACATATGTTTCCTTTGGATTTTTCCATGCTTTCCTAATATACTTGTACATGATATTTCACCCTAATGATTTGTTCAGCCTCCAAATGGGCCACATCCAATGGGGGCCCCCATATTAAGGAAGGTTTCCCCCCTACACTACGAATTATGGGTTAATCTAAGGGGTTAAAAAAAATTAATATGTGGGGGTTGGATTCAAAGTTATGGTTTACTCTTATAAATATTTATCTGTTATTCTTCTAGGACTTCGTAGAGTATTTTCATTGCTTTTGTGAATGGTGGGTTTCCTGATGTTAAAAGCACCACTCTTAGGACGTCCACTATCTCGTCTTTTGTAACATTGAATTCTTTTATGGCGCTTTCTATCTGTTTTTTCACTGCTCTGTCATCTGATTTCGCCGCGGTTATACCTAGGGCTATTAATTTTTGCGTCTTATAGTCTAAGACTTTTCCCGTGTATACTGCCTCGTTTAATTGGACCAATGCATCATAGATTTCAGGGTAGTCCTTTTTGGCGTATGCCACTCCCTTACCATAGAATATATCTTCTTTCATTATTTCACACCTCAATTGGTAGTTTATGATTTTAATGTTACTTATTTTTTTCTTCTTTTATAGGAGTTTTTTCGGGGGCTTTTTTTTCTTTGAACATTTCTGATATTCCTGCTATTGAGCCTAGTATTCCTGCTGTTTCCACTGGTAGGAGTATTTTTGTTGCTTTACCATCCGCGATTTTTTGAAGAGCTTCTAGGTATTTTAGTGCTATGATATCATTTGTTGGGTTGCCGTCGTGCATTGCATTGAATATTGTGAGTATGGCCTTTGCCTGGCCTTCTGCCAGGGCTATTTCCTTGTATTTGTCTGCCTCGGCGACTTTTTTTATCGCCTCTGCTTTACCTTCAGCTTCTAGTATGGCCGCCTGCTTATCACCTTCGGCTTTTTTGATTTCTGATTGTTTGTATCCTTCCGCTTCCAGTATAGCCGCTCTTTTCATCCTTTCTGCTTTCATCTGCTTGGACATGGCCTCCACGATGTCTTTTGGAGGTTCTATCCTTTGTATTTCTACGCGGACGACTCTTGTTCCCCATCTGTCAGTTGCCTCGTCTAGTACTTTTCTTAGTTGGGCGTTTATCATCTCTCTTGATGTTAATGTTTCATCTAATTCCAGGTCGCCTATTATGTTTCTGAGGTTTGTCTGTGCAAGTTTTGTAACTGCCTGGTAGAAGTCGACAACATTGTATACCGCATTGAATGGGTCAACCACCTCATAGAATATCACGCAATCGACCACTACAACGGTATTGTCCTTTGTTATAACCTCTTGGGGTGGTACGTCAACCACCTGTTCGCGCATGTCAACCTTTTTTATGGTTTCAATGAAGGGTATTATCATCACGAGTCCACTTTCAACTGTCCGCTGATACTTACCAAGTCTTTCAACAACACCCTTTTCATAGGGTCTCAGTATCTTAATGCTCTTAAATGCAAGTACTAAAAGCACTAAAACTATTATTATACTCAAAAGATCCAAATCAAATCACCTCCAGTATTTTTCCACTATGAGTTTAACACCATCTAT
>Ga0207433_10002811_pt1 | contig 34646 bp, 30 predicted proteins | sample YelNatPaOPGAMG01_FD_187559 | JGI IMG/M metagenome (GOLD analysis project Ga0207433, IMG submission 187559) | Hot spring thermophilic microbial communities from Obsidian Pool, Yellowstone National Park, USA - OP-RAMG-01 (SPAdes) (version 3) | ecosystem: Environmental > Aquatic > Thermal springs... | reverse complement strand
TCCAATTAGATATATAATTTTTTTCATTGCGATAGAGGCGGTCTCTCTATCAATCCAGCCTTTAATCACTGCCTCATCAAACTCCTCCTTATCAAGGATTCTCCACTTCATATCAGGAAATACCCATAGGTCAAGAAACAAATCAGTAAGTTCAAAACCACCCTCGAACCTCTTTGAAGGCGTTTTTATGTCGCAGTAGTATCCTATAAATTTTTCATCCCTGTCAAATATCCTTACCACATCATACCAATCATCTACTATCTCATAATACACCCCTCTATATCCATTGTCCAAAATCTTTACTCCCTCTATTATGACTGGAAATTTTGGGTTCTTTAAAGTAAATGCAGAAACGATTATATCCCCAGAATCGTACACAAACTCATTTTCCCATTCCCCTGTATAATCGGGCGGTTTATGATACTTAATAAGCACTTTTTTCAAATCTTCCATTCACACATCTTCCTCTTGCACTCTCGCATCATCATTTAATCCTACCCATTGCCTTTAGTATAGCACGTGTCGCAGATTCTGCATCCCCAGCCCTTGTTATCGCTCCTCCTACAACTGCAATCTTTGCCCCGGATTTTATCGCAAGAGGAACAGTATCTACTCTCATACCACCTGCGACCGCAACAGGTATCTTTACTGCTTCCACTACTTTTTGCACAAGTGGGAACGGTATCTTTGTGTTCCCTGCTCTTAACTGTTCATCGACAGAAATATGAAATTCAAGATAGTCCACGCCTAATTTCTCAAGTTCCACTGCCCGCTTTACAGGGTCTTTTATAGAAATCAAATCAGCCATTATCTTAACTCCAAATTTCTTCCCTGCACCTACTGCATCTGCTATCGTATGGTCTCCCGCAGCCCCTGCTACTCCTATTATGTCAGCCCCTGCCTGTGCAGCCAATTCAACTTCCATGAAACCCGTATCCATTGTCTTCAAATCTGCAACTATTATCTTATTTGGAAATAGTTCTCTTATTCTTCTTACTGCTTCCATACCTGCACTTTTTATTAATGGTGTCCCTACTTCTATCCAATCTGCACCGCCCTTTGCTGATTTTTTCGCAAGTTTCAAAGCATCGTCTAAACTCCTCAAATCAAGTGCAACCTGCAACTTTGGCCAGACTTCTGCAACTGTCCCAATACCCAACTCTGCTAACTTTTTCTCGCCTGGTACTCCATTTTCGTCCCAACCTCTTAGTTGATAATATTCAGAAAGCATCTCATCTACATTCGCTACCGCCCCGTCTGCAGGTCCTCCTTTTATCGGTTCTTTAAACCTTGCAGGGAGCGCATCGTCTTTGCTCGTAAATCCTTCTCTTAAATTAAAGCATCTTTCCAAATTGAATATCCTTTCGCCTGCTTTCCTCAACTCTTTCTCGTCAAAATAAAAGCCTGTCGCAGTCGTTAGTAACTTCGCATACAAATCAGATTCCCAGTTCAAGGTATGGAATATTGCAAATATAGTAAATTTGCAAATTGAAAGTGAGTCAAGAACTGCCATTATCTCTTCAAGTTCTTTTACCATTTTTGCTTTTCCTTCTGTCTTCATGTTGTCTAAGTATCTTGGTTGCGCAAGCACCTCTGCAGGTATCATATACCCTCTAAGATGACAACCCCCTCGATTACTCGTACAAAATGCCAATGCCTGCCCTTTCACACCTCTCGGGTCATACGCAGGCAATTCCAAGCCCTTAACATGTATTGCAAATTCCTTTCCTCCAACTTTTTCAGAAATCCTCTTTGTCCCTTCTGCAAGCAAATTCCCAAGCCCTTCTCTCCTTGCAGTCTGCTCTATCAATCTCAAAACCGCATTCCCATCTCCATATCGAATATCTTCTTTTATCAATCCTTTCTCTGAACATTCCATTGCAAATCCAAGTGTATTCCCCATTGAGATAGTATCAAGACCATAATCGTTACACAAATTGTTCGCCTTTGCAATAGTCTCTGCATCCGTAATTCCACATTGTGGTCCAAGTGCCCATGTAGTCTCATACTCAGGACCCGAAGTTTCTGTCTCGCCGATCTTTGCAATCCTTCCACACGCTATAGGACATAACGCACATGCCTTCTTCTTCACAAGATATTTTGACATAGTCTCTCCAGAAATCTGGTCTGCTTCCTTTATGTAGCCACCTCTAAAATTCTTTATCGGAAATATCCCATGCTTATTTATCGGATTTACTAAAATTAGCGTACCAAATCTTCCCAAGCCGTCGCCAGTTAATGGATGTCCCTTCAGTATCTCAAGCATTTTCTTATAATACTCCTGAAACGCATACTCATTTACAGGCTTGAGTTTATTCTCGCCTTTTACCACAATCGCCTTTAGTTTTTTCGCACCCATTACTGCGCCCAAGCCACCTCGTCCTGCTGTCCTATCTCCGTCGTTCATTATACATGCGTATTTTACAAGATTCTCGCCAGCCAAGCCAATACAGGCTACTTTTCCTCCTTCTTCTTTCTCAAGATATTCTTTTACTTCGAATGTGTTTTTCCCCCATAACTTCTCTGCAGATTTTAGTTCTGCTTTGCCGTCTTTAACAGATAGATACACAGGCTTTTTTGATGCTCCTTCGATTATAATTCCATCGAACCCTGCTTTCTTTAACTCTACACCCCAAGAACCACCTGTATTTGCATCGAATATACCACCTGTAAGCGGGGATTTCGATATTACTGCGGACCTACCTGATGCAGGCGCAAGCCCCGTAAGCGGACCTGTCATAAATATAAGTTTATTCTCTTCAGAGAATGGGTCTATCCCTACTTTCAATTCATGAAACAGAACTTTTACTCCATATCCTCTTCCACCAATATACTTACTTGCAATATCGTAATCTAACCCCTCAACATCACATTTCCCTGCATTCAGGTTCACTCTTAGGATTTTGCCCACATACCCCATTATTACACCAATTCCCACATGGAAAAACTACTATTATAATATTGCATAAATTTATCCTTTCCCTCTATCTCTCATCTATCCCTCGTTTCGTAACTTTTTCGTAGCCTTTCTAAAACAGATATTAACACATTATATTTTTTAGTTATCATTTTTTATATCTTGATGCACATAATTTGATAAAAAATTAAAAAATAAAATCATCCCATATTTTAAAAATTTTAAACCGAACCTGCAAAACATATCTGTAAAATATCTGTAAAAACATTAATCAGATTGATAAGAACTTAAATATGGGCTTGGACAACTCTTTTCAAGCATTTTTTGCATGAGTTTTACATTCTCATCATAATCTATCCTTACATCTACGATAGTGGGCATTTTCATCCCAAGACTTTCTTTTAATGCAGAATTCAGTTCCGATATCTCCTTTACCTTAATTCCCTTTACTCCATATGCCTCTGCATACTTTACAAAATCTGGATTGGTAAATGAAATTCCAAATTCTTCTTTGCTCAACATACGCTGTTCCAAGCCGATAAGTCCATACTTCTTATCGTTTAGTATAACAAAAGTTATAGGAAGTTTCTCTCGAACTGCAGTTTCAAAATCCGGGTCTGACATTACGAAAGAACCGTCGCCTGATACTACAACTACATTTTTTTGTGGATGAACAAGTTTAGCAGCAATCCCAGCAGGCAACCCGAACCCCATGGCTGCAAATCCACCAGGCGCAAGCACACTCCTCGGAATATCTGAAGTGTAATATTTAGAAATCCAATACATGTGCGCTCCTACATCTGAGACAAGTATATCATCATTCGAAAGCACAGTCCTCAGTTCCATAATTACCCTTTGAGGCTTGATCTTGCCTTTTTCGCTATTCGCTCTCTTTGCTTCTGAGATATCATGCATAAGCCTGTTCCTTATTTCGAGCGCGTAATCCCAATGTTTTCTTTCCCGCATCTCCTTCTCAAGTTTTTTCAAAGACCCCTTAATCCCTCCAATCACTTCTACCACAGGGTCGTAATGCGCATCTACTTCGGCTTGGTTAGTATCTACATGGATTATTCTCCTTTCTCCTTTTGCATTCCACATAGAGGGAGGATACTCTTCTATGTCAAATCCCACTGTAACTATCAAGTCTGAATATTCAAATGCACAATTGATTATATCATTAAATGGCAAACTTGCCGTAAATAATGATAAGTAAGAAGAATGAGGGAATACCCCAATCGCGCCACGAGTATTTACCACGGGAATATTTGCCTTTTCTGCAAATCTTCTCAATTCTGACCATGCCCTTTCACGCACTACCCCTGCCCCAGCTAATATTATAGGTGCTTTTGCTGCGTTTATGTATTCTGAGGCACGAGATATGCTCTCTTCGTTAGCGCTAGGTTCTTCGGACTCAAACTTAGTAAACGGTTTACCATACATCTGTCCTCTTGCAACATCTGCAGGAACATCTATATGCGTAGGTCCAAATCTCTCAGTTAAAGCAACCTTGAATGCCTTACGCACAACTTCTGGAACTATCGTCTCCTTGTAAACCATACAATTCCATTTCGTTATGGGTGCAAAAAGTCTCTGAATGTCTATGCGCTGAACTGAAGCCTTGAAGAGCCTGTCAAGTTCTACTTGACCTGTTATTGCAATCATCGGCGAATGTCCCAATAAAGCATCTGCAACACCCGTAGCAAGGTTAGTTGCCCCAGGTCCTAAAGTGGATAAACACACGCCTGGATATCCAGTTAATTTTCCGAATGCGTTAGACATGAACGCCGCGCCCTGCTCGTGTCGAGTTAATATAAACCTAATATCGCTCTTCCTCAAATATTCCAAAATGTCTATTATCTCCTCTCCAGGCACTCCAAAGACATATCTTACTCCTTCGTTTTCAAGACATTTAACTAATAATTCAGCGCATGATATCCTAGACATCTTTCCCTCACCCATCAAATTAATTTTCAATTCGATTCTAACTCAAAAATCACAAAAAAAGGGAACGTAGATGATTTAGTAATTTTCTCCTTCGTGCTCTTCCTCCCATCTCTCCCCTTCTTCAATTAATCGTCTTACCTTCTGTCCTCCTTTCATGCCTATCTCATGGTAGAACGGTCTTCCATACTTCTCTCTAACTGCCATTCCCCCTCTTCGTCCTATTTCTCTATAAAATGGCGTGCCATATCTCTCGGATACTGTCTCTCCACCTCTATGCCCTATCTCTGCATAGAATTCTCTTCCATATTTGTCTCTTACAATTATTCCTCCCCTATGACCTCCTCGAAGACCCCCTAAATGCCCTGCTTCCCTCACAGTTAGATTCCCTCTACCTCTCTCCGATAACAACCTTTCTCTCTCTTCTCTATACTCTTCTTCGCTCGGATACATTGCCTCTCTTCTTATCCCTCTCCTTCTTAGCATACTATACCTCCGTACAAGCAGGCGTTTCTATCTATTAATCTATCTTTCCTTACTTTTCATTCATAAAATTAAAAAAAATCTTAAGTTTCCGCACCGCAGAACCCGAAAGAAAACCTTTTCTTTATCCTCTCCAACCTATTCTCATGAAAGCAAAAGATATAGACCGCAAAACTCACACACTATGCATCCCTCTTTACTACAAAAGAAAGACTACCCTAAATATCCCAGACTTGAGTATCTTGGATAAAGAAAAAATCAAACCTCAATATCCCAAAACTGAAAAGATCTCACTCCGTCGAAAACGCATCTCCCTATAAATCTCAATACATTTCTTTTTACTTTATTTCGAATAAAACCCAAAATCAACCAACCAATGAAATCAACCCATGAACTCAACCCCCAAGCCTTAATGCCAAGCCTTAATAGTTGGAATGTAAATGTGCATGTCATGGTAGAAATAACCCTCCTTCCAGGGGGAAGTGTTAAAAATATTAAAATCGAAGAAAAAACAACTCTCCTAAAAATCCTTGATTTACTCAATCTCCCTCCAGATATCGTAGTTATAATGAAAAACAACTCTCCTATCCCTCTAGACTCCATCATCGAAGATAAGGACAAATTGAAAATTGTTCGAGTGGTTTCTGGCGGATAAGGTATGCAAAAAATAAAATAATTAAATTTTTATATATAATTAAAAATAAAAACCTCAATTTACTTTAACTGCGGCTCGGACACTTTCGTAGTTTCCCTCTATTCCTTCTCTCCTTTCTTTTATCGTTATCACTACTGATTCCAACAAGACCATACAGGCAAGTTCAAACGCAGTTCCCGCAGGCGTAAATGGTTCATGTATCCCTGTTATCTGTCTTGTCAAATAATCTTTTATACTTGCTTGCACAGGTCCTGTTATCCTTCCTGGCATGTGCACTACTACATCTCCAAGCCGAGCTAACGGCGATTCTGGATACGAGGTAATTGCTATTATCTTCGCACCTAATTTTTTCCCAACTTCTGCTGCATTTAAGGTATAGGATGTTTCTCCTGACCCAGATATCGCTATTATCGTGTCCAAAGACTTCGCAGACGGTGTTATCGTCTCACCAACAACATACACTTCATAGCCCAAATCGACTATCCTGCTCGCAAACGACCTTGCTACAAATCCTGAACGTCCGGAACCCGCAACAAATATCTTCTTCGAGTCCATTATCAACTGCACCATATCTTCTATCTGTTTCTCATCTACCAACTTTATTGAACCTTCTATCTGTTCAATTATTTTTTCCGCAATCTTCTTCGGCTCACTCATCATATCATTGCCTATTCCTATATCACTATCCACTTAAATAACATTTCTTATTCTTCTCAAATAACTAAATCTCGATATAAAAATGATAAAAATAAATGGTATTACAAATGACATTAATCATAGGGGTGATGGATGATAGATATAATGTAGAAGTAAGAAAAAGATAAAATAAGACAAAATATGACGAATAATGACGAATTAAAAAAGATAGACGCACGCCGCAACACACGCCCCATAATGGTCCATCGGCACTGACATCTCTTCGATTACATAGTTCAATTTTTCAAATTGACAGTTCCGAAGTTTTGCCATCTCTTCCATTTTCCACTGTAATATCTCCTTCAGCGCTCTCTTTCCTCCATGATGGTGCCCTTCTGCAACATATCCACCTTTCCCGTCTGTTCTAAATCCATATGCTATTCCGGCAGATATCGTTTCTCCTTCTGCACCTCTCTGCTGCGCAAGTACACAATGCGTTATCGCACCCATAGGAAGTGATTTTATATATCCCTGCTTAATCCCTATGGGTAATATCGACGATACAGAAACCAAATTCTGTTCGCCTATCTTTGCTCTTAACAATGCTAGGTCGAACGCGTTCAAATCTGATACCTTGCTCACTGCTTTCCCGCTCGTTACAAAAAACTTCTTCGGTAATGGTAAAATTTCTGCCATATTTTGGCGGAACTTATTATTAGGATTTAAGCATATCGCTTTCTACTACCTTTCTCACATTTTTTCGTCCTATTTAAAATCTAAAGATGGGACAAGTTTCTTTCTTTAATGGCGCCTTATCTCTCTCTCTTCGCTCTTTCTCCTCCTTAGAGCACTTCTTAACCCATTGCTCAGGCGCATTCTGAGACGCCCCTCCATGTTTTGTGTATCTCTTTCTTACACGCATAAGTACAGGCGTGTTTATTGCTTCTCCAACCACTACGGCTTGGCCCTTCGTTAATGCAGGTAACTCTTTCATTAAATCTGCAGTTATTGATTCTACTGATTGTTTTATGTTCTCTTGGTCTGTAGGATTTATTATCTTCATTATTATCTGCGTTAAACATTGCGAAAGCGCATCACCATCAAGTTTGCCAGGTCTCTGACTCACTAAACACACTCCAATACCAAATTTCCTCCCTTCTGAAAGTATCGTCTTTAACACATATTTCGACCTTGCTTCGCCAAAATGGGGCGCAAACCTGTGCGCCTCCTCAAGAACTACAAAAACTGGAAAATCTATCTTCATATCCTCATCGACGTCCATCTTCTTTTCAGTCCTTATCCTTGCTCTAAGAAGCCTATTCAGAAGCACTGAGACTATTAATTGCTGGTCATCTTCTTCATGTTCTGTCATCTGAAGAACTGTTATCTGTCCGGGCGCAAATAAATCTCTCAAAGATGTTGTCTTTTCAGTCATCCTTCCATTTTCGCAAAATATTTTTCTTTTTCCTATATACTCATCAATACGCCATTCAAGTCCTCGAATACTTGATTCGTCATATTCTCCTCTTTCTCCAAGCCTGGAACGTATCTCCTCAAGCAAGTCATCCACTGTAAAATTCTTATTTTTCTTCCTAAGCGGATAGAGGACATTCCTAAGTATATTAAGCATCTTATCTGAGGCATCTTTTAGAATAGAACGCCAATCTCCCCATTCTAAATCAGATACTCTTATGTGTATATCGTTTGGAGTGATAACCTTCACCTCAGGCTTGTAACCATCCTTAACCTCACAAAGTTCTTTTTCATACTCCTTATTATTTCGCATCTCATCAATCGTCCCATATTCTCCATGTGGGTCTATTACAAGCACACTACCTCTATTGTTCTTACCCATTATCTCTTCTAAAATCACACCTACTGTATATGATTTGCCAGAACCCGTAGCAGCTAGGACTGCAAGATGCTTACTTGCTATCTCCGCAACATCTAAAAATATCTTTACTTCTCCTTCATCCCTATTCAGCAAACTTCCCACATACGCACTCCCTATATCGTTTCTCTTTTTCCTACTTATCACATGTTCTAAATATTCATTCTCCGCAAGGTATATCTCAGTACCAGGGTCGGGCGGTATCCTAGGATTCAAAAATCCAAAATTGTCATCATACCTCCCTAAAATCGTCGCAGATACTTCATACAAATGTTCGCTCTCCACTCCCATCATCGAAGTAATTAAACTCGGCGATATCGTTGGGTCACTCATAAATTCGTCCGGGTATAACCTAACCGCCTTCCTCGAAACTATCCTACAAAGCACTTTTTCTTTATTCTCTCTCCCCTGAAGATAATATACAAACTCGCCTATTTTCATCCGCTTATTATCCGGCGTAATTATCTTAAACTCATTCGAAGCATCCCCAGGTCCTTTTGCTCGTCCTACAATAATATTATCTTGCATGCGCACCCTCTATTTTCATCTTATGTTCTATGTTTTTACAAAGCATCTCAAATACTCCTCTATTCTCAGGGAATAATAGGATAAGTTTTTTAAGTAATAGCTTTGCAATCGATTGTGATAAAGTATCTTTCCTCGACAAAAGTAACCCTAAATACCCCATCATCATCTCTTCTCTATTATCGTTAACTTTCGTATGAAATCTCTTTATCTCCTTTTCTCCAAGAAGATATACACTTGAACCTATCTCCGGACATACTGGACAAACCTCATGGCTTGGATTGCGTTCCATTATTTCTTCGTAAATTTCTTTTAATTCTCTTTCTTCTCTTTTTTCTTCTCCTCTATCTTTTTTCTCTTCCATTATTGTATCTTTTTCTGTTTCCTTTACTCTTCCCTTTCCTGTTTTATTTTCCAATTCGAAGAATCCCAAGGCAATTATCTTTACCATCGTACTTTTCTCTTCTAAATAATCAGGTGCAAATTTTAAAATCTCATCTCTATCTGAAAGTTGAAGTCCATACCTCGAATACTCTGAATCAACAAGGATCGTATCTGATATCACTCCAACAATTACCTTGCTGCAAATCGGACTTATCGCAACAAAATTCCCTAACGAATAATCTTCATTTTCCAAATTTTCTTCTCCTTCCCCTTTTCCATCTATTCTAACTATATACTCAACATGCGTAGGCACTCCAATTACCTTCCCAAGCCTCTTACCATGCCTATTACAGGTATCCTTGCCAACAGGTTTTTGTTTCAAGAACTTTCCCTCTGAATACTCTAACATCATTATGCTCTATAATGTCTTACATTATGTCCTATACTGCTCTTTTGTTGTAACTCTATATATGCAAGTCTTATCTCCATGTGATGCACATTTCTCTTCAAAACAGTAGAACCTCTTTCCTGTAAGCATCGATACGATTCCTGCAAGCCAACCTCTTGTCATATCGCATTCTTCTTTACCTGTCTTCCCCATTGCTATTGCTTCTGTCGAATCCTCGCTCTCTATTAACAACTCATCTTCTTTTTCCTCTAAAACACGAAGTCTGCCGAGACCTATCTCTATCCATAATGATAGCAGCATGTCCCCTATGCTCATACCATTTCCACAAGTTAGTCCCATACGCTTTGTTACTGATTCTCCACCTCGAAAGCCACATCTAAAAAGTATTGACCTTGCAATCTTCTCCCCTGCTAAAATTGCAAACTCGTCATGTAAACTTTTTAACATCTCCGTAGGCATTATGAAGAACGAAACGCGCAAATCTTGTACCTGCGTTTCTGGCGTGTTAGTCTCCTGCCTTGCCATCTTCACCCCATCTTTTGTTCTTTATTTATTTTCTATTTGGAACATCATTACAGTTTCCTGCTGTTGCTTTTTTCCTCTTATTTTATTATTTTGCCTTACTGGTTTTTCCCTTTCTGTTTAGTGGGGTCTATCACATACAGTTCTCTCTCAATCATCTTAAGGTCTCTCTCTGTAAGCGCATATGGACTTAATGGCGCTATTAACAAAGCATTGTAGATCGCTATTTGGTCTTTTACAAGTTGAAGGAATTTTAATGCAGATGTATAATTGTTCTGAGTAATCAAATACTCAAGACCACATAAGAGGATTACTGAATTTTCTGATTTTTTCAGAAAGTCCTCAATCTTATGGTATAGTTTACCAAGTTGCACTGGCTCAACAGCATACTCTTTTTCTGCATTCGACAACCAGAGAATTGGTGTCTTTTTCAATCCATACTTCTTCCTTACTAAATCAGGAAAATCTCTTGTTATACACAATCCTTGCGCACCGTGTGTAACTGCATCTGTAAATATATCGTAACTCTTTTCGGGTGTTTCTTCTTCTATTAGATAAGAAATACCTCTTTCCAACTCATATCTTTCTTTTGTTTTTGCAACATCTTCTTGAGTAGGTGCTATACCTTCGAGTGCAACTTGCAGTCTATGTACACACATTGCATCCCCTTTTGAGGTACATTGTTCCTCGATGGCAGTAAAATCCAGTCCTGCAATAGCCGATGCCATTCCTGCTAGATAGCCCCTGGTAAAATTGCAACTTGGATTCTTTCCTTTGGGCATAGTCAGTGCTTCCACAGATTCTTCGAATGTTACCACAAGTTCTTTATCTGAAACGCTTTTAACTGAAACCCGTCCAAGCCCAACACCTGCCCAGAAGCCTGGTAACAATGCTGCTAGTTGAGTAACACTTGCTTGTTCTATATTCATCTTTTGAATCATTCCTTCTCCACATCTAAAACCGTATCTGAATAATATCCCTTCGGTCATCTTTTCTCCAGTTGAAATTTGAAGTTCATCTCTCAGAGACTTTAAGGCATGACCTGGCATTATAAAAAAACTCGTTTGCAATGCCTTTAATTCCTTATCTATCTCTTCTCCAACATTAGCTTGATCATCTGGCAATTTACCACCCCTACCTCGTAATCTTTTCCTGTTGTTTTTGAAGGAACGCATCTATTAAACTTTCACCTATTTTCTTGAATGCATTCTCTACATTAAGACCTGTCTTTGCAGATGTCATAAGGTAGGGATTACCAAATACATTTGCGGCGTCTTGGATATCTTTCTCTGTAAAGGCAGCTTTATCCACAAGGTCTGATTTGTTCACTAGAAAAACTATTGGTACATCACCTACAACTTTTATGAATGATGATGCCCATTCAGGGAGACTGTCGAGCGTATCTTTTCTTGTATAGTCGCATACAATAAGCGCACCTTCTGCACCTTGATAATATACTGGGTGGAGTCTTGAGTATTCTTTTTGTCCTAGTATGTCCCAGATTAACATCGTCAGTTTAAATTCCTGATTTAACTCTGGTTTTGGGATTGTGATTGATTTTTTAGTTACTTTTGTTCCAATAGTCATTATATACTTGTCATCAAATTGGTCGAAAACATACCTTCTAATCAAACTCGTCTTACCCACCGCAGGATCCCCAAGAAGACAAATTTTCTTAATAACCTCTTTGGTTTCTGGCATAGGACCGTTCTCCCTATGTTCTCACACCTTTTTTATTTCGTCCCATAAACCGCTTGTTGATACTTAAATGCTTCGCAATCAACCACTCGTTACCCATGCTATTATCTTTGGCGTATTCGTTAAAGACATATACGTTAAAAAGAAATATAAAGAAATGAAATGTAAAGAAATGTAAAATCGAACCTTTTTTAGGTTCTTGCAAAAGAGTAAAGAGATACTACCAAAAAGGAAATATGTTTTTTTGTTATTCTCTGCCACATAGGTGAAAGTTTGAAAATATACTATGGAGTGTGCTCTTGGGGTCTAGGGCATGCGACGAGGTCCTTACCTGTCGTCCGAGCACTTGTAAAGGAAGGACACGAAGTAGTAATGGTCAGCACAGGTAGGGCACTTGAACTTTTGAAAAAGGAACTAAGGGATTCTGTTGAATATATGGACTATCCAGATTATCCATTACCTTATTCAGAAAATCCAAAAGGATACCTTCCGAAATTTTTTGCAATGATGCCGATATATCTTCATACCCTAATCTGGGAGCATGAAAACTTTTATAGATACATTGAAAAGATGAATAAGAAACCAGATATAATAATATCAGATGCAAGGTATGGAATCTGGCATAAGAAAATTCCATCTTATTTTATTACTCATCAGTTAAGGTTGATTAATCCAGGAAGAGTGCGGACATTAGAATATTTGACAGAATATTGGAACCTCTATTTTGCAAGACAGTTTTATGGTGTTATAGTGCCTGATTTCAAAGAAAACGACCTTACGGGAGAACTATCACACAATTTATCTCTAATTGATGAGAACAAGGTAAGATATGTGGGTCCAATTTCAGATTTTAAGAAGAAAGAGGTAAGCGAAGATATAGATTTGCTTGTATCTATATCGGGACCTGAGCCACAAAGGACGGTATTTGAAAATATCATGGTAGAACAATTAAGAAAACTTAGGTCGGGAGGCAAATTTGAAGGAAATATAATAGTTACTGAAGGTAAGACAGAGCAAGAAGTAAAGAGGGAAGATGAAGACGGAATAAAGTTTATCTCATTTGTGAATAAAAAAGAAAGAGAGGAACTCCTAAACAGAGCAAAGATGGTGATTTCAAGGTCAGGATATTCTACAATAATGGACCTTTGTATTCTTGGAAAGAAGGCTCTTTTTGTGCCTACACCTCAACAAACTGAACAGGAGTATTTATCAGAATATCATAATGCAAAGAAGACCTTTTTTTCTGTTCCCCAAAGCAAAATATCCCTATTTGAGAATCTCGAAGAAGCAAAAAGATATAAGGGAAGAAATGGGGGTAATGTAGAGAAGACAGTTAAGGAGATAGTGCAGATAGTATGCTCAAAGGAGAATTTTGGGTTTTGAGTAGTTTTGAGAAGATATCAAACTAAAACGCCGTAAAACACCACACGAAGGAACTCCAAGATGATTATTTCCATTATTTCCAAGTTCCATTATTTCCAAGCCGATTATTTGATTGAGTAAGAAGTAAAACTGATACATATCAGGAAAGATTTATATTTCAAAGAGCCAGAATATAATTGAGCACAAGGTAGCAAGGTATCAGTAAGAAAAAATTATATAACGTAAAAGTATTCCATGTAATAAAGTCATGTAATATGGGATGGGTGCGACCTAGTGCTCAAAGGAGGGACCAGACATGACAACGAGAGTAACTGTAAAAGATGCAGATACAGGCAGTAGGGTGGAGATGGACCTTGAGAGCGATAACACAATCGAAGAAGTAATAGAGAGTGCTGCCTCATATTGGGAAAAAGAAGCCGGAGCCTATGTTTTAAGATGCGGTAAGAGGGTGCTTCGAGGTCAGATAACTCTTGGCGAATGCAACATTAGGGAAGGAGATGTTCTCGAGTTAATACCAGATCCTGAAGGCGGATATTAGGGGTGTCCAGGTGCCAAAACTGCCGTTGGATATTCTGCAGATGCGTCTTAAGTCGGAAATAGAAGCATGTCGTAGGGAACTTAAGCATACTTTCGAGGTTTCAGATGAGACATTTACCCATTTCCCAATCACTATTTCTGTTACCATGAGAGGAGTACCCGGACCAATATATCGAGACGGCACAGTAAGTCATCTTTTTACACATAACTTTACTCTAAAGATAACTGATGAGTATCCGTATCAGAAACCGATTGTAATTTGGGAGAGCGAAATATTCCATCCGAATATAATGGAGCCAGAAGAAGGCGGGCTCGTATGTTCAAAACTACTCGATGAGTGGGATTTTAGGTCGAACCTGTTGAAATTTGTATTAGGCTTGGAAACTCTTCTTTCGAATCCAAATCCTGCAAATGCATACATTACTGAGAGTTGTACAGAGGCAGCGAAGTTCTTTACAGAGAACCCGTATAAACCGCCTGCGATAATTAAAGATAAAGGTAGAGTTACAGCACCAAAGATAGTTGGAGCAAAATAGAGAAGGAGGGGTAGAAAATGGCCAAGCCAATGATTGTCGGTGAGAAAAAAAGGGAAACAAAAGAACTTCCACCACCGAATAATTTATCCTTTGTTCATCTTGCAGGTAAGATGAATGAGGAGACGATGAAAAAGTACCTTGCGATGTATCTTAAGTGATGGATTTTTATGCAAGATATTCCAAGTTATGCAACCGAGGAGAATGATGATGTTGCGGTTGCAGTCCCATATGAGGGCGATGCGGTTCTTTATTCGCCAAAGCGTTCAGTGCCACGGGACCTTAGGATAAATGCAGAAGTACCCACAGAAGGCTGGGCATTGCGTGTTAGATTACAAGATAATACAGAAAGGGAAATCTCATTATGTAGAGGTTCAAACGACATACCATTCGAGTATCTTAACATATATCCCTATTTTGCGGAAAAGGAACAAATAAATGAAACAATAGAAGTGATGTTGGTTTCGCCGTTAGGACGTATAATAAAAAAAACAACAATTCAAGTGGTTGAACCAAGCGTAACAGAACCTTCATATTTACTCTCACAAGGGAGTTTGAATACAAGGATATCAATAGGATATCAAGATGCATATATACAAAGGTGTCTTGTGTTCTATAAAAAAGGGAGCGAAGTTTTGGGAGATATACAGAAACAGGATGGTGTGCGTGTAGAGAGATGTTTGATTGATTCGTCAGGAAAAGAACTTTTGATTATAGATATAATAAGGAATGTGGACAGGTTGCTTGTGCCCATAGCAAAAGATAGGATTGAGCGTATAGAAGTATATTATATGTTAGATGGAGAGCTTCATAGATGGGTATGGCCTCGGAGACAGGTTGAGTTATATATATTCGAAAATGCGTTTGAAAAGATGTTAAAACATTGTGCGATGTTTGGAAGAAGAAATCTAGAGGTTATGGGTTTCATGATAGGGGATGTGTTTTCATATAAAGGAAGGGAATATGCGATAGTGAGGGATGTTGTTACTACAGATTTGGAATCGACCGAAATTTCAGTAAAGTTTCGTTCTGATGCATTTGAAAAACTGTTTGAACAGTTGGATAAGATAGATTATGATTATGTGCTTGTAGGATGGTATCATTCCCATCCAGGGCATGGGTGCTACTTGTCAAGTAAGGATGTAGATACGCAAAAGAGGATGTTTAATAAACCATACCAATGTGCGGTGGTAGTCGACCCTCTACATAAAGAAGTAAAGGCATATAAGTTAAAGGATAAACACTACGATGAAGTCTCTTATGGAGTATATGGTAAAAGGGCACCGAAGATAATTCATGAGGTTCCTCGGGATATAAAAAGTTCAGAAGCAATATGGTCTCCATAGAACCCATACAGCAGAGGTATGTTTTATAGGTATGTTCTATAATTATTCTATTAAAATTGTTCTATTAAAAATCTGCTAGGTATCTGTTGGTATCCATTTTATAGATAATTTCTACATTTTGGACAATACCATCTTTTATATTGATAGATGTATGTAAGAGTAGAACCGCAAGATTTGCAAAGGTAGGCTTGGGGTGGAGTTTGTGTAGCTCCGTATTGAGTATGCTGTGGATTTTGCGAGTTAGTTATTTGGTTATTTTTACTTATTTGATTGTTTTCAGTTTTTTGTGGCGTTTCTTCAAGAGGTTGAGATATTGATTGTTTTTCGGGATCTTTTTTCTCTTCGTTCTTTGATATATCGATGATTTTTTTTCTTTTTTCGCCTTTTCGCTGTATTTCCCAAGGTGTGAGTAGTAATAATCTTTTATCTATTTTAGAATCCGTATTTTCGTATTTATTATCTACGATTTTTGGAATTTTCTTTTCGGATGTATTTTTCTCTGCAAGTTCTTTGTTGCAGCTATTGAGGAGAGAGGCAAGTTCATCATCGGTAGAATCTATTTCCAAAGCCTTTTCTATGCATTTTTTTGCATTTTCGATATTACCTAGGGAGATGTAGATACGTCCTGTTCGTGCCCAGGCATCTTTCTTATTTGGCATTAATTGACACATTCTTTCAAAAAACTTAATTGCAGATTCGTTGTTACCATTTTGCAACTGTGCCTCTCCAAGCCGCTCACATATATTATATTCGAACTCGTTGTGTTTCTCATCAGAGATACCTAATTTCTTTCTAAGGACCTCGACAAGTTTTCTTTCGTCTTCTGAAATCTGGAAGTCAGCCCATGCTTGTTCCAAGACTTCACGATAGGTATCTTCTGAAATATTTGCGGATACAAGTTCTTTTTTTGCACCGATAAGGGCATCTTTACAAATATCATCGGGCATAGGGCACACCATCTAATATGAAATTGAAGATGAATGTATGAGATATATGTAAAATGTATATATCTTGGAAATTAATGAGGTTTGCGATACCAATTATTTGGTTGTTTATATCAGTATTATAAGTTAAGTGGTAATATAAGTATGTTAGGTGTATAAAAGAGGGAATAAAAGAGGTAATATTGCTAATATTAATGTTTATATTGTCAAAGGATATTAGGTTATAGGTAAGTTGGGGTGATAATACGAGGAGACCTGCAGTTGCAGGACAATTTTATCCTGGAAGAAAAGAGGGGTTGATGCATTTAATAAAAGAATCATTTATAGGCGAACTTGGACCTGGAGAAGTGCCTAAAGTTCCTGAAAAAAGAACGAGGAAAATAGTTGGTGCAGTTGTGCCACATGCGGGTTATGTATATTCGGGACAGGTTGCTGCGCACACATATTCTGAGATTGTGAAAGACGGTTTTCCATCTACATTTGTAATCATAGGACCAAATCATACCGGCTTGGGAACTCTAATTTCAGTTTCTGACGAAGATTTTGAAACTCCTCTTGGGGTAGTTAAGAATGATGTGAAATTAACAAAAGCAGTGTGGAAAGGGATAATTGATAAAGATAGAGAATCGCATGAATATGAGCATTCGATTGAGGTCCAACTGCCGTTTTTGCAGTATTTTGGAATAGAATTTAAACTTACGCCTATAGTTATGAGTGGGCACTCGTATGAGTCAGCAAGAGAAGTGGGAGAAATTGTAGCAGATGCCATAAAGAGTACTGGGACGGACGCGGTTATTATTGCAAGTTCAGACCTTACACATGCAGGTTTTAGATATGGCCAAACGCCGCCTAAAGGTAAGAGTGTTAAAGAGTTTGCGAACATGCAAGACGAGAAGGCAATGGCTGCGATAGAGAAATTTGATGCAAAAGGGCTGATTGAGACCGTGGAAGATAATAACATAACGATGTGTGGATATGGTCCTGTGGCAGCGATGTTGGTTGCGTCTAAGGCTCTAGGGGCGAATAGTGTTAAGAGATTGAAGTATGCTACTTCGAATGACATAGAGCCTGGTCCGATGTGTGTGGGATATTCTGCATTCATAGTAACAAAATGATATTAACAAAATAAAAAGAAAAATGAAGAGAAAGTGAAGAGATATGGATATTAAAGAAAGTATTAAAGATAAAGAAATTATCAAAGAAGAAATAGAAAAAGAAATCAAAAGTGGAAGAATGGAGAATAAGCCTGTGATTGATATTGGCGTAATTCCAGGTAAAGGTTTTGATTCTAATGTGTATCTAGTCAATGTCGAAGATGTGAAAGCAGGTTTGTACGTGATAGACACGGGGACGGGCTCGTATTCGAAAAAACTTCTAAAAGAGATAAAGGCGTTGGAAGCCGCAAAGAATGGTATTTCGGTGATACTTACACATTGTCATTACGACCATATAGGTGGAGTTAATGCGATTTTGGAAGAATACCCAGATACGAAGATATACATTCATGAAAGTGCGGTTCCAAGCCTAAAGGATGGAGATAGTGAGCGCACGGTATCTGATAAATTTGGAATAGATTTGGAGAAGATAGATGCGTATGGGTTAAAGGATGGAGATAAGAAACGGCTTGGAGAAGTTGATATAGAGATAATCCACACGCCGGGACATACTGAGGATTCTATATGTGTATACATCCCAAGAACAAAGACACTCTTTTCAGGGGATACTATATTTGCAAATGGCGGGCTTGGAAGATGGGACTTACCTACGGGCTCTCTTTTCGATTTGAAAAAGAGCATACTGAGGTTATCTAGTATAGAAGTATCGGGTTTGTATCCAGGACATGGCTATTTTGTTGGTAAATATGCGAATGAACATATCAAGAAATCATTGGAAGAGGTTAATGCATATTAAAATTTATTAAATGTATCATGCTAAATGCATCAGGAAGAAGAGGCAAATCAGGTGGGATATCTACAAGGCAAAAAATGAGCATTTTAACAATTTTCTTTATTAATGAGAAATTGCATTATAGTATGGGATATGCTGACTTTACTTGGAGTAGGCCATGTGTTCAAACTTGGCGAAAGGATAACTGAGATAATACGAGAGAAGAAACCGGACTTAGTATGTCTTGAAGCAGATAAAGACAGGTTCGAAGCACTTACCGAGCGTGAGCAAGAGAGTACGGAATCGAAAGAGAATGCAGAGGCGGAAACGAAGGTAGAAGGGAAATCAGAAGGAGAGAAGACAAAGAAAGGTGCAAAAAAAAGAAGAAAGATGCAGATAAAGAGCCATTTGGGTGCGAATCCACAGGCGATATACAGATTATTAGCGATGTTTCAGGACAAAGTTGCGGAGAAGTACGATACTACGTCGGGTTCTGAGATGTTGGCAGGTGCGCGTGCAGCAAAAGAGGTAGGCGCAGATGTTGCGTTAATAGATATGGATTCTATAGAGGTATTTAGAAAAATATGGGGTAATATGAGTTTTAAAGAAAAGATAAGGCTTGGGATGGGTTCTGTAGCAAGTCTATTTGTTCTGTTTGTGAATAAGAGTGCGATTGATAGAGAAATAAAGGATTTTGAAGACCATACTGAAGAATATTTAAAGAGTTTTGAGGCTCAAATGCCTACTTTAAAGAGAGTGCTTATCGACGAAAGGAATGAATATATGGCATCGAACATTAGGAAACTTTCTGAAAGATACAAGAATATAATAGCCCTGATAGGAGATGGGCATGTTGAAGGGTTGAGAAAATTACTTTCAGATATGAATCCTGAAGTTGTGCGTCTATCACAATTGAGGACAGACATTGAAGATAAAAAGAATGAGAAGAGCGAGTTAAAGAGTATCGAGAGTGAAAAAAGAGAGAACAAGGGTGCAAATCCGAATGTATAGAAGGGATAGTATCATACAATATTTAGTTTTAGATTTAGGACTTTTTAAAAATCTTTTTGAACGAGTGGGGCTATGCAGAAGGAGATTTCGTATGAATTATCATTTGAAGTAAAAGCAATTTTTGCAGGCATATTATTACCTATTGAGATGGTAATTTCGTCATTGTCGTTGAATGCGTAAGCAACCTTTGCTAGATACGCTATTGGAAAAGAAGATGATATCTTTTTGTTAGAACCTGTGTTAAAATTAAAATTTGTATTAGAAACTGAGTAGGTATTTGGGCTATTGTCAAAGATATTATGTCCATTCTCCAAGCCGATTTGTATCTGAACGCTATCTGTTTCAGAAGATGCAGAGATTTCGAATTTTTCAGGATCTGCAGAAAAGGTAACTTTATCAGAGATGCTTTGAGCTGCGCGTATCCCTCGTGAAAGTTCTTTTGCTTTTAATTTAATTGTAAATGGATGTTTTAATTTGTTCTCTATCAATTCAGAGTTAATACCTTGAGCAACAGCCATTTTTCTTGTTATGTGTCCGAATGAGATTGAGATATAGTTAGTCTCTTTTTGATGTGTGATAGAGAATTGTTTAGACGATTTTGCGAGTTTCATAGATTCGCGGAGTTTGTTAATGTCTTTTAAGATAAGTTCGAATTCAGAAGCCTTTAAAACATCAAAAGAACGGGGTTTTACTATAATGTGCGAAAGGAGAATTTTTTTTGAATCTATGGTTTCAATCTTCATGTCATATTTAGAAGACACAATTCTACCAAAGCAATTGTCATCGTTAGGTAGTGCACGGAAGATTACATCCGCGAGAGAACCTGACATTTTTGCATCAAGCATTAGTAAAGGAGTATGCAAATCATCCCTTTATACTTAATGCTCTATTTTTAAGTGTGTATCGTGCGAAAATTTTTCTGTAGAGAGAAAAAAAAATTATTTCAAAAAAAGATATAAGCAAGCAAAAGTATCAAGCACCTTCAAGGAGAATGCCAAGCCGAGGTGTAACGGAGTGTTCCAGAAGGACAAACTTGCAGAAAAATCTACAAAAGAGTTAATGAACGATTATTCTTTGTATAATCAACGCCTCTGGCTAAACAAATCTGAAATATACGATTTTTTTATGACTATAAACACAATAGGTTACCTACCTCTTGTAATTCACAGAACCATGACAGAAATGATAGAACTTTCAGATGATAAAAGAGTGTTAGATTTATGCACGGGGACAGGGGGGCAACTTCGCTCTATTGGTGTGGTATGCAGAGAGAAAAGAGTTAAACCATTCGTTGTTGCGCTTGATATGTCTTTGGAAATGATGCAAAAAGCGCGAATTAAGGCAGAAAAGAAGAGGCTATCTGTAGATTTTGTGCAATCAGATGCGACCATGACTTCTTTTAGGGACGAATCTTTCGATGTGGTATGCTGTTCGTTAGCGCTCCATGACATGCCTCTTGATTTAATAGAAAAGGTGATTCATGAAGTTCATAGAATTTTAAAAAAAGGTGGAATGTTCATTTCTTTAGAGATATCCAAGCCGGAATATTCTAAATTAATACAATTTCTCATGTCTCTACATCTGATGTTTGATTCTTATTATTCTATGAAGAATTGGACAATTAATTTTGGTGAATTTCTCGCAGAAAGAGGGTTCGTAAATGTTACGAGGCGGGTAATGGGATTCCGCACTTTTCAACTTGTAAGAGCATTCAAAGCAAAATAGATTTGAAATGTAAATTTGAAAATATTTGAAAATGTGTATAGTCAATTATATATGCAAATAGTTCCATAAGGCGATGGGGTTGTGGGTGCCTGAATCGAGCGAGAACGCAGACCTTGATTCGATGAAAAAGACACTTGCTATAAACATGATAAAATTATGCGAGATTAATATTAAAGAACTTCAATCCTCTGGGATAGATGTAAGTTCTGCACAAAATATGCTTGAACTTGCAAAATTGTTTATGAAATCAAAAAAATATTTTAACGCTTGGTTACAGGCAAAAAGATGTCTTGAAACACTTGATAAATTAGGTTTGCGTAAGAAAAAGATGCAGGCAAAAGTAGATGTGTTAAGGTCTATAATACGCGATGCAGAAAAGAAAGGCGCGGACATGAGGAACGCATTGGCAATCTGTCAGGAAGCGCAAGATGCTATTAACAGAGAAGACTTTGATGCGGTTTTTCCTATTCTTGACAAAGCATTTGCAATGATGCAAACACATTCTCGTGATACTTGCACTACACTGCTCCCTGTGATTACTTTCTGGCTAGAGAATGCTCGTTTGGCAGGGGCAGATGTGAGCAAATCACAAAACTTATATGAGGATGCTGTAAAGGCAATGAACGAAAAGAAATATGATGTAGCCTTGAACTTTGCACTTCGGTCATGTGAAGAGATAGACAGAGCAAAAATAGCACTTCTTGCAGATTTGATATCAAGCACACAGTTTGAAATAGAAGAATTAAAATCGTCTGGGGTTGCGGTTGATGAGTGTGAAACACTTGTTGCCCAAGCCGAAGATTGTGCTGCTGAGATGGACACATGCATGAAACTTGCACAATATCTATCAGTGCGTGCGACGCCTGGAATCTTATGTTCGTCATGTGGCTTGGGCTTTGCAGATAACGATGTTGCAGTGATGTGCAGTTGTGGCTTGGGATATCATATAAAATGCGCGGTCTATTTGGGTTTTTGCAGAAATTGCAATAAGTATATTTGCAATGGACTATTCGGCAATTTTGATAAAGGTGTGGCATTAGTCCGCCAAGCCAAAGAATTGATACAATCATTACAATCATTAGCAAAGAAAAAGGTTAAGGTACTAGACACACAGAAAGAGCCAAGGATAAAAATTCGTAAACCTCAATGATATACCTCAATGATATGCAACCATCCAACCTTGGAGTTCAATAAGAGTTTTAGATTTAGATAAGGATGTTGCATGGAATATTATGAGAGATGCGAACTCGTATGTAAATTAAATTGTGTATGTAAAATTGTATGTAAGTTGTAAGTAATATGCAAACTTATATATTGGGAAACTCTTTCTTGCAAATGTGGCGAAGATAGTTTATCTAGGCTGCGAACCACTATATAAGAAAGATGGTTTTTCTGAGCGCGTAAGAGGAATATGCTCAGGCTTGGGCAGGATGCATAATTTAGAATTGCACGTTCTTGGCTCTTTGAAAATCAAGCAAGGGAGTAGCAATTTTAAAGATTTCTATGAATATCGTTATAAAACTTTAGGTCGAATATGTGCCTATTATGCATCCGGATTTTTTGAGAGAAGTGGGATAAGTAGTCTAGTTCGAGGATTAGACATGCGCATGGCAAGGAATGCGTGGAGGGCACTCTTAAAAGCAGATGTTGTGATATTCGAAGATTTATCATTTTCACGTCCACTTACAAAATTAAAAAAGAGATTGGAAAGAGAAGGAAAAAAATTAGTTCTTATATGCAATTTACATAATGTTTATAAAGAAGAATCGAAAGTTGAGATGTATGCGGCGAGAAATTCGGATTTAATTTTAGTATGTTCCGAAGAAGAACGAAATTTACTTCTTAGAAAATATTCGGGTATTGGAATTGATGAGAAAAAGGTAATAATTGTAGAGAATGGAATGACGCCTGCGCAGGTTTCAACAAGAGAAAAAATTAAGAAAAGGAGTTTTTTTATTGGAAGCGCCTATGGACCGAATGTTGAGGCTGTAAGATTCATAATTAAACTATCAGACTATTTGGAAGACTGGGAGCATGTAATTGTGGGGGGGGTTTGTGAACTAATCGACGAAAGAGAAAAAGAAGAGAGGAGTAAAAAGATAAAATTTTTAGGAAAACTAGAAAGGAGCGAGATAGAAAAAGTGATTGAGGACTGTGGAATTGCATTATGTCCTTTATTCGAAGGGAGTGGGACAAGCCTAAAAATGGTAGACTATCTGACACATGCGCTTCCAACAATCTCAACAAGGCTTGGAGCGCGCGGGCTTGGACTTACTCCTGGTGTTCATTACCTCGAAGCAGAAAGATTAGAAGAGTTCGCACAGGCAATAAAGAAACTCGAGAGAGATGAGGAATTGTACAAGAGATTATCACATGAAGGAAAAGCATTCGTAGATGGGAAATTTGATTGGGTAATTCTCGTAGATAAAATCGATAAAAGAATAGTCGATTTGGTAGGAAAGAAATAGCGATGAAATACTACCTTTGAGGTAGAAAAACCATCTTGCAAATCTTGCAAACAAGGTTAAATTACCAACCTATTACCAACCTAATAGAAATATAGATAGTGCAAAAATTCCAGCAAGAATGCAATATGGTGCAAAGAGATGTATTCTATTCGATTTTAGAACCTTCATGAGCATAAACAAAGAAAGATAACCTACTAAAGAGGCAACGAGGAAACCTAGCGCAAAGGGGAGGAATTCAGAATAGGAGAATCTCATAACGTCATCTACATGAAGAAGAGTGCCTGCTATTATAGGCGGGATTGAAACAAGGAAAGAGTATCTTCCTGAGGTCTCCTGCTCTATACCGAGAAGGACACCTGTTCCTATAGTTGAACCTGAGCGGGAAAGTCCTGGCATAGCAGCCAAGCCTTGCACTATTCCGATTATCAAAGCATCTTTAAAACTCATATCTTCAAACTTTCGTTTTGCAATTACTTTTCTCGTGGAAAAAAGGATAACGGCAGTTGTGAAAAACATTAGCGCTAAGATTATTAAAGAAGAGTATATGTCTTCAATAAAAAAGTCAATTAAAAGACCTATTATTCCGGTAGGGATGGTACTGATTATTATACATAGACACAACCTTCTTTTTGGATTGCATACGACTTCTTTAAAAGGTTTCTTTTTTGAAATCTCTTTTATGATTTCGAATAATTGCTTGATAACATCTTTTATCTCATTTCTAAAGAAAGAGATTAGCACGAGCAAAGTTGCAAAATGAATAAACATATCGAATGCAAAAGGGACGTCTTTACTAAATATATGCTGAAATAAAGCAAGATGCCCTGAGGAAGATATTGGCAACCATTCTGTTAGCCCTTGTATTATGCCGAGAAGAACGGCATCAAATAAATCCATGCACATGGATAAGGCATTGCTGAATAAAACATTTTCTTAACGACCAAGATTTATGAGTAAGTGAGTAACTTATGAGTAACAGAGTAACTTACGAGTAAGTTTCAATCTCATCAGCGATTGAATTTAACACTGCAGCACGGGTAAATCTTTTATTGTATTCTTCGACTTCAGCCCGAAATGCAAGCCTATCGTCTCGAGAAAAATCAAGATACTTTTTCAAAGCATTTGCAAGACCCTGCAGGTCATTTACCTCGAAAGTAGAGCCGAATTTGCCAATTGTTTCAGGGAGGGCTGAGATATTTGTACCCACAAATGGCGTGCCACATGCATAAGATTCAATAACAGGGACGCAAAAACCTTCGTGAACACTTGCCGTTGCAACTACATCTACCGCGTTGTAATACAAAAGAAGTTTTTCGTCAGGCAACCTACCTAACAGTTGCACTTTACCCTCAAGTTTATCTTTCTTGATTTTTTCCTTAATTTCGTTCTCTGCGCTCCCTCCTCCTACTATTAACAACTTTGCATCGCTATAATCTAACTTCGCAAACGCATCGATAAGAAAATCAACTCTTTTGTGTTTTTCAAGTCTGCCTACATACAGCACTCCTTTTTTAATTCCTGTTTCTTGTTTACATTCGTCTATATCAAGCATTCTATAAATTGACTTTATGTATAAATCAAACTTTTTTATTTTCCCTTTTATTTTTTCACGAACTCCGAGAGGAAAAGAACTTAGAAATTCATCTACCATATATTGCGAATGTGCGATAATGCGAACTGCATATAGAGATAGATACCATGTTGCAAAATGTTCTGTAATAAGTTGTAGTTTCATTCCGGGTCTCGGGACGTATTTTATAGGTGTAATTCCATGATAATCGAGAATTAGTTTTGCGCCGTTATTAACACTGCTATTAAATTTTACAAAAGGTAAGAATGGCTTGTATATGTCGATTGCAGAAATCCCGCATAATATTATATCGAATTTCTGTTTAAGTAATTTAGGTAGGTCTTTTCCGACATAAACAGGATAAGGTCTATTTGGAAAATCAGATGCATTGCATGCAATAGAAACCTCATGACCACGTTCGAGCAGTTGTTCACCCAAGCCGTTAAAATAATCCCCTAAGGCATCTGCCTTTTTCAACATTGCAGTCGATATAAGAACCCTAAGTTTCTTTTTTCTGTTTTTGTTTTTTTTCTCCAAGCCGCCACCTCAAAATTAAAATTCAATATTTATCAATTCTTATCTCATTCTCATTTCCTATCATTTGCGCTCTTTCGTATTCTATTATTCATTCTCATTTCCTATCCTATTATTTCTCAATTCATATTCCTATCTGTGTCATATCTATATCTTCACCACTATATCTTCTCCATGCATCAGATACCTTGCACCATACCTGCATATTTAACACATTTACAAATTATATGTTAATATATACAAATTCATACTCTCTGTTTGTATTATCCATTACATCTATACATTTGCAACGATTTTAATCACGTCGCCATCTAAAAGTTCATATTCTGCGCCGATTACCCTCCTTGTTCTTGCATTTATTGCGCGAATGAAATTCTTTCCGAGTTCAGTATGCACTTTGAATGCTAAATCCTTTGCAACACTTCCTCGTTTTAGCAGATAGGCATCTGGTAGCACCCTACCTTCTTTGTCTGTTAATTTACCTTCATCTTCAACTGGATATACTACTATAAGGTCTAGCATCTTGAATACTGCGTACTCTATACATTTTTGCACTCCGGTTCCATTATTCTTAGAAAGAAAGTTTCGCATCTTTTCAAGTGCGGTCTGCTGTTTATCTGATAATTTCGCGCCCGAACGAATCTTAAAATCAGTATCACCTGGCAAATAATCGATTAGTCCTGCCTTTTGTGCTTTCCTTAATGCAAGTTCTATTTCAGCACTTGTGGGTATTAAGATATAATTCTGCTCTTTAGCATAATTTTCGAGTTTTTTCAAATTCTCAGGTGGCGCGATGTCTGCCTTATTTGCAGCGATGAGCATAGGCTTGGAGATTCGCCTTATTGAATCCGCCAGTCTAAGAAGGTCTTCTTCCGTCCATCTTGAAGGTCTGGAATCAAGCCCTGCGTTTTTTACTGCGAGAGCCATCTCTTTTTCAGATATGCCCAAGCCGGTAAATCTTTCAACAAGAACGTTTTCGATTTTTCCGCCTTCGGTCTCGCATCTTTTTGCAACCTTCTCAAATCCTCTTCCAAGAATGTCTCTCAACCAATAAGCAATTTCAACTTCGAGAAACTTTATATCTTCGATTGGGTCATGTGTCCCTATTTGCACAATATTTCCGTTATTGTCTGTAGAGCCCGAAGCATCAATTACATGAATGAGCGCACTTGCTCTTCTTAAATCGTCGAGGAATTTAATACCTCGCCCTTTACCTTTATGAGCATCGGGAACAAGCCCTGCGACATCTATCATTTCTACAGGTATGAATCTGGTGCCATTTTCACATCTTGAATTTCTTGGATTGCATTTTGTCTTGAAATCTTCATGAGGGCATTTTGCACGCACGTAAGTAATTCCCTTGTTTGCTTCGATGGTAGTAAATGGATAATTTGCAATAGAGGCAGGTGCTAATGTAGTCGCACAGAAAAAAGTGCTCTTTCCCACGTTGGGTTTTCCAACAACGCCGAGTTCCATATCTTCAAGATAGGACTAACGAATTAAAAGGTTTGTGATGTTTGTTTTGTTTATTTTTGCTTAATTGATTGCGTGCTATTTCTCGTTCTGTATAAATCTCTTATTCTTGAAAATTTCAGCACAGCACAGGACGGAACAAAAATTACAGGCAAACAAAAATGGTAAAATATTATAATTCTATTCAGTGTAAGAAAGAGAGGATACAGTATAAGAAAGAGAAGATAGGTTAATGAATATAATGAATAGAGAGAGGGTTTCATGCCGGTTATAACAGTAGATTATGAAGATTTGATGAGATTAATGTCGCGTGGTTCGGGTTTGTCGATAGACGAAAAGGAACTTATAAAACGATATAGTATGGAAAGTATATTAGAAACAATCCCTCATCTTGGGGGTGATGCCACAATAAAGGACGGAAAGCTAGAATTAGAATTTTTCCCGAACAGACCTGATTTGTTTTCAGTAGAAGGGGTAGCAAGAAGTTTAAGGAACTTTTTAGGATTGCAAAAAGAGAGCCAGGTTTATAGGATTGGAAAATCAGATATTATCCTTTATTGCGATGAAAAGAGCGTAAGTGATGTTAGACCGCATATAGTAGGATGTGCAGTAAAAGGCTTGGTAATGAGCGACTATGCAATAAAGTCTATAATGGATTTGCAGGAGAAACTGCATGGTAGTCTTGGAAGAAAACGAAAGAAGGTTGCAATAGGTGTTCATGACCTTGATAAAGTAACACCGCCGTTTACGTATAAAGGAGTAGAGCCTCGAGAGATTGCATTCGTGCCTTTACAGTCGAATGAGAAGATGGATTTGGTTGAGATACTTGAGAAACATGAGAAAGGAAGAGCATATGCAGACATACTCGAAGGTAAGGAGAGATACCCAATCATATTGGATTCTAAAGGAGAAGTTCTTTCGTTTCCGCCTATAATAAATGGTGCGCTTACTGCTCTTACAGAAGAGACGAGGAATATCTTTATAGATGTTACAGGGACTGACAAGCAGGCAGTGAACTTTGCGCTAAATATAATAGCAACATCACTTGCAGAACGCGGCGGGCATATTGAGAGTATAAGGCTTATTACAGGCGATGTAGAAGAGATATTGCCTCATTTAGATATGAGAGAGAGGAGCGTTAATTTAGAATATGCCTCACAGATACTTGGCGTTAAGATTACAGAAAAAGAGGCTTCGAATGCTCTATCAAGGCTTGGATATTCTATCTTGAAGACCACAAGAAATGAGGTTAGAGTAGGAATACCTGCATATCGTGCAGATATAATCCATGAGATAGATGTTATAGAGGACATTGCGATTGGATATGGGTATGAGCGAATACCGATAAGTCTGCCAAGGGCTCTTACATTTGGGGAGCCGAGAGAAATAGAGAAAGTTGGCGAAAGATTGCGTACGATTTTAGTAGGCTTGGGTTTCCTTGAAGTAATGACGATGACGCTTGCAGGGAGCGAGGAACAATATACGAAGATGTGTTATTCTGAAGAGGAGATGAAGGAGATTACAACTACTGTAAAGAATCCCTTAACTGAAGGGATAAATATGCTACGTACTTGGCTTACGCCTTCTTTAATGGTAGTGCTAAGAGCAAATAAGCATAGAGACCTTCCACAGAAGATATTCGAGATTGGGGACGTGGTGCATAAAGGAAAGAATAGGAGAAAGATGGCTTTTGTTTCGATAAGCGCGAAATCTTCGTTTACAGAAGCAAAATCATTAGCAGAGGCAGTGATGCGAGATATGGGCGCGAAATATTCGTTTGTAGGTAAAGATTATCCGCACTATATTCCAGGTAGAGCATGTGCAATTATGTTGAAAAAGGATATCGATGGTATAAAAGAGATTGAGATTGGGAATTTTGGAGAGTTACATCCTAAGGTAATAACCTCTTTTGAACTTGGCTATCCTGTGATTGCATGCGAGATAGATATAGAATGTTTAGAATGATGGAATGTTTATAACGAAGGATAAATAAGAAGGTTAGTTTTTTCTATCAGTATTCTATTCTGATAGTGCAGGTGCGAGAATGGACGAAGTTTGGGTAGAAAAATACAGGCCTCGGAAATTATCAGAGATAGTAGGGCAGAAGGAGATTACAGAAAGGTTGATATCTTATGTAAGAACAAAGAATCTGCCGCACCTGTTATTTGCAGGAACTGCAGGAACTGGAAAAACAACTTCTGCAATTGCACTTGCACGAGAACTTTATGGCGAAGAATCATGGAGGCTGAACTTTCAAGAGATGAACGCATCAGACGAGAGAGGTATTGATGTTGTAAGAACTAAGATAAAGGATTTTGCAAGGACCGCGACCATGGGAAACTTTCCATTCAAGATAATATTTCTTGATGAGGCTGACGCGCTTACTCCAGATGCGCAATCTGCGTTAAGAAGAACCATGGAAAAATATACTCAAACATGCAGATTTATACTATCCTGCAACTATTCTTCAAAGATAATAGACCCAATCCAATCAAGATGTGCTGTTTTTAGGTTCAGACCTTTAAAAGCAGAAGATATAAAAGCGCGCATTCGTGAGATTGCATCTAAGGAGAATGTAAGTATAACAGAAGACGGCTTGGATGCTCTGATATATGTTTCGGGTGGGGATTTAAGAAAAGCGATAAATTCGCTGCAAGTCGGGGCTGTATTCGGCGAGAAAATCACAGGAGATACCTTATACAGGGCGACAGCGACTGCAAGACCTGATGACATAAAGAAATTAATTGCGCTTTCTGTAGAGGGGAAATTCATTGAGGCAAGAGAAAAACTAGACGAACTTTTAATAAACTACGGACTTTCGGGCGAGGATATAGTAAGACAGATACACAAAACGATATTTGATTTGGGAATTCCTGATGAGATGAAAGTAGACTTTGTGGAGCGGCTTGGAGAGGCAGAATTTAGGATAATCGAAGGGTCGAATGATAGAATACAATTAGAATCACTCCTTGCGTATTTCGCATATGCAGGAAAGAAGTATAGGTAATAATTACAAAGAATTACTTCGAAGATTTACTTTGAAAAAAGTATGGATGTTTTAGAAAATGTAGCATATATTTCAGAAGAGAAAGAACTTATTTGAAGGAAATATCTGAAGGAAAGGATAATGTTCCATGATATAAAATTTTATATGTGCATCTTTCAGAGATAATTGCAGCAAGTTATCATTTAGTTACTATATTATCATATACAATAGGGGTTGTGCTTCTATCGAGAAATTACAGAAACATATCCACTAGGTTAACTGCATTTACCCTTTTCTCATATACTGCATGGGCTGCGTTATATACAGTTATAATAGTAGAGGAGGGTTTGGACGAATTACTTTTTGGTTTTGCGCTTTTTGTACAAAGTATCTTTTTTCCTCTTCTTTATTTAACAATTCGTAGTTTCAAAGAGATTAGAAAATATGACTTTCTGATTTTCTTAATACCAATTGTTGTGCTTATGTATCTACTTATATTCGAGCCCATAGGGAGTATTGCGCTCAATCCGTTCGTTTATTTTTATGAAGTAATTACACCTTTATTGATAGCATTCTTAATAATTCTAAATATTACAATTTATATGGGTTATCAGGTATATCGTGAAATAATGGATTTTGTAACAAAGGAAAGGTTTTTTTATCTTATGCTTTCGTTTTCTTTGATTGGGTATATTTGTATTTTTGAGATATTCTTGCATGTTAATTCCTTAGTTGGTTTAGTAGCGGTTTTAAGAGGTTTACCACATTTAACAGGTGTCCCCCATTTAATTTCATTGGCAGTATTGAGTTACGCTTTCCTATTTAAGTCAACAACTTCTCAATTAGGAAAAGTACAGATTAGATACGAGGCTAATATCGATAAAAGACTCAAAGATTCAGCGAATGAGTGAAACAGATAACGATAAGAATATGAATTAAGAAAGCAATGGAACCTTGGTGGTTCATTGAACACACATAGGCATATAGCATTTGCGTTGGCGCTCTTAATCGTTTTTGGAATTTTATTTACAGCATTTATAGCAAATACTGAAACGGAAACTAAAAAGAATAAAATAGACGATACAAGGGGATTTAGAAGTGCAAATACTGGAAATAGTCCAAACGTTGATGGAGGGCGGGGGAGTTATAGGATATTTTTCGGTAATTTGCATGCCCATACGTCAATCTCAGATGGAGAAGGTAGACCTGCAGATGCTTTTGCATATGCGAGAGATGTTGCGGGCTTGGACTTTATGGCTGTAACAGACCATGCCGAACAGATAATGCCATCTGAGTGGGATGAGATTGTAAGTTCAGCGAACCATTTTAATCAAGATGGCGAATATGTTGCCATATATGGATTTGAGTTTGCGGACGTTCTCCAGGGGCATATATGCGTTTGGAATTCTTCTACGAATTTATACAATCTTTTTTTATCGGAATTTTATGATTGGATAGTCCTTCATCCTGAGGCAGTTGCGGGATTTAATCATCCGGGCGAGCAAGCAGGTTGTTTTAATAACTTTGCATTTGTAAATGACGAGACAGACCAGCGGATTGTGGGGATTGAATGTTTCAATAAGGATATGGATAGTTACCAGACCTATTTTCCAAAATATATCCAAGCGCTCGATAATGGCTGGCATATAGCGCCTACTGCAGGGCAGGATAACCACGATGCAAATTGGGGAACTAAGAATGCGCTTCGTACTGCGGTTCTTGCGAACAATCTTACAAGAGGAGAAATCCTTGATGCGCTTTTAAAAAGAAGATGTTATGCAACAAACGATAATAATCTACAATTGCACTTTTATGGTAACGGCTTGGAGATGGGCTCCATCGTTGTAGGTTCGTGTCTAACGTTAAATCTTACGATAAATGACCCTGATGCAGAATCTATTAGGAATGCGACAATATTTACAAACAATGGAGTTATTGTTCATCATGAGACTTTATCGGGTTCGCGCCCTTTTGTGAACATAACAATAGAACCAATCACAACACCGAGATATTTCTTTGCAAGAGTGTACGAATCAGATGGAGATGTTGCGTTTACCGCACCTATTTGGATATACCCAACATATAACTTCATGCCTGTTGCGAATGCAGGACCTGACATAAATGTTAGCACATACACGCCTGTAACCTTAAATGGGACTGCAAGTTACGATGAGGAAGACTGTCCTTTAGGCGATATTACAGGGACAATTCTTACATATAATTGGACGATTTTAAGTTATCCTCAAGGGCTTTCAAGTGCTCCTACCTTATACAACTCCACAACATCCAAGCCGTATTTTATACCGCCCAAGCCAGGGTCTTACATAATATATCTTAAAGTGCGAGATTCGAATGGAGTATGGAGCGCATACGATACGGTAACTGTGTATGTAGAGAATAACAAGCCTGTGGCAGATGCAGGTGAAAATAAGAGCGTGAAGTTTTTGGAGGTAGTCCAACTTGATGGAAGTGGGTCAAGAGATTTAGAAGACTGTCCTTTAGGAGATACTTCTGGAGTTCTTCAGTATGAGTGGCTAGTAGTTCAAGACCCTACGGGGACTGTTGCACTTGACGACCCGCATAAACAGAAACCAAAATTTACAGCACCTACGATAGAAGGAGATTACAAGTTTTCTTTAAGGGTCCGAGATTCGTACGGAGCAAGTTCAGAACCTGATGTTGTAACGATTACTGTACAATGGAGAGACCTACCGCCTAAAGTGTCTCAAGATGCGCCTGCAGAAGTGTATCTTACCGAAGATGTTCCTGATGATACCATATCGTTATTCGATATATTTATAGACGATTCGCAGTTATACTATGACTGTCCTACTAACGAAGAGACTATTAATATTACGATAGAGTTTCTCGAAGGAGGAAAAATCAGGATTACACCATATGAGAATTGGTTTGGTAATCAGAGCGTGTCTATTTCTGCAAGCGATAATGCGAACGTGCCTGTATGGTGGAACTTTACCGTAAAAGTATTACCTGCAAACGATTTTCCAAAGATAATTTCTATAGGGGAAAAAGTCCCAAGCCAGGGTGTTGTGCCTGGTTTTGAGGTAAGATGTGGAGGTTGGTTAAATCTCAGTTTAGAAGTTTTAGATGAAGATATTGCAAGAGGAGAAGAACAGAGTTTGGTTGTGGAATGTAATCTATCTTCGATAGTGATAACTGGGTCTGTGAATTTAGGCGCGAGCATTCAGAGATACAATCTGAGTTATAATCCTGACAGGACGAGCGAGGGTTTGCATGCTGTTTCGGTTGTGGTTCGAGATAGTGATGGTGGACTTGATTCAGTCAGTTTTATGATAAATGTAATATTTGTAAATAGTGCGCCTGTGTTAGAGAATGGGCAGAGCAAGATAATTGCATCTCCCCAAAATGGTACCAAAGTGTGTGCAGGGGAGAGCATATATCTGAATGCTTCAAAATTTATAGATATAGATGGAGACAGGCTAACATATACGTGGACTTCTGATATTGAAGGAAAGACTTTATACAGCGGGTTTTTATCGTCGATAAAAATAATTTTAAACAAATTGGGTTGGCATACAATAACACTAAAAGTAGATGATGGGCATGGGGGCATAGTTACCTCGAGCGTAAAGATAGTTGTTGATAAATCAGAAGATAATAATGGAGGTACGGATAATACAGATACTGGAGATGGGATAATCCCTGTCATTCCAGGCTTGGATGACGACATCGGGCTTGGGAGCAACAGCGGAATAATTCTGCTAGTTCTTCTTCTTGTGATATGTGTATGTGCTATTGTAGGCTTGGGGATTTATCTCAGATTGAGAAGAAAGGAAAGAGATTATTATGAGAGTAAGGAAAAGAAAAGAAAGATTGCTGGCTTGGAAAATGTAGAAAAGGTAGTAGATGATAAAAAAGAAAGAAAAGAAGAGGATAAAGGGAAAGATGTTGATGAAAAAGAGAATAAAGAGGTAGAGAATAAGGAAGATAAAGAGAAAAGCGATAAAGAAGATAGAATGAATCAAGAAGAGAAAGAGATAGAAAGTAAAGAAGAGAAAGAGGAAAAAGATATTGATGAGGGAAAGAAGGAGGATATTAATAAAGATATGAAAAAAGAAGGGAAAGAAGAGAATGATGGTAAAAACAAAGATGAGAAAGGAGCAGTAGAGACGAGGAAACTAGATTCGAAACAGGTTGAACTTGAGG
>Ga0207433_10002797_pt1 | contig 34764 bp, 40 predicted proteins | sample YelNatPaOPGAMG01_FD_187559 | JGI IMG/M metagenome (GOLD analysis project Ga0207433, IMG submission 187559) | Hot spring thermophilic microbial communities from Obsidian Pool, Yellowstone National Park, USA - OP-RAMG-01 (SPAdes) (version 3) | ecosystem: Environmental > Aquatic > Thermal springs... | reverse complement strand
GTGCTTCTTGATACCATGAAACACCTTCCTCAATCCGGAAGTACTCTTTAAAATTCATATTTTCTATGATATCTCAACGTAATCTTCGACTTAGTCTTGGTGCATTTTTAATTTTTTGTGTTGTGAGTTCAAAACATCTTGTGATTTATAATGAAGAAACTCTCGTTGCTTTAAGTTTTTTTTTATTTGTAATTTTTGTTGCACAGTATTTTGGAGAAACCATCTCGGAAAGTTTACAAGAACGAAGCCAAGTAATTCAACATGAATTACATAATTTCTTAACATTAAAAGCGGAGTCATCTCAGGAATTAGTAGCAGAATATCACAAAGTAGCACGTCTTGTAGCTTTTGTACAAATGCTTGCAGACTTTACTGCACATGAACTTAATCGATTTCAATCTTGGAGTCATCAACGAGTTCAAAATACATGTGGTTTCGAAATTCTTGAGAAATTTAAACTTCTTGGATTTTCAAAACTTGCTCTTCAACAAACTCTTCAGCAAGGGCTTTCACAGAATCTTTTAAGCTCTGTAGTAGTTTATTGTCAACAACATTCAGCAAAAGTGAAACTTTCATCAAAAACGATTGATCAAGCTCTGAATTTATTGGCTACTGGTCAGTCTCGATAATGCTCACAATGGTCCTTTGAAAGGACCACTTTTTGCTCACTTGGTGAAATTGGTATACACGACAGACTTAAAATCTGTTCCTGGTTTTTGGGGTATCGGTTCAAGTCCGATAGTGAGCATCTGGCATTCTTAGCTCAACTGGATAGAGCATCAACCTTCTAAGTTGATGGTTGCAGGTTCAAATCCTGCAGAATGCAGAGAGGTTAAAAAAAAACGGTGTATGTATTTACTTCTTGTCACATTCCCCTTATTGGGAAGCCTCCTGGCTGGATTTTTTGGTCGATCTCTTGGATCTCGTGGAGCTGCTGTAATTACGAGTGGCTGTGTAGCTGGTGCTACACTTTGTAGTGGACTGGCATTTTATGAAGTGGCAGTTTGTGGAAGTCCATGTAGCCTTGATCTTGCCCCGTGGTTTGTTTCTGAACTTTTTCAAGCTCATTGGGGATTTTACTTTGATAGCCTTACAGTAGTTATGCTCTGCGTGATTACAAGTATTAGTCTGTTAGTCCATATTTATTCAGTGTCTTATATGGATCAAGATCCCCATGTTCCTCGCTTTGTTTCATATTTATCAATTTTTACCTTTTTCATGATAATGCTCGTTACAGCAGATAATTTCCTCCAAATGTTTTTTGGATGGGAAGGTGTTGGATTAGCATCCTATTTGTTAATTAATTTTTGGTCAACTCGACTTCAAGCATCAAAAGCTTCAATTAAGGCAATGCTTATGAATCGTGTGGGTGACGTTGGTCTTGCTCTTGGTATTCTGGGAGTTTATCTTGTGTTTCAAACAGTGGAATTTGCTCCGGTATTTGCCCTAGCTCCTTATTATGCTGATACATGGTTTGTTTTTTGTACACTTCCTGTGCATGCTTTAACATGTATTGGAATTCTTTTATTTATTGGAGCTGTTGGAAAATCAGCTCAATTAGGACTTCATACTTGGCTTCCTGATGCTATGGAAGGGCCAACTCCCGTGTCAGCCTTAATTCATGCAGCAACCATGGTAACAGCTGGTGTATTTTTACTTGCTCGATGTTCTCCTGTGTTCGAATATGCACCTACAGCATTAACTGTGGTAGCATGTTTTGGAGCTATGACATGTTTTTTCGCTGCTACAACTGCTGTCGTACAAAATGATCTTAAACGAGTCATTGCGTATTCTACAGCAAGTCAACTTGGTTATATGGTATTTGCTTGTGGATTATCCCACTATGCAGTTGGAATTTTTCATTTAATGAATCATGCATTTTTTAAAGCTCTTTTATTTTTAAGTGCTGGAGCTGTAATTCATGCTGTTTCAGATGAACAAGACATGCGAAAACTTGGTGGCCTTGCTGGTTTGTTACCCTTTACCTATGCTATGATGTGTATTGGAAGTCTTGCTCTTGTAGGATTTCCTTTTTTAACTGGGTTTTATTCAAAAGATGTAATTCTTGAGGTAGCCTATGCAAAATTTACTCTTCCGGGAAATTTTAGTTATTTTTTTGGGTGTGTGGTTGTATTTTTAACCTCATATTATTCATTTCGACTCCTGTATTTAACATTTTTAACACCATCTGCTGGAGTTCGAACAACGTTTGCTCATATTCATGAAGCACCTTTGCTTATGGCACTTCCTCTTCTCATCTTAGCAAGTGGAAGTATTTTTGTAGGCTATCTTGCTCGAGATATGATGATTGGTCTTGGAACACCTTTTTGGTCTCATGCTCTTGTTGTGAACCCAATTCATGATGTAGTCGGAGAATCAGAATATATTCCGCAATTGTATAAACTTCTGCCAGTACTCTGTACGATTACAGCAGCTGGTCTGGCTTATGCTGTGAGTTTCAAGTGGAATACCTTACCACCTACTCCATGGCATTATCATATGTATACATTTTTAAATAAACGTTGGTTTTTTGATAAAGTGTATAATGATTATATTGCATCAAGTGCCTTAAAGTTTGGCTATACAGTAAGTTTTAAAACACTTGATAAGGGAAGTTTTGATCTCCTGGGGCCTTCTGGACTTGCTGCTACATTTTCTCGCGTAACTCGCTATATTACTCGTCTTCAAAGCGGACTTGTTTATCATTATGCTGTAGTTATGCTTCTTGGATTAATTATTTTTATAACACTTACGGGGTTATGGGAAACTTTTGAACTCCTTATAGATCCACGCTTATATCTTGTGTATCTTGTAAGTTTTCTTTGGTATAATCAAGCCTCTAATTTATAAATGGTTGTGGCACCGTGAAGCCCACCTATGTATGAAAAATTTCAAGACTCTATGTCCTTACTTTCCTTTGTTTTAGCCCTTCCAGTGGTTGGGGCTGTAATTGTTTTGTGTATTCCATCATGGAATACACAAACAATAAAGCTTGTGGCCTTGTATACTTCATTAGCAACATTTTTGACATCCCTCGGGTTGTGGATTGAATTTGATAATTCCACGCCAGTTTTCCAATTTTGTGAAGATTATACATGGTGGCATCATGGATCAACCTTTTCAACTTTGAATCTGTATTTTGGGGTTGATGGAATTTCGATTTTTTTTATCTTGCTTACAACATTTTTGATTCCAGTTTGCATTTTAGTAAGTTGGAGTAGTATTCAAATCTATGTGAAAGAATATTGTCTTGCATTTTTAGTTCTTGAAGTTCTTCTTCTTGCAGTATTTTCAGTTCTTGATTTATTTTTATTTTATATTTTTTTTGAAAGTGTCTTAATCCCTATGTTTCTTATTATTGGAGTCTGGGGTTCGCGAGAGCGCAAAATACAAGCAGCGTATCAATTTTTTTTATATACATTACTGGGATCCGTGTTCATGCTTCTGGGTATTTTAATCATTTATTTTCAAACAGGAACCACGGATCTTGAAGTATTATATACAATATCTTGGAGTCAAAGTCGTGAATTACTCTTATGGCTTGCTTTTTTTGCAAGTTTTGCGGTGAAAGTTCCTATGGTTCCTGTTCATATTTGGTTACCAGAAGCTCATGTTGAAGCACCAACGGCTGGTTCAGTCATTTTAGCAGGAATTTTATTAAAATTAGGAACCTATGGATTTCTTCGATTTTCTCTTGGTTTTTTTCCATATGCAAGTTTATATTTTACTCCTGTGATGTATACTTTAAGTGTGATTGCTATTATTTATACAAGTTTAACAACCCTTCGTCAAATTGATTTAAAAAAAATTATTGCGTATTCCTCAGTTGCGCATATGAATTTTGTAACACTTGGCCTATTTAGTTTAAATACTCAAGGTCTTGAAGGAAGTGTGTTATTAATGATTAGTCATGGACTTGTTTCTCCAGCTTTATTTTTATGTGTAGGAATTTTATATGATCGTCATAAAACACGACTTCTCCGTTATTATTCAGGATGTGCTCGTACTATGCCCGTGTTTGCTGTATTTTTTGTATTTTTTACAATGGCAAATATTAGTCTTCCTGGAACAAGTAGTTTTGTTGGTGAATTTCTCATTTTTGTTGGAGTGTATCAAACACATACATTAATTACTGTGCTTGCAACTACTGGAATGATTCTTGGAGCTGCCTATGCATTGTGGTTATGTAATCGTGTGTTATATGGTGTAATTAAGCCACACTTTCTAGACTGGTATAGTGATGTTTCACGACGTGAATTTTGGATGCTTCTGCCTTTTGTTCTAGGAATTCTTTGGCTTGGAATTTATCCAGAACCTTTTCTTGAAACCATGCATTGTTCAATTAGTCACGTAATTGCTCAAGGCGTGTAATTTGGATTTGTTTGTCTTATAGACACCCCAAAATTCATGATATTTCTCGAGAAAAAACGGTCTATACCTTGACTTGAGTATAGGGGAAGAAGTTTGAAACCTCTTCAGCAGGTTATTTCTGTAGTGTAAAACAATCTCATTGACCTTGACAGTGTCTTCATGAGAAAAGAAAACAATTTGTGTATGGTAACACGTTGGTTATTTTCCACAAATCATAAGGATATCGGTACATTATATTTAATTTTTGGTGCTTTTTCGGGGGTTTTAGGAACTATGTTTTCCTTATTAATTCGTCTGGAATTAGCGCAACCTGGAAATCAAATTCTTGGAGGCAATCACCAACTTTATAATGTGATTATTACAGCACATGCTTTTCTTATGATTTTCTTTATGGTTATGCCGGTTTTAATTGGTGGCTTTGGAAATTGGTTTGTTCCGATTTTAATTGGTGCTCCAGATATGGCATTTCCTCGACTTAACAATATTAGTTTTTGGTTATTACCACCATCATTACTTCTGCTTTTAAGTTCTGCTCTTGTTGAAGTTGGTGCAGGAACTGGTTGGACAGTGTATCCTCCCCTTTCAGGAATTGCAAGTCATTCAGGAGGGTCTGTAGACTTAGCAATTTTTAGTCTTCACCTTTCTGGAATTAGTAGTATTTTAGGAGCCATTAATTTTATTACAACAGTTTTAAACATGCGTGCTCCTGGAATGAGTATGCATCGTCTTCCTTTATTTGTGTGGTCAGTATTTATCACTGCATTTTTATTATTATTATCACTTCCAGTGTTTGCCGGAGCAATTACAATGTTATTAACAGATCGTAATTTTAATACGACGTTTTTTGACCCAGCTGGTGGTGGTGATCCTATTTTATACCAACATTTATTTTGGTTTTTTGGACATCCAGAAGTGTATATTTTAATTCTTCCGGGGTTTGGAATTATTAGTCATGTGATTTCAACATTTTCAAAAAAACCAATTTTTGGCTATCTTGGTATGGTGTATGCCATGATGAGTATTGGTATTTTAGGATTTATTGTTTGGGCTCATCATATGTATACAGTTGGTCTCGATATTGATACACGTGCTTATTTCACAGCGGCAACCATGATTATTGCTGTTCCTACAGGAATTAAAATTTTTAGTTGGATTGCAACCATGTGGGGTGGGAGTCTTGAATTTCGAACACCAATGTTATTTGCTCTAGGCTTTTTATTTTTATTTACAATTGGAGGTCTTACAGGAGTAGTGATTGCAAACTCAGGACTTGATATTGCTTTTCATGATACATATTATGTAGTAGCTCATTTTCATTATGTGTTATCCATGGGTGCTGTATTTGCAATGTTCGCTGGTTTTTATTACTGGATTGGAAAAATTACTGGATTACAATATCCTGAAACTCTGGGTCAGATTCATTTTTGGATGACATTTTTAGGAGTAAATATTACATTTTTTCCAATGCATTTCCTTGGATTAGCAGGAATGCCTCGTCGAATTCCAGATTATCCTGATGCTTTTGCTGGTTGGAATGCTGTAGCAAGTTATGGAAGTTATCTTTCTGTAGTTGCAGCAGGACTGTTCTTCTATATTGTGTACGAAACACTTACAGGAACTGATCGTTGTCCACGAAATCCTTGGGAAACTACACCAAATATGTCTTCAACGCTGGAATGGCTTTTACCATCTCCACCAAGTTTTCACACATTTGAAGAAATTCCAAGTATTAAAGTTCCACCTATTTCACACTAAACCAAAAATTCATGGGGGACAAAAGTCTCCCATGGTTCAAAAATAGATGTTGTAAAAAAGTATGAGTTTGATCCTGGCTCAGAATGAACGCTTGCGATAGGCTTAACACATGCAAGTTGAACGGGGCCTGTATTCAGGATTCCCGTAGCGTACGGGTGAGTAACACGTAAGAATCTTCCTCACAATGTAAAGAAATTTTACATAGTCAAAAGGCATAGTTCCGTTGTGAGATGAGCTTGCGGAGGATTAGGTAGTTGGGAGAGTAAAAGCCTACCAAGCCAAAGATCCTTAGCTGATTTGAGAGAATGATCAGCCACACTGGGACTGAGACACGGCCCAGACGCTTTCGAGCGGCAGCAGTGAGGAATTTTGGACACTGGGCGAAAGCCTGATCCAGCTATATCGCGTGAGGTATGACGGCTATTTTGGTTGGAATCCTCTTTTCTAAAGAAAAAGATTATGACACACCTTTAGGAAGAAGTCCCGGCTAATCTCGTGCCAGCAGCCGCGGTAATACGAGAGGGGCAAGCGTTATTCGGAATGATTGGGCGTAAAGCGCACGTAGATGGTTGTGTCTCTGTCTCAAGAAAAGGCCAAAGCTTCACTTTGGATCCTTGAAGCAGACCACATCTTGAGTAAGTGAAAGGAAAATAGAATTCCTAAAGGAGAGGTAAAATTTGTTGATCTTAGGAGGAATACCAAAAGCGAAAGCAGTTTTCTTGCACTTGACTGACATTGAGGTGCGAAAGCGTGGGGAGCAAAAGGGATTAGATACCCCTGTAGTCCACGCCATCAACTATGACCATTCCTTGTTGGTCCAATCTTATGGTTCAGCAAGTTAGCTAACGCGGAAAATGGTCCGCCTGAGGAGTACGGTCGCAAGACTAAAACTCAAAGGAATAGACGGGGGCTCACACAAGTGGTGGAACATGTGGTTTAATTCGAAACTACGCGCAAAACCTTACCAGTTCTTGACATATATCATACATACAGACTTGTACGAGTCTGCTCTGAGATATACAGGTGTTGCATGGCTGTCGTCAGCTCGTGTTGTGAAATGTTGGATTAATTTCCTTAACGAGCGAAACCCCTAAAGTGTTTTTTTGGGACGGGTTTTTCTCCTTTCCATGAACACTTGACTGCCAGTGAGAGACTGGAGGAAGGAAGGGACGACGTCAAGTCCTCATGACCCTTATGAGCTGGGCTACACACGTGTTACAATGGCAACCACAAAAAGAAGCAATGATGAAAGTCGGAGCGAATCTTCTAAAGGGTGCCCTAGTTCAGATTGTTTTCTGCAATTCGAAAACATGAAGCCGGAATCACTAGTAATCGTGGATCAGCACGCCACGGTGAATCAGTACCTGAGCCTTGTACTCCCCGCCCGTCACGCTCTGGAAGTTTCCTTGATTGGAAGTATCCTGTACTACGAGATGTTTCAAGGATGTGATGAATCAAATCCATAGACAGCTCAAAGGATCAGGGTCCCAGAATACAGGCAATAACTGGAGCGAAGTCGTAACAAGGTAACCGTAGGGGAACCTGCGGTTGGATTGACTGTATATTTATACATAAACAATAAAAATCATGTATTCTTTTTGACTCCATGTTCTAACCATGTAATAATACAGCGTGCTGGATGAGGTATGAGATTCATAAAATCCAAAGATTGGACTTCTTGAAAACGAATTTGAGGTGCTTCTAATGTTTGCAAAAAAACAGTATACACAGTTTGATCCAAAGATTGGTATTTTAGGAGGTCTTGAAAACTGAACACATGGTTTTCAAACACACCAGCAAGTATTACAACATCTGGGATAGATTGAAAATATGAGAGAAGAGAGTGAATATCTTTGTGCTGTGAAAAGCCAATTGCAATACTTGGCCCCTGAAATACACTTTTGCATTCTAGAGGTTGAATCTTTAAGTTTTGACAAAATGTATCCACAACTAAAGTATTTTTTAAAACTAAAAACCCCGTGTTTGGAATATGTTTTACCTGAATTCGCAAGTCATGCCATTTTGAAACTGAGAGTCCATGATATTGACAAAGAAAAATATATGGGTATGTTGTAAGGAACTTTTGAAGTTTATACTGATGAATCCATTTAAGGGTTTTTGGTTTCATATTATTTCTTTTTCTTATGAAGGGGTTTTCGTCGTGTGATTGCAAATTCACCAAACTTATGGCCTACCATTTCCCCCGAGATTTTCACAGTAAGAAAAGATTTTCCATTATGAATCCAAACAGTAGTATTTACATGTTCTGGTAATATTGTAGATCGCCGTGACCATACATGGTGACGTGTAGCGAAACTTTCACAAAAAGGACCTTTCCAAAGTGATCGTGCCATAACAAAAAAATGATTTCCAAATGATTCAAAACTAATTGAACCACAGAATTAATCTCGTGTAATAAATTTGGTTTTTACTGGAAGTTTATAATAAGCGAGTTGAGCTGCCTGTGCTGCTAGTTGAGGAGAAATACCATCAAGTTCGAACAGTATTTGACCAGAATGGACTTTGCACACCCAAAAACTTGGATTTCCCTTTCCTTTTCCCATTCGAACTTCAGCGGGTTTCGTAGAGACAGCAATATCTGGAAAGACTCGAATCCAAATTTGACCAACTCGTTTGCATTTTCGTGTAAGTACACGTCGAACTGCTTCAAGGGTTTTTGAAGGAATTCGGCCAGATTCCACTGCCTTGACTCCATAGGAGCCAAAAACTAAACACGTTGTATTATTACTGAGCCCAGGGTATTTTCCCTTTTGAAATTTACGAAATTTACTGCGTTTTGGTTGTAACATAAAAGTTTAAAAAGATTTTCGGTCTGTATAACAGATCCAAACCTTGACACCCATAGCTCCCAAGGAAGTCAATGCTGTTCGACAAGCAAAATCCACACGAGATGAAAATACATGAAAACTTGTTTGTCCATATCGAAGAGATTCAATTTTTGCTCGTTGTGCCTTTTTTGATTTTCCTCCAACTCGACCTGAACATGTAATTCGAAGTCCAGATATATATGGATTTGTCTGAAATCCACGAAAAAGTCGTGATTTTATTTGTCGGAATGAAATACCTCGTTGGAGTAACAACACAAGTTCATCAGCAAAAAATCCAGCATCTTGCCATTCAAAATGTATACGAAATGGAATCACAGTTACTGGAGTACCAAGTCCAGAGCAAAGACCTTTTTCCATGAAATGGTTTACACCTTGACCATGAGCTTTTGAACCATAAGCTTGAAAGTTTTTTCGCGAATTCTCAAGAATAGAGGTGACAAAATCAATTTTTTGAGATGGAGTTCTCCATGGTATTTTTGGAACGTGTAAAAATGCATTTCCTTGGAAAACAGAATTCTCAGATCTTTTTTGTTTCTGAACAAGAAGATCTTTGAGAAACAGTTTCATCCAGAGAGGTACAATCTCATAGGGTTGAAAAATATAAGGAGGAGTTCCTCCAAAATGCGTTTTTTTTCTCCCGCCACGTGGCAGGATTTGTGGAAGATGGAAAAGTTTTGATTTGTATTCCCGTGATGTTTTTGGATAGCAAATCAAAGTATACACTACAGTTGTGTGTGGCATATGATTTAGTAGCACTCGACTTTGTGGAAGCCGAACACATTGCATCAAGGTTGTAAGATAGGATAAAATTCCAAGATCTTGAGATACAAGCTGTGAATAATAAAAATCACTAAACCATAGATGATCACTCTGTCGTGTGGATGATTGAAGTCGTAAAGCAAGTGGATGGACTTTTTGTCCCATAAAAATATATACCTATTAAAAAAAAAGAAAAAAGAGTTTTTAGTATGGATAAGCTTTTATATTACTATAGGTAAACATTCCACCTATTCCGTAGTTGTCTTCTACGATTCAAAAAACTTGTTTTGAGATACGCGTTCCTACTTGAGATGCTTTCAGCAGTTCCGCGGTCCAAACGTAACTATCCAGCAATGCCCTTGGCAGAACAACTGGTCCATCAGAGGTTTGTCATTCTCGGTCCTCTCGTACAAAAGAATGGTTCTCTCAATTTTTTACACCCGAAAAAGATAGGATCCATACTGTCTTCGCGGCATTCATGATTTAAAAGTCTTTAGGGTCTGGAAGTTTGCTCCGTTTCATATACTCGACTTGAGAAACTATGGGATAAATATGATCATAAAACGCTGGATAACTCTTCACACCAACACGAATACGATGTTGAGGTGTGCCTTTGCTTGTTTTTCCTGCTTTTTGAAATGTAGTATCAATTCCAAACTTTTCTCGAAATACTTGTTGAATACACTCAATTTCTTGAACAGTAAAGCTGTCAAGTGTAAAATACACAGCTTTTTCTGTTTTACTTGTTCGTGCACCATCATCCATATACCAAACAGCCAAAGCAACTCGATTAAAATCCTCAGCAAAACTTTCAGGTAAGAGTTTTCTCCCGGTTGGATAAAACAGTGTGCGATATTTCAAAAACACTCTTCGAGTTGCAAATCCACAACTCAAATAAACTTTTTTGGTTCGATAATCATATTGAGAAAAATATGATAAACCATTTCCTGTTGTAAAATCAACAAGGTTTTTATACAACCACTGGATATACTCTATCTTTTGAAGGGATTGTCGAAATTGAACACTTCCATATTGGTTAATAGATGCATCACCAAGAACGCTTCCATAAAGTATGGAGGATTTTAGTCGATCTTGGTTTGTATCAAAAGGTTTTCTCACTTTTAAACTTTAGAATGTTCTGCTCACGCAGAAGCTTCCTCAATTACTTGAGGCACAGACTATACCTTCATCTCAGAAGTAGAGTTCTGAGAGTTGCCGTGTTATATCTCATAGGTAAAGAGATATCTTATTCTTTCGAATAAAGTCGTTACGGGGTTCTCTAGAGTTTTTATTGGAATTCAAAAGGAACTCAATAAATGCTTTGATTCTCTACGAGCAAGAACAAGATTTTGAACAGATTGAGAAAGAGTCTCTTCAAAAATTTTTCGTTCTCTCTCTAGGAACTTCCCACGGTATTCTCCTCTCAAGTGTATGGAGTTTGAGAGGACTCCACCGTTATGAGGCAAATTTGTCTAGAAAATCGCTTTTCTAGGTCGCAATTTTGTTTACGACGTATTAAACCCAACTCACGTACCGCTTTAATCGGCGAACAGCCGAACCCTTCGAACCTTCTTCAGCTCGAGGATGCGATGAGTCGACATCGAGGTGCCAAACGACTCCGTCGATAGGAGCTCTTGGGAGTCATTAGCCTGTTATCCCTAGCGTACCTTTGATCCGTTACTCGAGAGCCTTTCCACGAAGCACTCCCGGGTCATTATGGCCGACTTTCGTCTCTGCTTGACGTGTCTGTCTTGCAGTCAGGCAAGCTTTTACCATTACGCTCTCCAATTGATTTCCGTTCAATCTGAGCTTACCTTCGCACGCTTCCGTTACTCTTTAGGAAGCGACCGCCCCAGTCAAACTACCCATTTACCACTGTTCCCTAAGGGGTTAGAAAACAGACAGAGTCCGGGTGGTATTTCAAGAATGCTTAGCCTTGGAGACCAAGCTCCCACCTATCCTACACACACTCTGTGGATTTTCAATAGTAAATTGCAGTAAAGGTGCATAGGGTCTTACCGTCTACTTTCGGGAACTCCGCATCTTCACGGAGATTTCAATTTCACTGAGATTCTATTTGAGACAGCGGGGAAGTCGTGACACCATTCATGCAGGTCGGAACTTCAGAAGAATACATTTTTGAATGGTATGTATTCACCCTTATGTTTCCATAAGGACTAGACTATTCATTCACCTTCTCATTTGAGGGAAAAGAGTCCACAAGTCGAAGCCAATGATGTTTTGCAGACCGACGAAATTTTCCATTCTGATTCATGGTATATGCCTTTTCTAAGATAGCACATACTCCAGCACTTGTAGAGTGCTGATTCAAACTTAAAGCATGACAAATTTCAGAAAAGAGTATAAAATCCTGAGCTTTTTTTGTATATAAAGGATACTGAAAAAAATGAGGAAGAATTTGTGTTTGCAATACAGGCAGACTTCGAACTTCATATTTTGTTGTGAATCGATCACGTCGAAGAAACCCACATCCAAAAAATTTCTGAATCACACGTAAAATCGATTCTGATTCATAATGTTGAGAGATGGAAAAACTCGGAGTGAGACAAAGGCCAAAAGGTCTTTTGTGATTCATCGAGATTCCTAAAGTAAAACACCCCTCTCCATCAACAAATCCTGAAATATACTGCGGAGATATTTTTGTGTCGTCACAATACAAAATATATGTCATCAAAATGATTTTCTCTCATTCTCAAATTTACTATCTTGAGAAGGGCTGGCGTATTATAGATTTCCAAAAAAAAAAAGTATTCTGGGTGGAAATCTATCTCTCCTTTCGGATCAGTCGTTACGGGGCAATTCACTTTGAGAATTCACATTTGATAGTATTTTCCAGTGAAAAGCTTCCCACGGAATTACCTTAGGTGATGTCCACCCTTAGGCTTCTCCGTTATGAGCCAGATATTTGAGACTTTTTACAAAGCCTCCGGGCAAGTTTTTTTGTTTACCCGACAAGGAATTTCGCTACCTTAGGACCGTCAGAGTTACGGCCGCCGTTTACTGGACCTTGAATTTCAAGCGTGAGAGATCAAGCTCTCGTACCTGTCCTGTTAAGTTTCCAGCACCGGGCAGGTGTCAGACCCTATACGTCGTGTTTCCACTTTGCAGAGTCCTGTGTTTTTAGTAAACAGTCGCTCCCCCTGATTCTGTGCCACCTCCTCGTGGAGGTCCTCCTTATTCCGAAGGTATGGAGGCAATTTGCCGAGTTCCTTAAATAGAATTCTCTCTTCGCCTTAGTAGATTTCTACCAGTTCACCTGTGTTGGTTTCAGTACGGTAGTATTCTAGAAAGTTTTTTCCTGGATCACCATCTCATGCTCGAGATCAAGCCAGTAGAGCTCGAGCATGAGATGGTCATCGTGGCTCTCTAGTACCCATAAATCCTCCATGGTCATGGGGATCGTAGGGGCCGATTTACTCTACACTGAATTCCAGTGTGTAGAAACCCGCAAACTTTCGGCGATCATGATTTTCACATGATTTTTCGTTACTCATGTCAGCATTCTCACTTCTGATGTTTTCAATTCAAGGTTTCCCTTGATCTTTAGCAACGTACAGAACGTTCTGCTACCCTAGAATCACACAAAAAAGTAATTCTAGCCGCCGCTTCGGTGATATTCTTGAGCTCCGATACATTTTTGGTGCTTTGCAGCATAGACCAGTGAGCTATTACGCTATCATTATAAGATGGCTGCTTCCAAGCCTACTTCCTGGTTGTCATCGCTTTAAAACTTCCTTTCCCACTTAGAATATGCTTTGGAACCTTAGCGATCGATCTGGGCTGTTTCCCTTTTGACGGTGGACCTTCGCGCCCATCGTCTGTCTGCTCTGGAGAGCACGGTATTCGGAGTTTCTCTGGATTCAGTAAGGCTTTGGGCCACCCTTACCCAACGAGTGCTCTACCCCCGAGCTCTCCGTGAACACGCTCTACCTCAATAGATTTCGCAGAAAACCAGCTATCTCCAAGTTCGATTGGCTTTTCACCCCTATTCACAAGTCGTCTCCATCTATTGCCACAGATGTGAGTGCGGTCCTCCAACCCGTAGTATCGAGTTTTCAACCTGCTCATGAATAGATCACTTGGTTTCGGGTCACATTCTCACAACGGTATGCTGATTTACAACTCGTATTTTCTCAGCCTCCGCATAGTTGCTTAAGCTTGCTGTGAAAATGTACTCGCTGACCCATTATGCAAAAGGTACGCCGACACTTTTTGCAAGCATCGACTGGTTGTTAACATTCAGTTTCAGGATTCTTTTTCACTCCCTGTATAGGGTTCTTTTTCACCTTTCCCTCACGGTACTTGTTCACTATCGATCACAAGAGCATATCTAGGCTTAGAGGGTGGTCCCCCTGACTTCAAACAAGATGCTTTTCTCGTTTTACTCAAATGAACAGTCAGATAGTTTGGATGTAGGTAACTGGGCTTTCACCATCTCTGGCTTGGTATTCCAACCAAATGAACCTTGTTCCAGACTCATTGACTGTCCTGGCCTTTTTCGGTTTCGCTCACCACTACTTCCGAAATCTCGGTTGATTTGTTTTCCTCTAGGTACTGAGATGTTTCAGTTCCCTAGGTTTGTTTTCATCGAGTTTTCTCAAAGGAAATCTATACATCACAGGGAAAACGCCCCTAAGTATAGCGTTTCGTTGCGTTTCACGTCCTTGCTCTCATGTCTAGGCATTCACTAAATGTTTTGCTGTTTAAGGCTTTTCGCCTAGCGGAAGGGGGACTCGAACCCACGACATCTGGAGTATGATTCCAGTGTTCTACCAACTGAACTATTCCGCCATGGTTTGACTCCAACTACGTCTCCCACGAAATGCAGTACATATAGTTCTGAATACTTTCACAAATCGAATTCGGAAGGGGTTCGGGTGGTTCATATTCAGTGAAAGGAATCAAACCGGTTTGTGTATTAAAACACGAATAAAATTAAAAAGGCCATCATTAAAGCGAATAAAGCAATTGCTTCTGTTAAGGCAAATCCTAAAATCGCATAGCCAAATAATTGTTTTGTTAATGAAGGATTTCGAGCAACTGAATTAATTAAAGAACCAAATACAATTCCAATTCCTGCTCCTGCACCCGCTAAAGCAATCGTTGCACATCCTGCACCAATAAGTTTTGCTCCGTCTAACATAAAAATTTCATCTGTGAAAAATAGTATTGCGAAGATCGGAAAACCGTTCTCAAACTACAAATTATCCCTTACGGGAATCGAACCCGTGTTCTTGCCTTGAAAAGGCAATGTCCTAGGCCTCTAGACGAAAGGGACTTTCAGGAAAATCACGAGTTTTTTCTTTTGCATATCATATAGAGAGACACAGTCTCCTGAAAACATATTGAAACCCTATGACATTATCTCGTCTAATTCCTCTGGTTGGGGGATCTCGAGTACTTCGATATCAAAACCAAGTGGTTTTCGTGGATTGTCTTTACAAATATCCCTATAAAACCATTCATCAAATTCCACGCATAGAAAAAGTCGTTATTCAGAGCACTTCTGGAAACTATGCAGAAGACAAATCACAGCTTGTAGTCTGTCTCGTTGCTCTTCAATCTTTGACAACACAAAAACCCCAAGTACTTCCAGCCAAAACTTCTGTCGCTGCTTTTAAACTTCGCCAACATCAATTAATTGCTTGTAAAGTAACATTACGAAAATCTACAGTGTTTGAATTTCTTGGACTTTTGACCACTGTTGTCCTTCCTCGTATTCGTGATTTTACAGGATTTTCACCCAAAGCACTTTCTGCTTCTGGAAATCTCTGTTTTGGGATTCGCGGAGTCATGATGTGTCCGCAGGTAGAAAACCACTTTGATATATTTCAAAGCCTTGGTGGATTTACTGTCACCTTTGTATTTACACCGGCACCAGCCCATGAAAAACTTGGGCTCTCTACTGGACTTCAGATTCCATTTCAATAACCATTGTGTATGACAACCTATCGTTCTTTTATCTCAATTCCTCACACTGTTACTCTCTCAAAACATCAAGGATGTTTATTTCTTCATGGTCCTTTAGGGTCTCTGTGTTTGAATCTTCATGATATGGATCCCTTTGCTTGGAATAGTCTTTGTATTGATTTAGACGGCGGAACTGTTCGTATTGAGAGTTTAAAAAAATCTTCCCATGGATTAATTCATTCCATGATTGTGAATGCATTTCATGGTGTAACTCATGGTTTTCTTGTGTATCTCAAACTTGTTGGAATTGGGTATAGGGTATCCCTTGATCAAGAGACTCTTGTGTTTAAACTTGGGTATGCTCATGATATTTTGTACAAAATTCCACAAGGAGTGAAAATTTTTGTGAATGACCCAACACTTTTTTGTGTGTTTGGTATTGATAAAAATCAGGTGACACAAATCGCACGGACACTTCGAGATCTTCGGAAACCAAGTGTTTACAAAGGAAAAGGTATTCGATTTCTTGATGAACATATCCCTTTAAAATCTGGAAAACGAAAATAATCAAATTTCTTATGACTTTTTTTTTACAAACCTCAATCCAAGAAAAAAAACCACTTTGGAGTGCTCTTCAAAAACTTTATGGTCTTGGAAAATTTCAAACACGTGTAATTTGTCGCGAACTTGGATTCAGTGAAACTATACGATTTTCAGAATTACATGCGTTTGAACTTGAAAAACTTGCTACATTTATTACACAGAATTTTGAAATTTCCAGTGACGTGAAGCGAGTTCAACTCCAGAATATTCAACGATGTCTTCAAATTGGTGTCTATCGAGGATTTCGTCATCATGATGGATTACCAGTTCGAGGTCAACGAACACATGGAAATGCTCGTACAGCTCGAAAATTACATGCTCGTTTAGTAAAATCATACTCTACCTTATGTCAACCTTTTTAAAAATTCCACAAGCTCAAGGACACATCTATATTCAAAGTACCAAAAACAATACTTTACTTACGCTTACGGATAGTTCAGGAAAAGTTCATTGCCGAGCTTCAGCTGGTCTTCTTGGGTTTAAAAATTCAAGAAAATCTACAACCTATGCCGCTCAAGCTGTAGCAGATTATATTCTTGGAAAAGCCTTAGAATTTGGGATTGCTTCAGTACGATTACATCTTCAAGGACTTGGATATGGAAAAGATACATGTGTTCGAAGTTTTTTAAAATCCAAGCTTCGCGTGACTCAAATTCTTGAGCATACTCCGATTACTCATAACGGATGTCGACCACGAAAAGCACGTCGTGTTTAAAAGGCTTCCGTATATTTACACATAGTCAATATAAAATCAGAGTAGCAGGATTTGAACCTACGACCTCCTGTTCCCAAAACAGGCGCGCTTCCAGACTGCGCTATACTCTGGAAGTCTCAGCGGATAATGGGAATCGAACCCATATGGTCTGCTTGGAAGGCAGAAAATTTACCATTAATCTATATCCGCAGGTCTTCCTGGGCGAATAACGGGATTTGAACCCGTGTGGTCCGAGTCACAGTCGGAGATTTTAACCAATTAAACTATATTCGCCCATTACTGAGATTTTTCCACAGGATCCCAAGGACTTGCAAAATCAAAGTATCGAAATTCTTGTGTGAGTTCTAAAGGTTCAGAAATTACTCGTTTTTCTGAATCATCGTATCGAACTTCTGTATATCCTGTCAGAGGAAAATCTTTTCGTAAAGGATGCCCTTGAAATCCATAATCTGTAAGAATACGACGTAAATCGGGATGGCCTGTAAAAAAAATTCCAAACATGTCCCAAACTTCACGTTCCCACCATCCTGCAGAAGAATAAACTCCAGTACTTGAGGCCACAGGAGTAAGTTCATCTACACAGGTTTTCACTCGAAGTCGTAGATTTGAGTCGACACTTAATACATTATAGACCACTTCAAATCGTTGTGATCGAGCAGGATAATCAATTGCAGTAATATCTATAAGGATTTTACATTGTGTATGCATGTGATCTCGTAAATACAGTAAGCATGGTACGAGATACTGTGGGTAAATATACAGTGTAAGTTCATTTGAATGCCAAACCGTGGATGCAATCCATTTTGGAAGGGCATGCACAAAAAGTTGTCCTGAATTTTCAGTCATAGAAATCACTCTTTTTACATGGTTCGGAGGTTGGAAACGACCGGATTCGAACCGGTGACTTCATGCGTGCAAAACATGCGTTCTACCATCTGAACTACGTTCCCAATTCGGAAGAAATGGGATTTGAACCCATGGTACATATAGTGTGTACGCTGATTTAGCAAACCAGTGCCTTGAACCGCTCAGCCATTCTTCCCCATACGGGTGGCAGGACTTGAACCCGCAAGACCTAGAGTCTCCAGAGCCTAAATCTGGTGTGTCTGCCAATTCCACCACACCCGCAGTGGGTATTAGTGGGCTCGAACCACTGACCTTTTCGTTGTAAGCGAATTGCTCTTCCAACTGAGCTAAATACCCCTCTCGGATGAGGGAGGATTCGAACCCCCGATACTTTGCAGTATGTCGGTTTTCAAGACCGATACCTTCAACCACTCAGACACTCATCCTCTGGCCATTGTCTAGAGTGGGACTTGAACCCACGACACAAGGATTTTCAGTCCTTTGCTCTTCCACCTGAGCTATCTAGACCCTGGGATGAAAGGATTCGAACCTTTGCATGTCGGATCCAAATTCCGATGCCTTACCACTTGGCGACATCCCAGAGGCTCCTAGGTGATTAATGAAGATTAATTGCATCGTTTAAATAAATACAGGTTAAAATTGTAAATACATAAGCTTGAAGACAGGCTACTCCAATTTCTAATCCAGTCAGTGCAAATACAATAGCAAAGGGAATAACTCCTGCAACAGCAAGAAGTCCACCAACCGAAAGCATAGTCCAAGCAAACCCACTGAGAATCTTTACCAGCGTGTGGCCGGCCATCATGTTTGCAAACAATCGTACACCAAGACTTACTGCTCGAAAACAATAACTTACAAGCTCAAGCACAACTAATAATGGAGCAAGCATCAAGGGAGCTCCTTTAGGAAGTAAGAAACTAAAAAAATGAAGTCCATGAACTTGAAATCCTACAATTGTGACTCCAATAAATAAACTTAAGGATAACCCAAAGGTTACAACCATATGAGATGTTGCTGTAAAACTATAGGGAATCATTCCAATCAAATTTGTCGCAAGTAAAAACACAAAAGTTGTAAAAATTAATGGAAAAAATTTTCGTCCTTTAGGACCAATTTGTTCATCAACTAAACTTACAACAAACTCATAGATCATTTCCGCAACAGATTGCCAACGAGATGGTACAAGAAAGCCTCCACCACGGGTTACGAAGTAAAACCAAAGAAGTATCACGCCGGTTGCGAGACACAAATATAATGAAGAATTTGTAAAAGATAGATAAACATTTCCAATTCGAAAAGGGATTATACTAATAATTGAAAATTGTTCCAACGGAGTTGAAATCATACAAATCATGTTTGTTTAATAGCACAGGAGAGAGGCACAATGTCTCTCATATAGAGAAACAAAAGGTTTTTTCTCCAATAGCTCAGTGGAAGAGCATATGGCTGTTAACCATCAGGTCGTTGGTTCAAATCCAACTTGGAGAGAGTCTTGAGCTTATAGTTTAAGTGGTAGAACACGTTGCTCATAACAACGCAGTTGTAGGTTCGAGTCCTACTAAGCTCACGCTTGAACTCTGGACACACATTGCTGAATTCTGTGCTGTCCTCCTTAGAATTTGATATTTCTATGAAACGTGTTTCTATTCTAAAACAACCAGTGTTTTCAATTCTTAATGCCCATGTTGTCGACTATCCATCTCCAAGTAATTTGAATTATTTTTGGAGTTTTGGAAGCCTTGCTGGAATTTGTTTAGTCCTTCAAATTCTTACGGGTATTTTTTTAGCCATGCATTATACACCTCACATTGATTTAGCCTTTGTAAGTGTTGAACATATCATGCGAGATGTAGAAGGTGGGTGGTTTCTTCGATACATGCATGCTAATGGAGCAAGTATGTTTTTTATTGTAGTGTATCTTCATATGTTTCGAGGCTTGTACTATGGAAGTTATGCGAGTCCTCGTGAGCTTCTATGGTGTCTTGGTGTAATTATTTTATTACTTATGATTGTCACTGCCTTTATTGGGTATGTACTTCCTTGGGGACAAATGAGTTTTTGGGGTGCTACAGTCATCACAAGTCTTGCAAGTGCTATTCCTGTGGTTGGTGATTCTATTGTTACATGGCTTTGGGGTGGATTTTCAGTGGATAATGCAACATTAAATCGATTTTTTAGTCTTCATTATCTTTTACCCTTTGTGATTGTTGGTGCATCGGTAGTGCATTTAGCAGCACTCCATCAATATGGATCCAATAATCCCTTAGGAACAAATACTGCAGTTGATAAAGTTGGATTATATCCATATTTCTATGTGAAGGATCTTGTTGCATGGGTTGCTTTTGCTGTATTTTTTTCAGTTTTTGTTTATTTTTACCCAAATGTTTTAGGACATCCCGATAATTATATTCCAGCAAATCCAATGTCAACACCAGCTCATATTGTTCCAGAATGGTATTTTCTTTGGGTTTATGCTATTTTGCGAAGTATTCCTAATAAACTTGGAGGTGTTGCTGCTATTGCTCTTGTATTTCTTTCATTACTTCTTTTACCTTTTCTTCATACTTCGCCAATCCGAAGTTCAAATTTTCGACCCTTTTATAAAAAATTATTTTGGGTGCTTGTAGCTGATTGTTTCTTATTAGGATGGATTGGACAACAACCTGTTGAAGATCCATATATTCTGATTGGACAGCTTGCTTCAGTCTATTTTTTTGTGTATTTTTTAATTTGTATTCCGTTTCTTGGATGGTTTGAACATGCATTAGTAACATATCATCCAAGAAAATCCCTCTCTACGAGAGGCTGAGGACATAGCTTAGATGGTTAGAGTATTGGCCTGTCACGCCAAAGGCCGCGGGTTCAAGTCCCGTTGTCCTCGACTCAAAAACATAACGCACATGATTGAATTTCTTGGTATTTTTTTATATTTTTTCATTGCCCTTGCTCTTGCAAGTTTACTTGTGGGGTTAAGTTTTGTATTTGCAACACAAAAGGCCGATCCAGAAAAAATTTCTGCCTATGAATGTGGATTTGATCCCTTTGATGATGCACGAAGCCGCTTTGATATTCAATTTTATCTTGTTGCTATTTTATTCATTATTTTTGATTTAGAAGTTACATTTTTATTTCCATGGGCACTCACTTTGAATACAATTGATTTGTTTGGCTTTTGGACTATGATGATTTTTTTACTTATTCTGACAGTTGGATTTATCTATGAATGGCGAAAGGGGGCTCTTGATTGGAGCTAACCTTTGAAATTGGGTGTGTAGCTCAGATGGTAGAGCATCGGGCTTTTAACCTGATGGCCGTAGGTTCAAATCCTGCCATACCCAAAACCAGATTGCGGAGAAGAGAAAATGGTTATCTCGTCAGGCTCATAATCTGAAGGTTGTAGGTTCGAATCCTACCTCCGCTCTGAGTTTCTTTGAGTTTCTTGAATTTTTTTTTTATGTCTCGTACTTTACTACATCATGTAATTCATACAGTTCACAAAGGATTTTCTCTTGGTCATACGTGCCTTGCTTTGTCCAAAAAGTCTCCATGGCACTCTGGGTTAGGAGATTTCTTTCTTGGAATTCGCAATCACACAGCAGTCTTTCAAGCATATCGACTTCAAAAACATGTACTTCAAGCATTTTATATTCTCGCTTTAATTTTACGTCGTGGTGGTCATATTCTTGTGGTGAATACACATCCAGAGTATTCGAAATGTGTTGAAACTGTGTTTTCAATGCTCAAAGATTCTGAGCAAGGAAACCGTGTGTCCTATTCAAGTACAAAATGGATCGGCGGAACTCTGACAAATTGGAAACAAGTGTCGAAATCTGTGTTAACCTTTGCAAAATTTGCTCAACGATGTGAAAAATTTCTTGAGAATTCTTCTCTGGAATTTCCACGCTATAAAAAAGTGAAAGCATGTTTTCACGGATTTCTCCATACAACTTCCGGGAAAACTAGCCTTTGTTTTCGAGAAAAACCAGATGTTGTTGTGGTTTTAAATCCAAATGATATTCCTGGAGTGATCCACGAAGCTCAACGACTTCATATTCCTGTGATTGGGTTTTTAGAATCCACAACAAATCCCCATGGAATTACCTATCCAATTCCAGTCTCTGGAAATTGCCTTGATTTTGTATTTTATTTTTTAAAAAAAATCGTAGTACTTGTTCAAGCTTCCGAGCGGAAATAGCTCAGTGGAAGAGTATTGCTTTGCCAAAGCAAAAGTCGAGGGTTCAAATCCCTTTTTCCGCTTATTCTTCATTCTTTTTTATGACAAATCGACTTTTTCGTGATAAAAATAAACGTCGCCTTTATGCGGCCTATGAACTTCAACGTTTGTATTTTTTATGTCTTCAAAATGATTTGAAACTTCCAAAAAATCTTCGATATCGTGCGGCTCAACTTTTAAATAAACTTCCTCGAAATAGTTCAAAAGTGCGTATCCTAAATCGATGTATTTTAACAGGTCGAAGTCATTCAGTGCTAAGGTTTTGTCGACTTTCTCGAGGTAAATTTCGTGAATTGGCTCTTCAAGGAGTTCTTCCAGGTATAACAAAATCAAGCTGGTGATGTTTATATTTACATATAGTCAATAAAGCCTCCAAAGAAGTCAAGACTTCTTTGTTATGGAAGCCATTGAAAGCTCACTAAAACGCCTGCCACAAATATAACCCATGCAAGAGACAAAGGAAGAAACACTTTCCATCCTAATCGCATAAGTTGATCATATCGATATCGAGGAAATGCTGCTCGAACCCAAATAAATACAAATAAAACACCGATAACTTTGAGTCCAAACCAAAATATACCAGGAATCCAATACCATGCAACAAAATCAAAGGGAGGAAGCCATCCACCAAAAAAAAATAATGTACAGAGACTGCTCATAACAATCATATTTGCATATTCCCCAAGAAAAAATAAAGCAAATCCCATGGATGAATATTCTACATTATACCCAGCTACAAGTTCTGCTTCAGCTTCTGGAAGATCAAAGGGAGCACGATTTGTTTCTGCAAGACATGATATAAAAAATAAGACACATAATGGAAATAATGGAATACAAAACCATATAGTTTTTTGTGCTTGAACAATTTGTGTAAGATTTGAAGATCCTGTACATAATAATACACTAATCAAAATTAATCCAATTGAAACTTCATAGGAAACCATTTGAGCAGCGGATCGTAAACTTCCTAAAAAAGCATATTTTGAATTACTTGACCATCCAGCAGTAATAATTCCATAAACTCCAAGAGATGAAATTGCAAATAAATACAATAAACCAACATGAATATCTGCTAAGACATAGCCTTCATCAAATGGAATAACTGCCCAAGCCACCTGACTGAGTAAAAAAGTTAAAATTGGGGCAAACACAAAAATTACAAGATTTGCGCTACTGGGTAACACTGGTTCTTTTACAAGCAATTTGAGTCCATCAGCAATAGGTTGAAATACTCCGAAAATTCCCACAACATTTGGTCCTTTTCGTCGTTGCATTGAAGCTAAGACTTTCCGCTCAGCGAGAACAAGAAAAGCCACGCTTAACAACAAGGGAACAGTAATCAACAAAATTTTAAGCACAAGGTCAAGAATTGTAAAGTTCATAGAGATCAAAGTTTCATAAAAAGAGACTGGAGGATTTCACCCTACTGGAGGATTTCACCCCCCCAGTCTCGAGGAGCGCTTAGGCACTTCGAGCCACAAAACGCTGTGTAAAATTTTCAAAAAATGTTTGTAATTGAGTTTGAATATCCTCAGAAATCACTTTGTGTTCACGAATTTGTGCAAGAAGAGCTTGATCAACTTCACGAAGTACTGTGGTTTCAAATTCTGGAATTACAGCCACAGGAAGTGTGTCTAAAAACCCTTTTGTTGCTGCATATAAGACAACAATTTGTGTCTCAATAGCCATGGGTTGATATTGTCCTTGTTTCAGAATTTCAGTTAAACGTGCTCCACGATTTAAAAGATATTGTGTAGCAGCGTCAAGATCTGATCCAAATTGAGCAAAAGCTGCAACTTCACGATATTGAGCAAGTTCTAATTTTAATGTTCCTGCTACTTGTTTCATGGCTTTTAATTGAGCAGCCGATCCCACACGACTTACTGATAATCCAACATTAATAGCTGGACGAATTCCTTTATAAAATAATTCTGTTTCAAGGAAAATCTGTCCATCAGTAATCGAAATCACATTTGTTGGGATATACGCAGAAACATCCCCGGCTTGCGTTTCAATTACTGGAAGAGCTGTTAATGAACCACCCCCACTGTGTTTTGACATTTTTGCAGCTCGCTCTAATAAACGAGAATGAAGATAAAACACATCTCCTGGAAAAGCTTCACGACCGGGTGGACGACGTAAAAGGAGAGACATTTGTCGATATGCTACGGATTGTTTACTCAGATCGTCGTAAATAATTAATGCATGCATTCCATTATCACGAAAATATTCCCCCATGGCACATCCAGAATATGGTGCTAAAAATTGTAATGGAGCTGGATCAGATGCTGTAGCAGCTACAATAATTGAATAGTCAAGAGCTCCAGCATCAGAAAGAATTTTCACAATTTGAGCAACTGTTGATCGTTTTTGACCAATAGCAACATACACACAATAGAGTTTTTTTGATTCATCTCCTTGAGCGTTGATTGTTTTCTGGTTAATAATTGTATCTAATGCAATCGCTGTTTTTCCTGTTTGTCGATCCCCAATAATAAGTTCTCGTTGTCCTCGACCAATAGGAACTAAACTATCAACTGCTTTCAGTCCAGTTTGCATAGGTTCATGAACCGATTCACGAGCAATAATTCCTGGAGCTTTCACTTCAGCACGTGTTCGTGTAACATTTTGTAATGGTCCTTTTCCGTCAATAGGTGTTCCTAATGCATCAACCACACGGCCTAACATTCCTTTTCCTACAGGGACATCCACAATCGTTCCTGTACGTTTTACAATATCACCCTCACGAATTCCACTATCATTTCCAAATAATACGATTCCTACGTTATCATTTTCAAGGTTTAATGCCATTCCACGAACTCCACTTGCAAATTCAACCATTTCACCGGCCTGAATATTATGAAGTCCATACACACGAGCAATCCCATCACCAACGGAAAGCACGCGTCCAATTTCATCAATATTAATTTTTGAATATGAATCCGAAATTTTTTGTTCTAATAACACGGAAATTTCACTTAAAGATAAAGCCATAGATTTGTATATTTTTTTCAGACGCTCTGTGGTAGAGCCTCCAGGAGAAAAGGGACTCGAACCCTTAACCTTTGGTTTTGGAGACCACTATTCTACCATTGAAACTATTCTCCTAGAGAAGCCTTGATGTTGAGATTATAGCCTGTTATCGGAGTCGAACCGATAACCTTCGGTTTACAAAACCGATACTCTACCAATTAAGTTAAACAGGCAAATCTCATGCCTGGAAAGATTCGAACTCTCAACCCTCAGATCCGTAGTCTGATACTCTATCCAATTGAGCTACAGGCACTCCACAGGTGTTATCCCTGAATTAAATTAATAAATTCCACGGAAATTGTTCCACGAATACGATAATAAACCACAAGTAATGCTAAGCCAATTGCTGATTCCGCAGCTGCAACAGTCAGAATAATCAAAGCAAAAACTTGACCTACAAGATCATCAAGATACACTGAAAATATTAAAAAATTTAAATTCACAGCGAGCAACATGAGTTCAATAGACATCAGCATCACAATAATATTTTTTCGATTTAAAAATATACCCCAAATTCCCAATAAAAATAAAATCATGGAAACCGCTAAATATTTCACTATATCCATATAACCTTTTTGTTTAACTATGTTTACGAATGGTTTTCGCAAATTCTCGAGTGTTTTGAAAAAACACTTGTTGTCGTTTAATTCGAATACCCTTTTGTAATGTTAACATAATAGCTCCAAGCATTGCAACCAAAAGAATTAAACTCGCAAGTAAAAAAAATACAAAATAATAAGTATATAATACATTCCCAAGAGCTTGAATATTTGAAGTTGTTTGAATTGTTTCCGCCCAATTTGTAAAATATACGGCATGATAGTCTTGAACTCGAGGTTCATTTTCATAGAATAATAATGGAATCAAATCATTATCGACAATTACAAGGATCTCAAATAAAAACACAAGGCCTAACAACCCTCCAATAGGAAAATAGCGTAATCGTTTTTCACTAATTTCAGCAAGTTTGATGTTTAACATCATGACGACAAATAAGAATAAAACCGCAATCGCTCCCACATACACAACGAGAAAAATCATGGCAAAAAAATCTAAGTTTAATAAGACCAAAAGTCCAGCTGCATTAAAAAATACAAGAATCAAAAACAAAACTGAATATACGGGATTGCGAGATTGAATCACCATAATACCAGAAAGAAGTGTAAAACTAGAAAACAAATAAAATAAAAAGTTCATAGAATTTTGGTTTGTTGACACACAGGAACAAGAAGAAATCCGATAAGAATACTGAATTCGTAAAGACTATAAAACATACTTGAAAGTGCACACTGCGTCACTATATCTGGCGGGGAGAGAAATCCTGCTAAAACCACACTGAAAAAACATACCGGTTTTCTTAGAGCACAAAGATCATACCATGTCCAGAAATTCCAGTGGAGACCAAGAAGGATACCCCAAGGTATTTGAAAGCAGAAAAGACCAAGAAGAAAAAACATCGAGGCAAAGGAAATATAAGACCCTAAACGAGGAGAAAATTCCAAGAAAAAACCTTGTGAACTCGATTGAAAACTTAGAAAAAAATCACAGATCCATGGCCAAATCCAAAAAGCTAATATATAAAGTTCAGCGCTTATACAAAGAGTCATCCAAAACCCTCGAGACCAAACTTTTTGACGCTCTGAAATATACCAGCTTGGACTCAAAAAGCTCCAAAGGTGATAGATTCCATAAGGTACTGTCCAGATCAATCCATGAAACACTGAAACTGAAATAAAAGTTGAAAACGCCTCTGCAATCTCTAAAAAGATAAACCATGTGTGTTGTTGAACCAAAGGTTTTGTAAGCCAATACATGACTTCAAACTTATAGGTATAACTTAAACATACACAGAGTACAAAAGTCCATGCAGTATAAACCAAACGAAGCCGAAGTTCTGTGAAATAATACCAAACATAGTGCATGAGAGGTGTTTGTCATTCATATAGAGAGTGTTGAAACATAAAGTTATTTTCATTCTACTAGAAAATCTACTTTTTTTCGAAAACATGCTCTATATAAAAAACAGATATCTTACTTTTAGAAAACACACATTTCCTGCCTTGTTGAAAATCAAAGTATATTTATGACACAGTTCCGCAAATTTCCCTGGACGTGGTTAGGGTTCCAAAATCCGGTGAATTTTTTATACTCCACAGATCAATTTTTTTTTGAATTTTCAAAAAAATATGCGCACCAAAAAAAAGTCTCGGAATATACGCTTCAATTACAAGAATATCGAAAATTGCGTTTGTTTTATGGATCCCTTTCAAAAAAGACTATCACACGGTATTTTCGTGCAAGTACGAAAACACCAGGAGAGTTTTCGAAAAAATTTATCCATCTTCTTGAACAGAGATTAGATGTAATTTTATATCGAAGTCATTTTGCTACTACTCTTGCCAGTGCACGTCAACTTATTGCTCACCACAGTATTTTTGTGAATCACACTCGTGTTTCAAGTCCCAATTATCATGTCAAACCGGGGGATATTATTACGATTGATCAAAAAAGTCACGATCATATTCGTCGTACCCTTAAGGATTCTCTCAAAAAACTTGGCCCTTTTCAAGAATTTCCAACTCGAGCAGCAGTCCAATCCAATTCCAATCAAGCATGGATTCATGGATTTACTTTTTGGCTCTTAAACCATCTTCGAGAACTTGGATTTTTTTATTTCTATCAAACTTCTTGGGTTCCTCTGGTGACATATAAACGAAAAGAGTTGGAGAGATTTCGAGAATTGCCAAAGAGTTTTCGTGGATCTTTGGATCTACCGTTAATGTATAGAATTGTTTCAAACAAATTTTTTACATACAAACCCTGGATCAAACCTTTAAATCTTGAGATTTCCTATAAAGTGCTTTCGATTATAGTCTTATATGCTCCTCAACGAGTTTCTTATCCAGTCCTTATTGATTTTGATAGATTAAAACGATATTTTCTGGAAATTTAACTGTAATTTTAGTATGCCAACAAAAAATCAATTACTTCAAACTTCTTCAGCTCGACGCGCAAAACACCCCGGTTCAAAAACACCAGCACTTTTTGGATGCCCACAAAAAAAAGGAGTGTGTTTTCGTGTGTATACTCGAACCCCAAAAAAACCGAATTCAGCATTACGAAAAGTTGCCAAAATACGGTTAACAAATTCTGCAGAAATTATCGCTGGAATTCCAGGAGAAGGTCATACACTTCAAGAACATTCGGTTGTCCTGGTTCGTGGAGGTCGAAGTAAAGATCTTCCAGGTGTAAAATATAAGGTTGTTCGGGGTATCTTAGATCTTCATGGCGTCTCTCATCGACGCCAATCTCGATCCAAATATGGAACAAAAAAACCAAAATAATATCTATGGCGTTTCACAACACTCCCACGGAGTCAGTTTTGATTTCAATGAAATTTGTAAATATATTAATGAAACATGGAAAAAAATCTAAAGCGTGGAAACTGTATACAACCATGTTAACCCATCTTCAACTGACATCTTCTCACTCAGCCCAAGATATTGTGACTCAAGCTGTGGTTCAGTGTATGCCACTTGTGGAAGTCCGCAAAGTTCGCGTTGCCGGAACCACTTATTTTGTTCCAGGAATGCTTGCAAAAAAAAAACAACAGGCACTTGCGATTCGATGGATTGTGGACTCAGCACGACAAAAATCGCGAACAAGTTCACGACCTTTTGCTCAATGTTTAGCCCAAGAAATTACAGATGCCTTTTTAAAACAAGGGTCAGCTCGAACAAAACGAAATGAACTTCACCGTCTTGCAGAACTCAATCGAGCCTATAGTCGATATCGATGGTGGTAATTTAAACTATGGTTGGGTAACATAATGGTAATGTATGGGATTGCAAATCCTAAAATGGCAGTTCAACTCTGCCCCTAACCTGAGATCTTTATGATCCTTTTAGAAAATTCTCACACTTTATGACTTTTTCTGTGTCTCAAAGTCTTCCACTTTCATATAAACATATTTTATTTGATATTGATTTTCAACATGTATTTCCAGAGTTGTTTTTAACACTTGTAGGTATCATGCTGGTAATCTATGGAGTCGTATTTACAACTGCTTCTCAGAAAAACTATCCAGTGCTTGTTTTAAATATTACATGGTTAGTTCTGCTGAGTCTGGTGTATACATTTATTCTGTTGGTCCATAATCCAGTTCATCAAGGAGTTATGTTATATCATACTTATGTATTTGATGATTTTACGACGTTTTTAAAAGGATTGATTCTTTTCAGTAGTTTTTTTTCAGTCTATATGGCAGTAGCCTATACCCATGATGAAACTCTTAATGCGTTTGAATCTTTGATTCTTCTGGTTTTTTGTGTGATCAGTATGTTTTTTTTAGTGTCTTCTGCAGATTTTATTACATTCTATTTAGCTCTTGAATTACAAAGTTTATGTTTTTATGTCTTAGCTGCTATGAAACGTAATTCTGAATTTTCGACGGAAGCTGGACTCAAATATTTCTTATTAGGAGCTTTTTCTTCTGGACTTTTACTTTTTGGATGTTCCTTGATTTATGGATTTACTGGAGTGACAAATTTTCTCGAATTAGCAAAAATTTTCTCTGGGGGAACACAAGATATTCTTTTAAGTAGTGTTTCTCTTCCGGCATGTGAATTAGGAATGACATTTCTCCTTGTAGGATTGCTCTTTAAAATGGCTGCAGCCCCATTTCATATGTGGTCTCCGGATGTGTATGAAGGATCTCCTACATCAATTACTGCTTTTTTCATGATTACTCCAAAAGCTGCAATTTTTGGAGTTTTTTTACGATTGTTTTTTGAAGGGTTTTATGATTTTTTTGCCTCATGGCAAACCCTTGTAATTCTTTCCAGCTTAAGTTCTTTAATTATTGGATCTCTTGCTGCATTATCTCAAAGTAAAATCAAACGATTTTTAGCCTATAGTTCAATTGGTCACGTAGGATATCTTCTTGCTGGTGTTGCTTGTGGAACAATTGAAGGAATTCAAGCTGTTTTAATCTATCTTGTGGTTTATATTGTCATGAATATAAATATGTTTGCTTTGCTTTTATGTTCCGTACGACCACAGGCTCATGGTGGAACTTCCCGAATGAAATATTTAACAGATTTAAGTTTTCTTGCCAAAACAAATCCATTGCTTGCCCTCACACTTACAGTAACAATGTTTTCTATGGCTGGAATTCCTCCATTAGCAGGATTTTATAGTAAAGCGTATATTTTTTTTGCGACTTTAAGTTCGGGTCTTTACGCCCTTTCGGTTTTTGGAGTTCTTGCAAGTGTTGTAAGTTGCTTTTATTACATCCGTGTTGTAAAAATCATGTATTTTGAAAAACCAGAATCATGGTGTAGTTATATGCAAATTCCAAAAGAAAATGCTGTAACTTTAGCAGTGAGTTTATGGTTTATTCTGTTTTTTATGATGTATCCATCACCATTACACCTGATCACCCATAAAGTGAGTTTATTTTTATGCTCATAACTTTTAGTGGGTGTTCAGGGCACCTTTTTATTCATGTAATTTTATGATTCATTTTCAACTTCGACTCAAATCCTTTGATATGTTCTTGATTCACACTGCTTTGCAGTATCTTAGTGAGCTTACACAACTTCTAGAAGCTGTGAGTTCTTCTCCAGTAATACTTCCTCAAAAATACCAAAAACTTACTGTTTTACGATCACCTCATATTGATAAAAAAGCTCGTGATCAATTTCAAAAACGTACTTGCAAAGTTCTTTTTGAGTGTACGTTTCAAGAGAGTCAAAAAGCTCATGTGTTTTTTGAACTTTTAAAAAATTCTCAATTTCCTGGGATTCAAGTAGAAATTCATTGGAAAACACTCGTAAAATTTATATATAGTCAATTAAAGTCATGGCACCCTTGTGGTGCCATAGAAGTTATCGATCAATTTCACCAAAAACAATATCTTGTGTTCCAATGATCGTGACAACATCCGCTAACATGTGATTTCGTGCCATAAAATCAAGTCCTTGTAAATGAGCAAACCCGGGAGCCCGAATTTTACAACGATATGGTCGATTAGTCCCATTACTTACAAGAAACACACCAAATTCACCTTTTGGAGCTTCTACCGCTGTATATGTTTCTGAAGGTGGTACAACAAACCCTTCAGTATAATATTTAAAGTGATGAATTAAAGATTCCATGGATTGTTTCAGTTGACTCCGAGATGGTGCAGTAATTTTTTTATCATCGGTTTTAATCAGTCCATGAGGTAAATCGTTAAGACATTGCATAATTATACGAAGACTTTGGCGCATTTCTTCCACGCGAATTAAATACCGATCATAACAATCTCCTCGAGTTCCAACTGGGATTTCAAAAACCATGTGATTATAGATATCATAGGGTTGGGTTTTTCGTAAATCCCACGCAATTCCAGATCCACGAAGCATTACACCCGAAAATCCCCAATCAAGGGCTTGATCTGCAGTAACTACTCCGATATCCACAAGGCGTTGTTTCCAAATACGATTGTTTGTCAACATTTCTTCCATTTCATCAATTCGAGAAGCGAATTGATGACAAAAAGTATAAATATCTTGTGATAACCCTACCGGTAAATCTTGAGCAACACCTCCTGGTCGAATATAAGCAGCATGCATTCGTGCTCCAGAAACACGCTCATAAAATTCCATTAATTTTTCACGTTCTTCAAAAGCCCACAGAAATGGTGTTAAAGCACCGACATCCATGGCATGACATGTTAATGCAAGTAAATGATTTAAAATCCGAGTAATTTCAGAAAATAAAACTCGAATATATTGTGCCCGTAGAGGCACTTCAGCTCGAACAAGTTTTTCAACTGCTAGAGAATATGCATGTTCTTGACACATCATGGAAACATAATCTAAACGATCAAAATATGGAAGTGCTTGTAAATAGTTTTTATATTCAATTAATTTTTCAGTTCCACGATGTAATAATCCAATGTGAGGATCTGCTCGTTGAACAACTTCTCCATTCATTTCAAGAACCAGGCGTAATACACCATGAGCCGCTGGATGTTGAGGGCCAAAATTAATGGTAAAATTTTTTACCTGTTTTGGACTTACAGCTTTTTCAATCGCCATACTATGTCTATTTTTTTATGAAATTAAATTCCAAGGGCTAGAGCGCCTGAATTCAGGCGCCCTGAAGTTTTTATATCCCGCCCCAATAATATATACATACAAATAAAAATAACCAAACCACATCCACCATATGCCAATACCATGCGGCTGCTTCAAAGCCAAAATGGTGATTTTTTGTAAAATGGTGCTGACTTAGTCGAATCAAACAAACTGTTAAAAAAATTGTTCCAATGATTACATGAAATCCATGAAAACCTGTAGCTAGGTAAAATGTTGATCCATATACACTATCAGAAATGGTAAATGGGGCTTCAAGATACTCATAGGCTTGAAATCCAGTAAAAATCACTGCAAACACAACTGTCAGGAGTAAAGCTTGAAGAGCTTGCTCACGATTTCCGGCAACAAGTGCATGATGAGCCCATGTAACGGACGCTCCAGAAGATAATAAAATAATTGTATTTAAAAAAGGAATTTCCCAAGGATTTAAAACTTGAATTCCTTTTGGTGGCCATACCGCACCAATTTCAACAGTTGGAGCAAGGCTTGAATGGAAAAAAGCCCAAAAAAAAGCGACAAAAAACATAATTTCTGACACAATAAAGAGAATCATTCCATATCGCAATCCAGTTTGTACTGCTTGGGTATGAAGTCCTTGAAATGTAGCTTCACGAATCACATCGCGCCACCAAACTACCATGGTATACATTACCATGATGATTCCAAGACTTAATACAAAAGATCCTCCCTGATAAGCATGCATATACATCACACCTCCAATGGTTGTCAGAAACGCAGAAAATGAGGCAAAAATTGGCCATGGACTTGGATCCACTAAATGATAAGGGTGTTTTGACATACGTGTTTTGTTTTCTCCACTATGCTGTTATGCTAGATCTTCTAACTTCATGGAAATCCAAGAAACATAATTTTCAAGGCTAACAGCTTCAACCACAATAGGCATAAATGCATGATTTACACCACATAATTCACTACATTGTCCATAATATACGCCTTCGCGTTTTAAAAATACAGGAATTTGATTTAATCGTCCTGGAACTGCATCACATTTGACTCCTAAGCTTGGGACTGCCCAACTATGGAGCACATCTGCTGCTGTGATAATTACTCGAATATGAGTATTCACCGGAACAACCATACGATTATCCACTTCAAGAAGTCGAAGTTGACCTAATTCAAGTTCATCATCTGGAATCATATAGCTATCAAAGGCGATGGTTTGATCATCTCCTTGACTATAATCAGAATATTCATAAGACCAATACCATTGATGACCAATAGCTTTCACAGTCACCGCTGGATCTACAACTTCATCGAGACTATATAATAAAGCAAAACTTGGAATAGCAATCAACACTAAGATTAAACTTGGTGTTACTGTCCAAGCAATTTCAATTGCTGTTCCATGAATAATTTTTTCTGGAATAGGGTTTTTATCAGCATGAAAATGATACACCGTACGTGCAATCATCCATAATACAAACACAGCAATCACAATCATAAAAAAAGTGATATCGTGATGAAGATCAATAATTCCCTGCATAATTGGCGTAGCGGGATCTTGAAATCCCATTTGCCATGGTTCTGGGGCATCATTCCAGACTACCACAGGAACCAAAAGTGAAATACAATAGATCAAAAACATAATATATGCTGTTTTTTCACATGAGGTCACAAACTTCGTGGACCCCGAGAAACATACCGCGCTCGAGTCTCAACTCGATGGTGTGGGCAAGAAGGGACTTGAACCCCCGACTTTACGCTTATCAAGCGTATACTCTAACCAACTGAGTTACTTGCCCCTGCTACGGCAAGGGTGTCTCTATATACCAAACAAATACTCAGTGTATTTTATATAGATAGCCTTGTCGAGGGATCCGGGAAAGTGGCTGAGCGGTTTAAGGCGACAGACTGTAAATCTGTTGAAGAAATTCATCGTAGGTTCAAATCCTGCCTTTCCCATACCCAGACATGAAAAACACTCTTTTTGTATGCCTCAATTGGATAAAGTTACCTTTTTGTCACAATTTTTCTGGTTATGTTTTTTTTATTTTGGATTTTATTATATCCTTTCAAAATATTTTCTGCCGAAGTTGAGTCGAATTCTTGCACTTCGAAAACGAAAATTACATGCATCTCATGAAGGATTACAATCCACAGCTGGAGAAAATTCCCAAGTTCGTCACCACATGAATACTCTCGTTGCGCAGACTGTTGGAGTGTCAAAAACCATGTTCCAGACTTTTTTTCGTCAAAACACAGCATGGGTAGATACCACAGTTCAAACGCTTCATGAAACACACTATAAACCTGTGTATCAATCTTACATGGATCTTCTTGGAGAAAATGCTGTATCTCAACGCGTACTTGTGTATCATGCTTCACCTCAGTATCCTGAAAAATTTGCTGTAAAAGTGCTTCTTGATACCATGAAACACCTTCCTCAATCCGGAAGTACTCTTTAAAATTCATATTTTCTATGATATCTCAACGTAATCTTCGACTTAGTCTTGGTGCATTTTTAATTTTTTGTGTTGTGAG